>Ga0318538_10000011_pt1 | contig 30661 bp, 21 predicted proteins | sample GRESIP166b4f23_FD_202504 | JGI IMG/M metagenome (GOLD analysis project Ga0318538, IMG submission 202504) | Tropical soil microbial communities from Luquillo Experimental Forest, Puerto Rico - GRE.SIPMG.166b4f23 | ecosystem: Environmental > Terrestrial > Soil > Tropical forest > Bulk soil...
ACGGCCGTCGACCCGGGCGAACCCGGTGATGATCGCCGGCCCGGCCTGCGCGGCGACGTCGAGGAAGTCGCCGTCGTCGAAGATCCGTAGCAGGATCTCGTGCATGTCGTAGGCCATGTTGTCGGAATCCGGCACGATCGAGTCGAGTTCCAGGTCTGTCGGGGTGATTTCCGGCTCCAGCCCCGGGTTGACGATCGGCGGCTTCTCGAACAGGTTGGACGGCAGGAACGACAGGAAGTCGCGCACGTACTGAAACGCGGCCTCCTCGGAGTCGACAACCTGATGGATGTTGCCGTAGCGGGCCTGGGCGTCGGCGCCGCCCAGCTCGTCGAGGGTGACCTCTTCGCCGGTGACTTCCTGGATCACATCGGGCCCGGTGACAAAGAAGTAGCCCTGGTCGCGCACCGCGACGAGTAGATCGTCCTGGATCGGCGAATATACCGCTCCCCCAGCGCATTTGCCGAAGATGAGGGAGATCTGCGGCACAATCCCAGACAACAATTCGTGGCGGCGGCCCAGCTCGGCATACCAAGCCAGCGAGGTGACCGCGTCCTGGATCCGGGCGCCGCCGGAGTCGTTGATGCCGATGATCGGGCACCCGACCATTGCGCACCACTCCATCAGGCGGGCCACCTTGCGGCCGAACATCTCGCCGACCGTGCCTTGAAAAACGGTCTGGTCGTGGGAGAACACCCCGACCGGCCGGCCGTTGATCATGCCGTGCCCGGTGACCACGCCGTCGCCGTACAGCGCGTTGGGATCGTTGGGGGTGCGGGCCAAGGCGCCAACCTCGAGGAACGTGCCAGGATCGAGCAACGCGTGGACGCGGGCGCGGGCACTCGGGATGCCCTTCTTGTCGCGCTTGGCGGCGGCCTTCTCGCCGCCGGGCTCCTTGGCCAACTCCAGGCGAGCGTGCAGCTCTGCCAGCTTCTCGGCTGTGGTGTGCTGGATGGGAGCTGGCACGGTCTCCGTCACTACTCGCCTACCTAACCTGTCCTGACTTGTCCGGCTGTCGGGCCGCCTGGATCGCGTTCACCGCCTGGGTCATGTGCGCGCCGACCTTCGCGATGATCGGCTCGTCGATGGCCTGGATGTGCTCACCACCGATCGGCACGATCTCGAGGTCGGACACGTACTCACCCCAACCGCCGTCCGGTTGGCGAACGGCATACCGCGGCTCGAACATGATCGCGTCGTCATGGTAGCGATCCGCCATGTAGAGCGTGACGTGCCCGTCGTACGGCTGGATCTGGGCTGTGTCGATCGCCCGGTTGTCCAGGTAGGACGTGCGCTGGTGCTCGATGATCCCGGCCGGGATCTGCACCCCGCTCGCCTTGACCGCGTCGAGCACCAGCCGGACCTGGCCCTCGTCGTCGAGCTCCTCGAGCTGCTCGTAGGGGATCTCCGGGATGGTGACGTTGAACGTCTTCTCGGCGAACCGCGCGTAGCGGTCCCACCGCTTGCGGATCTCCTCCTTGGTCTGCGGGATGTCCTCGCCGGCGCGCACCGCGTCGATCAGGCCGACCCACCGGACGTCTTTGCCCATCCGCTTGAGCCCGATCGCGCACGCGTACGCCAGCACGCCGCCCAGCGACCAGCCGGCCAGGATGTATGGCCCGTCGCCCTGCATCTCGATCAGCTTCGGCACGTAGGCCGCCGCACGCTCCTCGATCGAGCCTTCGACGCGCTCGAAGCCGTACATCGGGATGTCCCCCGGCAGCCGGCTGAGTAGCGGCTCGTAGACCACCGTCGAGCCGCCCGCCGGATGGAACACGAACACCGGCACCTTCGAGCTGCCCTCGGGCCGGGCCCGCAGGGTGCGGACGAACCCGTCGATCTGTCCGGCCTCCAGGTAGCCACGTAGCTTGTCGGCCAGCGCCTCGATGTTCTCCGACGTCAGCACGTCCTCGGCGGTGATGGGACCCTCGGCGCGCTCCGAAAGCCGCTGCGCCATCTTGGCGGCGGCGTCACCGTCCAGCTTGGGCAGCGCGTTGAAGATGCCGCCCGGAGACTTGCCGGTGACGACCGCCCAGGTGGCGAAGGTGACCCGCTCGGCGGCGTCGCGCGGCGGCACGTCGGAGTTGAGCGCCTCGGCGACCGCCTGCTGGCTGAGCGCTTCGGCGGCCCCCTTGAGATCCGGAGCCAGATTTGGCTGCGCGGCTCCATTAGCTTCGGGCCCCATGGGCCCTGACGGGTCCGTCGGCGGCGGCGGAACTGGAATGTCCGACGGCGGCGGTGACTGCGGCTCCGGTTCGGGCGCCGGCGCCGTCAGCGTGGTAGGCGTCGCGCCGCTGATCAATTCCGCCTGGGCCCTGGCGATTTCCTCGGCGGTCTGCGTCTTCTGGAACTCGTGCAGCTGCGCGACCTCGTCGCGGTGCTCGATCGCGTACTTGATCAGCTCCTCGACGTTGTAGAGGTTGGCGTCACGAACGGCCGCCAACTGAATGGGCGGCAGGTCGAAGTCGTACTCGACGCGATTCTTGATCCGCACCGCCATCAGCGAGTCCAGGCCCAACTCGACGAGCGGCACCTCCCACGGCAGGTCCTCGGGCTCATAACCCATCGCCACGCCCACGATCATCCCCAGCCGCTCGCCGATGGTCTCGCCGGAGTCCGGCGACCATCTGACCGTGTCGGAGGGCAGGTAGCGGTTGGTCAGGCTGTCCTGCATGGTTTCCGCTCCCCGGTCCTCGACGGCGGCTTGCGGTGCGGCAGGGGCCGCAGCCCCCGGAATTTCAGCCGCGATCGATGCACCCGCGCCGACCGCAGCCGGCAACACCGATTGCGAACCGGCCCGGCTGACCAGTGCGTCGTACACCAGCGTGAAGGATTCGTCTATGCGGACATGCACCTGAACCGAAGCGCCGCCGGGGTGCCGAGTCATCGTCGTCACCAGCGCGGCGCCCTTCCCGGGCACCGCACGGTGCTCCGCCGCCGTCAACTGCGCACCTGGAAGCACTTCGCCCGCGGCGGCTTTCACCAACTCCTCGAGATCCGTCGCCTCCAGACCCGTAAATTCCCGTGGCGTGTACTCCCAGACGTGGCGGCCATCCGGCAGCGCGACGTGGGCGCCCGGCATGATCACTGAGCTGCTGCCCGCGGAGAAGTTCACGTCCAGCCAGTGCTCTTTGCGCTTGAACCTGGTCGGCGGGATGTTCGCGTAGTCCTTTGGATCGCGCGCCCGCGTGAACAGCGTCCGGATGTCCAGGTCGTGGCCGTAGACAAACAGCTGCGCCATGGTCGAGACCATCGACTCGACCTCGTCCTGCTTGCGGGCCAGTGTCGGGATCAGCTGGGCGTCGTGCAGCCCGGCCGACGCCGTGGTCAGGCCCACCTGCATCAGCGCCACCGGGTTGGGCGCCAGCTCCAGGAAGGTGGTGTACCCGCTGTCCACGGCGTTGCGGACGCCGTGGGTGAAGTACACCGAATGCCGCATTCCCTTGATCCAGTAGTCAACGTCGTGGATGGGGTCGCCGCCGGGCTTGACGTAGGTGCCCTCGTGCACGGTCGAGAAGATCCCGATGGCCGGGGTCAGCGGCTTGATGCCCTGCAGCTCCGCGGCGAACTCGCCGAGCAGCGGGTCCATCTGCGAGGTGTGACCGGCACCCTTGGTCTGCAGTTTGCGGGCGAACTTACCCTCGGATTCCGCCCGGGCGACGATCGCGTCGATCTGCTCGGGCGGGCCGCCGATGACGGTCTGGCTGGGTGCGGCGTAGACGCACACCTCCAGGCCGGGGAAGTCGGCGAACACCGTCTTCAACTCGTCGGCGGAGTACTCGACGATCGCCATGAACCGGATGTACTCGCCGAACAACATCGCCTCGCCCTCGCCCATCAGGTGCGAGCGCGAGCAGATCACGCGGGTGGCGTCCGCGAGCGACAGCCCGCCGGCGAAATAGGCCGACGCGGGCTCACCCAGCGATTGGCCAACCACCGCGGCCGGCCTGGCGCCGTGGTGCTTGAGCAGCTCGCCCAGCGCGATCTGGATCGCGAAGATGGTGACGTTGCTGGTCTCGATGCCGTAGTCGTGCGAGTCGTCGAGGATCAGCTCCAGCACCGAGTAGCCGCGTTCGTCCTGGACCAGCGCGTCGACCTTCTCGATCCACTCGGCGAAGACCTCGTTGCGCAGGTACAGGCTCTTGCCCATCTTGCGGTGCTGCGCACCGAAGCCGGCCATCGCCCACACCGGGCCGTTGGTCACCGGCCCGTCGACGCTGAACACGTTCGGCCGCTGCTTGCCGTCGGCCACCGCCCGCAGGCCCTTGATGGCCTCGTCGTGGTCGTGGGCCAGCACCACCGCGCGCGAGCGACCGTGGTTGCGCCGCGAAAGCGCCCGACCGATCGACTCCAGCGACGACGCCTGGCCCTCGGGGCTTTCCATCCAGTCCGCCAGCTCGGCGGCCGCGGCCTTCTTGCGCGAGGTCAGGAACGCCGACACCGCGAGCGGAATCAGGGGGGCCGAAACCTCTTCTGCCGCAAGCTCTTCCAGCGCAACTTCCCTGAGTCGCAGGGCCTCGTCGGTCAGGCCCGGCAGTTCGGGCTCCGGCTCTTCGGCCGCGGTCGCGTCGGGGATCATCCCGCCGAACTCGTCGAACCGCAGCGAGTGGGCTTCCATCGCGGGCGCCTCGCCCGGTTCCGCGGCGGCCTTCGGTTCGGGCTCGGGTTCCGGCTCCCGCACCTCTTTTTCCACCACGTCACGTGGCAGTACCTCGCGCACGACCAGGTGCGCGTTGGCCCCGCCGAACCCGAAGCTCGACACCCCGGCCAGGGCGTAACCGCCGTAGCGCGGCCAGTCGGTGGCCTTGTCGATCACCTTCAGGCGCATCGCGTCGAAGTCGATGTAGGGGCTGGGCCCCGCGAAGTTGATCGACGGCGGCAGCTTGTCATGCTGCAGGGCCAGGACCACCTTGGCCATGCTGGCCACACCGGCGGCCGACTCCAGGTGCCCCACATTGGTTTTCACGGCGCCCAGCAGCGCCGGCCGATCGGCGGGACGGCCCCTACCGACGACGCGGCCCAGCGCCTCCGCCTCGATCGGGTCACCGAGGACCGTGCCGGTGCCGTGCGCCTCGATGTAGTCGACGGTGCGCGGATCGATCCCGGCGTCCTTGTAGGCCCGGCGCAGCACGTCGGCCTGTGCGTCCTGGTTGGGCGCGATCAGACCGTTCGAACGGCCGTCGTGGTTGACCGCGCTGCCGGCGATCACGGCCAGGATCTGGTCGCCGTCGCGACGCGCGTCGTCGACCCGCTTGAGCACCAGCATGCCGGCGCCCTCGGCGCGGGTGTAGCCGTCGGCGTCCGACGAGAACGACTTGATCCGGCCGTCCGGAGCCAGCACCGCGCCGATCTCGTCGAAACCGAGCGTCACCGCGGGCGTGATCATCGCGTTGACACCGCCGGCAACCGCCACACCGCATTCGCCGTTGCGCAGCGCCTGCACCGCCTGATGGGTCGCCACCAACGAGCTCGAGCAGGCGGTGTCGACTGTGACGGAAGGGCCGCGGAAGTCGTAGAAGTACGACACCCGGTTGGCGATGATCGAATGCGCGGTTCCGGTGATCGCATACGGGTGAGCATGGGTCGGGTCGGCCGCAGCAAGGAACTGGTAGTCGGTGTTCGAGACACCCACGTACACGCCGACGGCCTCGCCGCGCAGACTCGACGCCGGGATGCGGGCGTGCTCGAGCGCCTCCCAGGTCAGCTCCATCGCCATCCGCTGCTGCGGGTCGATGTTGTCGGCTTCGGTCTTGGCCACCGCGAAGAACTCGGAGTCGAAACCCTTGATGTCCTTCAGGTAACCGCCGCGGGTGTTGGCATTCCGGACACGCTCGGCCAGCCGCGGCTCGGCGAGGAATTCCGACCAGCGGCCCTCCGGCAGGTCGGTGATGGCGTCGCGGCCTTCCAACAGGGCCTGCCACGTTTCATCCGGGGAGTTCATCTCGCCGGGGAACCGGGTGGACAGGCCCACGATCGCGATGTCGACCCGCTCCGCCGGACCCTTGCGCGACCAGTCGGTGAATTCGCCGTCGGCGGCGGTGTCTATTTCGGGTTCGCCCTCGATGATCCGCGTCGCCAGCGACTCGATGGTCGGATGCTGGAACGCCACCGCGACCGACAGCGTGACACCGGTCATGTCCTCGATGTCGGCCGCCATCGCCACGGCATCCCGCGACGACAAGCCCAGCTCGACCATCGGTACCGACTCGTCGATCTCGTCCGCCGGCTTGCCGACGGCCTTGCCCACCCAGTTGCGAAGCCACTGCCGCAGCTCGGGGACCGTCATGTCGGTCTTCTCGGCGGGTAGGTTCCCCGCGCTTCCGTCAGCGCCAGGGGTGCCCTGAGGCTCGTCTATATCAGCCATGGTTACCGGAGTCAGTCCTATTCGGTGGCGAATACCGTCGGGGAGGCGATGCCGCTGCGCAGGCTGCCGTCGAGGTAGGCGGCACGGCAGGCGCGGCGCCCGATCTTGCCGCTGGAGGTACGCGGAATCGTTCCGGCCTGCACCAGCAGCAAGTCGCGGACCGTTACCCCGTGCCGCACGGCGACGGCCGCGCGAATGTCGTCGGCGATGGGCTGGTAATCGAGCTTGTGCGAACCGGCGGCGCGCTCGGCGACGATCACCAGCTGTTCCGACGCGTCCTCGGGGTCGTACTTGAGGCCGGCGTGCGGATTGTCGAACACCTCCTGCGGCAGCTGGTTGGCGGGGACCGAGAAGGCGGCCACGTAGCCCGTGCGCAATGCCCGGCTGGCTTCGTGCGCCGAGTACTCGAGGTCCTGCGGGTAGTGGTTGCGGCCGTCGATGATCACCAGGTCCTTGATCCGGCCGACTATATAAAGGTGACCGTTGAAGTAGGTGCCGTAGTCACCGGTGCGCACCCACAGCCCGTCGTCCTCGGCTCCCTCGGCGTGTGACTGGGTGATCCGCGACTTCAGGATGTTGCGGAAGGTGTGGTTGGTCTCTTCTTCCTTGCCCCAGTAGCCGGTGCCCAGGTTCTTGCCGTGCAACCAGATCTCGCCGACCTGACCGTCCGGGAGTTCGGTGGCCGTGTCGGGATCGACGATGACCGCCCATTCATCGACGCCGATGACACCCGCGGACACCTGCGGGACGGCGTTCGGCGCGTCGGGGGCCACCTCGACGAAGCGCTGGTTGTTCATTTCGTCGCGGTCGACGTAGATGACTCGGGGCGCCTCGTCCATCGGGGTGGTGGAGACGAACAGCGTCGCCTCGGCCAGGCCGTAGGACGGTTTGATCGCGGTCTCCCGCAGACCGTAGGGCGCGAAGGCCTCGTAGAACTTGCGCATCGACGCCGGCGACACCGGCTCGCTGCCGTTCAGGATGCCCTTGACGTTGCTGAGGTCCAGCGGCGGCTCATCGTCTTTGGGCACACCACGCGCCGCGGCATGCTCGAAGGCGAAGTTCGGTGCGACGGTGAAGACCTCGGAATCCGGGCCGTCCTCGGGCTTGCGCGCCATCTCGCGGATCCACCGGCCGGGACGGCGCACGAACGCGGCCGGCGTCATGAAGGTGAAGCTGTGCCCGAAGACCGGCGACAGCAGCGCCGTGATCAGGCCCATGTCGTGGAAGAACGGCAGCCAGGCGAGCCCGCGGTCAACTTCGGTGCCCCCCAACGCAACCAGTACCTGCAGCACGTTGGTGGGCAGGTTCAGATGGCTGATCTGCACGCCGGTCGGGGTGCGGGTGGAGCCGGAGGTGTATTGCAGGTAGGCGATGGTGTTCTCGTCGGCCTCGGGCTGCTGCCAGGTGGCGGCCACCTCGTTGGGCACCGCATCGACCGCGACGACCCGGGGCCGTTCCTTGGCGGAACGGGCGCGGATGAACTTGCGGACACCTTCGGCGGACTCGGTGGTGGTCAGGATCGTCGACGGGGCGCAGTCGTCGAGCACCGCGTGCAAACGACCGACGTGACCCGGCTCGGCCGGGTCGAACAGCGGTACCGCGATCCTGCCCGCGTACAGCGCGCCGAAGAAGGAAACGAGGTAGTCCAGGTTCTGCGGGCACAGGATGGCGATGCGGTCGCCCGGCTGGGTGACCTGCTCCAGACGGGCTCCGACCGCGCGGTTGCGGGTGCTGAAGTCGGCCCATGAGATGTCGCGTGCCACACCGTCGCGTTCGGTCGAGAAGTCCAGGAACCGATAGGCCAGCTTGTCGCCGCGGACCTTCGCCCACCGTTCGACGTGACGAACCAGGTTGTGGTTATCCGGGAACCTGATCTTTCCATTCACGATGAACGGGTTGTGGTACTCCATGCCGCTATCTCTCCTGTCACAACACAATTAGGTCGGCTGATCCGACGTTATATCCGCGCGGGCCCGCCCCCATGACGGCGCAGGCTTACGCGGGCGTCGATTGGGTGCCAGCTTCGACCCAAACGGGTCACAACCACAATGCTCTTACTTTTCTCTTAATGTTAAGGGGCGGGCCACGGCAGACCAAATCACAAGGTACCGCCGATCGCGACCGGCAAGTGGCTAGGTAGCGGCCATGTCACCTGTGTTTGGGGTGCGGCGCGTTTGCGACGAGCCCTTGGGCCCAGTTCGACGTCCAATCGGTCGCGGGCGCCCCGTCCATGTTCCAGAACTGGGTCGTCGCATAGAGCGCGTGGACGGGCTGGCCTGCGTTGCCGGCCAGCGTGTTCAACGTGTTCGGCAGGTTGGTCACGCTAAACGCGTCGTCTGGGGCGGCGCAGATGAGGTCACCGCGGGCACAGATCTCGTTGGTCTTGCCGTTGAGCGTGCCGAAACCACCCGGCCGGGCACCGGTCATTGTCAAACCCAGCCCGGACAACACCGGCACCTCGGCCAGGGTGATCTCGGCGCCCTCGCCCGGCGGGTTGGGCCCGATGTCGTTGCCCACGCCCTGCTGGCGGCGGCCGTCAGCGATCAATGTCACACCCAGCACCAGGTCGTCGTCGACGGGGCCGCGGCCGTTGCCGACATCGCTGGCGATGTCGCCGACGATCACCGCGCCCTGCGAAAAGCCCATCAGCACGTAGCTGGTCAGCGGGCATTTGTTGGTCATGTCGGTCATCGCCTGGACCGTCGCGCGGGTGCCTTCCGCCCTGCTCTGGTTGTACGACATCTGCGTGTCACCGCTCAGCGGATTGTGGAACTGCGCCGTATAGGGGGTTGTGTACGTCTGCACGCGGGAGGCGGGGAACTGCTGAGAGATCTGCCCGGTTACCTTGTGTAACAAGGCATTCGGAAACTGCATCGGGTTGAGCGAATCGTCCTGCGGGGCGGACTCCCAGGTGCCCGGAACGTTGATCACCTGCACGTCGGGGCAGGACGCATCTTGGAAAGCGGGTCGCGGCTTGTGCGGGTGGGGTGTGGTCGACGGCGGGGGCAGCACGCCTGGCGGCACCGCGCTGGGCGGCGATGAGGGGCTGCGCAGCAGGGTCACCACCGCCACAATGACCAACAGCACGACGCCGGCGACCGCCAGGGCGGCAACCCAGGCGAGGGTGCGGTGGCGTTTGCGGCGCGCCTTTGTCGTCATGTTCTCCCGCTAGCAGAGTCGGTGGGTCGCAGCTCGAATACGGGCAAGCGGCCGTCCCGCCCCCTGCTGCGCTCCCTCCACGGTACCGGCAACTCGCGCGGCACCGTCCGTCCCGCCGGCGCGCTGACTGACTAGCGAATGGCCCCGACGATGTCGCCCGACATGGCACCCAACTGCCCCGACCACGAGCCCCAGCCGTTGTCGCCGCCGCCCGGGAAGTCGAAGTGGCCGTTGTGCCCGCCGACGCTGCGGTACTGCTGGTAGAACATCCGGCTGTTGCCCATCGCCTCGCCGGCCTGACCGATCATGGCAGCGGGATCGCTGGCCGCGTCGGTGGTCGGGCTCCAAACCCAGACGCGGGTGTTGTTCTGCGCCAGCAGCGCTGCGTGCACCCAAGGGTCGTGCCACTTCCACCGGCCCAGCTGCGGGGCCCCCCACATGCCGTTCCCGTCGATGCCGCCGAATTGCTGCAGGCCGGCCAGGATCGACCCATTCGTGGTCGTGTTCGACGGGTACAGGAACCCGGACAGCGAGCCGGCCATGCCGAAGCGGTCGGGGTGGAAGGCGGCCAGGGCCATGGCGGCATAGCCACCCTGGGAGGCGCCGACGGCGGCGTGGCAGCAGGGCGCCAGGCCCTTGTTGGCCGACAGCCAGTTAGGCAGCTCGCTGGACAGGAAGGTGTCCCACTGCTTGCTGCCGTCGTTCTCCCAGTTGGTGTACATGCTGTAGGCGCCACCCGCGGGCGCCACCACCGAAATGCCCTTGCCGGCCAGCGTGTTCATCGCGCTGCCCGCGGTCACCCAGTTGCTGACATCCGGAGCGGCGTCGAAGGGATCCAGCAGATAAACAGCGTGCGGGCCGCCAGCCAGGAAGGCCACGGGGATGTCGCGGCCCATCGCCGCCGACGGAACCATCAGGCTTTCCATACCCGCCGCCCTGGCTTTGCCGAGGGCTCCCGTCGTCCCCAGCCCGACAGCCACGCCGCCCAACCCGAGCGACAGTGCGGCAACGCAGAACACCCGCAGAAGCGCTGACAGACCGACCCTCATGTCCACCCTCCATCGACTAGTCGCTGTTGAGCACATTAACCAGCGCCGCATGGCGCCCGGCCCGCAGGGTAGTGAAATAGGCCACACCCCGGCGCCGCACAGACTGACGGCGGCGACCCCGAGGGATCGCCGCCGTCAGTCGCGGTTGCTATCTGTTAGTGGCCCTGAGTGTTCCCGGCGTTGGTACCGGCAGCGGCAGTCGGACCGGCGCCCGGTGTCGCACCCAGCGCCGCCTGCAGGTCAGGCTTCATGGCTTGGACCTGCGCGCCCCAGTACGGCCAGTCGTGCGTGCCGTTGGCGTCGAAGTTGAACACCGCGTTGTGGCCACCGGCCTGGTTGTAGGCGTCCTGGAACTTCAGGTTGCTGCTCCGCACGAAGCCCTCCAGGAACTTCGCGGGCAGGTTGTCGCCACCGAGGTCCGACGGCTTGCCGTTACCGCAGTACACCCAGATGCGGGTGTTGTTGGCGACCAGCTTGCCGACCTGCAGCGACGGGTCGTTGCGCTGCCACGCCGGGTCCTCCTTGGGGCCCCACATGTCGGCGGTCTTGAAGCCACCCGCGTCGCCCATGGCCAGGCCGATCAGCGTCGGCCCCATCCCCTGCGACGGGTCCAACAGCGCCGACAGCGAGCCGGCGTAGACGAACTGCGCGGGGTGGTAGGCGGCCAGGATCAGCGCCGACGAGCCGGCCATCGACAGACCGACCGCGGCACTGCCGGTCGGCTTGACCTGCTTGTTGCTCTGCAGGTAGGCGGGCAGCTCGCTGGTCAGGAAGGTTTCCCACTTGTAGGTGGTGCAGCCGGCCTTACCGCAGGCGGGTTTGTACCAGTCGGAGTAGAAGCTGGACTGCCCGCCGACCGGCATGACGACCGAAATGCCCGACTGGTAGTACCACTCGAACGCCGGGGTGTTGATGTCCCAGCCGTTGTAGTCCTCCTGCGCGCGCATGCCGTCGAGCAGGTACAGCGCGGGCGAGTTGGCGCCACCGCTTTGGAACTGGATCTTGATGTCACGGCCCATAGCAGCCGAGGGAACCTGCAGGTACTCCACCGGCAGACCCGGGCGCGAGAACGCCCCGGCGGTCGCCGAGCCCCCCACGGCCCCGATCAGGCCCGACAGCAGGGCCGCGCCAACGGCACCCACCACGAGCCGGCGCGGCATACGAGCCACGGCGCCGCGAAACCTGTCGACAAGCGTCGTCATCCTTGCGTCCTCATCCTTTCGGCGCACCCCTAGTACAGGCGCATCGTCGAATTGGGTCGTACTGCATACGCTCGGCGCAGCAGTGCCCGTGTAGTCAACCACACCTTTAGCCATCCGCTCTCATCGAGCGCGTCAGGCAAACCGTCATTCGGCCCATTTTCCCAACGATTTGGCGGTCGAGGATAGACGCGGAAAGTCGCGTTTGCGCATGTGCCTGGCCGTCGTCGGGTACTGGTGAGACCACAAATGTGAGATTGCTGGCAATGTGCCGAGACCGGCCGCCGGCGACGGGTTCGAGGTCTGGTGAAAATTATTTTTCGGCCGAGCGCATTACTCGCGGGGAGGCGGGGGGATCGCCTCCGGCACCGGGAGACCACACCGGGCGAGTTCGTAGAGCGGAACCCTGTCGATCCGGTACGTCGTGAATCCGAAGGAGTGCAGGACGTTGGAGACGAAGCGATGCAAGGTCATTGGGGCGCGAATGGAACTCAGCACAGCTTTGGTCTCGGGGCATTGCAGGGCCGCTACCGCCTGGGCGACCCAGTTCACGTCCAGGTAGCCCGGAACGCCCGGATACACCTTCACCCACGGCCCGTCGGCGATCACCCAGTCCGGGAAGAGGTTCTTGTCGTGCCCGATCCGGCCGTGCTTCAACCGCTCCGTGTGCTGGGCTATTGGATTTGCCAGCCCGATTTGGTCGATCACCCTGACGTCCAGCCCCACGTTCATCCCAACCATGCCCAGGTTGGTGAAAAACACTGCGTGCAGCGGCTTTTGAGGCTCCTTGCTTCCCGGGGCCGGCTGCAACATCGGCACCAAGTCCCACTGGGTGTAGTTGCCAGACGGCAGCAGCAACGCGCCGTCCGGGGTATTGTCCAGGGCCGTCAGAATGGCGGCCATCCTCGGATAATCCAGGTAGTCGGCGGCCGTCAGCGGATGGGCGTGCCCAGTCGCCTGCGCGTAGAAGCGGCGCTCGTCGACGATGCCCGAGTAGGTGACGTGGGTGGCGTCGTCACCCATCCCGGGCGAGTTTGCTGCCCACAGCGACCAACCCGCAATCGCCAGCCACAGCAAGCTGGCCGTACCGGCCACCCAATACCCCGTCTCCCGCGAATAATCCTTCCCGTCGGGCATCACCACCGGAATGACGGCGACGGGGGCCAGCAAACAAAATAGCGGCGCCAGCAACACCCGCGCGTGCATGAAATCGCCGCCCTGGCGGATCCAATAGAACCCCTGCAGGAGCCCGCTCACGAGGACAAAGGCCACCACGGCGGGCGGGCTCTGCACCGCCCGGGCCAGCCGGCCATAGTCGGGCGCCAGCACGGGGCGCAGGAACGACGGCCGGCGACGCGCCGCCATCAACAGCAGCCCCAGCGGCACCAGGACCACCACCGGTATCCAGACCGCGTAGGGCGTGTTGAAGTTCGAGAGGTAGATCATCCCCTGCGACCACTTGTCACCGGCCGCGTCCTTCGCCAGCGCCGTCCCGGGCACCAGCAGTCCGTAGTAGCCCATCCGGAAGATCTCGTAGGCGACCGGCAGAAATCCGCCGGCCACCACGACCAGCACGCGGCGGCGCCAGTTGCGGGCCGCGATCAGCATCATGATCAGCGCCAGCCCGCCCATCAGCGCCAGCTCGGGTCGGACCAGAACGCTGAACCCGGCGACGAAGGCCAGCGCGCCGATGAACACCCGGCTGTCCGGACGCCCCCGCACCGGCTGCGACCAGCACACCATCATCCACCACAGCAACCCGAGATAGGCCAGCGTCAGCCCGCTCTCCAGGCCGGAAGTGGCGAAGTCGCGCGCCGGTGGCAACGCGATGTAGACCAACGCCCCGGCCGGCAACATGATGGCCGTGCGGCCCCGCAGGCTGGGCGCCCACAGCCGGCCGGCGCCCAGCATCAGCAGCGCCACGCCTAGCACCGAAAGGACCAGGGCCAGCGCCAATGCCACGTATTCCATGCGCATCGGCCCGCCGACCCAGCTGCCCGCATACATCAGGTAGGTCCAGGCCGTGGAGGTGTTGGCCTCCACCCGCTCCCCCTGATTGAAGACAGGCCCGTTGCCGGCCAGCAGATTGCGCACCGTGCGCAGCACGATCAGGCCGTCGTCGGCGATCCAGCGTCGTTGCCAACTTCCCCAAGCGAACAGGACGGCAACCGCCGCGACGCTGACCCACAGGCTGACCCGCACCGCGGTGCCGTACCGGAACAACCGCCGACCCACCCGCCTGACCCCCGGTCGGTAGCGGCGCATCACCGCCGCCTCGAGGGCCGTCAGTTTGGGGCTAGCCGAAGGCAACCGCGGCTCCAACTGTCGCGATCCACGCCAGGAACAGCAGCTGCAACACCCGGTCGCGCAGCGCGATGTCTTCGGGCTCGCCGGCCAGCCCGCCGTCGACATCGACCGCGTAGCGCAGGATCGCGATGGTGAACGGGACCATGGACACCGCGAACCAGGACCCCGAATGGCGGTCGCGCTCGAACGCCCACAACCCGTAGCACATCACCACCGCGGTGGCCGACATCGTCCAGACGAACCGCAGATAGGTGCTGGTATAGCTCTCCAGCGCCTTGCGGATCGCCGCGCCGGTGCGCTCGGCGACCTGCAACTCGGCGTAGCGCTTGCCGGCCACCATGAACAGCGACGCGAATGCCGCGGTCAGCAAGAACCACTGGGACAGCGGGATATTGGCGGCCACGCCGCCGGCGATGGCCCGGAGTAAATATGCCGATGACACGATGCAGATGTCCATCACCGCTTGGTGCTTGAGGCCGAAGCAGTACCCCAGCTGCATGGCGATGTAGACGGCCATCACCAGTGCCAGATTCGGGGTCAGCAGCCAGGAGATCGCCAGCGAGGCCACCCCCAGCACCGCGGCGAGGGCGTAGGCGAGCCACTCGGGCACCACACCGGCCGCGATCGGGCGAAACCTCTTGGTGGGATGCTCGCGGTCGGCATCGACGTCGCGCACGTCGTTGACCAGGTATATCGACGAAGCCGCAAGGCAGAACACCACAAACGCCACGGACACCTTGGTCAGCACGTCGGCGTAGTCGTAGCGGACGGGGCCGCCCAACGCGGCCAGCGGCGCGGCGAACACCAGCACGTTCTTCACCCATTGCCGCGGCCGCATGGCCTTGACCACCCCGGTGATCAGGTTCCCCGGCGACCCGGTCACCACGTCTTCACTCATTCGGCCATGCCTCCCGCGCTCGGCGTGCGATTCCGGCGACGGCGGCGCCGAGCCCGATGCCGAAGGCCACGTCGCTGGGGTAGTGCACTCCCAGCAGTATCCGCGACAGTGCCATCGGTGGGACGAGCAACACGGGCCCCACTCCTCTAGGCAGCCCGGTAGCGCGGCCCATCAGGATCGCCGCGGCCGTGGTGGAGGTGGCGTGCGCCGACGGGAAGCTCAGTTGGCTGGGCGTGCCGACGTTGACCACGACGGCGGGATGATGCGGCCGTTGGCGTCGCACCAGGCGTTTGACCAACACGGCGGCCGCGTGTGCGGCGAACGCGCCGGCCCCGGCCACCAGCCAGTCCCGGCGACGCCGCGGCGCCAGTGCTGCGCCCAGCACTGCCACGACCACCCAGCCGATGCTGTGCTCCCCGAAGTGGGACAGTCCCCGCGCCGTGGCCAGCGCTCCCCGTCGATCGGCCAGCGCCGACTGAACGGCCACCAGCGCGGCCACTTCGCCGCGCGGTGCCGCCGATTCAGCCATGCTCCGCAGCTGGCAACAATGCCGTCTCCCACTTCTGCTTGCTGGACAACACGGGCAGCGCGTCCCGGTAGACCCGACGCATCTCGTCGAACCGGCTCGCCAACCGACGCTGCCGGCGCAGCGACTTGAGCAGCAGCGAGAACATCTTGCGCCGGTCGCGCTGCCGGTAGACCACCCCGCACCCATCGGCGGTCGTGACGGTGACCCCGTCGACCGTGCACAGCCGGAACCAGCGCGCGTCCTGGGTCGGCACGTTGTACTGGGGCCGCCGGTGGGCATCCGGGTCGGCCTTGGTCAGGTTGTGCGAGATGCCGCGGGCCAGCCGGTAACCGATTGACAGCCGGTTTACCGGTGGCTTCATTGCCTTGGTCTTGTTCAGTGGCGCGGGCAGTGCGCTCGCCGCCGGCAGCACGACCGCGTCTGGGTACTCCTTGCGCATGCGATGCACTTCCGGCAGCGCGGATTCCAGGATCGAGAAGATGTGCTCGGGACCGGCCAGGAAGTCGTCGATGGCCTTGTTCTGGATCGCGACGGTCGAATATTCCAGGCAGGCAAGGTGTTTCAGGGTGGCCTTGAGGTGGCTGCGGATCAGTCCGCTGACGTCACCGTCCCAGTGCATCGCCGCGACCACCAGCCGGTTGCGCAGGTGGAAGTAGGCCTGCCAGTCGATGGCGTCGTCCTTGTCGCTCCAGGCCATGTGCCAGATCGCCGCGCCGGGCAGCGTGACGGTCGGATAGCCGTGCTCGGCGGCGCGCAGGCCGTAGTCGGCATCGTCCCATTTGATGAACAACGGCAACGGCTGCCCGAGCTCCTCGGCCACCTGCCGCGGGATCATGCACGTCCACCAGCCGTTGTAGTCGACGTCGATGCGGCGGTGCAGCAGCTTGCTTCGATCGTTGTCGTCGTTCAACGGGTATTCGGCGAAGTCGTGGTCGTACTCGGTGTGCGGCGCGGCGGTCCACATGAAGTTCGACGGATTCACGACTTCGCCCATGATGTGCAGGTGCGACGGCTCCTGGAGATTGAGCATCTGGCCGCCGATCAGCATCGGGCTCTTGGCGAAGCGGTGCATCGCCAGCACCCGCAGGATCGAGTCCGGCTCGATGCGGATGTCGTCGTCCATGAACAGGATCTGTTGGCAATCGGTGTTTTTCAGCGCCTCGTACATCACCCGGCTGTAGCCGCCGGAACCGCCGAGGTTGGGCTGGTCGTGGATGGAGAGCCGATTAGCCAGGCGGGCGGCCGCGGCCGGGAAGTCGGGGTGATCGCGCACCTTGCGGACGCCTTGGTCGGGCACGATCACCGCCCCGATCACCTCGTCCACCAACGGATCTGCGGTGAGTTCGGCCAGCGCGTTGGCGCAGTCCGCGGGGCGGTTGAACGTCGGAATGCCGACGGCGATGTTGGCCTTGCCCGGGGCGGGCTCGGTCGCATACCAACCGCCGCTGAGCAGGGTGACCTTGGTGTCGGTGGTGATGTCGAACCAGATCCAGCCGCCGTCCTCGAACGGCTTTAGTTCCACCTCGATCTCGACCACGGCGGGCTCGTCCTCGGTGCCGGCGAAATGGCGGCCCTGGACGAAGATGCGCGCACCGGTGGCCTTGGTGCGGTAGAGGTCCACGCGCCCGGTTCCGGTCACCTCGACCCGCAGCACCACCGACTTGCATATCGTCCAGCGGCGCCAGTAGCTGGCGGGGAATGCGTTGAAGTACGTGGCGAACGACACCTCGGACTCCGCGCCGATCTGCAGCGAGGTGCGGGTTTTCGCGTGCGCGCGCCGGGCGTTGGTGGTCGACTCTTCCAGGTACAACTTGCGCACGTCGAGCGGTTCACCCGGACGCGGCAGGATGATCCGGGACAGCAGGCTCTCGGCAGTCATTAAGCGCCGCTCCTCCTCATCTCTTCGCTCTGCAGGCTCACGGCGCTCATGCGCTCGCGTCCTCCTCTTCCATCAGGGGGGCGCCGTCACGCAGGTGCGGCGCGAGGATGTTGTCGTACATGTTCAGAGCGCTGGCGATGGCCATGTGCATATCCAGATATTGGTAGGTGCCCAGCCGGCCGCCGAAAAGTACCTTCGATGACGCGGTCTCGGACTTCGCCCTCGCTCGATAGGCGGCCAACAGGGCGCGGTCGGCCTCGGTGTTGATCGGATAGTAGGGCTCGTCGTCGTCTTCGGCGAACCGGGAGTACTCCCGCATGATGACCGTCTTGTCGGTCGGATAGTCGCGCTCGAGGTGGAAGTGCCGGAACTCGTGGATGCGGGTGTAGGGCACGTCGAGATCGTTGTAGTTCATCACCGCCGTGCCCTGAAAATCCCCGGTGGGCAACACTTCCACCTCGAAGTCCAGGGTGCGCCAGCCGAGGCGGCCGTCGGCGTAGTCGAAGTACCGGTCCAGCGGGCCGGTGTAAACGACCGGGGCCGACGGGGACTCCTGGCGCAGTTGGTCGCGCACGTCGAACCAGTCGGTGTTCAGCCTGACCTCGATGCGGTCGTCGGCGGCCATGTTCTCCAGCCACGCCGTGTAGCCGTCGACCGGCAGGCCCTCGTAGGTATCGCTGAAGTAGCGGTTGTCGAAGGTGTAGCGCACCGGCAGCCGGGTGATGTTGGAGGCCGGCAGTTCCTTGGGATCGGTCTGCCACTGCTTGGCGGTGTAGCCCTTGACGAACGCCTCGTACAGCGGCCGCCCGATCAGCGAGATGGCCTTCTCCTCCAGGTTTTGGACGTCGGCGGAGTCGATCTCGGCGGCTTGCTCGGCGATCAGCTGCCGCGCTTCGTCGGGCGTGAAGTACCTGCCGAAGAACTGCGAAACCAGGCCGAGCCCCATCGGGAACTGGTAGGCCTGCCCGTTGTGCAGCGCGAACACCCGGTGACGGTAGTCGGTGAACTCGGTGAACTGCCGCACGTAGTCCCAGACCCTCTTGTTGGAGGTGTGGAACAGGTGGGCGCCGTACTTGTGCACCTCGATGCCGGTCTGCGGCTCCGGCTCGGAATAGGCATTGCCGCCGATGTGCGGGCGCCGGTCGACGACGAGCACGCGTTTCCCGAGTTGGGTAGCCGCGCGCTCGGCAATGGTCAGGCCGAAGAATCCGGAGCCGACGACGAGGAGGTCGAAACGAGCGGTCATCGGTTGCTTAGGGTATCTGACCGCGCGGCCCTAACCCCATTTGGCGAGGCCACGGAAACGGGATTCGGCCAGGTGGCGACCGCCTCGGGATGATTCGTAACCGCGGTCACAGTCCGGGTCGCAATTGCCTCACGATTCAATATCACCACTCTAGTCACACCAATCCCACTCGTACCATCGATTCTGTGTGCTTCACGCCGGATACGACGGGCAGGACGCGCCGACGCAACAGATAGCCCAGATTGAGTTGTCCAGATTGAGGAGACTTCCGTGCCGAACCGACGCCGACGCAAGCTTTCGACAGCCATGAGCGCGGTCGCCGCCCTGGCAGTGGCGAGTCCTTGCGCATACTTCCTTGTTTATGAGTCGACCGCCGGCGACAAGCCGCCCGAGCACCACGAATTCAAGCGGGCGGCGGTGATGTCCGACCTGCCCGGCGAGCTGATGGGTGCGCTGTCGCAGGGACTGTCGCAATTCGGGATCAACCTGCCGCCGGTGCCCGCTTTGAGCGGGGGCGGTGCCAGCACCCCGAGCCTGGCCAGTCCGGGGTTGGTCAGCCCGGGCTTGGGCAGTCCGGGGTTGGGCACTACGGGCCTCACCAGCCCGAGCTTAACCAACCCGGCTGCTACCACGCCGGGTCTCACGAGCGGTCTCACCAGCCCGGGTCTGACGAACCCGGGGCTGCCACAGCTGACGCCGGGGGCCGCCACGCCCGGTGCGCTGACACCGGCCGCTGGGTTGAACCCGGCGCTGACCAGCCCGGCTGGCATCACGCCAGGCGCCGTCAGTCCCGGCCTCTCGCCCAGCGAACTGCCGATCGACTCACAGACCGGATTGGACGCGGGTCTGCCTGGCACCTACCCGGTGCTCGGTGACCCGTCGACGCTGGGGGGCGCTTCGCCCATCGCGTCCGGCGGACCCATCGGTGCCGCGGGTAACTCCGGCGGGGGCGGCGGGCTCATCAACGACCTGATGCAAGCCGCCAACCAGTTGGGCGCCAGTCAGGCCATCGACCTGCTCAAGGGCATGGTGATGCCGGCCATCATGCAGGGCGTCCAGCAGGGCGGCGCGGGAGCGCCGGGTGCGGCGGCCAACCTGCCGGCCGCCGCCGGTGCACTGCCCGGCGCCGCCAAAGCCCTGCCCGGCGCCGCCGGTGCCCTGCCAGCCGGCCTGCCCGGTGGCCTACCCGGTGCCTTGCCGGGTGCCGCCGGTGCCCTGCCAGGTGGCCTGCCAGCTGGCCTGCCCGGTGCCTTGCCGGGTGGCCTGCCGGGTGCCGCCGGTGCCCTGCCAGGTGGCCTGCCCGGTGCTCCCGCTGCCGCCGCCGCTCTGCCCGGCGCTCCCGCTGCCCTGCCCGGTGCTCCTGCTGCTCCCGCCGCTGCGGGTGCCCCGCCAGCCACCGCCGGCACCGCGCCGGTCACCGCCGGTGCCACCAGGGGCGTCCCGGGTGCTGGTGCGCCGACGACCGGTGCCCTGACGGGTGCCGCCGCCCCGGCTCTGCCTCACTAGAGCCCCACTAGATCCGGAGGAACCTGTTACCAGACGGCACCGCAGAGCAGAGCCACCAGGGTTTCGGGACACAACGACCCGCCCGGCCAAGACATCTCTGCGGTGCCGTCGAGACTTTTCGCGGGCATATCCCGTGTCGCCTCAGTAATAACATCAGGCACACGAGTAACATCGGCTGGTGTCGTCCCGCAGTCGCGCGCCAACGATGTTGCTCACCGCCATCGCTGCGACCGTGGTCATCGTTTCGTGGGTGGGCGACGCGACACGTGATCGCGGCGGCGCACCCGACCCACCGCGGGCCCGCGACACCGAACTCGCCGAGCAGCCACTCATCGGGCTCCAGGGCGGTGTCACGGTTCGCGAAGTCACCCAGGACACCCCGTTTTCATTGGTGGCGCTGACCGGCGACCTCGCCGGCACGTCCACCCGGGTGCGCGCGAAACGCCCCGACGGCTCCTGGGGGCCCTGGTATCAGACGGAGTATGAAACCGCGGCACCAGACATCGGCCCGGCGGGTAGCACATCGGCTCGGCCCGCGGCAGCGAGCGAGGGGCCCCGCAGCACGGACCCGGTGTTCGTCGGCACCACCAGGACCGTCCAGATCGCGGTCACCGGCCCGATCGATGCGCCGGCGACCCTGGGGCCTCCATCGCCACCGAGCGTCCCGACGGAAAAGGACGGGTTGGGATACAGGCCGGCGTCCAGGGAACAGCCCTACGGGCAGAACATCTCCGCGATCCTGATCTCCCCGCCGCAAGCGCCGGCCAAAACGCAATGGACGCCGCCGTCCGGGGTCATGATGCCCGGCCAGCCGCCCAGCATCATCAGCCGGGCGGAATGGGGCGCCGACGAGTCGCTGCGATGCGGTAGTCCGCAGTACGACAACGGGATTCGTGCCGCCGTCGTCCACCACACCGCGGGCAGCAATGACTACTCTCCGCTTGAATCGGCCGGGATCGTCAAGGCCATCTACACCTACCACAGCAAGACCCTGGGCTGGTGCGACATCGCCTACAACGCGCTGGTCGACAAGTACGGCCAGGTGTTCGAGGGCAGCGCCGGCGGGCTCACCAAAGCCGTCGAGGCCTTCCACACCGGCGGATTCAACCGCAACACCTGGGGTGTGGCGATGATCGGCAACTTCGACGACGTACCGCCGACGCCGATCCAGCTGCGAACCGTCGGCCGGCTGCTCGGCTGGCGGCTGGGCATCGACGGCGTCGACCCCAAAGGCACGGTGTCGCTGGAGTCGGCCGGCAGCCACTACACCACCTTTCCGGCCGGCGCCATCGCGAACTTGCCCACCATCTTCACCCACCGCGACGTCGGAAACACCGATTGCCCGGGCAACGCCGCCTACGCGTTGATGGACGAAATCCGGGATATCGCATCACATTTCAACGATCCGCCCGAGGAGTTGATCAAGGCCCTGCAGGGCGGCGCCATCTACGAGCACTGGCAGGCGATCGGCGGCATGAACAGCGTCCTGGGCGCACCCACCTCGCCGGAAGACAGCGCCGATAGTGACGCCCGCTATGCCACCTTCGCCAAGGGTGCGATGTACTGGTCGCCCCAGACCGGCGCCCAGCCGGTCACCGGCGCGATCTACGACGCCTGGGCCTCACTGAGCTACGAACGCGGTCCGCTCGGGTTGCCCACCAGCGCGGAAATACAAGAGCCACTTCAGATCACACAGAACTTCCAGCATGGAACCCTGAACTTCGAGCGGCTGACCGGAAGCGTCACCGAGGTCGTCGACGGGATCACGACGCGGCTGTCGACGCAATCGCCGAGCGGCCCGACGGTGCCACCCGAACACTTCTCGCTACCGGCTCACCCGGCGGCCACGTAGGCAGTTGCAGGACTTAGCTTTAGAGCCACCAGCGTTCCAGGACCCGTGCCACCCCGTCGTCGGTGTTGGGCGCGGCGACCTCGTCGGCGGCGGCCAGCACATCGGGATGGGCGTTGCCCATCGCAACGCCATGACCGGCCCACAGCAGCATCGGGATGTCGTTGGGCATGTCGCCGAATGCCACCACCTCGTCGCTGGCGATCCCCAGCGGCCTGGCGATCTCTTCCACGCCGCTGGCCTTGCTGATCCCCAGCGGCACGATCTCCACCAGTCCGTTGTTGGTGGAATAGGTGACATCGCCCTCGATGCCGACGTGCTTGGTTAGTTCGGCGGCCATGTCGGAACTGCGGGCCCCGGCCTTGCGGATCAGCAGCTTGATCGCCGGCGCGCTGAGCAGGTCGTCGATCGACACCTCGGTGTTGTCCGGGTTGAGCCATGCGTGCTCGTAGCCCGGCGAGCTGATGAATTGAGGAGTGGCCGTGTCGTGGGCGCGTTCGCCGATCCGCTCGACGGCCAGCCCGGCACCCGGGATGACGCGGGTCGCGAGTTCGGCCAACTCGGCCAGGGTGTCGACGGCCAGGGTGCGCGCCGACAACACCCGGTCGTTGTCGGGGTCGTAAATGACGGCGCCGTTGGCGCACACGGCCATCGGCGCAAATCCCAGCGAGTCGACGACCGGACGTATCCAGCGCGGCGGGCGGCCGGTTGCCACCAGGAAATACGCGCCGGCGGCGACGGCCGCGCGCACCGCGTCGCGGGTCCGGGGCGTGATGGTTTCGTTTTCGTCGAACAACGTGCCGTCGACGTCGCAGGCGATGAGCGCCGGCTTCCTCACTTTGGGGTCATTGAGGCGAGCCGGTTCGCGGCTGCCCCGGTCGCGCCACGCGGTCGCCCCCCTGCTTCTCGACCCGCTCGGCCAATTCGGCGATCCGGAGCTCCCGCGAGACATCCTGAGACGGCGCGCTTCCACCCAGCCGCCGCGGCACCCAGAACTCGCCCTCCGGGTGCGGATATTCCTCCTGCACCCGGTACAGGATCGCGTTGATCGCTTGCCGCAGCGCGACGTTGAGCTGCTCGGCGGTGCCCTGCGGGGGCAGCGGTGGGCCGGCGGCCACGGTGACTGGAATCTTGTTGCGCAACAACTTCTTTGGATGGTCTTTGGGCCAAATTCGATGGGCGCCCCAGACGACCATCGGGATTATCGGGACCTGCGCCTGCAAGGCCATCCTCGCCGCCCCGGTCTTGAATTCTCGGAGTTCGTAACTGCGACTGATGGTGGCCTCGGGATGCACCCCAACGAGTTCGCCCTCGCGCAGCCGCTGCACGGCCACCGCGTACGCGTCCTGTCCCATCCTGCGGTCCACCGGAATGAGCTGGCAGTGCTTGATCACGTAGTTGACCGCCTTCACATCGGCCATCTCGGCTTTGATCATGAAGCGCAGCCGTCGCTTGCGTTCGAGGGCGGCGACCGACGCGCCCACCCAGTCCAGATAGCTGGTGTGGTTGAGCGCAATTAAGCCGCCGCCCCGCGCGGGAATGTTCTCGAGGCCTTCGAAGTTGAGCTTGGTTCCGTTCATCGCGGCGACAGCCGGAACAACTATCTCCGCCAAGCGGAAAAACGGCTCTGCCATGTTCCTCTCCCTTCCCCTATCGCGACCGATGCGGGGTACGGCGGGCGGCCGTCCCGGCCGACCTTGCCGCCGCCTCGTCGGCCTCTATTTGAGCCGCCTCGGCCAACGTCGGTGCGCCGCCGCCCATCCGGTGCGGCACCCAGTAGGCGCCCCGGGGGTGTGGATACCGTTGCTGTGCCCGGTGCAGCAGTGTGTTCATCGATTCGCGTAGCGCGGCATTGGTGGTCGCGAGGTCTTCGGCAGCCCGCAAGGGCGCGCCCACCTCCACGCTGACCGGCAGCTTGTGGCGGCCGATGTGTCGTGGGTGGTCCTTGGTCCAGATGCGGTGCGCACCCCAGACGATCACCGGGACGATCGGGACGTCCGCTTCACTGGCCATGCGCGCCGCCCCCGTCTTGAACTCCTTGAGCTCGAAGCTGCGGCTGATCGTGGCCTCCGGATAGACCCCGACCACCTCGCCCTCGCGCAGCCGCTGCACGGCGACCGCATAGGCGTCCGCCCCGGCGCCCCGGTCCACCGGGATCGTGCGGGTGTGCTTGATCAGGAAATTGATCACCTTCACTTGCTGCAGTTCGGCCTTGATCATGAATCTAAGCCGACGGTGTCGGCGATGCATAGCTAATGCCGCAGGAAGAAAGTCGACATAGCTGGTGTGGTTGATCGCGATCACGGCGCCGCCTCGTTCGGGAATGTTCCCCTCACCGCTGAAGGTGATGCGGGTGCCGGTGGCCAGGATGACAAGCCGGGCCAAGATCTCGAGGGTGCGAAAGGTGGGCTCCGCCATCGGTTACTGCTCCGGCGGCCCGGTGGCTTGGGCGCGGCGGGCCGCCCGCAGGGCCGCCTCCTCGGCGTCCAAAAGCGCCGCCTCGGCCAACGATGGGGCACCACCGCCGAGCCGATGCGGCACCCAGAACTCGCCGGCCGGGTGAGGTCCGTAGAGCTCTTGGGCCCGTTCCAGCAGATGCTGCATCCGCGAGTGCAATAGTCCCTGCAATTCCTCGGTGGCCAGCGTCGGCTCGATCGGTTCGCCGACGAGCACCAGGATCGGCACCTTGGGGCGCAACAGCTTCCGGGGATGGTCCTTGGTCCAGATCCGCTGCGCACCCCAGACGATGTGCGGAACGATCGGCACCCCGGCCTCGACCGCCATCCGGGCGGCCCCCGACTTGCACTCCTTGATCTCGAAGCTGCGGCTGATCGTGGCCTCGGGATAGACGCCGACCAGCTCACCGTCCTTCAGATTCCTGACGGCGGCCTCGTAGGAGGCGGCCCCGTCCCGCCGATCCACGGGGATGTGCCGCAGGCTGCGCATGATCGGCCCGGTGATCTTGCCGTCAAACACCTCCTGCTTGGCCATGAACCGCACCTTGCGCCCCAGACCCTGCTTGTAGGCCGGCAAACCCGCGAACGTGAAATCCAGGTAGCCGGTGTGGTTGATCGCGATGACCGCACCGCCACTTTTCGGTAAGTGCTCGACGCCCGAGGCCGTGATTTTTAGACCCTGTACGCGCCAGATCAAGCGGGCAAGCTGAATGATCGTCCCGTATACCGGTTCCACAGCAGTTCAGCCTAGTGGTCCCGACCGAGAGCCGCCCGAAGTGCCAAAGAGAGGCACCCTTGTCCTTCCCGTCGTCCCCCCCGCCGGTGCCTGCGGTCGTTCGGCGGCTTGCCGCCGGCAGGCCCGTGCGCGCGATCTGGGTCAACGGGGAGGGCGGCGTGACGTTCCGGGTCGGCTCGGTCCGTTCTGACATTTCCGGTACGGAATTCATCAAGGTGGCTCACGCGGATGGCGCCGACTTCACCGATGAGGCAGTGCGCATGCGGTGGGCGGCTCGGTACGTGACGCTGCCCCCCGTGCTGGGCGCGGGCTTGGATGGGGGACCGGACGGCAACTGCGCGTGGCTGCGCACCCGCGCGCTGCCCGGCGTATCGGCGGTGCACCCACGGTGGCTGGCTGCGCCCGACGTCGCGGTGCGAGCGATCGGTATGGGTCTGCGCACCTTGCACGAGCGATTGCCGGTGCGCTCGTGCCCTTTCGACTGGTCGGTGGCCAGCCGGCTGGCCAGGCTCACGCCGGCCGCCCGGGCGCGGGTGGGCGAGCCGCCGCCGACCGACCGGCCGGTGGTCTGTCACGGCGACGCGTGCTCACCCAACACGCTGATCGACGACGAGGGCCGCTGTTGCGGACACCTTGACTTCGGCGAACTCGGCGTGGCCGATCGCTGGGCCGACCTCGCGGTGGCCACGCTGTCGTTTCGCTGGAACTATCCCGGCCGCGTCTGGGATGCGGAATTCTTCGCCGCCTACGGCGTCGAGCCCGATCCGGCGCGCATCGGTTACTACCGGCGGCTGTGGCAGGCCGAAGGCCCGGCCTCGCGCTAAGCTCGGGGGCTGATAAGCCGTTACCGTCAAGAGGCTCCCTTCCCAAGAAAGCGTCCCCGGAAAGGTATTTGTGCAGGTCACGAGCGTAGGCCACGCCGGATTTCTGATCCAGACCCACGCGGGCAACATCCTGTGCGACCCCTGGGTCAATCCCGCGTACTTCGCGTCCTGGTTTCCGTTCCCCGACAACGGCACGCTGGACTGGGGCAAATTGGGCGACTGCGACTACCTCTATGTCTCCCATCTGCACAAGGATCACTTCGACGCCAAGAATCTGGGCGAGCACGTCAATAAGGATGCGCTCGTGCTGCTGCCCGACTTCCCGGTTCCCGACCTGCGAAATGAGTTGGAAAAGCTGGGGTTTCACCGGTTCTTCGAAACCACCGATTCGGTCAAGCACCGGATCGGTGGACCCAAGGGCGACCTCGACATCATGATCATCGCGCTGCGGGCCCCGGCCGACGGCCCGATCGGCGATTCAGCGCTGGCGGTTTCCGACGGCACCACAACGGTTTTCAACATGAACGACGCCCGGCCGGTCCATCTGGACGTGCTGGCGGCTGAATTCGGCCACGTGGACGTGCACCTGCTGCAGTATTCCGGAGCTATCTGGTACCCGATGGTCTACGACATGCCGGCCCGCGCCAAGGAGTCTTTCGCCACCCAGAAACGGCAACGGCAGATGGACCGTGCCCGTCAGTACATCGCCCAGGTAGGCGCTACCTGGGTGGTGCCGTCGGCGGGGCCGCCATGCTTTCTGGACCCCGAGTTGCGCCACCTCAACGACGACCGCGGCGATCCGGCCAACATCTTTCCCGACCAGATGGTGTTCCTGGACCAGATGCGCACGCACGGTCACGACGGCGGCCTGCTGATGATCCCCGGGTCGATCGCGGACTTCTCTGGCGCGGCTCTGAATTCGCTTCGCCATCCGTTACCGGCCGACCAAGTCGAAGCCATCTTCACCACCGGCAAGGCGGCCTACATCGCCGACTACGCCGAGCGGATGGCGCCCGTGTTGGCCGCGGAGCGGGCGAGCTGGGCCCCCGCCACCGGCGAGCCGCTGCTGGATCAACTGCGCGCGCTGTTCGAGCCGATCATGCTGCAAAGCGACGAGATCTGCGATGGCATCGGCTACCCCGTGGAACTGGTCATCGGCCCCGAGACGGTGATCCTGGACTTCCCGAAACGAACTGTGCGCGAGCGGATTCCCGACGAAAAAGTCCGCTACGGCTTCGCCATAGCGCCGGAGCTGGTGCGCACCGTGCTGCGCGATCACGAACCCGACTGGGTCAACACCATCTTCTTGTCCACCCGTTTCACGGCGTGGCGGGTCGGCGGTTACAACGAATACCTGTACACGTTCTTCAAGTGCCTGACCGGCGAACGGATCGCCTACGCCGACGGGTGGTTCGCCGAGACCCACGACGACTGCGCGTCGATTACGTTGGACGGCTGGGAGATTCAGCACCGCTGCCCCCATCTGAAGGCCGATCTGTCGAAATTCGGTGTGGTGGAAGGCAACACGTTGACCTGTAACCTGCACGGGTGGCAGTGGCGACTGGACGACGGCCGCTGCCTGACCGCGCGGGGCCACCAGCTGCGAAGCGTGAGGAAATGAACCAGACCTACGGCCAATCCTATGATGATGGCCTTATTCAGCTGGATCGCGCGGCGATCACGTTGCGCCGCTACCACTTTCCCTCCGGAACGTCAAAGGTCATCGCCCTGGGCAGTATCCACGGGTACAAAGCCGAGGCGTTGGGCCTGTTCGTGCAACGGTTCCAAATCTGGGGCAGCTCAGACTTGCGCCGCTGGCTGCCGCTGGACATACAACGGCCGTTCAGGTCGACGTTGATCACCTTGGATGTACCGGGAACCTGGCCCAGCCCCGCGTGCACGCCGGCGCGCCCGGACGAGTTCACCGCGCTGCTGGACGAGCTGCTGAGCCAGCTCGGTTAGCGGCCCAGGTCGGCCAGGGCGGCAAGACCGGCGTTATAGCCGGGGATGAACGTGATCCCCGGCCCGCCGTGGCATCCCGCGCTGCCCAGGTACAGCCCGTCGATCGGGATGGGCTGACCGAGAAAACCTTTCGGGCCCGGCCGGTTCGGTCCGATCTGGTCCGGGTTCAGCAGGCCGTGGCAGTAGTCGCCGCCGGGGGCCCCGAACATCACACCCATGTGCCTGGGCGTGAACGTGGTGTGCCGGGTGATGCTGCCCGCGAAATTCGGCGCCAGCCTGGTGATCTTGTCGATCACCCGCTGGCCCATTTCGACCTTCGCCTGGCCGTACTCGGCCCCGCCCTCGATCGGGAACCACAACGCGAACGCCGACGCGGCGTGCTTGCCCTCGGGTGCGAGGTCCGGGTCGTTCTGCGAGGGGATCTGCAACACCACCGTCGGGTCTGCGGGAACGATCCCGCGGCGGCACTCCTCCCACTGCCGCTGGACCTCCTCCGGCGTGCAGAAAAGGCCGATCGATGCCTGCATGGCCGGGTCGTTGAGCGCCTCGTAGGGCGCGGCGAAGCGCGGGGCTTCCTCCAGGGCAAAGTGCATCTGCAGGTAGCTGCCGCGGTGGTCGATCCGCGAATACCGCTCCCGGATATCGGCGGGCAGCGCGGCGGGATCGATCAGCTCGTTCAGCGTGGCGTCGGGCGCGATGCCGGAAACCACGATCGGGGCAGTCAGCGTGTCGCCCGCCTCGGTCCGCACTCCACTCACCCGACCGTCGGCGACCAGGATTTCGGTCACCTTGGTCCGCAGCCGCACTTCGCCGCCGCGGCTTTCCAACAGCTCACACAAATGCGCGGTGAGCGTGCCGATGCCGCCGCGCAGCTTCTTCATCTGCATGGAGTCCCCGTCGGGAACCCCCAGTCCAAAGGCGAGCGCGGCCGCGCTACCCGGCGTGGCCGGGCCGCGGTAGAGCGTGTTGACGGCCAGCACGGTCATCGAGCCGCGCAGCGCGCCGTGCTTTTCGCGGTCGGGGAGGTAGCGGTCCAGCACGTCGGTCACCGAACCGAACAGCATGTCATCGATGGCCGAGCGCTCGAATTCGTTGGTGGCACAGGCGTACATCTCGTCGAAGGTCTTGGGAGGCGCGCCCGCCTCGAACCTGCCCAGGGCGCGCGTGGGCGCTTGGCTCCACGCCATCAGCCCCGCCATCCCGTTGACGGCGTCCGCCCCGTGCACCTCGTTGAGATGGGTGAACAGCCTGATCGGGTCGCTGTATTGGACCAGCGGATCGTCGCCGACGCCGCGCAGCGCCACCGACATCACCTCCAGATCGATCGTCGGCAGGGTGTCCAGGCCCAGTTCCTCGACGACCACGGGCGCCGTCGGGAATTGCACCGAGCCCGCGATCTCGAACCGGTATCCGTCGAAAAGCTCCACCGTGGAGGCCATTCCGCCGGCGTAGAGCTTGGCGTCCAGACAGACCGTCCGCAGTCCCGCCTTCTGCAGCAGCACCGCCGCCGCCAGCCCGTTGTGGCCCGCACCGATAACTATCGCGTCGTAATCAGTCATGTCCCCGACCTCCGAACTGCAGGCTGGCACGCGGTCGAAGTTTTGTCAATTATGACGAAACTGTGGTGACCCAGGTGCCGGAGAAGCCCTCGCGCAGCGATTCGAGGGCCGCGTGCGACATTCGCGCCAGCTCGCCGAGCGATCGATCGTTGCCAACCATCCAGGCTTCCATCGCTCCGAATACCGCGGCCGCAATACAGCAGGCGGTCACCGTGATTCGTAGCCGCGCATCCGGCGTTCGCTCTGCCGTTCGGCTACGCGTTTGCAGTTGCGCCTCGATCGCATCGGCGAGGTCGGCCTGGACATCGCGGATGTGTCGAGCGATCCGGTCCTGGTCGAGCTCACCACCCCTCAATGCGCCGGCGATCTTCGTGACGGCTTCAACGTCGTAGGGAAAGGCGAAGACGGCGGACTGAACGGAATCGATGACAGGTTCGTCGGGAGGTCTGGCGTCCAGCGCCGAGCGAAACCAGTTCAGCCCGGTGTAGTCGGCAAACAGCAAGTCGTGTTTGGAACCGAAGTGGCGATAGAAGGTTCGTAGCGACACCCCGGCGTCCGCCGCGATCTGCTCGGCAGAGGTGTCCTCCACACCCTGGGCCAGAAATCGCACCATTGCGGCCTGGACGAGCGCCTCCCGGGTGCGTTCGCTGCGCGCGGTCTGCGCGGGTCGGACCATGTCAGTAAGGTACCAAGAGTTATGACAATATTGACAAAACATTGCCGCGCGGTGAGACTGCGCCCATGGTCTCGCTTCTCGTGCATGCCGTTCTCGGGCTTTCCGTCATCGGGTGGATCGTCGCATCGAACTCAAAGGTTTTCGCCCGGCCGGCCGCGGGACCGTTGTTCTCGCCGCTGGAATGCGTGTATTACGTCGTCGGCATCACGTCGGTCGCGCTGGGCTGGTGGTTCAACATCCACTTTGTGCAGCAATACGCGCAGGGGTCGACGAACCCGATCTGGGGATCTGGCAGCTGGGCCGACTACATCCGGCTGATGTTCACCAACCCGGCCGCCAGCTCGGCAAGTCAGGACTACACGATCGCGAATGTGATTCTGCTGCCACTGTTTACCATCGTGGACGGCAATCGCCGTGGGCTGCGGCACCCGTGGCTGTACTTTGTATCGAGCCTGTTCACCAGCTT
>Ga0318538_10000021_pt1 | contig 24751 bp, 20 predicted proteins | sample GRESIP166b4f23_FD_202504 | JGI IMG/M metagenome (GOLD analysis project Ga0318538, IMG submission 202504) | Tropical soil microbial communities from Luquillo Experimental Forest, Puerto Rico - GRE.SIPMG.166b4f23 | ecosystem: Environmental > Terrestrial > Soil > Tropical forest > Bulk soil...
AAGACGCCGCCGGGCCGGAGCACCCGGAAGGCCTCGGCGAACAGCCGGTCTTGCAGTTCGGCGGTCGGGACATGGTGCAGCATCGTGAAGGACACCACCGAGCTGAACTCGTCGTCCGGCAAGCCGGTATCGGTGCCGTCGCCGTTGATGATGCGGGCCCGCTCGCCGTACAACTGTTGCAGCCGCTGCGCCATCGGGGCGTCAATCTCCACCGCGGTGAGCCTGGGCGTCTTGTCGACCAGCACTCGCAAAAATGCGCCATAGCCAGGGCCGATCTCAAGGGTGTTGTCGCCCAGCTCCACGTCGGCGAGGACCGTCGGCAACACGTGGGTTTCCACTTCCTTCGCCCAGTGGTTCGAGTTGCAGCACAGCCGGTGGCAGAGGTTCATCGCCATACTCAACGACGTTAGACCAATAGCATTTGCACTTGTGGAGTCCCGCTGGGTGCTGCACCTGGACATGGACGCGTTCTTCGCCTCCGTCGAACAACTCACCCGACCGACGTTGCGGGGCCGGCCGGTGCTGGTCGGCGGCCTGGGCGGTCGGGGTGTCGTCGCCGGCGCCAGCTATGAAGCGCGCGTGTTCGGCGCCCGGTCCGCCATGCCGATGCATCAGGCCCGCCGGCTGATCGGTGTGACCGCGGTGGTGTTGCCGCCGCGCGGCGTGGTGTACGGGGTGGCCAGCCGCCGGGTCTTCGACGCGGTGCGCAGTTTGGTGCCGGTGGTCGAGCAACTTTCCTTCGACGAAGCCTTTGGCGAACCGCCCCAACTCGCCGGGGCGTCGACCAAGGACGTCGAGGCGTTCTGTGAGGGCCTGCGGCGACGGGTTCGCGACGAGACCGGCCTGGTCGCGTCCGTCGGCGCGGGCTCGGGCAAGCAGATCGCCAAGATCGCGTCCGGCCTGGCCAAACCCGATGGCGTTCGGGTGGTTGCGCGCGCCGAGGAGCGATCGCTGCTCGGCGGACTGCCGGTGCGCCGGCTTTGGGGCATTGGGCCGGTCGCCGAGGAGAGGCTCAATCGACTCGGCATCGAGACGATCGGGCAGCTGGCCGCGCTGACCGACGCCGAGGTGGCCAACATCCTGGGCGCGACGGTTGGGTTGGCGCTGCATCGGCTGGCCCGCGGGATCGACGACCGCCCCGTCGCCGAGCGCGCCGAAGCCAAGCAGATCAGCTCCGAATCGACCTTCGCCGTCGACCTGACCAGCCTGGAGCAGCTGCGCGAAGCGATCGACCCGATCGCCGAGCATGCGCATCAACGCCTGCTGCGCGACGGGCGGGGCGCCCGCACCGTCACGGTGAAGCTGAAGAAGGCCGACATGAGCACGCTGACCCGTTCAGCGACGCTGCCCTACGCGACGACCGAGTCCGGCGCGCTGATCGCGCTGGCCCGGCGGCTGCTGCTCGACCCACGCGAGATCGGGCCGATTCGCCTGCTAGGCGTTGGCTTTTCGGGATTGAGCGACGTGCGACAGGGATCGTTGTTTCCGGATTTGGAGTTCTCGGAAGCCGAACCGGATACCCAGCAGTCCTTCGAAACCGCGACCGAGGCCATGTTTGCGGCGGGTCATGAGGCCTCGCCGTGGCGGGTGGGCGATGACGTGGCGCACCGCGATTTCGGGCACGGCTGGGTGCAGGGCGCCGGTCATGGGGTGGTCACGGTGCGGTTCGAGACGCGCGGTTCGGGCCCGGGGCAGGCGCGGACGTTTCCCGGCGATACGGGCGACCTGAGCAGCGCCAACCCGATCGACTCCCTGGACTGGCCCGACTACGTCGGCGCGCTGCAGGCTAACGCCCCGTCACCCCCAGCGGTCGATGACGTCGGCGATGGGTAGCTCGGCGGCCAGCGCGGCCATCAGCAGCACCCGAGCCTGCGACGGCCGCAACCTCGGCACCATCACCGCGCCGGCGGCCGCCATATCGTGGCCCGGACCGTAGCCCGCGCTGACCCGCCCGCCGCAGACACGGGTGGACACCGCGACAGCCACCCCGTTGCGGCAATGGCGTCGCACTCCGTCGACCACGGCGTTTCCGGCATTTCCCGAGCCCAACGCTTCCAGCACCACCGCTCGTGCGCCGGCGGCCACACAGGCATCAAGGGCCACGGCGTCACTCCCCAGGTATGCGGCGACGATGTCGACGCGCGGCGCTTCGGCTGCGCTGAGATCGCCGACGTACGGCCGCGTTTTGGAGCCCGTCAACGACACGCCGCCGCCCACCGTGCCGAGCGGCTCGCCCGCGAAGCCGCTGAGGTCCTCGGTGGCTACCTTGCGTAGGCCCAAGGGCTGCAACACCCGGCCGGCGATGCAGACAAGTACACCCAGGTCACGGGCGGCCGGGCTGCCCGCCACCGCCAGGGCGTCGCGCAGATTGGCCGGACCGTCGGCGTCGGGGGCATCGGCGCTGCGCATGGCGGCGGTCAACACGATCGGGGCGGCACCGTCATAGGTCAGGTCCAACCAGAGCGACGTCTCTTCCAAGGTGTCGGTGCCGTGGGTGATGACCACACCGTCGGCGCCGTCATCGATCGAGGCCTGCACGGCAGTCCGCATCCGATCCCAATCGGCCGGTGTCAGCTGCGAGCTGTCCAGCGCCAGCAGGTCAACCACATCGACGTCGAGGCCTGCCGTTAGATCCGCCCCGCTATGGGTCGGTCGGCGCACGCCGTCGGCACCCTTGCTGGTCGAAATCGTCCCTCCGGTGGCGATAACGGTGAGGCGGGGCATAGACGCATCATTGCGCACCCCGCTCGCGGGCTCCGGCGAGGCGGCCTCCGCATTAAGGGATGATGGGACCGTGTCTGAGGAACCAACAGGACGCGCGGACGAAGTCGCGGAACACGCGGCTGCCGCGCCGCCACGGCGGCTGCGGCTGCTGCTGTCGGTCGCGGCGGTAGTGCTGACCCTGGACATCGTGACCAAGGTGCTTGCCGTCAAACTGCTGCCCCCGGGCCAGCCGGTATCGATCATCGGCGACACGGTGACCTGGACTTTGGTGCGCAATTCCGGCGCGGCGTTCTCCATGGCCACGGGATACACCTGGGTGCTGACGCTGATCGCGACGATCGTGGTGGGCGGCATCTTCTGGATGGGGCGGCGGCTGGTGTCGCCCTGGTGGGCGGTGGGGCTCGGGATGATCCTTGGCGGTGCCATGGGCAACCTGGTCGATCGCTTCTTCCGGGCGCCCGGGCCGCTGCGCGGCCATGTCGTGGACTTTTTGTCGGTCGGCTGGTGGCCGGTGTTCAACGTGGCCGACCCCTCGGTGGTTGGCGGGGCCATCCTCTTGGTGGTGCTGTCGATCTTCGGCTATGACTTCGACACCGTGGGTCGACGCGAAGCCGGCCAGCGCCGATGACAGACCGCTCGATGGCCGTCCCCGAGGGACTGGCGGGCATGCGTGTCGACGCCGGGCTGGCGCGCCTGCTGGGGCTGTCGCGCAGCGCCGCGGCGGCACTGGCCGAAGACGGCGGCGTCGAACTGGATGGTGTCCAGGCGGGCAAGTCCGACCGCCTGACAGGCGGTGCCTGGCTGCAGGTGCGCTTGCCCGACGCGCCGGCGCCCCTGGAGAACACGCCGGTCGACATCGAAGGCATGACGATCCTGTATTCCGACGACGACTTCGTCGCGGTCGACAAGCCGGCGGCGGTGGCCGCGCACGCGTCGCTGGGCTGGACCGGGCCGACGGTGCTTGGCGGCTTGGCCGCTGCCGGTTACCGGATCACCACGTCCGGCGTGCCGGAGCGGCAGGGCATCGTGCATCGCCTCGACGTCGGCACCTCGGGGGTGATGGTGGTGGCGCTGTCCGAGCGCGCCTACACCGTGCTCAAGCGGGCGTTCAAACAGCGCACAGTCGACAAGCGCTATCACGCTCTGGTGCAGGGACATCCGGATCCGTCCAGCGGGACGATCGACGCGCCGATCGGGCGGCACCGCGGCGGCGAGTGGAAGTTCGCGGTCACGAAGAACGGCCGACACAGCCTCACGCACTACGACACCCTGGAAGCGTTCGTCGCCGCCAGCCTGCTCGACGTGCACCTGGAAACCGGCCGCACCCACCAGATCCGGGTGCATTTCTCCGCCCTGCACCACCCGTGCTGCGGCGACCTCGTCTACGGGGCCGACCCGAAACTGGCGAAAAGACTTGGGCTGGAACGGCAATGGTTGCACGCGCGGTCGCTGTCATTCGCCCACCCCGCCGACGGCAGGCGCATCGAGATCGTCAGCCCGTACCCGCCCGATCTGCAGCACGCGCTGGACGTGCTGCGCGACGAGGGCTGATCACTCAGGCTTGCGGACCTCGACGAGCACCCGCGTCGCGTGCGCGACGAACGGCCCGTCGGCCTCGATCTGCTCATTAAGTTCCCGCAGCCGGTCCCAATAGCGCTCCACGGTGAAGTCGGGCACCGTCCAAACCACCTTGCGCAGGAAGTAGACGACGGCGCCGATGTCAAAGAACTCGGCCCGGAGCCGCTCCATGCGCAAATCCAGGATCTGGAAGCCTGCGGCCTGCGCCTGCGCGCTCACGGTGTCGGGCCGGAACTCGGCCCATTTCTCCGGCTGTGGCCCGATGAAGTACTCGACCAGCTCGCCCACCGTGGCGGGCCCGATGTGCTGCGCAAAGTATGTGCCGCCAGGACGGAGCACCCGACGGATCTCGGCCCACCACACGGAGATCGGATGACGCGAAGTCACCAGATCGAACGCTTCATCGGCGAAGGGCAACGGCGGCTCGTCACGCATCGCCACGAGCACCACGCCGAGCGGATGCAAGCGTTGGGTTGCCAGGGCCGCGTTCGGAGGCCAGGTCTCGATGGCCGCCATGGTGGGCGGGAACGGTCCCGCGCCCGCCAGCACCTCCCCGCCTCCGGTGTGAATGTCCAGCGCGGCCGAGACTGTCGCCAAACGGCGGCTCAACATCCGTTGGTAGCCCCAGGACGGTCTTTCCTCGGTCGCCCGGCCGTCGAGCCAGGAGAAGTCCCAGCCGTCAACGCATACCGAATCGGCTTCGGTCACCAGATCTTCGAATGTGCGAGACATGCATTGCATTCTCACCAAAGTGTCGATCGAACGTCGCCTCAATCGTCATAGCGGTGCAACCATCGGGAAAGGAAAGGGGCACGATGATGCAGTACTGCCTGCTCATGCACTATCAGGAGGGTGGCGAACTCGGACTGACCGAGGAAGACATGGCGTCCGCGCGGGCGGCGTTCGCCAAGTACGCCGACGATCTCGACGCGGCCGGTGTGTTGATCGGCACCCAGGTGTTGCAATCCGCCGTCGCGTCGACCACCTTCACCGCCCGCGACGGCACGCCCAGGATCCAGGACGGACCCTTCGCCGACACCAAGGAACGCCTCGGCGGGGTGTTCGTCATCGACGTGCCGGACCTGGATGCCGCGCTGTCCTGGGCGAAGCGATGCCCGGCCGCCGATTGGGGTTCGATCGAAATCCGGCCCGTTGCAGTCACTTACGCGACCGGGAAGGGTTGGTATAGCCCTGAGTGAGGTGCGGGCCCGGGTGGCCGAACTGGTTCGCGGGTCCTACGGCCGGCTGTTGGCGGTGCTCGCGGCGCCGAATGCTGACATCCCCGCGGCCGAGGACGCCATCGGCGACGCGTTGGAGCGCGCGCTCACCCGTTGGCCGGTCGAGGGGATACCCGCCAACCCGGAAGGCTGGGTGCTTACCGTGGCCCGCAACCGCCTGCGCGACCGGTGGAAGTCGCATGCCTACCGGATGACCGGCCCGCTGCCTGAAACAGACAATTGGGCAACGGATTTCGGCGACGATACAGCGGACGCGCGGTCGATTCCCGATCGCCGCCTGGAGCTGATGCTGGTCTGTGCGCATCCCGCGATCGCGGCCAGTTGCCGCACCGCGCTGATGCTGCAGACGGTGCTCGGCATCGATTCGGCGGCGATCGCGCGGGCGTTCTCGGTGCCACCCGCGACGCTGGCGCAGCGCCTGGTCCGCGCGAAACGCCGGATTCGCGACGCGCGCATCCCGTTCGCGGTTCCACCCCGTGCGGACCTCGATGAGCGACTGCCGGCCGTGCTGGAGGCCGTATACGGTGCGTGGGCGATCGATTGGCAGCTGGAGCCGGCAGGTGCCCCGATCGAATCGTTGTCCGCCGAGGCGCTGCATCTGGCGCTGGTATTAGCGGAACTGCTGCCCGACGAGCCAGAGGCGCTCGGCCTGGCGGCGCTGATCTGCCTGTCCGAGTCGCGCCGGCCGGCGCGACGCACCGGCGACGGTGAGTTCGTGCCACTGGACGAACAAGACACCCGGCTGTGGGATCGGGCGATGATCGCGCGCGGAGAGGCGCTGCTGCGCCGCGCTCACGGCTTCGGCCGTCCCGGCCGCTATCAATACGAGGCGGCGATCCAGTCGACGCACTGCGCCCGCGCGCAGGGCGGACACGTCGACTGGTTGGCGTTGCGCAAACTGCATCGTGCGCTGCTGCGACGTGCCCCATCTTTGGGAGCGGCGGTCGCTTTGGCGGTGGTTGACGGCCAGCTCGACGGGCCCGACGCCGGGCTGCGTGCGCTCGACGCGATCACCGACCCAATGATCGGGCGCTTCCAGCCGGCTTGGACCGCGCGCGCACATTTGCTCACGCAAGCGAACCGGCCCGCGGCCGCGGCCTACCGCAAGGCCATCGATCTCACCACCGATGCCAGCGTGAAGGAATATCTGCGCCGACGGCTGGCCACGGTCATGAAGGAACAGCGATGACCGCTGTCCGCGCCACGCGTTAGGGCCGGGGCTGGCCGGGCTTGGCCGGTGCGGGCAGTCCCGGCACCGATACGGCCAGACCCTCGCGGATTCCCCGACTTATCTCTTGCCTCGACTGCGGGCTGTCGGCCGGTGCCGTCTGCCGGCAGTTGCAGCCGAGGCCGCCGAACGGGTTCGGGCTGGTGTCGATCGAATGCGGGTCGGCGCCGGCCGGTGCCGCTGCCGTGAGCCCAGCGCCGACAGCGATAGCGACGCTGACCAGTATTTTCGTGATCACTCGGCGGCGGGGGTGGTTGGACATTGTGGACTCTCCTTTTGGGGACTTATTTCGTGTCTCTTGTTAGTTAGACGGTGGTGCATGCTTTGATGGTTCGCCGCCCCACCGACATTGGAGTAGCGGGCTTGGTGGTGTGAGGCCACCAAGCTGCTTTGTGCCCGGTCCTACCTGCAGTGGTCCGCAATTGGGTGACCCTGACAGAAGCTGGCTTGTGGTTACATCAATCATGTTGCTCAGCTCGCACATGCCCGATCTCGCCTCGTTCGAAGTCTTGCTGGCGATCGCCAAGACGGGCAGCCTCGGCGCCGCCGCCCGCGAAGTCGGGCTGACCCAACAGGCGGTGTCGGCGCGGCTGGCATCGATGGAGGCGCAAACCGGGGTGCAGCTGGCGGTGCGCACGGCCCGCGGGTCACAACTCACGCCCGGCGGCCTCGTGGTTGCCGAGTGGGCAGCCCGCCTGCTCGATGTCGCCCACCACGTCGATACCGGCCTGGCTTCGCTGCGAACGCAAAGGCGCCAGCAAACCAAGGTGGCGGCGAGCCAGACGATCGCCGAACAGCTCATGCCCCGCTGGCTGGTATCCCTACAGGCCGCCGCTACCCGGCTCGGCGTCACCGCCCCCAACGTGATTCTGACCGCCACCAACAGCGAGCACGCGATCGCTGCGGTTCGCGACGGTTCCGTCGAACTGGGATTCATCGAAAGCCCGGGTGTGCCCCGGGGATTGCGCAGCCGTGTCGTGGGACACGATGAGCTGGTGGTCATCGTGCCGCCCGATCACAAGTGGGCTCGAATGTCACGCGCCCTGGGCGCCGCCGAGCTCGCCCAAACATCCCTGGTAACACGCGAACACGGCTCGGGAACACGCGACTCACTCACCGCGGCCTTGTGTCAGGCCGTGGGCGAGGAGGTGCAGCAACCATCCCCGGCGCTCGAGCTGTCATCCTCGGCGGCGGTGCGCGCCGCGGTTCTCGCCGGGGCGGGGCCGGCGGTGATCAGCCGGCTGGCGGTCGCCGACGATCTGGCGGTCGGTCGGCTGCGCGCGATCACGGTCCCCGAATTGGATCTGCACCGCCAGCTTCAAGCCATCTGGGTGGGCGGGCGTACCCCACCAGCGGGCGCGGTGCGGGACCTGCTCAGCCACATCGTCAGCGCGCAGCCAACGATGAATCGATAGGTCTTATCGGGCGCGGCGTTTGCCCCGCGCGCTCAGATCTTCGCGTTGGTGGCCCCGGCCGATGCGATGTCGGGAGCCAGCGGCGCGATGGCACTGAGTATTGCGGTCACCGTCCCGGACGGCACCCCGGCGTCAGCGAGCGCGTCGGCCAAATGTCCGGCCACCCGGCTGAAGTGGTGCATGGTGATGCCACGCCCCTGATGAACCTCCTTCATCGGCGCGCCGGTATAGGGCTCGGGCCCGCCGAGTGCGGCCGCGAAGAACTCGACCTGTTTGCCTTTGAGGCGGTTCATATTGGTTCCGGTGAAGAAGCCGCAGACCTGGTCATCGGTGAGCACCCGAACGTAGAAGTCGTCGACCACGGCTTCGATGGCCTCGTGCCCGCCGATCCGGTCGTAGATCGTGGCGGGTCCGGGTTCGCGGAAGCGCGCCAGAATTTTCATAACGACGATTGGAACATTTCGGCGTTGCCCGTCAGTTAGTGTGCGATCACGCGCGGATTACCCTGTGTAACAAGAGGATTGCGCTCATGTGGCCGCAACCTCGATCCCCGTGTGAGAAGGGTGAGCCGTTCACATGACGGCAATCTGCATCCGGTGGGCGACCGATGCCCTAGGTTGGTTGCTATGACCCACGTCACACCACTCACACCGGGCGCCCGCGGCCGGGGACGAACGTCATCAGGGGCGAAAATCGATGAACCTCGGTGACTTAACGAACTTGGTGGAAAAGCCGTTCGCGGCGGTCTCCAACATCATCAACACCCCCAACTCGGCTGGGCGATATCGACCCTTCTATCTGAGGAATCTGATCGACGCGGTGCAGGGCCGCACGCTCAGCGAGGCCGTGGAGGGCAAGACCGTACTCATCACCGGAGCGTCGTCGGGCATCGGCGAGGCCGCCGCCAAGAAGATCGCAGACGCGGGCGGCGATGTGGTGCTGGTTGCTCGCACCCGGGAAAACCTCGAGAAGGTCGCCGCTGAAATCCGGGAAATCGGCGGCGGAGCCGCCCACGTATACCCGTGCGACCTGTCCGACATGGACGCCATCGCCGCGATGGCCGACCAGGTGCTTGACAATCTCGGCGGGGTCGACATCCTGATCAACAATGCGGGGCGGTCGATTCGACGTTCGTTGAAGCTGTCCTACGACCGGATTCACGACTATCAGCGGACCATGCAGCTGAACTACCTCGGCGCGGTCCAGCTCATCCTCAAGTTCATCCCCGGGATGCGGGAACGCGGCTTCGGGCAGATCATCAATGTCTCCTCGGTCGGCGTGCAGACCCGCGCGCCGCGCTTCGGCGCCTACATCGCCAGCAAGGCCGCACTGGACAGCCTTTGCGACGCGCTGCAGGCCGAAGTCGTGAATGACGACGTCAAATTCACCACCGTGCATATGGCGCTGGTACGCACGCCGATGATCAGCCCGACCACGATGTATGACAGGTTCCCAGCGCTGACGCCGGATCAGGCGGCCGGCGTGATCACGGACGCGATCGTGCACCGGCCCCGCCGCGCCAGCTCGCCATTGGGGCAGTTCGCCGCTGTCGCCGACGCGGTCAACCCGGCGGTCATGGACCGCGTGCGCAACCGCGCGTTCACCATGTTCGCCGACTCCGATGCGGCCAAGGGCCGCGAATCCGCCAGCGACGCAACGTCCCTCGACAAACGAAGCGAGACGTTCGTGCGCGCGACCCGAGGGATCCATTGGTGACATCATGAGCCTCCCGAAACCCGACACCGACACAACCGTCGTCATCACCGGCGCCTCATCCGGCATCGGTGCCGAACTGACCCGCGGCCTCGCCCGCCGCGGCTTCCCGCTGCTGCTGGTCGCGCGGCGACGCGAGCGCCTCGACGACCTCGCCAACGAGGTGGGCAAGGAATATTCGGTCGCGATTGAGGTCATGCCACTGGACCTCGGCGACGGCAAGGCCCGCACGAAATTGGCGGACCGGCTCCGCAGCGAGCCGATCGCCGGCCTGTGCAACAGCGCCGGTTTCGGCACCAGCGGGGTTTTCCACACGTTGCCGCTTGAGCGCGAGAGCGAAGAAGTCACCCTCAACGTCCTGGCGCTGACCGAGCTCACCCACGCGGCGCTGCCCGGCATGGTCGAGCGCGGCGCCGGCGCGGTGATGAACATCGCCTCGATCGCCGGATTTCAGCCGATTCCTTTCATGGCGGTGTATTCGGCCACCAAGGCCTATGTGCAGACGTTCTCCGAAGCGGTGCACGAGGAGTTGCACGGAACGGGCGTGTCGGTCACGGTCCTGTGTCCGGGTCCGGTGCCGACCGAGTGGGCCGAGATCGCCAACGCCGAGCGCTTCAGCATTCCGCTAGCGCAGGTCTCGCCGCGCGACGTCGCCGAAGCGGCCATCGGCGGGATGCTGGCCGGCAGGCGCAGCGTGGTGCCCGGCATCGTGCCCAAGGTGGTCAGCACCGGCGGCAGGTTCGTGCCGCGCACCCTGCTGCTGCCGGGGATCCGGATTGGCAACCGGTTCCGCGGCGGACCCAGCCGCTAGTCTCTGTGCCCGGCAGGCGACGATCTGAGTTGTCGCTGTGAGGCGGGCACAAAGCGCATCCTTCCGCGCGGAGGCCAATGTGACGGGTGGGACAACGCCTCGCGGTTAGGCTCGGGCAATGGCCGCCGTTGAGATGACCGCCGACATGCCGATGAGCCCGCAGGAGATGTGGGATCACGTTTCGGATCTGTCGGAGTTGGGCGACTGGCTCGTGATGCACGAGGCATGGCGCAGCGAGCTACCCGACGAGATCACCGAGGGCACCCAAATCGTGGGCGTGGCGCGTTCCAAGGGGCTCCGCAACCGGGTGACGTGGACGGTGACGACGTGGGACCCGCCGCACGAGGTCGCGATGACGGGAGCCGGTAAGGGCGGAGCAAAATACGGCGTCACGCTCACCGTGCGGCGCACGAAAGGTGGTTCCACCCTCGGCCTGCGCCTCGAGCTGGGCGGACGTGCGTTGTTCGGTCCGGTCGGTTCGGCGGCGGCCCGCGCCGTCAAGGGAGACGTGGAGAAGTCGCTGAAACAGTTCGTGGAGCTGTACGTCTAGACATCACCGCTGTGTCGCCGTCTTCCCAGAGGAGCAATTGCCGGACCGCCGGGCGCGGCCCGTAGGGCCGGAGCATCGTGCTGGCCGGGCGCGGGCGCACGCGTTGGGGCCACCAGAACCAGCGCCCGAGAAGCGTTGCGACGGACGGCGTCATGAACGAACGCACGATCAGCGTGTCGAACAACAACCCGAGGCCGATGGTGGTCCCAATCTGACCTAGCACCTGAAAACCGCTGAACACGAACGCGCACATCGTGACCGCGAAAACGAGGCCGGCGGACGTGACCACCGACCCGGAGCCGGCCATCGCGCGAATGACGCCGGTCTTGATTCCGGCATGGATCTCTTCCTTAAACCGGGAGATCAACAGCAGGTTGTAATCGGATCCGACGGCCAAGAGCAGGATCACGGCCAGCGCGAGCACAACCCAGTACAGCTGAATGCCGAAGAGGTATTGCCAGACCAGCACCGACAGCCCGAACGAGGCGCCCAGCGAGAGAGCTACCGTGCCCACGATGACCAGCGCGGCGATAAGACTCCTCGTGATGATCATCATGATCAGCAAAATCAGGCTCAGCGCGGCGAACGCCACGATCATCAGGTCGTATTTGGCACCCTCTTGGATGTCCTTGTAGGTCGCCGCGGTGCCGCCGATATAGATCCGGGCGTCGGCCATCGGCGTGCCCTTCAAGGCCTCGTGCGCGGCCCTGGTGATCGGGTCGATGTGTGAGATGCCTTGGGGGGTAGCGGGATCGCCTTCATGGGTGACGATCATGCGGGCGGCCTTGCCGTCCGGCGAGAGGAACAGTTTCAGCCCGCGCTTGAAATCGGGGTTGTTGAAAACCTCGGGGGGCAGGTAGAAGCTGTCGTCGTTTTTTGCGGCGTCGAAGGCACGCCCCAGCGCCGTCGCGTTATCGATCGCGGCCTGCGTCTGGGCGTAGATACCGGACTGGGTGGCGTGGCTCGCCAACGTCAATTCGCGGTTGGTCTCCTGGCTTTCGATCTGGGGCGGTATCAGGGCTACCAGCTTCGGCTGCAGCGCGTCGAGCTTGTCCAGGGTGGCCGTGAGGTCCTCAAATTTTTCGGTGAGCAGGTCGATGCCGTCAAGCGCGTCCAGCACCGAGCGGATCGCCCAGCACACGGGGATGTCGAAGCAATGCTTCTCCCAATAGAAATAGCTACGAATCGGCCGGAAGAAGTCGTCGAAATTCGCGATCTTGTCGCGCAGGTCCTGTATCACGGCGACAGTGTCGTGAAAGCTTTGGGCCTCGTCGTGGGTGGTGGTGGCCAGCTGCTGCTGCAGCACGTACTGCTGCTTCAAGATATTGATCGTCTTCGCAAGTTCACCGGCCTGCTTGAGCAGGTCGTCCGCGCGATCTCGCTGGTACGTCAGGTTTTCTTGTTGGGCGGCGCTCTGATTGCTGACCACAAAGGCGAGCGAGCTGTGGTCGAGCGGGGTTCCCAGGGGCCTGGTGATGGTCTGCACCTGTGCGACGCCCGGCACGTGAAACACCGCCTTGGCGACCCGGTCCAGGATGAGCATGTCGGCCGGATTGCGCATGTCGTGGTCCGTTTCGACCATCAGCAATTCGGGCTCCAGCCGGGCGCGCGAGAAGTGCCGCTCGGCGGCGGTGTAGCCGACATTGGCCGGCGCGCTTTGGGGCATGTACGGGCGTGTGTCGTAACTCGTCTTGTACCCGGGCAGTGCGAGCAGGCCCACGAGGGCCAACGCGCACGCCGCCGTGAGAACGGGTGCGGGCCAGCGGACAATAGCCGTGCCGATCCGCCGCCACCCGCGGGTTCGCATGGCGCGTTTGGGGTCGAACATGCCCAAGGCGGCGCCCAGGGTAAGGACGGCCGGGCCCAGGGTCAGCGAGGCGAACAGCGCGACAAGAATGCCCAACGCGGCGGGAATGCCCAGGCTTTGAAAATAGGGCAACCGGGTAAAGGCCAGACACGCCACCGCGCCGGCAACGGTCAGGCCGGAACCCAAAACGATGTGGGCCGTCCCGCGAAACATGGTGTAGAAGGCGGTTTCCTTGTCCTCGCCGGCCCCGCGCGCTTCCTGGTAACGGCCCACCACAAATATCGCGTAGTCGGTTCCCGCGGCGATCACCAGCAACGTGAGCAGATTCGTCGCGTACGTCGACAGTCCAATTAGTCCGGCATTCCCGAGATAGGAGACGATCCCGCGGGCGGCCGCCATCTCGATAAGGACGGTGAACAGCACCAGCAGCATCGTGAGAACAGAGCGGTAAACGAAGAGCAACATCAGCGCGATCACCCCGACGGTTATCGCGGTGACCTTTGCGGTTCCCTTGCTGCCGACGTCGAACTGATCGGAGATGAGCGGCGCCGCGCCCGTCACATAGGCTTTGACTCCAGCCGGCGAAGTCGTGTGGTCGACGATTTCGCGGACGGCGCCGACGGACTCGTTCGCCAACGCCGAGCCTTGATTGCCCGCGAGGAACACCTGAACATACGCGGCCTTGCCGTCCGAGCTCTGCGAACCCGCCGCGGTCAGGGTGTCGCCCCAGAAGTCCTGAACGTGCTCGACGTGCTTCTTGTCCTGCTCGAGCTTGCGGATCATCGTGTCGTAAAACTTGTGGGCGTCCGCGCCGAGCGGCTTATCGCCCTCCAGGACGATCATCGCCTGGCTGTCGGTATCGAACTCCTGAAACTTTTGCCCAATGCGCTTGATCGCCTTCAGCGACGGCGCGTCGGGCGAGTTCAGTGCCACATTGTGGGTTTTTCCAACGTCTTCCAGCTGCGGCACCGCGATGTTCGTCACGGCGGCCAGCGCCACCCAGAACAGCAGGATCGGCACCGAAAGCCGGCGGATGGTGTGCGGCACGCGGGGCCGCGACGGTTGATGGTTGCTCATCCGGACTTATCCAGGCAGAAGGTGTAGGCGTCGACCTTGTTGACGGTGCGTTCGTCCTTGACGTCACCGTTGACGGTGATGCGGCAGCCGATGGTGTCCCCGTTGCCCTGCGCGACGACGTTGCCGACGACCGCGGGCTCCGTCGTGGTGATCGTGTACGACCAGGGCAGGGGGGCGTTTTTGACTTGCTGCGGCTGGGCGTTGACGTCCAGGTAGTTGATGGTTGCCACGGCCCCCGGTGCGCCAAAGACCTCGAGAACCACCTGCTTGGGGTTGAACGGGACGATCTCATTGGAAAGCCCGCTGTTGGCCGAGGTGCTGTAATGCGAGCCGAATATTCCGTGCAGGCGATCGATCGCGAATCCGGTGATCGCGACCACCAGTACCGCGACCAGCACAATCCACCCCCGCTTGGCGAGCGACGTAGTCGAAATCCTCTTCACCCGTTGGCCTTTCGATGCTCGGGCGATACGATCACCCTCCGCTCCGAGCGCGATCGTTCCCTATGACAGTACGGTACTGATCAGTACTGCACAAGAGACGCGGGCGTACACTGCCGCTTTACGCGCCGCCCCGGGTCAGGCCGGGGAGGATGAAATCGTCGACAAGAGTTTGCACCGTGCGACGGGTGGGCGGCTGCCCGGGGATGATGGATCTGAAGATCAGATACCCGGGCAACAGGTCCCAGAGTTCGTCGGTGATGGCGGCTTCGGTGATCTCGCCCCGGTCGACGGCCAGTTGCAGTATGTGCTGGATTAGGGCCTTGCGCTGATCGAGGAATTGGTGCTGCATTACCTCGGCGAGTGCGGGGTTGCGCGACACCTCGACAAGCACCGCGCGGATGGTGCTGGCAAGCTGAGGGCCGTCCTGGCAGATGTGCTCACCCAGTCGCAGCAAATCGCCCCGCAGGGTGCCGGTATTCGGCGGAACCGCGACCTGGCGGATGCCTTCGATGAAGGCGGCCAGCACCAATTCGGCTTTCGAGGGCCAGCGTCGGTACACCGTGGCCTTGCTGGCGCGGGCGGCGCAGGCCACGGCGTCCACCGTCAATCCGTCATAACCGTGCTCCTGCAGCAGCCGCAAGGTCACCGCGAGCAGCTCGGCCTCTCGCGGCGACCACGGTGATGACCCGGCGCACCGGTCGGCAGTCTGGGTCATAGCGCCCACCTTAAAGCGTGTCCCGCTCAAGAGCGGAGTTAAAGACACACTCCGCGACACGCCGAGGATGCGTCGGTGGTCGGTCATAGACTGGCGTCCCTATGAACCAGTCCTTCGTGCACCTGCATAACCACACCGAGTACTCGATGCTGGACGGTGCCGCGAAGATCACGCCGTTGCTCGCCGAGGTCGAGCGGTTGCAGATGCCCGCCATCGGGATGACCGACCACGGCAACATGTTTGGCGCCAGCGAGTTTTACAACGCGGCGACCAAGGCGGGGATCAAGCCGATCATCGGCGTCGAAGCGTACATAGCGCCGGGCTCGCGGTTCGATACCCGGCGCGTCACCTGGGGTGACCCCAGCCAGAAGGCCGACGACGTCTCGGGGAGCGGCTCCTATACGCACCTGACGATGCTGGCCGAGAACGCCGCCGGCCTGCGCAACCTGTTCAAGCTGTCCTCGCTGGCCTCTTTCGAGGGCCAGCTGAGCAAGTGGTCGCGGATGGACGCCGAGCTCATCGCCGAGCATGCCGAGGGCATCATCATCACGACCGGCTGCCCGTCCGGGGAGGTGCAGACCCGGCTGCGCCTGGGGCAGGACCGCGAGGCGCTGGAGGCGGCCGCCACGTGGCGCGAGATCGTCGGGGCGGACAACTACTTCCTCGAGCTGATGGACCACGGGTTGTCGATCGAACAACGGGTCCGCGAGGGCCTGCTCGAGATCGGCCGCGCGCTGGGCATTCGGCCGTTGGCCACCAACGACTGCCACTACGTCACCCGCGACGCCGCGCACAACCACGAGGCGCTGCTGTGCGTGCAGACCGGCAAGACGCTGTCGGATCCCAACCGCTTCAGGTTCGACGGCGACGGCTACTACCTGAAGTCGGCCGCCGAGATGCGCCAGATCTGGGACGGCGAGGTGCCCGGCGCCTCCGACTCGACGCTGTTGATCGCCGAACGGGTGCAGTCCTACGACGAGGTGTGGGCGCCGCGCGACCGGATGCCGGTCTTCCCGGTGCCCGAAGGCCACGACCAGGCGTCCTGGCTGCGTCACGAGGTGAACGCCGGGCTGAGCCGGCGGTTTCCCCACGGACCGCCGGACGGCTACATCGCGCGGGCGGCCTACGAGATCGACGTCGTCTGCGCCAAGGGCTTCCCGTCCTACTTCTTGATCGTCGCCGACCTGATCAACTACGCGCGCTCGGTGGGCATCCGGGTCGGGCCCGGCCGCGGGTCGGCCGCAGGATCGCTCGTCGCCTACGCCCTGGGCATCACCGACATCGACCCGATTCCGCACGGTCTGCTGTTCGAGCGGTTCCTCAACCCCGAGCGCACCTCGATGCCCGACATCGACATCGACTTCGACGATCGTCGCCGCGGCGAGATGGTGCGCTACGCCGCCGACAAGTGGGGCCACGACCGGGTGGCCCAGGTGATCACCTTCGGCACCATCAAAACCAAAGCGGCGCTGAAGGATTCGGCGCGGATCCACTACGGCCAACCCGGGTTCGCCATCGCCGACCGGATCACCAAGGCGCTGCCGCCGGCGATCATGGCCAAGGACATCCCGCTGTCCGGCATCACCGACCCGAACCACGAGCGCTACAAGGAAGCCGCCGAGGTCCGCGGCCTGATCGAAACCGACCCGGACGTCCGCACCATCTACCAGACCGCGCGCGGCCTGGAGGGGCTGGTCCGCAACGCCGGCGTGCACGCCTGCGCCGTGATCATGAGCAGTGAGCCGCTGACCGAGGCCATCCCGCTGTGGAAGCGGCCGCAGGACGGGGCCATCATCACCGGCTGGGATTACCCGTCGTGCGAGGCCATCGGTCTGTTGAAGATGGACTTCCTGGGGCTGCGCAACCTGACGATCATCGGCGACGCGATCGACAACATCAAGGCAAACAGGGGAATTGACCTCGACCTGGAATCGGTGCCACTCGACGACAAGGCCACCTACGAGCTGCTCGGGCGCGGCGACACGCTAGGCGTGTTCCAGCTCGACGGCGGGCCGATGCGCGACCTGCTGCGCCGCATGCAGCCGACCGGGTTCGAAGATGTCGTCGCCGTGATCGCGCTCTACCGGCCCGGGCCGATGGGCCAGAACGCGCACACCGACTACGCCGACCGGAAGAACGGGCGCCAGGCCATCCGGCCCATCCACCCCGAGCTGGCCGAACCGCTCGAGGAGATCCTGGCCGAAACCTACGGCCTCATCGTCTACCAAGAGCAGATCATGCGCATCGCGCAGAAGGTGGCCGGCTACTCGCTGGCCCGAGCCGACATCCTGCGCAAGGCGATGGGCAAGAAGAAGCGTGAGGTGCTCGACAAGGAGTACGAGGGCTTCGCGGAAGGCATGCAGTCCAACGGATTCTCCGCGGGCGCCATCAAGGCGCTATGGGACACCATCCTTCCGTTCGCCGACTACGCGTTCAACAAGTCGCACGCCGCCGGCTACGGCATGGTCTCGTACTGGACCGCCTACCTCAAGGCGAACTATCCCGCCGAGTACATGGCCGGGCTGCTGACCTCGGTCGGCGACGACAAGGACAAGGCGGCCGTCTATCTGGCCGACTGCCGCAAGCTGGGCATCACGGTGCTGCCGCCGGACGTCAACGAGTCCGGCCTGAACTTCGCGTCGGTGAGCGCCGACATCCGCTATGGGTTGGGTGCGGTGCGCAACGTCGGTGCCAATGTCGTGAGTTCGTTGATCAAAACCCGCAGCGACAAAGGCAAGTTCACCGACTTCTCGGACTACCTGAACAAGATCGACATTTCGGCGTGCAACAAGAAGGTCACCGAATCACTGATCAAGGCGGGCGCTTTCGATTCGCTGGGGCATGCCCGCAAGGGCCTCTTCCTCGTCCACACCGATGCCGTCGACTCCGTGCTGGGCACCAAGAAGGCCGAGGCGATGGGGCAGTTCGACCTGTTCGGCGGCTCTGATGGGGAAGGCGCCGGAGACGCCGTGTTCACGATCAAGGTGCCCGACGACGAATGGGAGGACAAGCACAAGCTGGCCCTGGAACGGGAGATGCTGGGGCTGTACGTGTCCGGGCATCCGCTCAACCGGGTGGCGCACCTGCTTTCCGCCCAGGTCGACACCGCCATCCCCGCGATCCTCGACGGCGATATTCCCAACGAAACCCAGGTGCGGGTGGGCGGCATCCTGGCGTCGGTGAACCGGCGGGTCAACAAGAACGGAATGCCTTGGGCCTCGGCCCAATTGGAAGACCTGACCGGCGGCATCGAGGTGATGTTCTTCCCGCACGCGTACTCCACGTTCGGCGCCGACATCGTCGATGACGCGGTCGTCCTGATCAACGCCAAGGTGGCGATCCGGGACGACCGGATTGCCCTGATCGCCAACGAACTTGTGGTGCCCGACTTTTCCACCGCGCAGGCCGACCGGCCGCTGGCGGTCAGCATGCCGACGCGGCAGTGCACCTTGGACAAGGTCAGCGCGCTCAAGCAGGTGCTGGCGCGCCACCCCGGCACCTCGCAGGTGCATCTGAGGCTCATCAGCGGGGACCGCATCACCACCCTCGAGCTGGACGCTTCGCTGCGGGTCACGCCCTCGCCGGCGTTGATGGGCGACCTCAAGGAGTTGCTCGGTCCGGGCTGTCTCGGCGTCTAGGGACGACTGGGGCTTCGGCGGTGCGTCCAGGGCGGGAGTTCGACGGAGTTTCCGCCGTCAGCGCACACCGGACGCCGCAGATGCACACTCGACGGGTTTGAGCTGCGGCCCTCAGAACCGGTAGCGCAAGATTCGGGCCTTGCGGGCGGATGCTTCGAACCGACCGGATGCCTTGGTAGCCAACCGAATCCAGCCCGGAAAGAGTTCCACCTCGGGGGCGTGCGCCAAGCTCGCCTCTTCGACCAGCGTCAGCCGCGGATTCCACGCTTCGGGCACGCGCGCGTCCTTGAACCCCGCATAGCCCCATTGGACGCCGACGGAGTGGAACATCTTCTGCGGGGCCAGCTTCACCGCGAGGCGGCTGAACCAGCCGATGCGTCCGTAGTCGTTGAAGGCCAGTTCCCCGGACCGGAAGTGCCCGGTGATGCGGCGGACGACACCGACGATCACCGGCTCCGACAGAAACGCGAACAGCCCGTCGGCGATCACCATGGCGGGCCGATCGGCCGGGATGGTGTCGGGCCAGCTGTCGTCGGCCACCGATGCGGTAACCGAGTGAGCTCGCTCGTTCGTCGGCATCAGCTGGTTGCGCAGCGCGATGACGCCCGGCAGGTCGACGCTGTACCAGTCGACCGGCAGGCCGACCCGAAACGGGCCGGTGCTCAACCCGGCGCCGAGGTCCACCACCACGGCATCCGGGTGCTCGGCGACAAACGCCCGCACCCGGTCGTCGAGCATCTTGGCGCGCAGCGACGCCTGGCACACCACGCTCTTGGGTACGCCGAGCGCGGCGAAGTCGTAGTCGATCTTGTTGACGATGGCGTCGGCGAGCGTATCGCCGAGAATCGGCCGTGGCCATCGGCTGTCCAGCGCTCGCGCGTACTGGGTCAGCAACGCGGTCTGCTCAACGGGGGACAGAGCGCTGACATCAACACCGCGATCGGACCCCACAACCCGAACGTACCCGGTGGTCGCCGGTCGAGGACGTTGCTGCGCCGGAGAAATCGCGCGATGTATTCCGTGCCCCTGATCACGGACGTACGCTCACCGATGTGTGGGCAGTGCTGATCCGGCGCCAAGGAGACCCGAAATGACGACGACCGAGCGTCCGACCACCCTGTGCGAGGCGTTCCAGCGCACCGCGTCTATCGATCCGGACGCCGTTGCGCTCCGCACACCCGGCGGCACCCAGACACTGACGTGGCGGGAGTATGCGGCGCAGGTGCGGCAGGTGGCCGCCGGCTTGGCGGGCCTGGGGGTTCGGCGGGGCGACACCGTTTCGCTGATGATGGGCAACCGGATCGAGTTCTATCCGCTCGAGGTGGGCGCCCAACATGTCGGTGCCACTTCGTTTTCGGTGTACAACACGCTGCCCGCCGAGCAGCTGACTTATCTGTTCGACAACGCCGGCACCAAGGTCGTGATGTGCGAGGAGCAGTATGTGGACCGCATCCGCGCCAGCGGTGCGCCCATCGAGCACATCGTGTGCATCGACGGTTCGCCGCCCGGCACCATCTCGGTAGACGACCTGTACGCCGCCGCCCCCTACGACTTCGACTTCGAGTCGACCTGGCGCGCGGTGCAACCCGACGATGTGGTCACTCTTATCTACACGTCCGGTACCACCGGAAACCCCAAGGGTGTCGAGATGACCCACACTAACTTGCTGTTCGAGGGCTACGGCCTCGACGCCGTGCTCGGGATCCAGTTCGGTGACCGGATCACTTCGTTCCTGCCGTCGGCGCACATCGCCGACCGAATGACCGCCCTGTATGGCCAGGAGATGTTCGGTACCCAGATCACGGTCGTGTCCGACGGGCGCGCCATCGCGGCGGCGCTGCCCGACGTGCGGCCCACGGTGTGGGGCGCGGTCCCGCGAGTATGGGAAAAGCTCAAGGCTGGAATCGAATTCACCGTCAGCCACGAGATGGACGACGCCAAGCGGCAGGCAATGGAGTGGGCGATGTCCGTGGCCGCAAAACGCGGCGGCGCCCTGCTCGCCGGCGAGCCGATGTCCGATGAAGACGCCGCCGAGTGGGCCAAGGCCGACGAGTTGGTGCTGTCGAAGCTACGGGAGCGGCTCGGCTTCGGAGAGCTCCGGTGGGCGCTCTCTGGCGCGGCGCCGATCCCCAAGGAGACGCTGGCTTTCTTCTCCGGTATCGGCATTCCAATCGCCGAGCTTTGGGGGATGTCCGAGCTGAGCTGTGCCGCCACCGTCGTCCATCCCCGCGACGCGCGCCTGGGAGCCGTCGGCAAATTGCTTCCCGGGCTGGAGGGCAAGATCGCGGACGACGGCGAATACCTGGTCCGCGGCCCGCTCGTGATGAAGGGCTACCGCAAGGAACCGGCGAAGACCGCGGAGGCGATCGACGCCGACGGCTGGCTGCACACCGGCGACATCTGCGATGTCGACTCGGACGGCTATGTGCGGATTGTCGACCGTAAGAAGGAGCTGATCATCAACGCGGCCGGAAAGAACATGTCGCCGGCCAACATTGAGAACACCATCCTGGCCGCGTGCGACATGGTCGGCGTGATGATCGCGATCGGCGACGGACGACCGTACAACACCGCGCTCATGGTTTTCGACGCCGACTCGGTCGGCCCGTACGCGGCCCGGCACGGACTGGCCGATGCCTCTCCGGCCGCTTTGGCGGCCGACCCGGAGGTTGTCGCCCGGATCGCGGCGGGTGTGGCCGAGGGCAACGCGAAACTAGCTCGGGTGGAACAGATCAAGCGCTTCCGGATATTGCCCACGCTGTGGGAGCCCGGCGGAGACGAGATAACGCTCACGATGAAACTCAAGCGCAAGCCGATCATGACGAAATACGCGGGCGAGATCGAGGAACTCTATTCCAGCGAGCCACCTCCGGAGGTCCGCGAGCCGTCCGAAACCGCAACGGTGCAGCCGGCGTGAGCAGGGGACCGGGGGCTGCGCGTGAGATCGGTCGGGTGAGAGTGCGAAACTTGCTGCAGCGCACCGGAATTGTCGACGAGTCGACGGTGCCCCTGCCGACCGACCCGGCCGAGGTCGTCCAGCTGTTGGCGGCGCCGTGGTATGAAGAGCGGCTGATGAAGCTGGCGGCCGAGCTCGGGCGCGACCCCGACAGTGTGCGCGCCGAGGCCGCGGGGTATTTGCGCGAGATGGCGCCCTCGCTGGACGAGCGGGCGATGAAGGCGTGGCGCGGATTCAGTCGCTGGTTCATGCGGGCCTATGACGTGCTGGTCGACGAGGACCAGATCGCGCGGCTGCGCAGGCTGGATGGCAAGGCGGCGCTGGCGTTCGCCTTTTCGCATCGGTCCTATCTGGACGGCATGCTGCTGCCCGAGGTGATCCAGGCCAACCGGCTCAGGCCGGCGCTGACCTTCGGCGGGTCGAACATGAACTTCTTCCCGTTCGGCGCTTGGGCCAAGCGCACCGGGACGATCTTCATCCGCCGTCAGACCAAAGACATTCCCGTCTACCGCTTCGCGCTGCGCGCCTATACCGCGCAGCTGGTGCAAAACCACGCCAACCTCACCTGGTCGATTGAGGGAGGCCGGACCCGGACCGGCAAGCTGCGGCCTCCGGTGTTCGGGATCCTTCGGTACATCACCGACGCCGTCGACGAAATCGACGGTCCTGAGGTGTATTTGGTGCCGACGTCCATCGTGTACGACCAGCTGCACGAGGTGGAAGCCATGACCACCGAGGCCTATGGCGCGGCGAAACGGCCCGAAGACGTTCGCTTCCTGATCAACCTGGCGCGGCAGCAAGGCGAGCGGCTCGGCCGCGCGTACCTGGACTTCGGCGAACCGCTGCCGCTGCGCAAGCGCCTCGAGGAGCTGCGCGCCGACGAGTCCGGGACCGGGACCGAAATCGAACGCATCGCGCTGGACGTCGAACACCGGATCAACCGGGCCACACCCGTCACCCCTATCGCGGTGGTGAGCCTCGCGCTGCTGGGTGCGGACCGGTCGTTGTCCATCAGCGAGGTGCTGGCCACGGTGCGACCGCTGGCGAGCTACATCGCGGCACGGAACTGGGCGGTGGCCGGTGCGGCCGACCTGACGAATCGCTCCACCATCCGCTGGAGCTTGCACCAGCTCGCCGCCTCGGGCGTGGTGACCGTCTACGACGCCGGCACCGAACCGGTCTGGGGCATCGGCGCCGACCAGCACCTCGTCGCGGCGTTCTACCGCAACACCGCCATCCATATCCTGGTCGATCGCGCCATTGCCGAGACCGCGTTGCTGGCTGCCACCGAAAACTGCGTGGACGGCTCGGTGTTGCCGGCGACGGTGCGCGACGAGGCGCTGAGCCTTCGTGAGTTGCTGAAGTTCGAGTTCTTGTTCTCCGCACGGGCGCAGTTTGAAAAGGACCTCGCCGACGAAGTGCGGCTGATCGGGCCGGTCGAAGACACCACCAAGGCCGCCACCGCCGCCGACGTGCGGCGGCTGTTGGAACGGGCCGACCTGCTGCTGGCGCATCTGGTGTTGCGTCCGTTCCTGGACGCGTATCACATCGTCGCCGATCGGCTGGCCGCCCTCGAGGACGAGTCATTCGACGAGGACGCTTTTCTCGCCGAGTGCCTCGACGTGGGCAAGCAGTGGGAGCTGCAGCGCAGGATCGCCAACGCCGAGTCGAGATCGATGGAATTGTTCAAGACCGCGCTGCGACTGGCCCGGCATCGCGAGCTGGTGGACGGCTTTGAGGACCCGGATATCGCCGAACGACGGCGCCAATTCGCCGACGAGATCGCGACGGCCATCCGTCGGGTCAACACCATCGCGGAGCTCGCCAGGACGCGGCCAGGTCCAGCTGTCAGCTAGCCGCCGCCCCCGCGAGGCGTGCTTCAGAGCCAACTGCCCGTCTCGGGCTACGTTAGTGCGACGCCCAATTCTGCAGCGAACACCTTCACCATGTGTTGAACGCCAATCTCGTTGCGTCCGATGATCATGTGGTCGTGTTGTCCCTGTCTGACGCCCTCGCCGCATTGGGGCAGCAGCGCGAAATCCTCGTCTCGGACTGCCGAGTGGACGCCTTCGTAAATGGCGTCGTAGGTGGCCCGCATCTCGTCGTTGGTCGCGGGAATCTTCCCCATCCAGGTGTGTCGGACACTGCACCGGGTCGGTTCCCCGTCGGGCAGCATGTCGATGATTTCCACGCCGACAGGGCTGGTGGCGAGGATGAGGTTCGGATACACCCAGTAGATCACGCCCATGTTGGCCGAGGGCTCAACCGGCGCAGCGGGATCAGTGTTGAGATTAGTAATCCAGGTGAACGGGACACCGAGGCGATGATGCTTGCCGAACTCGTCGTAGATCATCGTGTTGGCCAGGGTGTTCTGGCCGATGATGCTCTCACCGTGGACGTATGGGATGTGGTATCCCTCGGTGAACGCTTCCAGCGCACCCTTCCACGAAACGTCTGAGTTGAACTCCCGATACGTGTGGTACCCATACGACTCGAAATTCCACAAGGCCAGTTCGGCACCGAAGTCACCCAGATGGGCGTCTACGTCGATGGTGGCGTCGGCGGTCAGTACGGCCCAGATGAAGCCATGTCGCTCTTGTGAGGGCAGTTCCACCAGGCCGTAGGCTTTGGTGTCCATCGAATCGAAACCGGCCTTGCCCGGAAGCATGAACAACTCCCCGGTGTTCTTGTACGTCCATGCGTGGTAGGGGCAGACGAATCGCGTGGCGTTTCCCGAGCCGCACGCAGGCATTGCGCCCCGATGGCGGCAGTAGTTCAGGAAGACGTGGCTGAGGCCCAAGCGGTCACGCGTAACCAGCAGTGAATCGCCGCGCACCGAACGCACCAGGTAATCGTTC
>Ga0318538_10000026_pt1 | contig 23595 bp, 12 predicted proteins | sample GRESIP166b4f23_FD_202504 | JGI IMG/M metagenome (GOLD analysis project Ga0318538, IMG submission 202504) | Tropical soil microbial communities from Luquillo Experimental Forest, Puerto Rico - GRE.SIPMG.166b4f23 | ecosystem: Environmental > Terrestrial > Soil > Tropical forest > Bulk soil...
GATGCCGAGCAAGGCGACACCGAGCAAAGCAGTGCTAGCGATGACGTTAGATGTCCGCATAGCACGCGCTCTCGGCTGCCGCGCCGGGATGGGTCACCGCGCCATCGCGCGCCGATCCCACCTGCTGGGCGTATTTCCACAAATATCCTGAGGTGAATACGGGTCGTCGCGGCTTCCACGCCTTGGCCCGCGCCTCGAACTCGGCCTTGCTGAGCTTGACCTCGAGGGTACCCTTCACCGCGTCCATGGCGATGATGTCGCCATCGCGCACGAGCGCGATCGGGCCGCCGACGGCGGCTTCCGGACCCACATGGCCGATGCAGAAACCGCGGGTCGCTCCGGAGAAGCGCCCGTCGGTGATGAGCGCGACCTTTCCGCCCATGCCCTGTCCGTAGAGGGCCGCGGTGGTCGCCAGCATTTCTCGCATCCCGGGGCCACCTTTGGGCCCTTCGTATCGGATCACGAGCACGTCGCCTTCCCTGTACTTCTTCTTCTTGACGGCCTCGAAGCACGCTTCCTCCCCGTCAAAGCAGCGCGCCGGGCCGGTAAACTTCAAGTCCGCCATCCCAGCAACCTTGGCAATGGCGCCTTCCGGCGCGAGGTTGCCTCTGAGCCCGACGACGCCGCCGGTGGCGGAGAGCGGCTTGTCGGCGGGGTGGACCACGTCCTGGTCCTTGTTCCACTTCACCCGCTTGAGGTTCTCGGCGACCGTGCGCCCAGTCACGGTTAGGCATTCGCCGTGAAGATACCCGTGGTCGAGCAGCGTCCTCATCAAGAGCGGAACGCCGCCTGCTTCGAACATATCTTTGGCAACATAACGGCCACTCGGTTTCAAATCCGCGACATATGGTGTCCTTTTGAAGACATCGGCGACGTCGAACAGGTCGAACTTCAAGCCGCATTCGTGCGCGATGGCGGGCAGGTGCAGCGCGGCATTGGTCGAGCCGCCGGTCGCCGACACCACGGCTGCGGCGTTCTCCAGCGCCTTCCTGGTCACGATGTCGCGCGGCCGCAGGCCGGCCTTGATCAGCTCGACGATTTGCTCGCCGGCGGTCATGCAGAAGGCGTCGCGGATCTCGTAAGGCGCTGGCGCCCCCGCCGAATAGGGCAAAGCCAGGCCGATCGCCTCGGACACCGTCGCCATGGTGTTGGCGGTGAACTGCGCCCCGCAGGCGCCCGCCGACGGGCAGGCGTGCTGCTCGAGCGTCTCGAGATCGGCGTCCGACATCTCGCCGACCGAATGCTTGCCGACCGCCTCGAACACGTCTTGGATGGTGACCGGCTGGCCCTTGAACGTGCCGGGCAGGATCGAGCCGCCATAAATAAAGATCGACGGCACGTTCAGCCGGCACATCACCATCATCATGCCGGGCAGCGATTTGTCGCAGCCGGCGAGACCGACGAGCGCGTCATAGGCGTGCCCGCGCATGGTCAGCTCGACCGAGTCGGCGATCACCTCGCGCGAGGGCAGCGACGATTTCATGCCCTCGTGCCCCATGGCGATGCCGTCCGTCACGGTGATGGTGCAGAACTCGCGCGGCGTGCCGCCGCCGGCGGCGACGCCCTTTTTCACGGCCTGGGCCTGACGCATCAGCGAGATGTTGCAGGGGGCGGCCTCGTTCCAGCAGGTGGCGACGCCGACGAAGGGCTGATGGATCTGCTCGCGCGTGAGCCCCATCGCATAGTAGTAGGAGCGCTGCGGAGCGCGCTCGGGACCCTCGGTCACGTGCCGGCTGGGCAGCTTCGCCTTGAGGTTGGCCTTGGTATCCATTGCGCCTTCCGCCTCACTTCCTCCCCGGGTCCGCGCCCCGCGAATGGACGCAGCCCGGACGTGTTGGGACAACGTCTCAGCGGCGCGTATGGCCAAATCGCGGCGCGGCCGAGCCGGATTCCCATTCGTATGTCAATGTTTTAGCCGTGTTGCACACGCGCAACAGGATTAATGATTGGTTAACAAAAAATGTCACACCTTGGCCACACGGGGGACTCGCTTTCGCAAAAGAGGCCCGCGCGTGCCCGCGATTCACGGCGCGCGAAATCGCGGATCGAAGGCAAGCTCGGCGCGCGCCTTGGCGATCGAGACCGCGCCGTCGTCATCCGCGATGTTGTAGACGCCGGCCGCGCCATGGGTGATCGCGAGCAGCGCGGCGTGCGCGGCAGCGTCGACGTGCAGCCCCGGCTTGCGGCCGGGTGCCGCGTGCCAAGTACCTGGTCCGTACAGCAGGCCATAGCGCAGCACAATGGCATCGAGGCCGGACGCCGTGAGGACTTGCCGCTCCATGTCGACCGCGCCCTTGACCGTCACCGCCCGCGCCGGGTCGGCAAGATTGAGCGGATCGGTCTCGGGATGCGGCTCGCCGCCGCCCGCGTAGGCAAAGGCGATGCTTTGCACGATGAGCCGCCGCGCCCCGGCGGCCTGCGCTGCGGCAATCAGGTTGCGCGTGCCTTCGGTGCGGATGCGGGCATTCTTCGCATAGGACGCAACCACGCGCGCCTCATCGAATTGGCGCGGCAGATCGGTGAGCTGATGGATGACGACGGCGGGCTTGGCGGCGCCGACCGCCGCCGTCACCGCTTGCGCGTCGAAAACATCGAGCACGGCGGGCACCACCCCTGCCCGCGCAAGCTCGCTTGCAGTCTCGGCCGAGCGCGTCGTGCCGGTGACGTCGTGCCCGGCGCGCAGGAGAAGCGGCACCAACCGCCGGCCGATGGCGCCAGCGGCGCCCGCGAGGAATACTCTCATCGCCCTATGCTAGGCCGCCACGCCGCTCTCGGTCGAGACGCCTCGATGCCCAAGCTGCTCCGTCGACGTTTCTTCGCCCGCAGCGTGCACGCGGTCGCCCCCGATCTCATCGGTGCGACGCTCTTGTTCAAGGGCGTCGGCGGCGTCATCGTCGAGGTCGAGGCCTACCACCACACCGATCCTGCCGCGCATTCGTTTCGCGGGCCGACCGAGCGCAACAGCGTGATGTTCGGTCCGCCGGGCTACGCCTACGTCTACCGCTCCTACGGCGTGCACTGGTGCCTCAACTTCGTGTGCGAGCCGCAGGGCAGCGCAAGCGCGGTGCTGATCCGCGCGCTCGCGCCCACGCAGGGCCTCCCCGCGATGCGCCGCCGCCGCGGCGTCGCGGACGAGCGTCTGTTGTGCGCGGGCCCGGGACGGCTGTGCCAGGCGCTCGGCATCACCGGCGCGCAATACGGCCTTGCGCTCGATGCGCCGCCATTCGAGCTCCGCGCGCGGACCGAGGACGTCGACGTCGCCATCGGCCCGCGCATCGGGCTCACCAAGGCGGTGGATCATCCGTGGCGCTACGGCCTCAAAGGCTCGCGCTTCGTCAGCAAGCCGTTCAAAGGGTGACGCGTGGCGCGCCGCCATCACTAGTGTGGCGGTTCAGAAGTCCGCATCATTCTTGCAGCGAGCCCGAAATGCGGACTTCTGAACCAAAGCCACACTAGATCAATGAGGTGCTAGTGTCCTTCGATTCCGAAGTTCGCAAAAGAGGCCGCGGCGCAATGATGCGAACTTCGGAATCGGGACACTAGTACGCGATGATGAACTCGCAGCCCGACCCGGTCGCAAATGTGCGCGACACGCGAGCGGAGGATAGTTCGAGCTCGAACACCACCGCATCGTCGTGGCAGCACAGATAGGCGTGCGTACCGTCGCGACCGAAGCCGAAACCCATGGGGGACCTTGCGGTCTTAAGCGAGGCGATCTGCTTAAGGCTTTCGGCCTCGAAGACCGCGGCGTGGCGGTCGTAGGTCGACGACACCAGCAGGTAACGGCCATCGGGCGACACCCGCACGCGGCGCAACTGATTGACCGCGCCCGGCGCGCCTTCGATCGTCACCGTGGCGCGCAGGCGATGGCTGCGCGCATCGATGACGTGAAACTCGGCCTTCTGATGCGCCACCACGTAGAGCGTCTCACCGTCCGGCGCGAGCGCGAGGCCCTCGGCCCGATGCGGGATATGGATCCGCTCCAGCGGCTTGCGTTGATCGCGATCGACGACGGCGACGGAATCGGTCGCCTTCAGCGAGGCGAAGACTTTTCCGGTGGCGTGGCTCACCGCGAGCCAATGCGGGCTGCCGCCGAGATCGATGCGCTCGACCTCCTCCGAATCCGGATCGATGGCGAGCAACGCGTTTCCGAGTTCGCCCGTGGCCCACAACGTTCCGCCGTCGTCCATCATCACGCCATGCGGCGCCACATTGGCGCCGACGTCGATCAGGCGTTCGAGCGACTTCGACGCGAGATCGATGACGCCGATGCGCCGGTCGGGAGCGGTGTTCTTGCCGAAAATGCCACCGCCATAAACGGAAGCAAAAACCTTCTTGCCGTCGGACGAGAGGATCATCTCATGGGTCGAGGCCGGCATGTCGATCTCGCCGGTCTTGGCGAGCGTCGCGGCGTCGAAGAATTGCACCTTGTTGGCGGTCTTTGCGGTGACGATCAGGTGCGGACCGCCGGGAGGGTTGTTGAGATCGGGCATCGCCATCATTCTACACCGGGAGCAAAGAGTTCGTCTGCGCTCACCACCCGCGGGGAGAGACCCTGCTCGTGGACGTAGCGGCCGATCGCCGCGAAGGCCGGCCGGTTGGGTTCGAGACCATAGGCCCAAAAGTCCTCGCCGAACTCGCGCCGGGCTTCCTCGACGTGCTCGATGAGCCACGGCAGCGCGACGCGCAAGGCATCGGTGTCGTAGAGGCCGTCGACTGCGAGGTCGCGCGCTTCTACGAACGCCCGGTAGATGCTGCGCGCCGCCCACGGATGCGCGCGATGGACGTCCTCGCGCAGCACCACCGTGTGCATGATCGGCAGGATACGCGTGCGGCGATAATAGTCCCGCTCGACCTCCTTATAATTCGGGAACAGACGCGCGATCGTGGGGGAGCGCGCGAGAAACAGCTTCGGGATATAGAGCGAGAGCAGCGCGTCGAGCTCACCCGCCGCGAACATCTGCTCCAACGTCTGCGAGCCGGAGAGAAAATCGAGCTTGATGTCGCTTCCAAGGTTGAGCGCGATCAGCGGCGGCTCGACGAAGCTGTTGAGCCCGCCCATGAACCAGTGCATGTCCTGCGGCTTGACGCCGTAGTCGTGCTGCAACATGCCGCGCATGAACACGAGCCCGGTCGAGCTCCACTGCGACGTGCCGACGCGTTTGCCCTTCAGATCCTGCGGCGTGTCGATGCCGGCGCCGGTGCGCACGTAGATGCAGGAATGACGGAACATTTTCGATAACGCGACCGGCACCGCCACGAACGGGCACTCGCCGCGGCCTTTGAGCGCCGTGTAGGAAGCGAGCGAAAGCTCGGAGACCTCAAACTCCTTGTTGTCGAGCATGCGCTGGAAGGCCTGGCGCGGGCGCAGAACCTCGACCTCGAGGTCGATGCCCTCGGGCTTCACGCGCCCGTCGATCAGCGGACGGGTGCGGTCGTAGTCCCAGCAGGCGAGCGTGAGCTTGAGATCGGGCATCGTGCGATCTACGAAGTTGGCGCCTGCTGCGGCTGGCGGAAGCGTATGAATGGCGGGAGGAACAAGAGCGGCAGCGCGCTGAGCGCCATCGGCAGAAAGGCGAAGCGCGGGCTTGCGCCGAGATCCCACGCCGCGCCGCTGAGCACGGACACGAGAAGACCCTGGCTGTAGCTGATCGTGAACACCGCCGCCGACACGCGGGCGAGGTCGGCGGCGGGGCTCAACAGCGGCGGCAGGGCAAGCGCGAGGGTGAACACCACGGCGCCGACGAACCCCAGCACCCCAGCCCAAGCGACGGTCCATAGGCTTGCCGTCGTGACGATCCCCGCCAAGCACAGCAGGACCAGCACACCGGAGAGGACAAAGGGCCAGGCCCGCCGCACGAACCAGCCCACGGTCGCAAGCAGCGCGAACGACGCGGGAAGTTGGCCGAAGTTGAGCGCGGTGAGCGCGGCGCTGATCAAGTCGGGCCGCCCGGCGTCGGTGAGATAGCCGGGCAGGAAGGCGTTGGCGCAGAAATAGACGCTGTTGATGCTGCCGAGCAGAATGCCGATTTGCCAGGTCAGTGGATTGCGCCAGTCCGGCCACCAATCGCGCCCGGCTGCCGGCGCGGCCGCCGCTGCCTGCTTGGGCGCCGGCGCCAGCGCAACGGTGAGGATCGCGATCAGCACGAGTGGCAGACCCCACAGCGCCAGCGCCCCGCGCCAGGACCCGTCGACCAGCGGTAGCACGAGCGGGATCGTCACCATGACCGGCAGCGTTTCGCCCACGAGCAAGCCGTTGGTAAAGACCGCCGCGCCGAAGCTCACTCGTTGCGGCAGCCATTGGCGAACGAGCGGCGGCAGCGTCGGTTGCGTGATGGCGATGCCTGCGCTCATCACGATGGTCGTGGCATAGAGCGCGAACGCATCGAGTATGGCGCCGCGCAACGCGGAGGCGACGCCCGCGATGAGGAAGCCGATGACCAGCGTCGGCATGGCGCCCAGGCGCGCGATCAAGAGCGAACCGGGCAACGCCGCGATCGCGAACAGGATCATCGGCAGGCCGGAGAGAACGCCGACCTCGGTGCCGGACAGGCGCAGATCGGCTTGAATCGACAAAATGACCGGCGGCACCGCCAGGATGCTCAGCCGCAGACCCACCCCGGCGAGCCAGAGCAGGCCGGCGGCAACCCAAAATTCCCGCATGGCACTCCCGGCCTGCCGTGTTCTTTCAGCGAGTCATGCGCGGGCTTGACCTGCGCATCCATCTCCTTCGCAAAAAGGTCTTTACGAAAATGGATGGATTGCCGGGTCTTAAGCGCGTTTACGCGCGTCTTCAACGCGCTATGCCCGGCAATGACGGTCTTTGGCCTACGCCGCGCCCTTGAGGCGCGCGAGCGCTTCGTCGATCTTGAGGCGGCGCGTCTCAGCTTCTTCGCGCTTCTCGCGCTCGCCTTCGACCACATCCTCCGGCGCGCGGGCGACGAAGTCGGCATTGGCGAGCTTGGCGTCGATGCGGGCGATGTCGGAGTTGACGCGCGCCATTTCCTTCTCGAGGCGCGCTTTCTCGGCGGCGAAGTCGATCACCCCCTTGAGCGGCAGCGCCGCCACCTCCCCGCGCACGATGAGTTGCACGGCGCCCTGCGGCGGGCGGTCCGCGAGCGAAATATCGGAGAGGCGGGCGAGGCGGCGCATGACGTCGGCCCACCGCGCCGCCCTCGCCTGCGTCGCCGCCGAGGCGGCGACCAGCACCACCGGGATCTCGGTCGCCATGGTGATGTTCATTTCCGCGCGCACGGAGCGAATGGCGGTGACGAGATCGATGACCCAACCGATCTCGGCCTCGGCTTCGAGGTTGTCGAGCGCGCGCTGCTTGGGCCAGGGCGCGAGCGCGAGCAAGCCGTTGCGCGCCGCGCCGGCCTCCGCCGTGACCCGCCACAGCTCCTCGGTGACGAACGGCGTGAACGGATGCAGGAGCTTGAGGACTTCGTCGCGCACCCAGGCGGTCATCGCCCGCGTCTCGTCCTTGGCGCCACCGTCGGGGCCTTGCAGCACCGGCTTGGCGAGTTCCAGGTACCAGTCGCAGAAGATGTTCCACACGAAGCGGTAGGCTGCGCCCGCCGCCTCGTTGAACTTGTAGACCTCGATCGCCTCGGTGATCTCGCGCGCGGCTTTGCCGGTCTCGTGCGCGATCCAGCGGTTGAGGGTTTCTTTCGCCGACCCCGGGTCGAAGCCGGGCACGGTCACGCACTGGTTGATCTCCGCGAAGCGGCAGGCGTTCCACAGCTTGGTCGCGAAATTGCGGTAGCCCTCGACGCGCTGGGTGGAGAGCTTGATGTCGCGCCCCTGCGCCGCCATGGCGGCGAGGGTCAAGCGCAGCGCGTCGGCGCCGTACTCGTCGATCAGCGCGAGCGGGTCGATGACGTTGCCCTTCGACTTCGACATCTTGGCGCCGCGCTCGTCGCGCACCAGCGCATGGATATAGACGGTGTGGAACGGCACCTCTTGCATAAAGTGCAGCCCCATCATCATCATGCGCGCGACCCAGAAGAAGATGATGTCGAAGCCGGTCACCAGCGCGTCGGTCGGATAGTAGCGCTTGAGCTCGGGCGTATCGTCCGGCCAGCCCAAGGTCGAGAACGGCCACAGCGCAGATGAGAACCAGGTGTCGAGCACGGCCTCGTCGCGAACGAGCAGCGCCGCGTTGCTTCCCTGACGAGTCATCCCGTCGGCGGCTTCCCGAGATATCGTGCCATTGGCGACGTAATAGGCCGTCGCCTCGGCGAGCGCCTCGGCCTCGCTCTCGGCGACGAACACCTTGCCGTCCGGCCCGTACCACGCCGGTATCTGATGGCCCCACCACAGCTGGCGCGAAATGCACCAGGGCTGGATGTTCTCCATCCAATTGAAATAGGTCGTCTCCCAATTCTTCGGCACGAACACGGTGCGTCCGCCGCGCACCGCCGCGATCGCCGGTGCGGCGAGCGTCTTGGCGTCGACGTACCATTGATCCGTGAGAAACGGCTCGATCACGGCGGCCGAGCGGTCGCCGTGCGGCACCGCATGCGTGTACGGCTCGGTCTTGGCGATGAGGCCCGCCGCCTCCAACCGCCGCACGATGTCCTTGCGCACGGCGAAGCGATCGCGGCCGTGATAGGCGAGCGTCTGATCGAGCTCCGCCGAAGCCGGCACCTCGCGCAGAAACGCCTCGTTGCCGGCGAGATTGAGGTGCGCGGCGGCGTCGAGCACGTTGACGAGGGGCAGGCCGTGGCGCCGTCCCACCTCGAAGTCATTGAAGTCGTGCGCGGGCGTGATCTTGACCGCGCCGGTGCCCTTCTTCGGATCGGAATATTCATCGGCGATGATCGGGATGCGCCGGCCGACCAGCGGCAGAATGGCGTGCTTGCCGACGAGATGCTTGTAACGCTCATCATCAGGGTGCACCGCCACCGCGACGTCGCCGAGCATGGTCTCCGGCCGCGTGGTCGCGACGGTGATGAACGTCGCAGCGTCGTTCGGATCGAAGCTCGCCCCTGCGAGCGGATAGCGGATGTGCCAGAGATGCCCCTTGACCTCGACCTGCTGCACTTCGAGGTCGGAGATGGCGGTGCCGAGCTCGGGATCCCAATTGACCAGCCGCTTGTCCTTGTAGATGAGGCCGGCGCGGTGAAGCTCCACGAATACTTTGCGCACGGCGCGCGAGAGCCCCTCGTCCATGGTGAAGCGCTCGCGCGACCAGTCGCAGGAGGCGCCCAGCCGCTTGAGCTGCTGGGTAATGATGCCGCCCGATTCGGCCTTCCACGCCCACACCTTCTCGAGGAATTTCTCGCGCCCGAGCGCGCGCCGAGATGGCTCCTGGCGCTCCATGAGCTGGCGCTCGACCACCATCTGGGTGGCGATGCCGGCGTGATCGGTGCCGGGCTGCCAGAGCACGTCGCGGCCGCGCATGCGCTCGAAGCGCGCGAGCACGTCTTGGAGGGTGTTGTTGAGCGCATGCCCCATATGCAGCGAGCCGGTGACGTTGGGCGGCGGGATGACGATGCAATAGGGCTTGGCGTCGCGCCGCTCCGGCCGGCCGGCGCGGAATGCGCCCGCCTCCTCCCACTTGGCGTAGATGCGCCCCTCGACCGCGGAGGGCTGGTATGTCTTGTCGATCATGTTTCGGTCCGGCGATTTCGCGGTAAAAAGCCCGCGGCGCTGCGCCCTGTCAACGCCCGCTATTCTCCTCTGTCATTCCGGTCGGCTCCCATACTCGTGTCAGCTTCCCCTGCAGAGAAAGTCCCGACGCGCTCCATCATCCTGCTCGCGGTCGCAGGCTTTGCGAGCCAAGCGATGGTGCGGGTGACCGATTCGCTGTTGCCGCAGATCGCCGCCGATTTCGGCACCACGGTGGGCGAAGCCTCCATCGTGGTCGCCGCCTACGCCGTCAGCCACGGCTCGATCCAGCTCATCATCGGCCCGGTCGGCGACCGCTTCGGCAAATATCGCACGGTCACGGTGATGTGCGCGCTCGCCACGATCCTGGTGGCGCTCTGCGGCACGGTGCAATCGCTCGCCGCGCTCGCGACCGCGCGCTTCGCGGCGGGCGCGGCCGCCGGCTGGATCATTCCGCTCTCCATGGCCTATGTCGGCGACGTGACGCCCTACGAGCGCCGCCAGCCGGTGCTCGCCCGCTATCTCTCGGGGCAGATTTTCGGCCAGCTCTTCGGCCAGGCGGCGGGCGGCGTGCTCGGCGAGCTGTTCGGCTGGCGCGGCGTCTTCTTCGTGCTCGCGGGACTGTTCGCGCTCGCGACCGCAGGGCTCGTGCTCGAGCTTCTGACCAACCCGCGCACCCGCGCCGCCGGCCACGGCGAAGAGACCTCGCGCGGTTTCGTCGCGGACTATGTCGCCGTGCTCTCCAACCCGTGGGCGCGCTTCGTCATTCTTGCCGTGTTCATCGAGGCGAGCGTCGGATGGGGCACCTTCGCCTATGTCGGCGCCGATCTGCATCTGCGCTTCTCCCTCACCTTCAGCGCGATCGGACTGATCGTCGGAACGTTCGGGATCGGCGGGCTCCTCTACGCCGCCTCGGTTCAGCAACTGGTGAACCGGTTCGGACAAGCGGGGCTCGCGATCTTCGGCGGCGTGCTCTTGGGCCTCGCCTATCTCACGCTCGCCTTCGGCGCCGCTTGGTGGCTCACCCCCATCGCGGTCACCGCCATCGGGCTCGGCTTCTACGCGCTCCACAACACGCTGCAGACCAATGCCACGCAGATGACGCCGCAGGCGCGGGGAACCGCGGTCGCGATCTTCTCTTCGGCGATCTATCTCGGCCAGACGCTGGGGGTCGCGGCGGGCGCGCTCGTGTTCGACCACTTCACCGCGGTGCCGCTGTTCATGGCGACCGCCGTCGCGCTGCCGGCCTTGGCTTGGTGGTTCGCGGCGAAACTCCGACGCCGGACGACGGCGGACGGACGACCGAAGGCGAAGAACGAGAGACCATAAGACGCGGCACTCACAAATCGGGCAGCTCGAGTGCAGTTTGCTCAAAAAGCGACCGGATCGCAGACATCCGGGCAGTCCGAGTCGTACCAGGAAACCGTCAATCAATCCATTGGGCAGGCTGGCAAACTTGACCCGAACGCTTGCCCCGTGTCTTGGGCTGTGCCCGTGTGAACGATCTCACACAACAGTCGGCCCGGCGTGCTATGTTTTCATGATCGGCGGACCCCCAGCTTGGGGCGACCAGCATGGGTCATCTCGGCCGGACGCAAAAATCTCAAGCGCCATCGGACAAGAAGCTCAAGGCCTACGCGTGCAAGCTCGAGCAGAAGCTTGAGGCGCGTACGCGCGAGGTTGCCGAGGCATTGGAGCAGCAGACTGCGACCGCTGAGGTGTTACGCGTCATCTCAAGCTCGCCCGGCAAGCTGGAACCCGTGTTCGAGACCATCCTGGCGAACGCCACGCGGCTATGCGAAGCCAAGTTCGGCACGTTGTACCTCTATGGCGAAGACGCGTTTCGCGCTGTTGCGTTTCACAATACACCGCCCGCGTATCTCGAGTACCTTAAGCGTGGACCAATTCGTCCTAGCCCAGGTATCGCCCTTGGCCGTCTTCGCGGGACTAAGCAGCTAGTCCACATTGCCGACATCACGGCGGAGCCGGCTTACGCCCAACGGGATCCGGTGCGCGTCGCGATTGCGGAGCTTGCGGGCGCTCGAACCGTGATCGCCGTGCCAATGTTGAAAGAGGGAGAGCTGATCGGCGCGATTGGTATTTATCGCCAGGAAGTTCGCCCCTTCACCGACAAGCAGATCGAGCTGGTGACAAATTTCGCCAGCCAGGCCGTCATCGCCATCGAGAATACGCGCCTGCTCAACGAGCTACGCGAATCGCTGCAGCAACAGACAGCAACGTCGGAGGTGCTGGGCGTCATCTCACGCTCGCCCGGCGAGCTTGAGCCTGTGTTTCAGGCCATGCTGGAGAACGCGGTTCGCATCTGCGAGGCTAAATTCGGGACGCTGTTCCGCTACGACGGCAAGTTGTTCCACCGAACGGCTGGAATCGGCACGCCCGCCGCGTTGGTCGAGTTCCAAAAGCAGCGGGGGCCGTTCCGGCCGGAATCGGCAGGCGTCCTCGCTCGCGTCTTGCATACAAAGGAAGTGGCTCACAGCGCCGACAGCGCGACAGAACCAAACCCCGGTGTGGCGACCAAGCTCGGCGGGGCGCGGTCCATCGTCGGCGTGCCGATGCTCAAGGACAACGAGCTGGTCGGGGCCATTGTCATCTACCGCCAGGAGGTGCGCCCCTTCACCGACAAGCAGATCGAGTTGGTCAGCAACTTCGCCGCCCAGGCGGTCATCGCCATCGAGAACACACGGTTGCTCAACGAGCTGCGCGAATCGCTGCAGCAGCAGACCGCGACCGCCGATGTGCTCAAGGTCATCAGCCGCTCGGCATTCGATCTGCCGACCGTGCTCAATACGCTGGTCGAGTCGGCTGCGCAGCTATGCGAAGCGGATAAGGCGCAGATTCTCCGTCCGACCGGGAAGGACGCGAGCTACTATGTTGCAGCGAGCTACGGTCTCACGCCTGAGTTCAATGAACTCGCAAGAGCTCAAACGTTTGCGCCGGGACGCGGCGGTGCCGTCGGGCGGGTGCTGCTCGAGCGCAAATCCGTGCAAATCCCCGATGTTCTTGCCGATCCCGAATACGCCTTCCGTGGCTTCGCGAGAATAGGCGGCTTTCGCACGATCCTCGGAGTGCCGCTCCTGCGAGAGGGGCTCCCCATTGGCATTCTGCTCCTACACCGCGCTATCGTACGGGCGTTCACCGACAAGCAGATCGAGCTGCTCGAGACCTTCGCCGACCAGGCGGTGATCGCGATCGAGAACGTGCGGCTGTTCGACGAGGTGCAGGCGCGCACGCGCGACCTCTCCGAGGCGCTGGAGCGGCAGACCGCGACATCGGAGGTTCTCCAGGCCATCTCGAGCTCACCCGGCGAACTCGAGCCGGTCTTCAACTCGATGCTGGAGAACGCGACGCGCATCTGCGAGGCGAAATTCGGCAACCTCCTATTGTACGAGGGAGACGCGTTTCGCATCGTGGCGATGCACGGTGCGCCGCCGGAATGGGACGCGCTGCGGCGGCGCGAGCCCGTAATCCGCTTCAGCCCCGTCAATCCCCTTGGCCGCATTGTCGCGACGAAGCAACTGCAACACATCATCGACTTCAGAACAGAGCGGTCTTACCTCGAACGCGAGCCAGGGCCGGTCGCCATGGCCGAGCTGGCCGGCGCTCGCACCGTTCTCGTGGTGCCGATGCTCAAGGAGAACGAACTGATCGGCGTGCTCGCCGTCTACCGTCAGGAGGTTCGCCCGTTCACCGACAAGCAAATTGAACTGGTGCAAAACTTCGCCGCGCAGGCCGTCATTGCCATCGAGAATACCCGGCTGCTCAACGAGCTGCGCGAATCGCTGCAGCAGCAGACCGCCACCGCCGACGTGCTCAAGGTCATCAGCCGCTCGACCTTCGATCTCAAAGCCGTGCTCAACACGCTGGTCGAATCAGCCGCCCGACTTTGCGAGGCGGATGCGGCGGCGATCGCTCGTCAGAAAGGCATAAACTACCATCTTGTGGCGACGCATGGGTTCCCATCCGGCTTCAATGAATACATCGAAACTTTACCAATGGAGCCGGGCCGGGGGTCAGTAACAGGCCGAGTTCTGCGCGAGGGCAAGTCGGTTCATATCATCGATGTTCTAGCCGATCCGGAATACACCCTGGCTGAAGCGCAGAAGAAAGGCGGCTTTCGCACAATGCTCGGTGTGCCGCTCCTTCGCGAGGGGAGTCCTATCGGTGTGCTCCACGTAGTACGCAAAGCCGTGCGGCCGTTCACCGACAAGCAGATCGAGCTGGTCACCACTTTTGCCGACCAAGCGGTGATCGCGATCGAGAACGTGCGGCTGTTCGACGAGGTGCAGGCGCGCACACGCGAATTGTCCGAATCGCTGGAGCAGCAAACGGCGACCGCCGAGATCCTCACCGTCATCAGCAACTCGCTCAGCGACACGCAGCCGGTGTTTGACGCCATCGTTGCGAGCGGGCGGAAGCTGTTTCCGAGCGCCGCGATCCTGGTCGCGCTGCCGGACGGGGATAAGCTGAAGCCCGCAGCCGTCGCCGCATCGGATCCTGCCGAGGCCGAAGCACTACGACGCAGATTTCCGATTCCCCTCACGCGCGAGTACATGAACAGCACCGCCATTCTCGATCGCCGGATTGTGGACATTCCCGACGCCGAGATCGCCCCGGCCGAATTGGCAGCCGGCGCCCGCAACTTCCTGGCCAGCGGCAATCGCGCTGTCACGATCATGCCGATGATGCGCGGCGATGCCGCGATCGGGTCCCTGAGCGTGACGCGGCGCGCGCCCGGGCCGCTCACGGACAAGCAGCGCGCGGTGCTTAAGACCTTCGCCAATCAGGCCGTCATCGCGATCGAGAACACGCGGCTACTGAACGAGCTGCGCGAATCGCTGCAGCAGCAGACCGCGACCGCCGATGTGCTCAAGGTCATCAGCCGCTCGACGTTCGACCTGCAGGTCGTCTTGAATACCTTGGTCGAGTCAGCCGCCCGACTTTGTGAAGCGGATATGGCGGCGATCGCTCGTCAGAGGGACGCGAAGTACTATCTTGTGGCTACGCACGGGTTCCCCGCCAGCTTCATTGAATACGTCGAAAGCTTACCACTGGAACCGGGCCAGCAATCGGCGACTGGCCGCGTTCTGCTCGAGGGCAAACGGGTACATATCGTCGACGTTCTGGCCGATCCCGAATACTCAATGGGTGAAGCCCAGAGGAAGGGCGGCTATCGCACGATCCTGGCTGTGCCGCTCCTGCGCGAGGGGACTCCCATTGGCGTGCTGCACTTGCACCGCACTGTCGTGCGACCATTCACCGACAAGCAGATCGAGCTGGTCGAGACCTTCGCCGACCAGGCGGTGATCGCGATCGAGAACGCCCGATTGCTCAACGAGCTGCGCGAATCGCTGCAGCAACAGACCGCCACCGCCGACGTGCTCAAGGTCATCAGCCGCTCGACCTTCGACCTCAAAGCGGTGCTGCAGACGCTGGTCGAATCCGCCGCTCGGCTTTCCGATGCCGACAAGGCCACGATCACCCGGCAGATAGATGGCGTATTCTATCGCGCTGAATCCTGCGGCTTCTCCGCTGAATTCATGGATCGGGTTAGAACCATGCCGGTCGAACCGGAGCGCGGAAGTGTCAGCGGACGCGCCCTGCTCGAAGGCCGCAGTGTTCATATCGTTGATGTCCGAGCCGATCCAGAATTTACTTTCGCGGAAGCCCAGCAACTCGGCGGCGTTCGCACCGCGCTCGGCGTTCCTATGTTGCGTGAAGGCGTGCCCATCGGGGTGCTGGCATTGACGCGCTCCGAGGTGCGGCCATTCACCGAAAAGCAGATCGAGCTGGTATCGACTTTTGCCGACCAGGCGGCGATCGCGATCGAGAACGTGCGGCTGTTCGACGAAATCCAGGACAAGAGCCGCCAGCTCGAGGAAGCCAGCAAGCACAAATCGCAGTTCCTCGCCAGCATGAGCCACGAGCTGCGCACGCCGCTCAACGCCATCATCGGCGTTACCGAGATGCTCTTGGAGGACGCCCGCGAGTTCAAGCGCGAAGACGAGCTCGAGCCGCTCGATCGGGTGCTGCGCGCGGCCCGCCACCTGCTCGCCTTGATCAACGACATCCTCGACCTGTCCAAGATCGAGGCCGGGCGAATGGAGCTTCACCTCGAATCCTTCCCGCTCGTGCCCACGATCGAGGACGTGGCCAAGACGGTCGAGCCGATGGCGGCGAAGAACGCCAATCGCATGGTCATCGATTGCCCGCCGGATCTTGGCACGATCCACGCCGACCAGACGCGGTTCCGGCAGGCGCTGCTCAACCTCGCGAGCAATGCCAACAAGTTCACGGAAAACGGCACCGTCACCATCGCGGCGCGGCCGCAACAGGTCGATGGTCGCGAATGGATCACCATTGCCGTGACCGACACCGGGATCGGCATGACCGAGGAGCAGATGGGGCGCCTGTTCCGGGAATTTTCCCAGGCGGATGCCTCAACCAGCCGCAAATACGGCGGTAGCGGCCTCGGGCTTGCGATCAGCCGGCATTTCTGCCGCCTGATGGGCGGCGAGGTTACCGCCGAAAGCAAGCCGGGCGAGGGCTCGACCTTCACCATCCGCCTGCCGCGGATCGTGCAGAGTACCGAAACGCTCTCGACGCAAGGCGAGTGGGAAGCGCGTGCGGAGCCGGTTCATCCGATCGCCGAAGAAACGGAAGAGCCGCTGATCCTGGTCGTGGATGACGATGCGACGGTGCGCGAGCTCGTGGTGCGGCATCTGGAGCGCGCGGGCTTCGCGGCGGTGGCGGCGCGCGGCGGCCAGGAAGGGCTTCGCCTGGTGCGGGAGCTGCGGCCCGCGGCCGTGACGCTCGACATCATGATGCCCGATCTCGACGGCTGGACGGTGCTGGCCGCGATCAAGGGCGACCCTGAGCTGGCAGGCATTCCGGTGGTGCTGATGTCGATCGTCGACCAGAAGAACCGCGGTTACGCGCTCGGCGCGGCGGACTATCTGGTGAAGCCCGTCGATCGTGCCAAGCTGGTGGAGACGCTGAAGAATATCTGCGGCGCGACCGCGGGACGCGCCCTTCTGGTCGACGACGACGAGGTGGTCCGCCGCAGCGTACGCCAAGCGCTCGAGCCGCTGGGGTGGAAGGTGACCGAGGCGGAGAACGGCCGGGTGGCCGTCGACTCCCTCACCGCCGCACGGCCCGACGTGATCATTCTCGACCTGATGATGCCGACGATGGACGGGTTCGAGTTCATGGACCAACTGCGTGCACGGCCCGATTGGCAGGACATCCCGGTCGTGGTCATCACCGCAAAAGACCTGACGGAGGAGGATCGCGAGCGCCTCAATGGCGGCGTCGAGCGCATTATCCAAAAGAGCGATCGCGACCAAATGTTGCGTCAACTGAGTCGCGAGATCAGCAGGTGCGTCAAATTGCGGGCGGCCAGGGCCGGATGAAGATTCTCTACGTCGAGGACAACGAGGACAACGTCTATATGCTGAAGAACCGGCTGACGCGCGCCGGCTTCACGGTCATCGTGGCGACCGACGGGGCGGAGGGCGTTGCCATGACCGCATCAGAGCAGCCCGATCTCGTTCTGATGGACCTGAGCCTGCCCGGTATCGACGGCGAGGAGGCGACCCGGCGCATCAAAGCGGATGCGGCCACCAAGCGCATCCCGGTTATTGCGCTGACTGCGAATGCCATGCCGGGCGATCGGGAGAAGGCGCTCGCGGCAGGATGCGACGACTTCGATACCAAGCCGGTGGAGCTCGAGCGGCTGCTCGGCAAGATCCGGGCGCTGGCGCCGGCGGGACGCGGATCATGAGCGACACCGAAGCCGCGCTGCTCATCGTCGACGACATCGAGGACAATCGATTCGCGCTGAGCCGGCGGCTGGCACGCGAGGGCTATCTCAACGTCACCACCGCCGCCGACGGCCGGCAGGCCCTGGACCTGCTCAACTCCAGGCCGTTCGATCTCGTGCTGCTCGACATCATGATGCCGAACGTGAACGGCTACGAGGTGCTGGCGGAAATGAAGGCAGACGAGCGCCTGCGGCACATCCCCGTCATCATGATTTCCGCGGTCGACGAGATCGACAGCGTCATCCGCTGCATTGAGCTAGGTGCCGAGGACTATCTGCCCAAACCGTTCAATCCGACGCTGCTGCGCGCCCGCGTTGGGGCTTGCTTGGAGCGCAAACGACTGTACGACCAAGTGACGGCGCGCACGCGCGAGCTCACCGAGGCGCTGGAGCAGCAGACGGCGACATCCGAGGTACTTCAGGTCATCTCAAGATCGCCCGGTGAGTTGGAGTCGGTGTTCCAGACAATGTTGGAGAACGCCACGCGCATCTGCGAGGCAAAATTCGGCGTTATGTGGCTTTGCGAGGGCGAGGGGTTCCGGTCCGTAGCGCTGCATGGACCCGCAGCGCATGTTGAAGAGCGGCGTCGTGAACCGGTCATTTACCCCGGCCCGGAGCTTCCTCTCGGGCGTGTCGCTCGCACACGGCAGATTGTTCACATTGCCGACATCAGGACGGAGCCGGGCTACATCGAACGCTCCCCGACGTTCGTTGGGCTTGTCGACGCCGGTGGTGCCCGTACCTTTCTCGCTGTTCCGATGCTCAAAGAGAGCGAGCTGATTGGTGCGATCTCCATTTACCGGCAGGAAGTCCGGCCGTTCACGGACAAGGAGATCGAGCTGGTCCAAAATTTCGCCGCCCAAGCCGTCATCGCCATCGAGAACACACGGCTGCTCAACGAGCTGCGCGAATCGTTACAGCAGCAGACCGCCACCGCCGACGTGCTCAAGGTCATCAGCCGCTCGACCTTCGATCTGCAGACCGTGCTCGACACGCTGGTCGAATCGGCGGCACGGCTGTGCGAAGCCGAGCGTGCCAACATCTGGCGGCCGAGCCGAGACGTCTATAGGGTTGCCGCGACGTTCGCGCTCTCGGCCGAGCATGAACAGACGCTCAAGCGGCTCGCGATTCGGCCGGGCCGCGACACGATCACAGGTCGGACGCTGCTGGAAGGCAAGACGGTTCACATTCCGGATGTGCTGGCCGATCCGGAATACGATTCGCCAGTCCTGAGAATCGGAGCGAATCGCACCGTGCTCGGTGTGCCTCTGCTACGGGAAGGCGTTCCGATCGGCGTCCTCGTCGTCACTCGGTCCACGGTCCGGCCGTTCACCGAGAACCAGATTGAGCTAGTCGAGACCTTCGCCGACCAGGCGGTTATTGCGATCGAAAACGTGCGGCTGTTCGATCAGGTACAGGCGCGGACGCGCGAGCTTAGCGAGGCGCTGGAGCAGCAGACGGCGACATCCCAGGTCCTCGGTGTCATTAGCCGCTCACCCGGCGAACTGGAGCCGGTGTTCCAGGCGATGCTTGAGAACGCCACGCGCATATGCGACGCCAAGTTCGGCACGCTCATGCTCTGTGAACGCGATGCCTTCCGCATCATGGCAATACATGGCACGTTGCCGCCGGACTACGTCGAGGAACGCCGCCGCCGGCCGGTGATGCCCGCTACTCCCGGCACCGGCCTTGCACATCTGATCGCCGCGAAACGACCGATTCAAATCGCCGATATCCGGGAAGAACCGGCCTACCACAACGAGCCCGCACGCGCGCTCATCGACATCGCCGGCGCTCGGACCCTTGTCACGGTGCCAATGCTTAAAGAAGACGAGCTTATCGGGAGCATCAGCATTTACCGGCAGGAGGTCTGCCAATTCTCCGACAAGCAGATCGAGTTGTTAACGAACTTCGCCGCTCAGGCCGTTATCGCAATCGAGAACACCCGGCTGCTCAATGAGCTGCGCGAAGCGCTGCAGCGGCAGACCGCGACCGCTGACGTGCTCAAGGTCATCAGTCGCTCGACCTTCGATCTGCAGGCGGTGCTCGACACGCTAACCGAGTCGGCGGCACGCCTTTGCCGCGCGGATCGGGCTGCCATCCGGCTCGCCAAGGACGGCACCTACCATCACGTCGCGAGCTACGGCTTCACCGCGGAGCAAAAGGAGTACATGAAAGAGCATGCGCTCAGGCCGGATCGCGGTTCGGTCGCCGGCCGGGTCGTACTCGAAGGCAAGGCCGTTCATGTCGTGGACACCAAGGCCGATCCGGAAATGAGGCTAACCGTAGGATCCGGGTTCGCCAACGTGCGCACAGTCCTCGGCGTGCCGATGCTGCGCGAGGGCACTCCGACCGGCGTGCTGGTCTTGACGCGCAGCACCGTTGAGCCGTTCACCGAAAAGCAGATCGAACTGGTCACCACCTTCGCCGACCAGGCAGTGATTGCCATCGAGAACGTGCGGTTGTTCGATGAGGTGCAGGCGCGGACCGAGGAGCTGAGCGAATCGCTTCAGCAACAAACTGCGACCGCCGACGTGCTCAAGGTCATCAGTCGCTCGACCTTCGATCTCAAGTCGGTGCTGCAAACGCTCGTTGAATCGGCTGGCCGCCTTTGTGGCGCCGACTACGCCACGATAACTCGGCAGAAAGACGGGGTGCTCTTCTTCGCGGAGGCTTACGGTTACTCGTCGGAGTTCATCGAATATGTCAAGGCTATGCCCGTCGAGCGTGGACGCGGCACGGCGACTGGACGTGCCTTGCTGGAACGTCGGGTGATCCATATCGCCGATGTCTTGGCCGACCCGGACTACACCTGGGCAGAGGCCCAGAGGTTGGGCGGCTACCGCACGGTCCTCGGGGTTCCGATGTTGCGCGAAGGCGTTCCGATGGGCGTTCTGACATTGACGCGCTCCGAGGTGCGACCGTTCACGGACAAGCAGATCGAGCTCGTTCAAACCTTTGCCGACCAGGCGGCGATCGCGATCGAGAACGTGCGGTTGTTTGACGAGATCCAGGACAAGAGCCGGCAGCTGGCGGAGGCGAGCGAGCGCAAGTCGCAATTCCTCGCCAGCATGAGCCACGAGCTGCGCACACCGCTCAACGCCATCATCGGGCTGACGGAGATGATGGTCACGAACGCCGCGCGCTTCGGCACGGAAAAGGCACTGGAACCGCTGCGCCGCGTGAATGCCGCCGGGACCCACCTCCTGAGCCTCATCAACGAGGTGCTGGACCTCTCGAAGATCGAAGCCGGCAAGCTCGAGCTCAATCCCGAGCGAGTGAATTTGACCCGCCTTATCGACGAGGTCATCGGCACCGCGGGACAGCTCGCCGAGGAGAACCAGAACCGCCTCACCGTCGAAGCGCAAGAGAACCTGGGCTCGCTCACCGCAGACTCCCTGCGGCTCAAGCAGATTCTGCTCAATCTCTTGAGCAATGCCTGTAAGTTCACGAAAGCGGGCGAGGTCGCGCTGCGGGTGCGCAAGGTGGCGGATGGCCGTGGCTGGGTCGAGCTTGCCGTCGCGGACAGCGGCATCGGCATGACGGCGGAGCAGCAGGCAAAACTGTTCCAGGACTTCACCCAGGCCGATTCCCTCACCGCGCGGCGCTACGGCGGGACGGGGCTCGGCCTTGCCCTCTCGCGCAAGCTCGCGCGCATGATGGGTGGCGACGTGACGGTGGCGAGCGAGCCGGGCAAGGGTTCGGTGTTCACGGTGCGCCTGCCCTGCGGCACGACGCACTGACCCGCAGATCGCATCCGCCCTCTATTCGTGCTCAACCCCGTCCGCGCGACACGCGTTCGATCTCGGCGCGCACGAGGCGCTCGACCATTTCCGGCAGATTTTCGTCGAGCCAACTCTTGAGCATCGGCCGCAGCAATTCGCTGACCACTTCCTCGAGCGTGCGACCGCCGCGCGCCTGCGCCGTTCGCGCAAGCGTATCGAAAGCGGCGTCGACCGCGGCGGTGGTCGCGGCGGAGAGAAGGCCGCGCTCGTCGAGCGCGGGGCGCCGTGTTTCGAGCGCGGGTGCCGGCTCGGGCGCGGCCGGCGCTTCGGTCGGCCCCGACTCCCAACTCGCTGGTGGTGGTTGGCGCGATGTGCCCCGGAGGTGGGCCAGCATCGCATCGATCTCCTCGTCCGTCTTCGGCGGCGCGGGCGCTGCGGCGGCCGCGGGAGCGACGCGCGGCGGCGGGGTCATCGGCCGTGGTGCCGTCTCACGCGGCACAGCGCCGCCTTCGCGCGCGGCCGGAACGCTCTCGTGTCGGCGCTCCGTCGTGTCCTCTGTCGTATCTCTGGCCGGCTCTTCGTCGGCAATGATCCTGCGGATGGAGGCGAGAATCTCCTCCATCGAGGGCTCTTGACCCTTCGCAGGCTGCGTCATTGGCCGCGTCCCCCCTCAAAGCTGCCGAGGTCCAAGCCCCCGCTCTTGAATTTTAGAATCAGCGCCGTCCGCCGGAATGGAAAGACTATGGCATGCCGAGAAGCGAACGCAAATAAGCTCGTGCCGGGAGTGTCTCAATTTGCGCGGTAGGAGCACCGTCTTCCGTTCGTCCCCGCGAAAGCGGGGACCCAGGCCCTAGATTCCCGCTGGAGTTCACCCCCGCGAAAGCGGGGGCGGGAATGAGCGGAGTCTTGAGCGTCTCACTTAAACCGGGATGCTACCGCCCGTCGGGCACGCGCACCCCGCCCCAGGCGTCGCGCACCTGCTGGTAGTGCGTGACCGGATCGTAGACCTCGATCTTGAGCCCGAGGATTTGCGGCGACAGCGCGCCGGTCGCCGCCAGCACCGTGTACGACGCCACCACCCGGTCGCGTTGCGCGGTGACGAGCGCCACCCGCGCATTGACGAGGTCCTGCTGCGCGTTGAGCACGTCGAGCGTGGTGCGCTGGCCCACGCGGGCCTCCTCGCGCACGCCGTTGAGCGCAACCTCGGCGGCGGTGACCTGCGATTGGGTGGCGTCGATTTGCGCCTTGGCGGCATCGAGCTGGCCCCAGGCCTGGGTCACCGTGGCCTGCACCTGGTCGCGCGCGGTGTCGAGATCGAGGCGCCGCTGGCCGAGCGTCTCCTTGGCTTGCCGGATGGCGGAGTATTCGGCTCCGCCCTGATAGATCGGCACCGTGAGCTGGGCGGCGATCGAGGCCTGCAACGTCTCGAGCACCGCGAGCGACTGGGTCGAGCCGAAGTTCTTCTGCACGTTGCCGACCGCGGCCAAGGTGGGAGCGAGCGCGCCCTCGGCAATCTTGACCTGCTGGAGCGCGATGTCGACGTTGTACATCGCGGTCGTGATCAAAGGGTGCTCGGTGCGCCCGCGGGCGATCGCGCCATCGAGCGTGCGCGGCGACAGCCGATCGACTGGAGGCGCGGGGGCGAGCCGCGCCGGCGGCGGCACGCCGATCACTTGCAGGTACTGCGCTTGCGCCGTGACATAGTTCGATTCCGCCAGCGACAGCTGCGATCGGCCGCCGGAGAGCCGCGATTCCGCCTGCGCCACGTCGGTGCGCGTGACCTCGCCGGCGGTAAAGCGGTCGCGCGTCTGCCGCAGCGTCACCTCGAGCACGTTGACGTTGCTGCGCTGCAGCTCGAGGATGGCCGCGGTCTGCAACAGATTCATGTAGGCGGTGGCGGCGCTGAGCAAGACCGTCTGCTCGGTCGTGCGCAACTGTTCGCGGGCGGAGAACACTTGGCCCTCGGCCTGGCGGGTGCGGGTCGCCGTCTGCAAGCCGTTGTACAGCGTCTGCGTGGCGGTCAACCCATAGGACTGCACCGCGAAGGCGCCTTTGGCCTGGGTGTAAGTCGCGGGAATCCCCGCGGTCGTCCCCGTCGTCCGTGTCAGCTGATCGAGATACTGGTCGGTCAAGCTCGCGGTGCCGCTCACGCGCGGGCGATAGCCCGCGAGCGCGGTGGGCACGTTCTCGTCGATCGCGCGGGTGGCGGAGCGCTGGGAATTGAGCTGCGGATTGTTCTGGTAGGACTGGATCAGGGCCTCGTCCATGGTGCCGGCGCCCGCTCCGGTGCCCACCAGGCGTCCGTTGGCGGCAGGCTCGGCCGCGAGCGACGCGACCCAGAGGGCCGCCGCCGCGGATACGGCAAACGCCGCAATCCGCGCGCCCCGCGCGATCGCCGCTCGCCCCCGAGCCCCCCGC
>Ga0318538_10000029_pt1 | contig 23207 bp, 18 predicted proteins | sample GRESIP166b4f23_FD_202504 | JGI IMG/M metagenome (GOLD analysis project Ga0318538, IMG submission 202504) | Tropical soil microbial communities from Luquillo Experimental Forest, Puerto Rico - GRE.SIPMG.166b4f23 | ecosystem: Environmental > Terrestrial > Soil > Tropical forest > Bulk soil...
GGGGTGGGCAACGTGTTGCAAAGGTTGCCCGCCCCGTCCATGGCCCCGTAGATCGGGTTGTTCGAGCCGATGCCGTCGCTGCTGCGGTTCACGCCGCTGTGTAGCTCGTAGGCCGCCACCAGGTAGAGGCCGCCGTACTCGAACTTCAGGTCGCCGCCGTACGAATAATTGAAGCCGCCGTCATCGCAGTTCAGGAACAGGTTGCCACTGCCGGGGTTGTTCGCTCCCGAGCAGTCGGGCGACCCGAGCGGCGTGATGTTGTTGTACGGATCCGGATTCTGACCGAAGGAGTAGGAGGCATCGACGCTGAATCCGCCAAAACTCGGCGAGAGGTAAGCGATGACGTGATCCATGCGCGTGCCGAACTCGATGCGGTTGTCGCCGCCCGTGTTACCCATGACCACGCTGTAGTTGCCGAGCATCCCCGGGAAGGGGTTGAGCCGGTCGGTCGAGGTCTTGTAGGGCGTGTACATCTCGCCAAACCGCACCTGTCCGAAGCTCTTGTTGCGGAGACCGATGAACGTATCGCCGAGGCCGATGGCTCCCTGGACCGTGTTCGAGGACTTGGTCCAGGTGTTGTTCAGACCCGGTGCGGCCGCCATGTCGAGCGACGCCGACACCTGGTAGGTGAAGTCCCAGGCCGACGAGCCGATCTGATGGCTGCCGCGGTAGCCAACGTTCGAGCCGTTGCTCGACATCATCGCCATCCAGCTCACCCGTCCGAACGGAGGCGCCCCGCCGTTTTTGGGCATTGTGTGATCCAGGATGCACGGCGGCCCGCCGTTTGGTCCTGAGCAGGACAAGTGGTAGGCCACCATGTCTTCCATGCCCTTGGTCGTGTAGTCGATCGACACGTCGAGCGTGCCGAAGAAGCCCTTGATGAAGGTGTTCCAGGCCTTGTCGACGGTGCTGACCGTCTTGGTCGTTTTCGCCTGCTGGTCCTGCAGCTCCTTGAGCTGCTTGCTCATGTCATCGATGCGCTGCTGCAGGACTTTCATTTTTGCGTCCTGGTCCGCCGTCTGCGCGAGGATCGGACTCGAATACGTGAACAGGACCACCACGGTCGCCAGGAACGCGACCAGAGATGTGACCACTCTCGTGCCAAACATAAGAACTCCCCCTGTGCGTGAATGAACCGAGACCGAGATCAATCAACTCCAAGAAAACTGAGGTGCTAATGAGACAACAATTTGCCAGTTTCTATCCGTGATTCTCCTAGCGAAATACGTCATATCTCAGCATTAAATAAACTTAACATTAACTTCAGTTGCATCGACGCAACAGTCCATCAGGTCGTCAGACGACGCCTACACGGGTCGGATGAGACCTGCATCGACAGCGCTCTCAGATCGCCGGGATGAGACCAGCGCCGCGCGCCCAGCGGTACTTCGCGCCAAGCACCGCGACCGGGATCTCGGTCGAGTACGCGTACGCGGGGATGCCGTGCTGATAGAGATACTCGGACGCTTCCTCGACCTCGACGTCGCCGGCAAGGGAAGCGACGACGGGCTTGACGATGCCCTTGGCCTTCATCTGCTCCACTACCTCCACCATCAGCCGTGCAAACACCATGGGCGGGGTGATGATCGTGTGCCAGTAGCCGAGAATGAGCGCGTGAATGCGCGGATCCTCGAGCCCGAGGCGGACCGTGTTCTGGTAGGTGGTTGGCGGCTCTCCACCGGTGATGTCGATGGGATTGCCCGCGGCGCCGAACGGCGGAATGAACTTGCGAAATGCCGCATCGAGATCCGGCGGCATCGACATCAGCGACAGCTGATTGTCGACGCACGCATCGGAGAGCAGCACGCCCGAGCCGCCCGCGCCCGTGATGATCACCACGTTGTTGCCCGCAGGTTGCGGCAGGAGCGGGATGCCGCGCGCGAAATCCAACATGTCGCGCAGCGAGCGCGCGCGGATGACGCCCGACTGCTTGAAGACATCGTCGTAGATCTTGTCGTTACCGGCGAGCGCGCCGGTGTGCGAGCTCGCGGCGCGCGCCCCCATGCTGGTGCGGCCGGCCTTGAGCACCACGACGGGCTTTTTCTTCGAGACGCGCTTCGCCACCTCGGCGAAGGCGCGGCCGTCCTTCAGGTCCTCGAGGTGCTGGCAAATGATCTGCGTGTTGTCGTCCTGCTCGAAGAAGGTGAGGAGGTCGTCCTCGTCGATGTCCGCCTTGTTGCCGAGGCCGACGATGGCCGAGACGCCCATCTTGGTCGAGCGCGAGTAGCCGACGATCGCCATGCCGATGCCGCCCGACTGCGAGGAAAGGGCGGTCGTGCCCTTGACGTCGTACGCGGTGCAGAACGTCGCGCACAGGTGCTTCGGGGTGTAGTAGAAGCCGTAGATATTCGGCCCCATGAGGCGCACGCCGTACTTGCGTGCCACCGCCACGATTTCCTCCTGCCCCGCGACGTTGCCGGTCTCGGCGAAGCCGGAGGGGATCAGCACCGCGCCCGGGATCTTCTTCTCACCGCACTCGGTGAGGGCCTGCGCGACGAACTTGGCGGGAATCGCGAACACCGCCACATCGATGACGCCGGGGACGTCCTTGACGCTCTTGTAGGCCTTCTTGCCCATGATCTCGGTGGCGCTCGGGTGGATCGGGTAGATCGCGCCCTGGTAGCCGCCGTTGATCAGGTTCTTCATGATCGAGTTGCCGATCTTGCCGGTCTCGGCGGAAGCGCCGATCACCGCCACCGCATCGGGCTTCATGATGCGGTTCATCTGCCGCACGATCTCTTCCTGGCTCGGCCGGTAGCGCGCCGGCTGCGGCTTGAAATCGAGCACCACGCGCACGTCCGCCGCGGTCGCGCCCTTACCGGTCGCGAACACCGGGTTGAGGTCGAGCTCGGAGATCTCCGGGAAATCGGCGACGAGCTGCGACACGTTCACGATCATCGTCGCGAGTGCCTCGCGATTGACGGCCTCGCTCCCACGCACGCCGCGCAGGATCTCCGCCGCGGCGATGGAGTCCAGCATCGAGAGCGAATCCTCGCGCGTCGCCGGAGCCAGGCGGAAGGTGATGTCCTTCAGCACCTCGACCAGCACGCCGCCCAAGCCGAAGGCGACGAGCTTGCCGAAGGCGGGGTCGGTCACGGCGCCGATGATCACTTCCTGGCCGCCGGCGAGCATCTGCTGCACCTGCACGCCATCGATGGTGGCATCGGACTTGTAGCGGCGCGCGTTGGCGACGATTGAATTGAAGGCCTCCTGTGCGGCCTCGGCGCTCTTGACGCCGACCACCACACCGCCCGCCTCGGTCTTGTGCAGGATCTGCGGCGAGACGATCTTCATGACGACCGGGAAGCCGATGCTGCTCGCTAGCTTCGCCGCCTCCGCGGCGTTCGCCGCCACGCCTTCCTTCGGTATCGCGATGCCGTAGGCCTCGCAGATCCCCTTCGCCTCGGGTGCGGTCAATGAGCTCCGGCCCGCCGCCTTGGCCTGGTCGAGGATCTTGCGAACTGCCGTCTTGTCGTATGCCATGGTCTCTCCAGAATTCCCCGAGGGCGCGCCGTCCTGAAGTGCTGAGCGCCCCTCAGATCACATGCGCTTTCTTCAGCTCGTCGATGTCCGCGGCGCTCAACCCGAGCTCGCCGAGCACTTCCCGGGTGTGCTCGCCGAGGAGCGGTGAGCGTGTGACCTCGGTCGGGCTGTCCGACATCTTGATGGGGTTGCCGACCGTCAGGTACTTGCCGCGCTCCGGGTGATCGACTTCGACCACCGTGCCGGTCGTGCGCAGCGAGGGCTCCCCCGCCAGCTCCTCCATCGAGAGGATCGGGCCGCAGGGAATGTCGTGCTTGTTGAACTCGTCCATGGCCTCGAACTTGGTCTTGGTCATGGTCCATTTCTCGACCGTGTCGAAGATGTGCTTCAGCCGCGGCAGCCGCGCATTCGGGGTGGCGTAGTCGGGATCGGTGATCCATTCCTCCTTGCCGATCACCTTGCAGATCTCCGCCCACACCGGCGCCTGCGTGATGAAGTAGAGGTAGGCGTTGGGATCGGTCTCCCAGCCCTTGCAGCGGATGATCCAGCCGGGCTGACCGCCGCCTGAGGCGTTACCGGCCCGCGGCACCGAGTGGCCGAACTTGCTGTCCGGATACTGCGGGTACTCCTTCATGACGCCGGTGCGCGCGAGGCGCTGCTGATCGCGGAGCTTCACGCGGCAGAGGTTGAGCACCCCGTCCTGCATGGCGCACAGCACCCGCTGGCCCCGCCCGGTGGTCTTGCGCTGATAGAGCGCGGCCACGATGCCGAGCGCCAGATGGAGCCCGGTGCCGCTGTCACCGATCTGCGCGCCGGTAACGAGCGGCGGCCCGTCATCGAAGCCGGTGGTGGAGGCGGAGCCCCCGGCGCACTGGGCGACGTTCTCGTAGACCTTGCACTCCTCGTACGGCCCGGGCCCGAAGCCCTTCACCGACGCGACGATCATCTTCGGGTTCAGCTGCTGGATGCGCTCCCAGGTGAAGCCCATGCGATCGAGGGCGCCCGGGGCGAAGTTCTCGACCAGCACGTCGCAGTGCTTGACGAGCTTTTCCAGCACCGCCTTGCCCTGCGGCTTCTTGGTGTCGAGCGTGATCGAGCGCTTGTTGCCGTTCAGCATCGTGAAGTACAGGCTGTCGACACCCTCGATGTCGCGCAGCTGCTCACGGGTGATGTCACCGTGACCGGCGCGCTCGACTTTGATGACATCCGCGCCGAACCACGCCAGCAGCTGCGTGCAGGTGGGTCCGGACTGTACGTGCGTGAAATCGAGGATGCGGACCCCGTCGAGTGCCTTGCCCACCTGAGTCTCCCGGGTCACTTGTACATCGTCTGGTTCTTGGTCCCAGGCGCGTACTCGCGCGGGTCGACCCAGATGTTGATCACCGCGGAGCGGCGTGTGCGCTGCACCGCTTCACGGCCGCGCCGCAGCGCCGCGCCGATCTGGGCCGGATCACGCACTTCCTCACCGTAGCCGCCGAGCATCTCGGCGAACTTGCCGAAGGGCACATCGCCGAGCAGGTTGCCGACGTTGCCGCGCTCCTCGCCGTACTTGGCGAGCTGGCCGTAGCGGATCTGGTTCATCGCCGAGTTGTTGCCGACCACGGCGAGGTAGGGCACGCCGAAGCGGTTTGCCGTCTCCATGTCGAAGGCGGTCATGCCGAAGGAGCCATCGCCGTAGTAGCAGAGCACCTCCTTGTCGGGGTGCGCCAGGCCCGCGGCGATGGCAAAGCCCGTGCCGACACCGAGTGAGCCGAGCGCGCCCGGGTCCATCCACTGACCGGGTCGGCGCGGGCGCACCGCCTGCGCGGAGATCGTCACCACATCGCCGCCGTCGCCGATGTAGATGGTGTTGTCGGCGAGAAACTCGTTCAGCTCGTAGGCGACCCGGTAGGGGTGGATCGGCTGGTTGTTGGACTTGAAGAGCGGCATCAGCTTCTCGGTGGCCGCCGCTTCCGCGTCCGTCAGTTTCTTCATCCATTGCTGGCGCGCCTGGCGCTTGTCCTGCTTGAGCCGGCCCGAGGCCGCCTGCAGCACCGCGCCGAGGATCGCGCCCGGGTGGCCGACCAACCCTAAGTCGATGTCACGGTTCTTGCCGACGGTGCGGTAGTCCATGTCGATCTGCACCAGCTGCGCCTTGTTGCTGATGCGCCGCCCGTAGCCCATGCGGAAGTCGAAGGGCGTCCCGACGATCACGATGACGTCCGCTTCCGCGAAGGCGTTGCCGCGGGTGCGATCGAAGTGGTGCGGGTCGCCCGGGGGCAGGAGCCCGCGGCTGCCGCCGTTGAAGTAGCCGGGGATGTCGAGCCCGCGCAGCAGCGCGATCGCCTCGTCCTGGCCGCGCGCGGTCCAGACCTGCTGGCCGTAGAGGATGGCGGGGCGCTCGGAGTTCACGAGGATGTCGGCGAGCTTCTCGATGTCACGCGGATCGCCGAGCGCGCGCGTGGAGGCGCGGTAGTGGCCGGGCTTCGGCACGATCGCCTTGGTGCGGTCCACCTCGCGATCGAGCACGTCGCGCGGGATCTCGAGATAGACCGGGCCCGGGGCGCCGTTGAACGCTTCGCGAGCTGCCATCGAAATCATGTCCGCCACGCGCTCGGTCGAGGGCACGGTGGCCGCGAACTTGGTGATGGGGGTCATCATGTCGACGTGCGGCAGGTCCTGGAGCGAACCCATCTTGTGCTGGGTGAGCGCGCCCTGGCCCCCGATGTGCAGGATCGGGCTCTCAGAACGGAACGCCGTGGCGACGCCGGTGACGGCGTTGGTGCAGCCGGGACCTGCGGTGGTGACGACGCAGCCGAGCTTGCCGGTCTGGCGCGCGTAGCCATCGGCGGCGTGCGCCGCCACCTGCTCGTGGCGCACATCGATGATGCGGATGCCTTCATCGATGCAGCCGTCGTAGATGTCGATGATGTGGCCGCCGCAGAGTGTGAAGATCGTGTCGACACCTTCGTTCTTCAGCGCTCTGGCGACCAGGTGGCCGCCGGAAACAACATCGGCGTCGCGGCTCTTGCGCTTGAGCGTATCTTCCGCGGTGGTCGTAGTCCTGCTTTCCGCAGGCTTGGGCGCCGTTTCGAGCATAAAGCCTCCGTTCTCAAACTGGTTTCTGTGACAGCAGGCTCCCTGCCGTCGCAGCGGCGCTGCCGGGAACCGCCCGGAGAGGTGATTCCGGGGCGCACCTCGCGCTCTTCCGGCGGCGAGCGCCGCCGGAAGAGCGCGGTCCTTCAGTCATCAGCGCGTGGCCAACTTCGCCATGGCATCGACGCTGCCGGCGCCGAGACGGCTGGTGTACGCCGCGCGCATCGGCTTCAGAACAAAGACGGCCATGAGCCCGGCGATGATGGCCATTGCCGCAGCCATCATGAACACCGGGTGCCAGTTGCCCTTCGCAGCAATGAGGCTGGTGAAAGGTACCAGCAGCGACGCCGTGCCCTTTGCCGTGTACATGAAGCCGGTGTTGGTCGTCGCGTAGGTGGCCCCGTAGGTGTCCGTCACGGTCGAGGGGAAGAGACTGTAGATCTCACCCCAGGCGAAGAACACGAGGCCCGACAGTATGACGAACCACACCGGATTGGTGCCGAGGTTCGCGAGTGCGATGATGCCGAGGCCTTCGAGGATGAAGGCGATGAACATCGTCTGCTCGCGCCCGATGTTGTCCGACACCCAGCCGAAGAACGGCCGGGTGAGGCCGTTCAGGATGCGATCGATGGTGAGCGCGAAGGTGAGCGCCGGCAGCGTGATCCCGAGGAGCGACACCGGGGTCTTGGCGACACCGAAATCGGTTGCGATCGGTGCGAGCTGCGCCGTCGCCATGAGTCCGCCCGCCGCCATGAGGATGAACATGATGTACATGACCCAGAACACCGGGGTCGACAGCATCTGCAGCGGTGTTGCCTGGTAACGGCTTGCCCCGGGCGCGATCTTCGGTGCCGTCGCGAAGAAGTTGCTCGGCGGTGCGAAGATGAAGAACCCTAATACGATCGTCACGAGGCCCTGGATCAGGGCGAAGACGAGGAAGGTGTGCTGGAAGCCCTGGGTCTTGATCATGTTGGCGATCGGTATGATGGTGAGCGCCGAACCCATGCCGAAGCCTGCCGCGGTGAGTCCGGCGGCGAGTCCGCGCCGGCCCGGGAACCACTTGACCGCATTCCCGATGCACGTGCCGTACACCGCCCCGGCACCGATACCGCCGAGGATGCCGGCGAAATAGAACATGCCGAGCGAATCCGCGAAGGACATGAACAGCCAGGAGAAGAGGCAGAGGATGCCGCCGCTCACGATCATCCACCGCGGGCCGAACTTATCGACCAGCCACCCCTCCGCGGGTACCAGCCAGGTCTCGAACAGAACGAACAGAGTGAAGGTGACCTGGATCGCCGCCTTGCTCCATCCGAACTTCTCGCCGATCGGCAGGACGAAGAGGGTCCAACCGTATTGATAGTTGGCGACCATCACCATGCACACAATGCCGATGACGAGTTGCACCCACGGTGACCTCAGTCCTGTCAGGCCAGAATCAGAAGCCGGTCGAGGAATCGTGTCGGTAGCCATCGCTGTTCCCCCTAAGTGCTAAGTCGATTGAGGCGAAATGTTGTCAACCGGTTGCATTGCCCCGAGCTTCAGCGATTCGCATCGCGCGGACTCGCCTGCGCGCAGGGACGGTGCAGGTGCACTGTATGCACCCATGCGCCGCCGCAACGTGCGACTCGTCGCGAGCTTGAGAACCGTTTGGAAAAATGGGCGACACCCGGGTTGATCCCCGTGAATTGTAATTAAATGAGTTGAGCTCATACCCAGGCGATCTGAGGCCGACCATATGTGATATATCTCAGGCTTGTCAAATCCGGTGCAGCGTCGAAGTTGGGGCATCCACAACGGTGCGCATCCACTCAAATGGGGTGACCCGCCCTCGGTTGTGGTTGGATTTGCACCAAAATAGGGATCAATGGTCTCTCTGACATATAAGATATTTGATATATCTGTATGGGCGGAATGCCGTATAGTCTCCAGTGACGCCGGACCGAATCTCGCGCTAGGGTCCGAAACGAGGAAGGGGGATTAAATGAGCGCCTCGCCCGAAGAAAGCGTCCGTCTCGCCGCCCGTCAGCTGGCACTCGCGCCGATCAACTCGATGAGCCTGCGCGATCAGGCTTACGCGCTCCTCAAGGACGCCATTGCCGGCACCGACATCTACAGCCAGCGCCAGCCGCTGCGGCTCGATGAGCGCGAGCTCATGCAGGCGCTCGGCGTGAGCCGCACCCCGATCCGCGAGGCGCTCTCGATCCTCGAGCAGGAAGGCTTCGTGCGCACGCTCCCGCGGCGGGGCATCTTCATCGTGCGCAAGTCCAAGCGCGAGATCATCGAGATGATCCAGGTGTGGGCGGCGCTCGAGAGCATGTCCGCACGGCTCGCCACACTCCATGCGCCGGATGCCGAGATCGCCAAGGTCCGCCACCTCTTCGATGAGTTCCAGAACTCGCCGCCCGCCGAGCACATCGGCGAATACTCCGACGCGAACATCGCCTTCCACCAGATGATCATCCGCCTGGGTGGCTCGCAGCTGATCGAGGACGCGACCCGGAACCTCTTCATCCACGTACGCGCGATCCGCAAGGCGACCATCTCCCAGGACAACCGCGCCGCCCGCTCGATCATCGATCACCTGAAGATCATCGAGGCGCTCGAGCGGCGCGACACCGAGCTCGCCGAGCGGCTCACCCGCCAGCACACGCTCGATCTCGCTGCGCACGTCGAGCGCTACTGCGACTTCCTCGACTAGCGCGCCCGCGAAATTTCGCGGGGCCGCACTCAGCTCTGCGGGCGCGCTCCGCGGCGCCGCGCCGTGCGTGCGGGCCCGGCCCCGGCCGGCGGTACCGCCTGCGCGTGCGGCTCTGCCGGCGCGGTGGCGAAGCGGAACTCCACCAGCTGCTCGATGAGCCCCGCCCCGTCGCGCAGCAGGAAGTCCTTGAAGGCTGCCGCGACCGGCGGCAGGCGCTTGGTGCGGTTGTGCACCAGGTACCAGTTGAGCAGGGCGGGGAAACCCTGCACATCCAGCACCACGAGGTTGCCCGCCTGGAGATCGAGGCTGATGGTGTGCGCCGAGAGGAAGGCGACGCCAAAGCCCGCCACGACCGCCTGCTTGATGGTCTCGGTGCTGTGGATCTGCATCGCGATGTTGAGCCGCGGAAACTGCTTGCCGAACACCTCGCGCATGGAATTCCAGGTGTCCGAGCCCTGCTCGCGCTGCACGAAGCGCTCCTGGTTGAGCGCCGAGCGGGGAATCTGGCGGACGGCGGCGAGCGGGTGGCTGGGCGATGCGACGATCACGTAGGGGTGCGGCGCGAAGGGCACGGCGACGATGTCCATGTCGGTCGGAGGGCGCACCATCACGGCCAGATCGGTGAAGTTGTCGGCGAGGTGCCGCAGCAGACTCTCGCGATTGTGCACCGTGAGGTTGAAGTCGATCCCGGGATGCGATTCGCCGAAAGCGGCGAGCACCCGCGGAAAGAAGTAATCGCCGGCGCTGATCACCGCGACGTTCAGCCGCCCGCCGGTCACGCCTTTCAACTGCGCGAGCGCTTCCTCGGCCTCCTTCAGGCACTGCGCGATGGCATTCGCACAGTGGAGCATCTCGTTGCCCGCCGCGGTGAGATAGGTCTTGCGGCCGATGCGCTCGAACAGCGGCAGGCCGACGAAGTTGGCGAACTCCTTGATCTGAGTCGAGACGGCCGGCTGCGAGAGGTGCAGTTCCGCGGCGGCGCGCGAGAAGTTCTTGTGGCGTGCCGCCGCCGCAAACACCCGCAGCTGCCGCAGCGTGACGTTCTTCATGAGGTCAGCATACTCCGCCGCAAGTATTCTGAAAAGCTAATGCTCGGAATAGAAAGCTTTAAGTTTTCTTTTGGTGTGGATGGGCCTAGGGTAAGCACAACCCATCCAGCGGGAGTCAGCGATGACAAACACTGCCGCAAGCCACCCGGTTGCCGAGCCCGCGACCGAGAGTCTCATCGCTGCCGAGCTCGAGGCTTACAACCACGCATTCCTCGAGCTCGAGCTGTCCTGGCGCTGGGATGCGCCGACCTTCCGCGACCTGCTGCGCGTCGCAGCCGACCAGGATTTCGTCGGCGCGTACATCGAGCGCAACCAGGCGCACCTGTTGCGGGTCTACGAGAAGTCGTTTCTGCGCGATCTGGTGCTCTCGGCCAAGGATCGCTATCAGCGAGAGTGCGCTGAACCCAGAGCAACCTAGCGGAAAACGCCGCCGGCGCTGACATCAGCCGGCGGCCGGGGTGCGGCAGCCAGGGGAGCGGCGGCCGGGGAGGGTGGACGCATGAAGATCGCCATCGTCGGCTGCGGTGCCATCGGCGGTTATGTCGGAGCGAAGCTCGCGCTCGCCGGCGAGTCGGTCACGGTGCTGGCGCGGGGCGCGACGCTCGAAGCCGTGCGGTCGCGCGGCATCACGCTCCACATGAACGGCACTACCCACGTTGCCCGCAACATCACCGCGACCGCCGACTACGCCGGCGTCGGCGCGCAGGACGTGGTCATCCTCGCAGTCAAAGCCCATCAGCTCCCGGCGGTCGCTCGCCAGGTGCCGGAGCTCCTCGGCCCGCAGACGGTCGTCGTGACCATGCAGAACGGCATTCCCTACTGGTACTTTCACCGTCACGGCGGCGCGCTCGCCGGCAACATCGTGCGCAGCGTCGATCCCGAGGGTGTCATCAGCCGACTGATCCCGGCCGAGCGGGTGCTCGGCTGCGTGGTGTATCCCGCGACCGAGCTCCTCGAGCCCGGAGTCGTGCAGCACATCGAAGGCGATCGCTTCCCCATCGGCGAGCTCGATGGCACTCGCAGCGAGCGCGCCGAGCGCGTGTCGCGGTGCCTCACCGACGCCGGCTTCAAGGCGCCGGTGCTCGAGGACGTCCGAGCCGAGATCTGGTTGAAGCTCTGGGGCAATCTCACCTTCAACCCGATCAGCGCACTCACGCGCTCGACGCTCGTCGACATCTGCCAGTTCCCGCCAACGCGTGACCTCGCCGCCGCCATGATGACGGAGGCCCAGGCCATCGCCCGAAAACTCGGCATCGCGTTCCGGGTGCCGCTCGAGCGGCGCATCGCCGGCGCGGAGAAAGTCGGCCACCACAAGACCTCGATGCTCCAGGACGTGGAGGCCGGACGGGCGCCGGAGCTCGAGGCGCTCCTCGGCTCGGTCGTGGAGCTCGGGCGGCTGACGCACACCGCTACGCCGCACATCGATACGGTCTACGGACTCACACATCTTCTCGCGCGCTCCGTCACCGACGTCGCGCGCAACACAGTCGTACACTGAGCAGCGGCCGCGGCCGCTGTCAGTCCGCTGACCCCCTGGGCCGCGCCGCGATGTAGTGCGTGACGCGCGGCGGCTCGCGGGCGAGGCGCTGCACGCGCTCCTCGGCCGCGCGGTCGGCCCGCGTGACGCGCTGATGCTGCCTCAGGTGATCGAGCCACGAGTCGGTGAGGAACGTTTCGATCATCCGCTCCGGATGGGTGGTGTCCTCGAACACGTTCCAGTCGTAGGCGCCATCGCGCCGGCGTTCGTGGCAGAGCGGCACGAGCGCGGCGAGGAACGCTTCGCGGTTTTCTGCGGCAACGTGGTACTCGATCGTGACCAGCACGGGACCTGCATACTGATCCACACCCGCGGCCAGGACCGGCTCGGGCCAGTGCATCGATGGCGTGAGATCCGCCGCCGGCCCCGACTGCAGCGGCCACCGGCGCGTCACCCACAGCGCGATGAACGCACCGCCCCCGGCGAGGAAGTGCGCCGCCGGGAGCCCGAGTCTCTCGGCGGCAAAGCCCCAGAGCGCGCTGCCGATGGTGAGGGCGCCGAAGAACACCGTCACATACACCGCAAGACCGCGGCCGCGCACCCAGTCAGGCAGCACGGTCTGCGCCGAGACATTGAGGACGGCGAGCACCGCGATCCACGAGACGCCCGCGAGCAGGCACGCGAGCACCGCGACCCAGGGTTGATGCGCGAGTCCGAAGAGCACGAGCGCCGCCGCGGTACCGGCTTCGCCGAGCACGACGACCCCGTCGGCGCCCAGACGCGCCTGCATCCGGGGCAGGAACAGCGCGCCGCCGACCGCACCCGCGCCGATCGCGGCGAGCAGCGTTCCGTACAGTGCCGGCCCGCCCTGCAGCTGGCTGCGCGCCACGAGCGGCAGCAGCGCCCAGTAGGCGCTGGCGAAGAGGAAGAAACCGACCGCGCGAGCGAGCGTGGCGCGCAGGGGTCCGTTGTAGCGCGCGTAGCGCAAGCCCGCGCGAGTCGCACCCGTCAGGCTCTCGGCGGGTAAGGTGCGCAGCGTCGCGCGGGGTGGAGGACGCCATCTGTAGATCACGCCGATCACGCCGGCGTTGCTGAAGGCGTCGAGCCAGAAAGGCGCAGCAATACCGAGGCCGGCAATGATGACGCCGGTGATCGCAGGACCGATCACGCGGCTGATGTTCACCCCCAGGCTGTTGATCGCGATCGCCGAGGAAAGCGCCGGCGCAGGCACGAGCTGCGACACGATCGCCTGCCACGCGGGGGTTTCGAGCGCGCCGAGCGTCCCCACCAGGAAAGTGAACAGCAGCAGCAACGCCGGGCCGACTGCGTGCAGCGTGAGCAGCAGTGCGAACACCGCGCTGAAGAGTGTGGTGAGAATCTCGAGCACCAGGATGAGGCGTCGCTTGTCGAGCATGTCGGCGAGCGCCCCGGCCGGCAGAGCAAAGAGGAAGAGCGGCAGACTGGTGGCGACCTGCACCAGGGAGACCATCAGAGGGCTCGGATTGAGGGTCGTCATCAGCCAGCCCGAGGCTGCGCTGTACATCCACCCGCCGACGTTGGAGACCAGGGTCGCGACCCACAGCGAGCGAAAAGTCGGATAGCGCAGCGCGCCCCACGCAGGGGGCGCGGCCGCCGCGGTCGCGGCAGGAGTGCCGGCTGCTTTCGCGGTGCGCTGCGCCATTCCTCAGTCGGCCGGCGCGCCCGCCGTCCGGGTCACAACTTTTCGCCGCGCGCCATCAGGTGCTCACCGACGAACCAGCTCTGCAGCTCGTTGGTCCGGATGAGTTGGCCCACGATGAGGTCATTGGTGCCGTCATCGCCCGCTTCCGCGGCCGCGCGAGCCAGCGGCCGTGCTTCCCCGAGCACGAATTCGTGCGCCTCGACCAGGCGGCGCAGTTGTGCCGGCACGCTCTCGCGCCCGCGCGGCGCACGCGCTATGCGCGTCTCCTCGGCGACATCGTGCGCGAGGGCGAGCGTCACGCCGCCCAGCGTCTGAACACGCTCCGCGAGGGTGTCCATGATCTCGACCTGCTCGCCATAGTGCTTGTCGAACAGCAGATGCAGCTCGTAGAAGGTGGCCCCCGAGGTCTGCCAATGAGATTTCTTGTAGAGGTCACGCATGGCCATCGTGTGCGCCAGCAGGCGATTGAGCGCCGCCACGCTCTGGTGACGCACCTGCTCGGAAAGCCCGAGGCGCGAGGCAGCGAGGCTGCCGAAGGGCTGGATGACCGACTCTTCTTTACTCATTGGGACTCTCCCGGGAAGTGCGGACGACGGCTCGACGGCGGCCAGTGTAAACCGCCTCGCGGGCCGCTTGCCGCAAGGTACCGCTCCAGTGTCATGATGCGGCTGTTCGATGCCATGTTTGACGCCGGTGCAGACGTGAGCGCGGGCCCGGCGGTATTCTGGCGATCGGGGGATCGCCGGCCGGTCAACACTACGAACACGTTCCGATAGGCCCGCTGCTGTAAGCCCACTCCGACACATGATTCAGAGAAGCCGTCAACGTAACACTGGCAGACTGCCCGGCAATATCCGGCGGTCCCGTGTGCTGCCGGCGGGGATAACTCAGGTGCGTCCATGCCGCCAGGCCTGCGGAAGCCGGCTGTGATCGCCGTGCTTCTGCTGGCTTCGGCGATGCTGTCGCTGAACGAAGCGGATCAGGGCACCCCGCCTGCGGGCGCGGCACCCACCGAGCACCGGATCGTCACCCCTCCGCCGACCCCCCAGACCGCGCCACCGGCTGAGCCTGGGCCGTTCACCTTCGCGAAGGTACAGGAGCTCGCCCGGCAGCGCGCCGCGCGCGAGTTCCGGGCGCCGCCGACGAACTTGCCGGCGGCGCTCGCCAACCTGACCTATGATCAGTACCGCGACATTCGTTTTCGTCCGACGAGTGCGCTGTGGCGCGACAAATCGCTGTTCGAGGTGCAGTTCTTCCACCGCGGCTACCGCGTCCGCCAGCGCGTGAACATCTACGAAGTGACCTCGGCGGGGGCGGGCCTCGTGGAGTACAGCCCGCGGCTGTTCACCTTTGGACGGCTGAAGACGCCGAAGGCCTCGACCGAGGTCGGATTCGCGGGATTTCGCGTGCACTTTCCGCTGCAGACCCCGAACTACAAGGATGAGCTGCTCGTGTTCCTCGGTGCTTCTTATTTCCGCGTTCTCGGCCGCAACCAGCACTACGGCATATCGGCCCGTGGGCTCGCGATCGACACCGGCTCGCAGAGCGGGGAGGAATTCCCCACCTTCACCGATTTCTGGCTGGTGCGACCGCAACCGACTGACCGCAGTCTCACGATCTACGCGCTGCTTGACAGCAAAAGTGTTGCCGGGGCGTATCAGTTCGAGATTCGCCCGGGCGAGATCACCCAGGTCGAGGTGCACTGCGATCTGTTCCCGCGCCGCGCCATCGCCAAGCTCGGCGTGGCGGCTCTCACCTCCATGTTCCTCTTTGGCGAGGATGGCACCGGGCGGCGTTTCGATGACTTCCGCCCGCAGGTGCACGACAGCGATGGCTTCATGGCCGAGACGGGCCACGGGCAGTGGCTGTGGCGGCCGCTCGCCAATCCGCGCGAGCTGCGCGTCAATCGCTTCATGGACGAGAACCCGCAGGCCTTCGGTCTCATCCAGCGCGATCGAAACTTCGCGCACTACCAGGATGTCGAATCGCAGTACCAGGCGCGCCCGAGCTACTGGGTGCAGCCGCTCGGCAACTGGGGCAAGGGCGGCGTGGAGCTCGTCGAGATCCCGAGCGATGAAGAGATCCACGACAACATGGTGGCCTACTGGGTACCGGACGGACCGGTCAACGGAGGCAAGCCGCTGAGCTTCGCTTACCTGCTGTCGGCTTTTGCCGAGAACCCGAGCTGGCCGCCGGGTGGGCGGGTGGTCGCCATCCGCAGCGGCAATCCCGCGGTCGGCGACAACAGGGGTCACTTTGGTCCGGGCGCGCGGCGCCTGCTATTCGAGTTCGCAGGCGGCGAGCTCGATGGGCTCGACGGCTCGCAACCGGTCAAAGCGGAATTGACCGCAGAGAACGGCCAGATCGATGCGCTCACCGTGCAGCGGGTGCCGCAGAGCCGCGTCTGGCGCGTCGCCCTGGTCGTGACCCCGCGGGCGAAGAAGCCGGTGGTGGATCTGCGCGGCTATCTCACGCTCTATGGTGAGGTTCTGACGGAAACGATGGTGTATCAATGGAGTCCGTGAGCCCGCCTCGCTCTGCCTGGCAGGTGCGCCTGCGGCGCACGCTGTTCTTCGGGCTGACGCTGCTCACCTCCGCGGCGGCGACTGGATTGCTGCTCGATGTGCTCGAGGCGAACGGCGTGACCTGGATCGAGGTCGTCGGCCTCGTGCTGTTCTTCGGGCTCTTCACCTGGATCACGGGCGCGCTGTGGACCGCGATCGCGGGCTTTGGCGTGCAACTGGCCGGCCGCGATCCGGAGGCGATCGACTTGCACGAGCTCGCCGCGCGGCCGTTGCGGAGCCGCACTGCGGTCGTGATGCCGATCTACAACGAGGACCCCGTGCGCGTCGGGGCGGGACTCACGGCGACCTGGTCCTCGCTCGCGCTCGAGAGCGAGGAGCAGGCGTTCGATCTCTTCATGCTTTCTGACACGACTGACGAGCGCATCGCGGCCGACGAAGAGGCCCTGTGGCAGGGCCTGAGCGCGCGCTTCGGCCCGGAGCGGGTGTTCTACCGCCGCCGCCGCGACCGCAGCGAGCGCAAGGCGGGCAACATCGCCGACTTCGTGCGTCGCTGGGGCGCCAACTACGAATGCATGATCGTGCTCGATGCCGATAGCGTCATGAGTGGTCACGCGCTGGTCACACTGGCGCGCGCGATGGAGGCGCATCCGCAGATCGGCATCCTGCAGTCCCTGCCGCTGCCCGAGGGGCGCGAGACACTCTTCGGGCGTCTGATTCAGTTCGGCTCGCGGCTGCAGAGCCCGATGCTCTCCGCCGGGCTCGCGTACTGGCAGGTCGGGGAGAGCAACTACTGGGGCCACAACGCCATCGTGCGCCTGCGACCCTTCGCGCAGCACTGCACGCTCCCGCGCCTCTCCGGCCGGCCGCCGCTCGGGGGCGAGATTCTCAGCCACGACTTCGTCGAGGCTGCCTTCATGCGCCGCGCCGGTTACGAAGTGCGGCAGCTGCCGGAGCTCAGCGGCAGCTGGGAAGAGGTGCCGCCGAATGTCCTCGACTATGCCGCGCGCGACCGGCGCTGGACGCAGGGCAACCTGCAGCACTCACGGGTGCTCGTGTTCCGCGGCCTGCACCCCCTGAGCCGCGTGCACTTCCTCACGGGAATCGTGGCGTACGCGAGCTCACCGATGTGGCTGGCGCTGCTGCTGCTCTCTTCGGTGCTCTCCGCCATCGAGGCCGCGAAGAAGCCGGCGTACTTCTCGCCCGGGCTGCAGAGCCTGTTCCCGCAGTGGCCGCAGATTCGCAGCGGCGAGATCGGCGTGCTGCTCGGGCTGACGGTCGTGGTACTGCTGCTGCCGAAGGTGCTCGGCGCGTGCCTCGCGATACGCGACCGCGTGTTGCGCCAGCAGTTTGGCGGGAGCGCCCGGCTGTGGGTGAGTCTCCTGGTCGAGCAGCTCTTCAGCATGCTGCTCGCACCCACCATGATGTTGTTCCATTCGACTTTCGTCGCGCAGACGCTGGCGGGCCGCTCGGTGTCGTGGAACGCCCAGGAGCGCACCGAGCGCGGAGTGACGCTGCGCGAGGCTTTCCGGCGGCAGAAGTGGCACCTGGCGCTCGGCGTGGTGTGGGGTGCGACGACGCTGTGGCTCACGCCCCAGTTCTTCTGGTGGCTGACGCCGGTGTTGGTGGGACTCCTGTTCGGCATTCCGCTCACCATGTGGACGAGTCGTGTCAGCGCCGGCAGACTCTTCAGGCGCCATGGCCTGCTCCTGACTCCGGAGGAGACCGCGCCGCCGCCCGAGCTCGTGGTCCTCGCGCGCGCCGGCGAGGAGATCAGGCGGCTGGTCTCCGCGTCCGGCTCGGCGCTGCCGCCGCCTGTGCCGCCGCCGGCGCCACCGCCCGTGCGGCCTCAGCCTGCCTACTATCCGCCCCAGCGCAGATCCGGTTGATTGTGATGAGTCCGAATGCACCGTCGCTCGCGGTGGGGAGCCGCAGCGTTTGAGGAGGAGATCTATGATGAAGCGCTGTGTTTCTCCGGTGGCCGCCGCCCTCCTGCTGCTGTGCGCAGCTGCGAGCTGGGCCGACGATTACGGCGACACCATGGAGATGTTCAAGAATGCCGGGGCCAGCAGGGAGTTCTTCGATAAGGCGTACGGCTACGCGGTGTTCCCCGGCATCGGCAAGGGGGGCTTCATCGTCGGCGGTGCGCACGGCACGGGCCGCGTATACGAACATGGCCAGTACGTCGGCGATGTGTCCATGACACAGGTCAGCGTCGGCCTCCAGGCCGGTGGCCAGGGCTTCCGTCAGATCATTTTCTTCGAGGATAAGCGCGCGTTCGACGAGTTCACCAGCGGCAGCTTCGAATTCGGCGCCGATGCGAGCGCCGTCGCCATCACCGCCGCGGCAGGTGCCAGTACCGGCACGAGCGGGACCAGTGCCGGCGCCAGCGGTGGACAGAAGGATGCGACCACGGCCGGCAAGTACTACAAGGGCATGGCGACGTTCACCATCGTCAAGGGTGGCGCGATGTACCAGGCGGCGATCTCGGGACAGAAGTTCAAGTACACACCGAAGGCCTGAGCGCAGGCCAGGAGAGCCAATCATGAAGCGCAGTCTTGGGATACTCGCCGGCGCCGTGCTGCTGATGTTCGCTGCTGCGAGCTGGGCGGACGATTACAGCGAAACCATCCAGCTCTTCAAGGAAGCCGGAGCCAGCCGCGCATTCTTTGACAAGAGCTACGGGTATGCCGTCTTCCCTGGCATTGGCAAGGGCGGTTTCATCGTCGGCGGTGCGCACGGCAACGGCCGGGTCTACCGCAAGGGGGCGCACGTCGGCGATGTGTCCATGACACAGGTGAACATCGGGTTCCAGATCGGCGGCGAGGGTTTCCGCCAGATCATCTTCTTCGAGGACCAGCGCGCATTCGATGAATTCACCAATGGCGCCTTCGAGTTCGGGGCGGATGCGACCGCGGTCGCCGTCACGGCGGCGGCTGGAGCGACCGCCGGCACGACCGGTGCCAGCGCCGGGGCGAGCGGAGGGCAGAAGGACGCGACCACCGCCGGCAAGTATTACCGGGGCATGGCAACCTTCGTCATCGTGAAGGGCGGCGCGATGGCCGGGGTCTCGGTCGGCGGGCAGAAGTTCAGTTACAAGCCCCTGGGGAAGGGCGGCTGAGAGAGAGCGCGGCGCCCGGCGCTATGCGTCTCGCCCGTCCGGCCGCCGGCTACTCGCGCGCTGCGCGCTCGATGAGCGGCACGACCGCGGCGAGGTTCGCAGCGAATGCCGCAGCGAGGCCGTGACGGCGGATGATGTACTGCGGATCGTTGTAGGCCACCTGGGTCTGCCCGCTCGCGTCCTGCCACACGAGCGCCTTCAGCGGCAGGTCGAGTCCCGCGGCCGGTACGCTTTGCATGAGGGGCGTGCCGGCTTTCGGATTGCCGAAGATCAACATCTGCTCGGAAAGCATCGTCAGGCCCGCCCGCGCGGCGTCACCGCTGAAATCGATGCGCGCGAAGACCATCACCCCGCGCTCCTTCAGCAGCGACTCGAGCCGCTCGAGGGTCGTGGCGACCGAATGCTGCGAGGTGATGCGCGTGATACCGCTGTCGATCGTGGCGTTCATGGCTTCAGCTCCCCGGAGATCGCTGGCTACGCGTCGATGCTGCAGCGCAAACTGCGGACGTGACCACAACCCGTACGTGACTCGAGGTGTCGGCATCGAGGCCGGCGCGCGGCTGTCGAAGCGACGAGTGCCCTCAGCATATTCGCGTTCCGCCGTCGCTGTCACGCGACCGGCGTAGCCCGGATCCTACACGCGCTTCAGCCTCTCACCCCGTGCCAACACGGGCGCGAACGCCCACAGTACCCACCATCCTTCAACGAAGCGGGTCCGCGCAAGCGGAGGGAACCATGCTGCACTATGCCGTCGTCTTCTTCGTCATCGCGATCATCGCCGCGGTGCTCGGCTTTGGTGGCATCGCAGCCGGCGCCGCCGGCATCGCCAAGATCCTGTTCGTCGTGTTCCTCATCGGCGCGGTCATCACGTTCCTGGTCGGGCGGTCGCGGGCCTAGTTCTCACCTCATGAGCACTTTCAACAATCAATGGGTTCTCGGCCGCTCGCGCGCACGCTGGCGCCGGCGCGCGCCCGCTGCCGGTAGCGGTGCCCGCGAACAACCGGCCGCCCCGCTGCCGCAGCCGCCGCACGAGCGGCACCCATCGGGTACCCATGAGCGCTCACGGCCCGCATTCAGCGGGCCGGTGCGCAAGCATCCGCGCTGGATCGACCGCGATACCTGAGCTCCCGGCGCTGATGAGGCAGCCCCGCCCGCCTGGCCGGCGGGCGGGGGGTGGGCGTCGTGCCCATGCTGGCCCTGTCGGCACCTTGGTAGACTCTTCGCGGGGTCCGGGAGGCACCCGCGATGAACGACCAGGCGGCGACGATCAGCCACGCAAAAGATACCCTCATCGACCTGGCGATCGGCTTCGGTCCACGGCTGCTCGCGGCGCTGCTGATCCTGGTCGCCGGGGTCATCGTCAGCAACTGGGTGAGCCGCTGGGTCACGAAGTTTCTCGGCCACCGCCAGCTCGAGCAGCCGGTGCAGCAGCTGCTCGCGCGCATCGCCTGGGCGTTCTGCTTTGCGCTCTTCGCCCTCATGGCACTCCAGAATCTCGGCATCGAGCTGCTGCCGCTGCTCGCGGGCCTCGGTGTCGTGGGCGCGGGAGTCGCACTCGCCACCCAGGGCGTGCTGTCCAACATGGTTGCGGGACTCACGATTATCTTCAGCAAGCCGTTCCATGTCGGGGAGTACATCTCCATCGCCGGGGTCGAGGGGGTGGTCGAGTCGATCTCGCTTTTCAACACCACGCTCGGCCACGTGGATCGCTCACGGGTCGTCGTTCCCAATCGCAAGGTGGTGGGTGAGATTCTCCATAACTATGGCCGCATCCGTCAGGTGGAGGTCAGCGTCGGAGTTGCCTACGACAGCGATCTCGGCGTGGTCGTCGATCTGATCCGCGGGGTGTTGCAGGCCAATTCGCGCGTGCTGCAGGACCCGCAACCGGTGGTACAGCCGGTGCAGTTCGGCGATTCCTCCATCAGCATCGCGGTCAAACCCTGGGTGGCCGTGCAGGACCAGGTGCAAGCCACCGGCGAGATTTACGCCGCGGTGCTTGCCGCGCTGCGGGCGCATGGCGTCGTCATACCAGCGCCGCAGCGCGAGGTGCGGCTGATCGGCCAGCCGGCTTGATGCGCCCGCGCATGCCGTCACGCTCCGCCGGATCCTGTACGCCCGACCGCGGGCCATCGGCGTGCGCCGCGCTCTTGCCGCTCGCCGCGCTGCTGCTGGTCGCAGCCCTCGCAGGCTGCTCGCTCGTGTCATTCAAGAGCCCGGAGCGGCCGCTGTCGGAGCGCGACATGAACGCGCGCATTCTCACCCGTGAGCTCACGACGCACTTCATCGAAGCGAACGGACGCAACACCGACAGCATCCTTGCGAGCGAGACCGATCCCGCAGTGATCAACAACGCCCTGCGCTGGGAAGTCGGTGTGATCCTGACCACCCGCCAGGCAGAAACCCAGCTGGCGCCGCGCATGAGCCTGCTCGACACCTGGGCGCTCGCGCTGCAGCTGCAGGGGTTCGTCGGCCCGGGCGGCCCGGGTGCAAAGCTCTTCGGCACGCACCAGGCAGCGGTGCGCACGCTGACCGATTCCTACGCGGAGGGTATGCACACGCTGGCGCGCTCGCTCCTGACGCCGAGCGAGTTCGCGGACTACCAGGGCTTCATCAACGACTACGTGAGTGCCCATCCGCTGCAGAACCTGAAGTTCGCGCGGGTCTCCGTGATCGAGGAGTGGGGCCGCGCCAAGGGCGCGCAGTCGAGCCTGCTCGATGAAGTCGGCACGATTCCCCAGGCGCTCGCCGACACGAGTCAGCGGCTGCAGATCTATGCCGATACCGTGCCCGTGCAGACGATGCGCCGCACGCAGCTCGCGCTGCGGGAATCGGGCTACACACCGGAGGATATTCGGGAGGCCATGGCACGTCTCGATTCACGCCTCGACCGGTTGACGGCGGTGGCCGAGACCGCGCCGGATCTGGTGCGCGGTGCCGAGGCGGAGGTGCGCGAGAGCCTGCACGAGATCCTGAACCGGCTCGATGCTTCCGTTACCGCGAGCGCGTCCGCGTTTCGCACCGAGCGCGCGGAGCTCTTCACGGATATCCAGGCCGAGCGTGAAGCGCTCACCAGGGCGGTGGACGAGCAGCGCAGAGCGCTCACCGCCGACGCCGCGCGTATCGGGGAGCAGCTGGTGCGGACCGGAGGACAGGAGGTGCGGCGCTTCACTCGCCAGGCGGAGCTGTTCGTCATCCTGCTCGCGCTCGTGGTGCTGGGCCTGCCCTTCGCCGCGGGCTACCTCGTCGGTCGCGCGCGTTCCTCGCTCCGCCCGGGATAGGGCTGCACGCCGGCCGCGGCGAGCACCTCGCGCGCCGCGCGCACTCCACTCTGCAGCGCGCCTGTGACCGTGCCTTCCTCCGCGTCGGTGGCTTCGCCGGCGAAGAACAGCGTGTCCTCGATCGGCTGCGCCAGCTCCGCCCGTGCGGCGCTCGCACCGACCGTGACGTAGCTGTAGGCACCGCGCGCGAACGGATCCTGCTGCCAGTCGTGGTAGTAATACCCCCGCAGCTCGGCGCTGACATCGAGCTCGTTACCGAAGAGCTTCTCGAGACTCGCGAGCGCCTTGCGTACGAGCTGCGCGGGTGACGCCCCGGCGGCGAGGCGCAGCGCCCGGGGGCCGCCCGCCCACGCCACGAGCAGCGGCGCCCGCGCGGGCGCGGGCGTCCAGAAGGTTGCGAACGGGGCGTCCGGCACGTGGAAGAATCCGGCGTCGCGATAGCGACCCTCGTGGAGCGTTTCCCAGAAGGAAGTGGCGAAGCGCAGCAGCAGCTTGATGATGGGGCCGGAAGCGAGCCCCTCGAGCGCGGCGCGCTTCACCGCGAGCGCCGGGCTGAAATGCACCGCACCCGCCTCGCCCGCGGGCCGCTGCAACACTCCGAGCGGCAGTGTGATGAGCGCGCGCGGGGCCGAGAGCGCAAACGGTGCGCCGCAGAATTCCCCCGCCACCTCGACCGCGCCGCGCGACCAGCGCACGCTCTCGACCGTTGCCTGCAGCAGCAGGCGCAGGCGCTCGCCCTGCAGGCGCGCCATGAGCGCCGCGAGCAGCGCCTCGTAGCCCTCGCGTGGGCGCGCTTGCGGTGAGGTGCCGATGACATCGC
>Ga0318538_10000034_pt1 | contig 22218 bp, 25 predicted proteins | sample GRESIP166b4f23_FD_202504 | JGI IMG/M metagenome (GOLD analysis project Ga0318538, IMG submission 202504) | Tropical soil microbial communities from Luquillo Experimental Forest, Puerto Rico - GRE.SIPMG.166b4f23 | ecosystem: Environmental > Terrestrial > Soil > Tropical forest > Bulk soil...
GACCCGTCACCGACGGCGTCGCGACGGCTTCCATCGGGGGCTCGATCGTGGACACCCCGGTGCATGTGTCGGGCACCGCCGAACTCTCACCGATCTCACCCGGCGGCGCCCGGCTCACGTTCCGGATCACGGTCAAGGTGCGGATCCCGATTATCGGCGGCAAAGTGGAGAAACTCATCGGCATCCACTTGGCCGACCTGGTGACCAGGGAGCAACACTTCACCACGGAGTGGATCACCGGTAACGCCTAGGCTGGCGCACATGCGAATCGCGTTGGCGCAAATCCTCAGTGGCAGCGACCCGGCGGCCAACCTGCAGCTGGTGCGCGAGTACACCGGCCGGGCCGCCGATGCGGGCGCGCGGCTCGTGGTGTTTCCCGAGGCGACCATGTGCCGGTTCGGCGTGCCACTGGCACCGATCGCCGAGCCGACCGACGGGGCCTGGGCAAACGGTGTGCGCCGGATCGCGACCGACTCCGGTATCACCGTGATCGCCGGCATGTTCACCCCGGCCGGCGACGGGCGGGTGACGAACACGCTGATCGTGGCCGGCCCGGGCAGTGCCAACGGGCCGAGCACCCACTACGACAAGATCCACCTCTACGACGCGTTCGGCTTCACAGAGTCGCGTACCGTCGCGCCCGGGCACGAGCCGGTGGTCGTCACGGTGGACGGCGTTCGGGTGGGGTTGAGCATTTGCTACGACATTCGCTTTCCGGCGCTCTACACCGAGCTGGCCCGCCGCGGTGCCCAGCTGATCGTCGTCTCCGCCTCCTGGGGTTCGGGGCCCGGCAAACTCGAACAGTGGACGCTGCTGGCCCGGGCCCGGGCGCTGGACTCGATGAGCTACGTCGCCGCGGCCGGTCAGGCCGACCCCGGCGACACCTCGAGCGGCTCGGGCGCACCGAACGGGGTGGGCGGCAGCCTGGTGGTATCGCCGCTGGGTGAGGTCGTCGCATCGGCCGGTGACGGCCCCCAACTGGTGGTCGCCGACATCGACGTCGACCGGGTGACCGAGGCCCGCGACAATATCGCGGTGCTGCGCAACCTCTCGGACTTCGCTCAGATTGATAGGGCACAATCAGTCGGGTGACGAACCCACAAGGACCACCGAACGAAGGCCCGTCGACGTGGGCCCGTCCCGGCAACCAAGGTCCCTTCGGCCAGCCCCCCACCGAGCGGCTAACCGAGCGCATAAGCACTGGCGGCCCGGGCCAGGCGCCGCCGCCGCCCGCGGCCGGTCAGGCGCAGCAGACCGAGCGGCTCGGCGCGGCGAGTGCGGGCATGCAGCGACCCGGCTACCCCCCTCCGCCGATCCCGCCGGCGGGCCCCACGGAGCAGATTGCCGTTCCGGGCGGGGAACCGGCACCGGCAAAAAGAAAGCGACGTTTCCTTCGCGATCCGCTGTCCATCCTGCTGATCTGCGTCATCGTCTTCTCGCTCATCATCGCGGGGCTCATCGGGGCGGAGCTGTACGTCCGTCACGTGGCGAACAGCAAGGTCGCGCAAGCGGTGGCGTGCGAGGTCAAGGATCAGGCCACCGCTTCGTTCGGGGTGACGCCGCTGATGCTGTGGCAGCAGATGACGAAGCATTACACCAACATCTCGGTGCAGACGGCCGGCAACCAGCTCCGCGACGCCAAGGGCATGAAGCTCGCCCTCAATATCAAGGACGTCCGGCTGAACTCGACGGCCAACTCCAAGGGCACCATCGGCTCCCTGGACGCCACCATCACCTGGACGTCCGACGGCATCAAACAGTCGGTGCAGAACGCGATCCCGGTCCTGGGTCCGTTCGTCACCAACAGCGTGACCACTCACCCAGCTGACGGCACCATCGAACTGAAAGGGATGCTGGACAACATCACGGCCAAGCCGGTGATATCCGGCAAAGGGTTGGACCTGCAGATCGTCAGTTTCAACGCGCTGGGCTTCACTCTGCCCAAGGAGTCGGTGCAGTCGACGCTGGACGACTACACCTCGAACCTGACCAAGAACTTCCCGCTGGGCATTCACGCCGACAGCGTTCAGGTCACCGATACCGGTGTCACAAGCCACTTTTCGACGCAGAACGCCACAATCCCCGCCGACAACAACAACAACCCCTGCTTCGCCAACCTCTGAGACCCGCGCTCTAGCCGGCTTGGCTCAGCCCGTCGAGCACCGCCCGGGTGCCTGACAGGCCCAGCCTCGTCGCGCCGGCGTCCAGCATCGCCACCGCGTCGTCGGCGGTGCGGATGCCCCCACTGGCCTTGACCCCGAGCCGCCCGCCGACGGCCTCGGCCATCAGAGCGACCGCACGCACCGACGCCCCGCCCGCGGGATGAAACCCGGTCGAGGTCTTGACGAAGTCGGCACCGGCGTCCTCGGCCGCGCGGCACACCGCTGCCAGCGTGCGCCCGTCCGCCAGGCTCAACAGCGCGGCCGACTCCACGATCACCTTGAGCACGGCCTCGGGTACGGCGACGCGCACCGCCTCGATATCGGATCGCACCGCATCGAGGGCCCCGGCGAGCGCCGCGCCGACGTCGATGACCATGTCGATCTCGCTGGCACCGGATGCCACCGCGTGCGCGGCCTCGTGCGCCTTGACCGCCGACACATGCTTGCCCGACGGAAATCCCGCCACCGCCGCCACGCGCACGCCGGCGGACTCCACCGCGGCCGGCACCATCGAGGGCGAAACGCATACCGCGTAGACACCCAGTTCGACGGCCTCGGCGACCAGCGCGGCCACGTCGGCGTCGGTGGCCTCGGGCTTGAGCAGGGTGTGGTCGACCAGCGCGGCCAGCTGCGCCCGGGTGGGTTCGACCGCCACTAGAACGCTTCTTCCGGGCCGCCGGGATTGCAGCGGGAGGCCACCATTTCGGCGTCGTCGACGACCGGCCGCCAGGGCTCCAGATTCCAGCTGATCTTGCCGGGTTGTGCCAGTTCGGCGAACTGCCAGTGACAGATGAACTGCGCGCGCATACCGGGGGTGTCGGCGTCCGGCGACAGCGCGAGCACCTCGGCCCACCCCTCGTCGGCGAGGGCGGCGGTCCAGGGTTGTCTGGCGACCATCCGCCCGGACGGCGTCGGGAACACCCGCAGGCTGGGCCGGCCTCCCCACTGTGCCCACTCGGTGTGGTCGACAAACGGTGGCTGGTACCCCGGATCGGCCGACGCGGGAGGCGGCCCCGGAAGCGGGCCCAGCAGGGCGACAACCGCCGCCACCGGCGCGACCAGCCGGGCTCTCATCCCTTTAGCGCGACTTGCCCTGAATCTCAAGCAGTTTGGGCCGTACGTCGACCAGATACACACCGGCGGCGCAGGCGGCGATCACGGTGCCGAACACGGCGAGAAGGGACAGCGCCGCGGCCCCGCCGAGGATCAGCAGCCACACCGGCTTGGTCAACTTGTCGGCGGCCGTGTACGCGTCGGATCGCTGCATCGCCGCATGCACGAACGCGTACACGGTCGTCACGAGGACGGCGATCTTCAGGATCGACAGCACGCTAAACACGAGGTTCACGCATCAAGCGTATGCGGGCACCGGCCAAAACGTCGACTCCGAGCCGCCCGAAGGGCGACTCGGAGTCGAGCGTCCTGCAATCACCGAGTTCAACTCGGTGGCTGACTACTTCTGGGTGACCTTCTTGGCCGAACCCTTCTTGGCCGGAGCCTTCTTGGCCGGAGCCTTCTTGGCCACCGGAGCCTTCTTGGCCGCGGCCTTCTTGGCTTGAGCCTTCTTGGGCAGCTCGATGCCGACCAGCTTGGCCGCACGCTCACCGACCGCGCGGGTCTGCGAAGCGACGGTGCCGAGCGCCTCTTGGGTCAGCTCGACGGCCTGGTCAACGGAGGCCTGGGCGCGGGCCGACGCGTCCTCGAAGGGCCGCTGGCTGCGCAGCCGATCCAGGGCGGCTTCGCCGCGCTCGACCAGCTCGTTGTACCGGTTGGTCGCGGCGTCCACGTAGCCCTCGGCGGCCTTGCGCAGCTCCTCGGGGGTGAACCGCTCGCGCAGCTCGGTGAGCTGCTCGGGCAGGTCCTCCTGCAGCTTCGACAGGCGCGCACGCCGCTCCTCGACCCGGCTGCGGGTCTCGGTGCGGGTCTCCTCGGCACGCTCACGCAGGTTGACGATCAAGTCGTTGACCGTGGCAAGGGCCAGGTCGGCCGCGCCGAGGGCTGCAAGCAACGGAGCCCGCAAGTCTTCGATGTTGGTGGTGTCAGTCTTGGCCTTAGCCATGTTTGTTTCCTTTCATCATTTCTTCCGTAATCGGTGTTAGTACGTATCTGATCTGGGTAATAGGCAAGCGTCGGCTCCGGGGAGGAGTAGTCAAGACCCTCGGATTGACGTGGCACGCAGCTTGCGGGGAACCTCCTGGTTGGTCGGGTCGGTTGGTTATCGAGTTCGCGTCGCGCCTAGGCGCCCGAGGCCTGGCGTCGGGCCCTCCTCTCTGGGTAACCAAGCGGCAAGTTCTCTATGCGTCGCTTGGCAACTGGCGCGATGCGAAAGCCCTGCGCAGGCCGTTTGGCCGAGCCGACCGCGTGACAGCGCCGACCCGCGGGGCTGATCACTCGTCGGTGCGGGATTCGGTCGGATACTCCTCATGGGCGGATTCGTTTTGTTCGGCAAACGACGCGTAAATGTCGAGCAGAATTTGCTTCTGACGCTCGGTAATCGCCGTATCGGTGATGATGGCGTCGCGCACCTGACTCTTATCGCTGGGCTCGAGAATCCCGGCCCGCACGTAGAGCACCTCGGCGGAAATGCGCAGCGCCTTCGCGATCTGGTTCAGGACGTCGGCGGACGGCTTGCGCAGCCCGCGCTCCACCTGGCTCAGGTAGGGGTTGCTGACACCGGACCGTTCGGCAAGTTGTCTCACCGACACCTGGGCGTTCTCGCGCAGGTCCCTGATGAAGCTGCCGAGGTCGGAGGCCACTTCGGAGGCCGCGGTCGACACCTTGACGGAGAGTTTCTCCTCCGATGCCATTGCGTGCTCCTTGGGTCCGAGGGCCGATCTTGATAGGCATCAGCCTACGGAAGAGTGCTTGCTTTTGCAAGCACTTGTTAGCACCCCTAGAAAAATAGCTGGGCGACCGCGTAGATCACCAGCCCGGCCAACGCGCCCACCACAGTGCCGTTGATGCGAATGAACTGCAGGTCACGCCCCACGTGCAACTCGATCCGCCGGCTGGCCTCCTCGGCGTCCCAGCGCTCGATGGTATCGGTGATGATCGCGGTGATTTCCACGCCGTACTCGGAGACCAGGTGCTGGGCCGCCCGCACGATCCAGTTGTCGACCTTGTCACGCAGCTCGGCGTCGTCGCGCAGGGACTCCCCTATGCGGACCACGGTGTCGGCGATGCGGGTGCGCAACGTGCTGGACGGGTCGTCGACGCCCTCGAGCACCAGCCGTTTCAGCGTCTTCCACGCCGTCGCTGCGGCGTTGGCAATCTCGTCGCGCGCCATCAGCTGCTCTTTGACCGCCTCGGCGCGCGCGATGGTGTCCGGGTCGTGCTGCAGGTCGTCGGCGAACTCGAAAAGGAAGCGGGTCGCCGAGCGGCGCAATTCGTGGTCGGGGTTGCGGCGCACCTTGTCGGTGAAGTCCATCAACTCGCGGTGGATGCGGTCGCCGACGAGGTGGTCGATGAATCGGGGGGACCAAGTAGGCGAGTCACGCTCGACCACCCTCTGGATGATCTCCCCGGCGTTCAGCGACCACTGAAACGCCCGGTCGGCGAGCAATTGGATCAGGGCCTCCTGCCGGTTCTCGGCGAGCATGGTGGCCAGCACCCGGCCCACGGGCGGACCCCACTGCGGCTCGGCGACGCGCCGCACGATCATCCGATCGATCACCTGTTGGACGTCGTCGTCACGCAGCAACTCGACCAGCACCCGCAGCACCGTCGCCGTCTCGGTCGCCACCCGCTGAGCGTGCGTGGCGTCCGACAGCCACTTACCGAGCCGGCTGGGAATCTGGGCGTCGCGCAGTTTGGTCTCCACGACCGCCGGCGACAGGAAGTTCTCTCGCACGAAGGTCCCCAGGCCCTCGCCGAGCTGGTCCTTCTTGCGCTTGATGATCGCGGTGTGCGGGATGGGTATCCCAAGCGGGTGCTTGAACAACGCCGTGACAGCGAACCAGTCGGCCAGCGCGCCCACCATGCCGGCCTCCGCGGCCGCACCGACGTAGCCGACCCAGGCGCCCACGTTGGCGTGGGCCTGCGCCCACCGACACAGTAGGAACACGCCGCTGGCACCGATCAGGAAGCTCAGCGCCACCAGCTTCATCCGGCGCAGCGCCAGCCGCCGCTCGGCGTCGGCCTGCGGATCGGCGCCGGCGAACGATTCCGCGAAGGAGGCGTGTGCCCGCGGGGTCGCCGCCGGCGAGCCCGACGCTTGGCCCCTATCCGGGGCTCGGTGTGTCACCAGACCATCATGTATCGCCGCGAGCAGTTAGTGTTACCGCCCAGCTCTGAGAGCTGGCAGACATACGGCCGATCCGCCAAAAGGGCCCCCGCAAGCCGTAGTATCGGGAACGTCTGATGAGTGGGAAGCGGCGACATTGGCAGAGCGGATCCCGGTTGTGACCGTTAAGACGGATGGTCGCAAGCGGCGCTGGCACCAACACAAGGTGGAGCGCCGCAATGAGCTGGTCGACGGCACGATCGTGGCGATTCGCCGGCATGGCCGTTTCCTGAGCATGGACGAAATCGCGGCGCAGATCGGGGTCTCCAAGACCGTCCTGTACCGCTACTTCGTCGACAAGAACGACCTGACCACCGCGGTGCTGATGCGCTTCGCGCAGTCGACGCTGATTCCCAATATGGCCGGTGCGCTGACATCTGAACTCGACGGCTTCGACCTGACCCGCGAGATCATCCGGGTGTATGTCGAGACCGTCGCCGACGAACCGGAGCCGTATCGGTTCGTGATGGCCAACAGCTCGCCGACCAAGAGCAAAGTGATCGCCGACTCCGAGCGAATCATCGCCCGCATGCTCTCGATGATGCTGCGCCGGCGCATGCAGGACGCCGGGATGGACACCGGCGGGGTGGAACCGTGGGCGTACATGATCGTCGGCGGCGTGCAGCTGGCCACGCACTCCTGGATCTCTGACCCACGGATGAGCGTCGAAGAGCTGATCGACTACCTGACCATGCTGAGCTGGAGCGCGATCTGCGGGATCGTCGAGGCGGGCGGATCGCTGGAGAAGTTCCGGGAGCAGCCGCATCCATCGCCGATAGTCCCGCCGCGCCTGCCATGAGATCGGGGTTTCATGCCTGACGTGAGCGTGGGCTCACGGTTCAGGTCGTGGGCGTACGCACTTCGCACCACCAATCCGCCGCCGGACGGCCCGATCGACACCGTCACGCGCTGGCTCGTGGTTACCCGCGCGGCCGTGCTGCCGATGACTCTGGTCTCCGGCCTGGTCGCCGCCCTGCTGGCGGTCGGCAAGCCGGGGCTGGACTGGCGCTGGCTGGTCCTGGCCATTTTGGGAATCACGCTGGCGCATACCGCCAACAACCTCATGAACGACCTCTACGACACGCGGGTCGGCACCGACAGCGCCGACTACCCGCGCGCGCTGTACGCCCCGCACCCGGTGCTGTCGGGGCTGATCAGCCGCCGCACGCTGGGGCTGGCGATCCTCGTGGTGAACGTCGCCGATCTGGTAATCCTGGTCACGCTGGCCTGGGCGCGCGGCTGGCCCGTGGTGGCCTTTGCTCTGGGTGGGTTCGCCCTGAGCGTTGCCTACACGGCGCCACCGCTGCGGCTGAAGAAGCGCGGCCTCGGTGAGCCCGACGTCTTCGTCGTGTGGGGTCCGCTGATGGTGTGCGGCACGTACTACTCCGCGGTGGGCGCGGTCGGTTGGGACGTCGTGCTGGCGTCGCTGCCCTATGGCTTGTTGTGCACGACGGTGCTGATGGGCAAGCACATCGACAAGATCCCGTACGACGAACCGCTCGGCATCCGGACGCTGCCCGTGCTTCTCGGCGAGGCGCGCGCCCGGGTGGTGACGCTGGCCATGATGGTCGGCTTCTATGTGCTGGTGGCCGTCGCCGTCGCGGCAGGCGCGATGCCGTGGCCCGCGCTGGTCGTCGCGTTGGCGGTGCCCCGACTGGCGAAGGTGTGGCCGTATTTCCGCCGCCCGAGGCCCGACGAGCCGCCACCAAAGTTTCCGGTGTGGCCCCTGTGGTACGCGGCGCTGGCCTGGGTGCACGTGCGTCAGGCGGGCGCGCTGCTGGTCGTGGGCCTCGCGGTTGGAGCCGTGCTGCGCGCTTTTTGACAACGGTGCGACGCAAAATCGTGTTCGAAAGGCGACTTCAACCGCCTTAACCGCTAGCATGCAGGGGATGCATCGGGGGTTGACCGGGCTCCTTGGGTTGCCAGGGCGCGCGGAACTCCGAGATACAGAAAGGCCCTATTCCTAATGTCTATGCAGCTCACGCCGCATTTCGGGAACGTGCAAGCACATTACGATCTCTCGGACGACTTCTTCCGGCTGTTCCTCGACCCCACCCAGACCTACAGCTGCGCCTACTTCGAGCGTGACGACATGACGCTCGAGGAGGCTCAGATCGCCAAGATCGAGCTCGCGCTGGGGAAGCTCAACCTCGAGCCGGGGATGACGCTGCTGGACATCGGCTGCGGCTGGGGCGCCACGATGCGACGCGCCATCGAGAAGTACGACGTCAACGTCGTGGGCCTGACGCTGTCGGAGAACCAGGCCGAGCACGTGCAGAAGATGTTCGACGAGATGGACACCCCCCGCTCCAGGCGAGTGCTGCTCGAGGGCTGGGAGAAGTTCGACGAGCCCGTCGACCGCATCGTCTCCATCGGCGCTTTTGAGCACTTCGGCCACCAGCGCTACCACCACTTCTTTGAGATGACGTACCGCGCCTTGCCCGCCGACGGCGCGATGTTGCTGCACACCATCTCGCGCCCCACCTTCAAGGAGACCAAGGAACGGGGTCTGCCGTTGACCCACGAACTGGTTCACTTCACCAAGTTCATCCTGGCCGAGATCTTCCCGGGCGGCTGGCTGCCGACGATCCCGACGGTCGAGGAGCACGCCGAAAAGGTCGGCTTCAAGGTGACGCGGATTCAGTCATTGCAGCCGCACTACGCGCGGACTCTCGACATGTGGGCCGCCACGCTGGAGGCCAACAAGGACAAGGCCATCGCCATGCAGTCCCTCGAGGTCTACGACCGGTACATGAAGTACCTGACCGGCTGCGCCAAGCTGTTCCGCCAGACCTACACCGACGTCAACCAGTTCACGCTGGAAAAGTAACCGCGGCCTTAGCCCTGACTTGTGATCACAGGCCGGGCACGCAACGCCTCGCGCCCACGGACCCGCTATTTCGTCAGGGTGAACTGACCGACGTTGCTGATGCCTTTGATGAAGAAGTTTTCACACCCGGTCAGATAATGCATATAGCGGTCGTAGATCTCTTCCGACTGGATTTCGATCGCCTTGTCCTTGTTGGCCTCGAGATTGGCCGCCCACATGTTAAGCGTCCGCGCGTAATGCTCCCGCAGTAGTTGCACTTTTTCGACCGTGAATCCGGACGCCTGCGCGAACTGGAAGATATCTTCCTGCGCCGGCAGCTGCCCGCCCGGGAAGATATATGTGGCAATGAATTTCATGAATCGCAGGTCGCTCATCGTCAGTGTGACGCCGCGCTCATGCATCTGCTTCTGGGGGTAGGTCAGAATCGTGTGCAACAACATTCGGCCGTCATCGGGAAGAATGCCGTAGGCGCGGTCGAAGAACGCGGCATAACGCTCATACTTGAACGCCTCGAAGGCGCCAATGGTGACAATCCGGTCGACTTTGTCCTCGAACTCTTCCCAGCCCTGCAAGCGCACCTCGACGCTGCGCTGGGTCGGGATCTTGGCCAGCTTGGCTTTGCTGTACTCGAACTGGTTGCGGCTGAGCGTAATTCCGATGACGTTGACGTCGAATTTCTCGATCGCGCGCTGCAGCGCTCCACCCCAACCGCAACCAATGTCGAGCAACGTCATCCCGGGCTCGAGGTTCAGCTTTCCCAGCGCCAGGTCGAACTTCGCGTTTTGCGCTTCCTCGAGGGTCATATCGTCACGCTCGAAGTAAGCGCAGGTATAGCCCATAGTCGAGTCTAGAAATAACGCGAAAAACTCATCTGAAATGTCGTAGATTGACTGCGACTCTTCATAATACGGCTTCAACTGGGCCATGCGGTGGGGATACCTCTCGTTAAATTGGATCGCGAGCATGATATCCGATTCACGCCAGCGACTGCTACACGGGCCGTCCCGGGCGAGTCCCGGACCGGCCGTCCGTCGACGTCAGTACGTGTAGAAACCCTGACCCGATTTTTTGCCTAGCCGACCCGCCTCCACCATGCGCAGCAACAGTGGCGGCGGACCAAACTGGGGTTCTTTGAATTCCTCGAACATCTTGTCCGCGATCAGTTTGAGGGTGTCCAGACCGACGAGATCCGACAGCCGCAGCGGGCCCATCGGGTGCGACAGCCCCGCGACGACCGCCTTGTCGACGTCTTCGACGGTGGCAAAACGGGCCTCGACCATCCGGATCGCCGACAGCAGATACGGCACCAGCAGAGCGTTCACCACGAAGCCGGATCGGTCGGAGCAGCGCACCACCTGCTTACCCAGGACCGCGTCGGCAAAGTGCTCGGTGCGGGCGGCGGCGGCTTCGTCGGTAACCAGCGTGCACACCAACTCCACGAGCGGCAGCACCGGGACCGGATTGAAGAAATGCAGGCCCAGCACGCGTTGCGGGTTCTTGGTGGCCGCGGCGATCTTCATGATCGGGATGCTGGAGGTGTTGGACGCCAGCACCGCGTCCGGATCGGTGACCACCCGGTCGAGTTCGGCGAAGATCTGCGCCTTGACGGCCTCGTCCTCGAGGATGGCCTCGATCACCAGTTGCCGGTCGGCCAGGTCGTTCAAGTCCGTGGTGAGGGTCAGCTGGCTCAGTGCTCGGTCGCGTTCGCGCTCGGTCACCTTGCCCGCGCTGACGCCACGCTCCAAGGACTTCACGATACGGTTGCGTCCCGCCGTGATCAGCGCCTCGGTCGGCTCGTACACCGTCACCCCGACGCCGGCGCGAATGGCGACCTCGGCGATACCGGATCCCATCTGCCCGGCCCCGACAACCCCTACACGCTGGATCGCTGCGTCGCTCACTTCTGTGCCTCCTCAAATGCGCGACCAGACGCAAAAGCACCACATTTGCGGCGCGAATGGGTGCTTTTGCGTCTGCTCGGCAGACTAACTCAGTGGAACTGGCCCTCTTCGGTGGAACCGGTCAACGCGGTGGTCGACGACTCCGGGTCCACAGTGGTGGCGATGCGGTCGAAGTAGCCGGCACCGACCTCGCGCTGGTGCTTGGTGGCGGTGTAGCCACGCTCCTCGGCTTCGAACTCGCGCTCCTGCAGTTCGACGTAGGCGCTCATCTGGTTGCGGGCGTAGCCGTAGGCCAGATCGAACATCGAGTAGTTCAGCGCGTGGAAGCCCGCCAGCGTGATGAACTGGAACTTGAATCCCATTGCGGCAAGCTCCTTCTGGAACTTCGCGATGGTGCCGTCGTCGAGGTGGGCCTTCCAGTTGAACGACGGCGAGCAGTTGTACGCCAGCATCTGGTCGGGGTAGGAGGCCTTGACCGCCTCGGAGAACTTCTTGGCCACCTCGAGGTCCGGGGTGCCGGTCTCCATCCAGATCAGGTCGGCGAACGGCGCGTAAGCCTTCGCCCGCGCGATGCAGGGCTCGATGCCGTTCTTGGTCCGGTAGAAACCCTCACGGGTGCGCTCGCCGGTGATGAACGGCTGGTCGCGCTCGTCGACGTCGGACGTGATGAGCGTGGCCGCTTCGGCATCGGTACGGGCGATCACGACGGTCGGCACGCCGCAGACGTCGGCGGCCAGTCGGGCCGAGGTGAGCGTGCGGATGTGCTGCTGGGTCGGGATCAGGACCTTTCCGCCCAGGTGGCCACACTTCTTCTCGGAGGCCAGCTGGTCCTCCCAGTGCGTGCCCGCGACACCGGCGGCGATCATGGCCTTCTGCAGCTCGAAGACGTTCAGGGCGCCACCGAAGCCGGCCTCGCCGTCGGCGACGATCGGAGCCAGCCAGTTCTCCACGGACCGGTCACCCTCGACCTTGGCGATCTGGTCGGCGCGCATCAGCGCGTTGTTGATCCGGCGGACCACCTGCGGCACCGAGTTCGCCGGGTACAGGCTCTGGTCGGGGTAGGTGTGGCCGGACAGGTTGGCGTCGCCCGCGACCTGCCAGCCCGACAGGTAGATGGCCTTGAGGCCGGCGCGCACCTGTTGGACGGCCTGGTTGCCGGTCAGGGCGCCGAGCGCGTTGACCCACTCGAGGTCGTGCAGCTCCTCCCACAGCACCTCCGCGCCGCGGCGGGCCAGGGTGTTCTCCTCGACAACACTGCCTTGCAGGGCGACGACGTCCTCGGCGGTGTAGGTACGGGTGACGTCCTTCCAGCGCAGATTCGTATCCCAGTCGTGCTGGATCTGCTCGGCGCTCTTCGGGGTGCCAACGACGGACATTGGGCTCGCTCCTTAACGGTCTGAATTGCTCTGAATTGCTCTGAATTGCTCTAAATTGCTCTAAATTGCTGAAGCCGGGCCGCCATGCGGCGGAAAGTTAGGGCCAACTTCACTTGTGTGCTAACACGACCATGGCACAGCGTGTTGATGCTGGTCCACCCATTTCAATTGCGAATTTCGGCAACGACTCAGGCTCATTTTGCAAAGTTTGCGAAGACACGACGGAACTTAACCGTTCCAGAAGCTACCCGCCGGTAACTAAAATCCGCACGTCAACAGCGATTTAACGGGACGCTTGTCCGGTTAGAGCGCGAAGAGCGCGGCGACCGCTTTCGTCTCGTCGCCGACGGCATATGTGAGCGTTGTAACAGCGCGGTCGGCTAGGTCCGGACCGAATTGATCGGTGGAGCCGGGCGGGTGCACATGCGAGATGATCTCCAGCTTGTCGCCCAGCGCGACCGGCGCCTCGTGCTCGATCGTCACCCGCAGCGGCCCCTCGAGCAGTTCGGGGTGCGACGCCAGGTAATCCTCGATCACGCTCCAGTAGACGGAGTTGTTCATGTGGTCGAACAAGTCGATGTCGGTGACGCGGACCGGGAACTCGTGGATTTCCGTCGCATCCTCGCGGCTGCCGGGCTTGGTGTAGCCCTTCCACCGCAGCCGATCGACGGAGGTGGTCTTGTGCAGGCCGGCCAGGAAGTCGTCGGCGATGCGCGAGGGCATCTCGGTTTCCTTGTTGACGTGAATCCAGAAGGCCTCGGATTCGATCAGGCCGCCCTTGCGCCCGTCGACGCGAACCCGCATCTCACACCACCGGTTCGAGGAGCCCGAGCACCATCTGCGACAGCGCAGCATGTCCTGGAACTCGATCGGGCGTATCAGGTCGACCATGGTGCGGCGCACGATCCACAGCGGGTGCGTCTCCTCGAAGCCCAACTCGCGCAGCTGGTCCTGGCCGATGTCCTGAATGTGCCGGCAAGCCGCGTCCAGGCGCAGCCGGCCCGTGCGGTCGATGTCGCCGACGCGCAGCGGCCACTCGCGATCGAATACGTTGGGGTGCCCGTCGGGCACCGGCATTAACTTTTTGTCCAGGCTCACGGCTGCACTCCCCGTTTCCGCTTGGTTAGCTTTGTTGGCGCCCTCGTATTCTCCCCTGAGGATCTGACGCGCATCATGCCAATCACGCCCGTCAAACGCCAAACGTGACCCAATCGTACTGGCATGCCAAGTCTGCGAACGGTCTCTTCGCAGTGCCGGGTAGCTTTGTTAAGTGCCTAAAACCTTCGTCGGATCCCGCGTTCGCCAGCTGCGAAACGAGCGGGGATTCAGTCAGGCCGCGTTGGCTCAGATGCTCGAGATATCGCCGAGCTATCTCAACCAGATCGAGCACGATGTTCGCCCGCTGACGGTCGCAGTGCTGCTCCGGATCACCGAGGTGTTCGGGGTGGACGCGACGTTCTTCGCCTCCCAGGACGACACCCGGCTGGTCGCCGAGCTGCGTGAGGTGACGATGGACCGCGATCTGGACATCGACGTCGACCCGACCGAGGTGGCCGAGATGGTCGGCGCCCATCCCGCACTCGCCCGCGCGGTCGTCAACCTGCACCGGCGCTACCGGATCACCACCGCGCAGTTGGCCGCCGCCACCGAGGAACGTTTCTCCGACGGCAGTGGCACCGGGTCGATCACCATGCCCCATGAAGAAGTGCGCGACTACTTCTACCAACGCCAGAACTACCTGCACGAGCTCGACACCGCCGCCGAGGATCTGACCGTCCAGATGCGGTTGCACCACGGCGACCTGGCCCGCGAGTTGGCGCGCCGGCTCACCGAGGTGCACGGAGTGCACATCACCAGGCGCATCGACCTCGGGGACACCGTGCTGCACCGCTACGACCCCATGACCAAGACGCTGGAAATAAGCAATCACCTCTCCGCGGGTCAGCAGGTATTCAAGCTGGCCGCCGAACTTGCCTACCTCGAGTTCGGCGACCTGATCGACAGCTTGGTTGCCGACGGCAAGTTCACCAGCGAAGAGTCACATACGCTGGCTCGGCTGGGGTTGGCCAATTACTTCGCGGCGGCCGCGGTGCTGCCCTACCGCCAGTTCCACGATGTCGCCGAGAACTTCCGCTACGACGTTGAGCGGTTGTCGTCGTTCTACTCGGTGAGTTACGAGACCATCGCGCACCGGCTCTCGACGTTGCAACGGCCGACGATGCGTGGGGTGCCATTCTCGTTCGTCCGGGTCGATCGGGCCGGCAACATGTCAAAACGACAGTCGGCCACCGGTTTTCACTTCTCTTCAAGTGGCGGCACGTGCCCGCTGTGGAACGTCTACGAAACGTTTGCCAACCCGGGCAAGATCCTGGTGCAGATCGCGCAGATGCCCGACGGCCGCAACTACATGTGGGTGGCCCGCACCGTGGAGCGCCGCGCCGCGCGATATGGTCAGCCCGGTAAGACCTTTGCGATCGGGCTGGGCTGCGAGCTTCGGCACGCTCACCGGCTCGTCTACTCGGAAGGACTCGACTTGTCGGGGGACCCGAACATGGCGGCCACACCGATCGGCGCGGGCTGCCGCGTCTGCGAACGCGACAACTGCCCGCAGCGGGCGTTCCCCGCTCTGGGGCGCGCGCTCGATCTCGACGAGCACCGCAGCACCGTGTCCCCGTACCTGGTGAAGCAAGCATGACCGGCGCTCAAGACGGCCCCGTCGGCCGCATCCCGTCGGGGCGGTTCCGCGAGCTCGGACCGATCAACTGGGTGCTCGCGAAGTCGGCGGCTCGCACGGTCGGGGCACCCGAGATGCATCTGTTCACCACGCTCGGTCAACGCCAAGGGCTGTTTTGGGCGTGGTCGATCTATGCCGGCCGGCTGCTGCGGGGCCGACTGCCGGCGGCCGATACCGAGCTGGTGATCCTGCGTGTCGCGCATTTGCGGTCTTGCGAATACGAGCTGCAGCACCATCGCCGGGTGGCACGCCAGCAGGGTCTCGATGCGAACACGCAGGCCACGATCTTCGCTTGGCCGGACGCTCCGGAAGGCGATGGACCCCAAAAGGTATTGAGCGGACGGCAACAGGCCCTGCTGCAGGCGACGGACGAGTTGATCAAGGACCGAACGATCACCACCGCCACCTGGGAGCGGCTGGCAACGCACCTGGACCGGCGTCAGCTCATCGAATTCTGTCTGCTCGCAACCCAATACGACGGGTTGGCCGCGACGATAACCGCGCTCGACATCCCGTTGGACAACCCGCGCTAGTGTCGTGAGTCATTAATTCGGGTGCAGTAGTTGGCGATGCTTGCCAGGATTTGGTCGGCGGTCTTGGTCCAGACGTAGGGGCGGGGGTTGTCGTTCCAGGTGTCGATCCAGGCGCGGATGTCGGTGTTGAGTTGGCGTACCGAAGTGTGGGTGCCACGACGCAGTCTCTTGGTGGTCAACTCGGCGAACCAGCGTTCGACGAGGTTGAGCCACGAGGAGCTGGTCGGGGTGAAATGCAGGACGAAACGTGGATGGGCGGCCAGCCAGCGCGCGACCGCCGGGGTCTTATGAGTCGAGGCATTGTCGAGGATCAGGTGGCAGTCCAGTTCGGCGGGAACCTCGGTGTCGATTTTCTTCAGGAAGGCCAAGAACTCCTGGGACCGATGGCGGGCGTGCAGTGAGCCGATCACCTTGCCGGTGGTGACGTCGAGGGCGGCATACAAACTCGAGGTGCCGTGACGCGCATAGTCGTGGCTGGCCCGCGCTGGAGCGCCGGGCAGCATTGGAAACACCGGCTGGGTCCGGTTGAGCGCCTGGATCTGGGTCTTTTCATCCACGCAGAGCACCAGCGCTCGCTCCGGCGGGTTCAGATACAGCCCAACGACATCGCGGACCTTGGCGACAAATAGCGGGTCTTTGGACAGCTTCCACGAATCCTGTTTGTGCGGAGCCAATCCGAAGGCCCGCCATACCCGTGACACCGTCGATTGCGTAAGTCCGAGATGCTTGGCCATCGACCGCGTCGACCAGTGCGTGGCATCGGACGGGGTCGTCTCCAATGTCGCGGTAATCAAGGCCTCGATCTGGGCGTCGCCCACGGTGCGGGGCCGGCCCGGTCGCGGCTCATCGAGCAGACCGTCACAGCGGTGCTCGACGAACCGATTACGCCATCGCTTCACCGTCGTGCGCGACACACCCAGTCGGCGGGCCATGTCGGTATTCGACTCACCATCGGCTGCCGCCAACACAATTCGAGACCGCAGCGCCAACCCGGCCGCGCTCGTCCGCCGCCGAGCCCACCCCTCCAACTCGACACGTTCAGCATCGGTCAACACAATCGCAGCAGCCTGAGGACTGGGCATCACCCAGTCTAACAAGCTGGACCGTAATTAATGACTCACGACACTAGTGGTCACGCCCGTTAGTTCGTCGGGGGTTATGCGGCGATTCGAGTGAGGAGTCGGTTGAGGTCGTTGCGGTTGAAACGCCAGTCGAATGGTCGGGCCGCCGTGTTGTAGCGCGCTTCGAACGCGGTGAGCCGGTTGGCCAGGACGTCGAGGTCGGGAAAGTCATCGGGTGTGAGCAGCTTTCGCTGTACGACTGAGAAGTAGATTTCGATCTGGTTGAGCCAGGACGCATGCACTGGCAGATGGATCATGGTCGCGTTGGGAAATGCGTCGGCCAGTCGTGCTGCTGCGGTCCAGCCGCGGTGTGATGCGCCGTTGTCTACGATCCAAAACACCCGCCGCGCTGAGGCGTAGGGCTCGCGGGTCATGACCTTGTTGACGAGCGCGGTGAACGGTTCGATCCCGGTGCTGGGTGCGCGGTGGCCGATCACCTGGGCGCGGTGCACGTCATAGGCGGCCAGGTAGGCCAGCGTGCCGTGGCGTCGGTACTCGCTTTCGACACGCATCGCCCGCTGGCCCGGTCCGCACGGGCGGCTGGGATGAATGCGGCTACGAGCTTGTACGCCGGGCTTCTCGTCGGCGCTGAGCACGTAGTCGCTCTGGCCAAGGGGCTCACCGTCGAAGATGCGTGCGTACAGGTCGAGCACCCGGGCCGCTTTGACGGCAAAGTGCGGGTCACGTGGGGAGATCCAGGACCGATGCTGCCAGGGTTTGAGCGTGTCAGCGGCCAGCCAGCGTCGCACCGTGGAGGCTGACACCGACTCAACGACGCCGCGCTGGATGGCCTCCGTAGCCAGGTCCGGACAGCTCCACTTGGCCAGTGGGACATCGCTTTTGGCGGGCAACTCGCAGGCCAGGGCCTTTACTTCGGCCACCACCGTCGCCGAGAACCGGCGGGGCCGTCCGGTGCGGGGCCGGTCGCGCAGACCGTCGAGGCCATGTTGGCAGAACCGGCGGCGCCACTTACGGACCGTGTCGTCACAGACACCCAGGGCTCGGCCGATCGCGGCGTTGGACGCGCCGTCAGCGGCGGCCAGCACGATCCGGGCGCGCAGCACGTCGCGATGCTCACCGCTGGCTCGACCAGCCCGGGCCCGCAGCACCCGCCGCTGCCCTTCGCAGAGAACAATCTGATCACAGCTTGATATAGCCATAGACCGTTTGTCGCCCGACACCGGCCGGTGCCGGAAACGACACGCCGGACACCGGTTCGAGCATCATGGACACCGTGCCCACACCACCGGAGTCGACTAAGACCTCGTTGCGGCAACGGCTGCGAGCCAGGGCCAACCAACGCTGGCCACAGCTGGCCGACCTCACCATTCGTCACCACGGCGGGTTCGCCTACGTCAACGGTCAAGTGGCCGACGGCACCACACTGCCGCTGTTCCGCCTGCGCTACGGCGGCTCAGCCAACAGCTGGGGCTTCGCGATCCATCTCGCCAGCCGCAACGGCTACCAAGACACCGTCCTACCCAGCGGCTACCCCGTCGGAACCCCCGAAGAAGCCCTCGACTGCGCCTGCGGCCTCTACCTCAACGACCCCACCGCCTGGGCCCAACCCCCGACGAACTAACGGGCGTGACCACTAGTCAGAAGTAGACATCGGCGAGCACGGCCAACGTCAGCACCACTGGCAGCACGGGCAGGCCGAACCCAAAGGCCGACCACGCGAATTTCTTGCGTCGCCGCTGCACCGAGGCCCAGAGCAGCGCGCCGATCGCCAGCACCACCGACAGCAGCAGCACCATCGGGGCCCATTGGCCCACCGCCGCGTTGTCGTCGGCGATCGAAAAGGCCAGCAGCCACAGGACATAGCCCGCGGCGACCCCGCCGATGGCGCCCACAACGGTTTCGCTGCGAATCATCTTCCGACTCAGAAGTTGATCATGTGGCCGATCAGGCCGTGGAAGCATTCCTGCAGCGCCTCCGACATCGTCGGATGGGTGTGCACGTTGCGGGCCAACTCGGTGGCGGTCAGGTCCCATTTCTGCGCCAGCGTTAGCTCGGGCAGTAGCTCGGACACGTCATGGCCGATCAGGTGCCCGCCCAGCAGCTCCTTGTACTTGGCGTCGGCGACCAGCTTGACGAAACCGCTGGGATCGCCCACGCCGTGCGCCTTGGCGTTGGCGGTGAACGGGAACTTGGCCACCACGACGTCGTAGCCCTCCTCCCGGGCCTGCTCCTCGGTGAGCCCGAAGCTGGCGACCTGCGGCTGGCAGAAGGTCGCGCGCGGCAACATGCGGTAGTCGCCGAGGGCCAAAGTCTCTGCGCCCGCGATGGTTTCGGCAGCCACCACACCTTGGGCCTCGGCGACGTGGGCCAGCTGCAGCAGCCCGGTGACGTCGCCGATGGCGTAGATGTGCTCGACGTTGGTGAGCATGTAGTCGGTGATGCCGATCGCCTTGTGGTCGGTCAGCGCGACGCCGGCCTTGTCCAGTCCGTAGCCCTCGATGTTGGGCGCAAACCCGATGGCCTGCAACACCTTTTCGGCCTTGAGCTCCTCGGACTTGCCGTCCTTGCTGACGGTCACCCCAACCACCGAACCGTCGTCGTTGATGGCATCGACCTTGGTGCCCGTCAAAACCTTGACGCCCAGCTTCTTGAACTGCTTCTCGATCTCCTTGGACACCTCGGCGTCCTCGTTGGGCAGCGCGCGCGGCAAGAACTCCACGATCGTCACGTCGACGCCGTAGTTCTTCAGCACGTAGCCGAACTCCATGCCGATCGCCCCGGCTCCGGCGATGATGATCGACTCCGGCAACTCGCGCGACATGATCAGCTCTTCGTAGGTGACCACATTGGATGACAGCGACGTCCCGGGAACCAGCCGGGTACTGCTGCCGGTGGCGATGATGACGTTGTCGAACGTGACGGTTACTGGATTTTCAGCCCCGCCGTCCTCCGTTAATTCGACCGACAAGGTGTGCGGGTCGGTGAATCGGCCGTACCCGTGGATCTCGGTGATCTTGTTCTTCTTCATCAGGAAGTGCACGCCGGCGACGCGACCCTCGGCCACTTTGCGGCTGCGGTCGAAGGCGATCCCGTAATCGAAGGTCGCCTCGCCGCCGATGCCAAACAGCTGGGCCTCTTTGGTGAAGATGTGGGCGAGCTCGGCGTTGCGCAGCAACGCCTTGGACGGAATGCAGCCCACGTTCAGGCAGACTCCGCCCCAGTACTTGGATTCGATGACCGCGGTGTTCAGGCCGAGCTGTGCGGCGCGAATGGCTGCGACATATCCGCCGGGACCGGCCCCGAGGACGACGACGTCATAGTGAGTCACGGCACTACCCTAATGGGCCGCCGCTACCCCGCGGCGTCGAAGGCCCCACGGCCGCGGCTCACAGTGGGCAGTGTCCCGTCCGCGTGCAGTAGTAATAGCCGTACAGGGGCGCGGCAGCGGCGACGGAGGCGAACGGCCCCGACATCAGCGCGAACGACAGCGCCGAGATCAGCGGCCTGCCCTCGATCATCGCCAGCATCACGCCACCCACGGCGCATGCCACGACGTAGACCAAGATCGTGAACTCCGCCGGCGTCTTGTCGATCGAGTGATGCCACCAATAGAACAGCCCCAACCCGACCACGGCCACCGCGATCCACACGCCGACGAGCACCAGCACCAGCTGCCACCACTTCAGGTAGAGGTAGCGACCGGGAACGGTGACCGATTGCACCGGCGCGCCGCCCGCGTCGGAATCCTCCGGGGCCGCGGGCGTCTCGGGCGCTGGCTCGGCGGGCTCCTCCGGCTCGGCCGGCTCGGCTGAGACGGGAATGGGCTGCGAGCCGGTGTCGTCCGAAAAGTCCGGTACGAACGCCTCGGTCCCCGGGTTCGACGCGTGCTCCTCGTCAGCCACGGGAGGCCACCCGCAGGGCGACGAGCACACCGAACCAGCCCGGCGCGAACGACAGGATGAACGCGCCCACCATCGTGACCCATCGACGCCCGGACAACAGGATCGTCAGCAACCCCGTCGCGGTGGGAATCCCGACCACCAGCGCGATGACGACGTCGGGGCGGATCCGCGGATGGACCGCCGCGGTCAACCCGACGCCGGCCAATAGCCCTACCGCGCAACCGATTAGCATGGCGCCGGCCAGCAGCCAGGGACGCGGAAGCGGGATCACGCTGACGACCTTACGTGTCGAGGGCCACCACCTGGCCGCGTACCGACGGCCGTTCGCCCAGCTCGTAGGCGGCGCCGGTGATGACGGGTGTGGCCGCCAGCTCCGCCCGCTCGTCGTCGGAGAAGATGCGGCCGCGGCTGAGGAACCGCACCCCTTCGGGCGCCTCCACGCTGAACCCGCCGCCGCGGCCCGGCACCACGTCGATGACCAGCTGCGTGTGCTTCCAGGCCTGGTACTGCGGGCCCGAAATCCAGACCGGCACGCCGTCGGAACCTTCAGGCCCCGCGTCCAGCACCCCCAGCAGGACGTCGCGGTCACCGACCACGAAGTCGCCGCGCGGGTAGCACATCGGCGACGACCCGTCGCAGCAGCCGCCGGACTGATGGAACATCACCGGACCATGACGCTCCTGCAGGCGCGCCAACAGGTCGGCGGCCGCCGCGGTCATGACTGCGCCCGCGATCATCAGAAGAAGCCTTGCGCCTTGTCGGCGTAGGACACCATCAGGTTCTTGGTCTGCTGGTAGTGGTCGAGTGCCATCTTGTGGGTTTCGCGGCCGAACCCGGATTGCTTGTAGCCACCGAACGCCGCGTGCGGCGGGTACACGTGGTAGCAGTTCACCCACACGCGGCCGGCCTGGATGTCGCGACCGGCGCGGTAGGCGGTGTTGCCGTCGCGGCTCCACACCCCGGCACCCAAACCGTAGAGGGTGTCGTTGGCGATGCCCATCGCGTCGTCGTAGTCGGTGAACGACGTGACGGCCACCACCGGCCCGAAGATCTCCTCCTGGAAGATCCGCATCTTGTTGTTGCCGGCGAAGATCGTCGGCTGCATGTAGTAGCCGCCGGACAGGTCGCCGCCCAGCTCGGCACGCTCACCGCCGGTGATGATCTTGGCGCCCTCACCTTTGCCGATTTCGATGTAGGACAAGATCTTTTCCAGTTGGTCGTTGGACGCCTGCGAACCCAGCATCGTCTCGATGTTCAGCGGGTCACCCTGCCGCACCGCCTTGGTGCGGATGGCGGCCAGCTCGAGGAACTCGTCGTAGATGTCGGCCTGAATCAGGCTGCGCGACGGGCAGGTGCACACCTCGCCCTGGTTGAGCGCGAACATGGTGAAGCCCTCGAGGGCCTTGTCCTGGACGT
>Ga0318538_10000046_pt1 | contig 21330 bp, 20 predicted proteins | sample GRESIP166b4f23_FD_202504 | JGI IMG/M metagenome (GOLD analysis project Ga0318538, IMG submission 202504) | Tropical soil microbial communities from Luquillo Experimental Forest, Puerto Rico - GRE.SIPMG.166b4f23 | ecosystem: Environmental > Terrestrial > Soil > Tropical forest > Bulk soil...
GACGGTGTGCTCCCAATGTGCCGCACGCGACCCATCGGTGGTGGTCACGGTCCATTGGTCGTCGAGCACCCGGGTCCTGCCGGTTCCCAGCGTCAGCATCGGTTCGATGGCCAGCACCGAGCCCGCGGCCAGCAGCGGGCCTCGCCCGGGAGTGCCCTCGTTGGGCAGGAAGGGATCCATGTGCATGTGCCGGCCGATGCCGTGGCCGCCGTAGCCCTCGACGATCCCGAACGCGCGTCCGTAGCGGGCTTCGGCCGCCCGCGTGCCCATCTCGATGGCATGCGACACGTCCGTCAGCCGATTACCGACGATCATCGCCGCAATCCCCGCTTCCAGCGATTCCCTGGTCGCGTCGCAGAGCGCTTCGTCGGCCGCGTCCAGCGTCACGACCCCGAAGGTGATCGCGGCATCACCGTGCCAGCCGTCCAGCACCGCGCCGCAGTCGATCGATACCAGATCACCGGGCACCAGTATCTCCGCGGCCGACGGGATGCCATGCACAACCCGGTCGTTGACCGATGCGCAGATCGACGCCGGGTAGCCGTGATAGCCCAGGAATGACGGTACGGCGCCGGCCTCGCGGATCACCGACTCGGCGATCTGGTCGAGGCTCAGGGTCGACGTCCCGGCTACCGCGGCCGCATGGACCGCCCGCAGGGCCTCGGCGACCACAGCGCCGGCCCCGGCCATCGCGTCGATCTCACCGGGGCTGCGCTGCGACACGACCCTGCGAGTCCGCAGCCGTGCCAGCGCACCCATGGTTACTTGCCCAGCGCCTGCAGCGCGCGGGCGAACACCTCGTCGACCGTGCCGACGGCCTCGACGGTCTTCAACTGGTCGCGGTAGTACTCCAGCAGCGGCGCGGTCTCGTCGCGGTAGACCTTCATCCGGTTGAGGATCACCTCGTCGGTGTCATCGGCGCGGCCACGCCCCTTGAGCCGCGCGAACAACTCGTCCTGGGCCACCCGAAACTCCAGTACCACGTCGAGCTGCAGCCCTCGGCGTTCGAGCATGTCGTGCAGCGCCTGGGCCTGGTCGACCGAGCGGGGGTACCCGTCCAGGATGAAACCGTTGGCCGCGTCGGCATGGTCCAGCCGGTCGTCGACAAGCCGGTTCGTCAGGTCCGACGGCACGAGGTCACCGGCGTCCAGGTAGCGCTTGGCCTCCAGGCCGAGTTCAGTGCCCTCGCCGATGTTCTGCCGGAACAGCTCACCCGTGGAGATCTGCGGGATCCCGAGCTTCTCGGCGAGCTTCTCTGCCTGCGTGCCCTTGCCCGCCCCCGGCGGTCCCAGCAATACGACTCTCACTTGAGGAACCCTTCGTAGTTGCGCTGCATCAGCTGACTCTCGATTTGTTTGACCGTATCCAAACCGACGCCAATCATGATCAAAACCGCGGTTCCGCCAAACGGCAAGTTCTGGACGCCTCCGCCATTGCCGATCTGCAGGAACATATTGGGCAGCACCGCGATCACGCCGAGGTAAATCGAGCCCGGCAGGGTGATCCGATTCAGCACATAGCGCAGGTAGTCGGCGGTTGGCTTGCCCGGCCGAATGCCCGGAATGAAGCCGCCGAACTTCTTCATTTCGTCGGCGCGTTCGTCGGGATTGAAGGTGACCGACACGTAGAAGTACGTAAAGAAGATGATCAGTCCGAAGTAGATGCCGATGTAGACCGGATCGCTCGGATCCGACAGGTACTTGCCGACGAATTTGTCCCACCAGCTGTTGCCCACGCCACCGGTGCCGCTGCGGACCAGCTGGGTGATCAGGTGCGGAATATAGATCAGCGACGACGCGAAGATGACCGGGATGACGCCTGCCTGGTTGACCTTCAGCGGCAGATACGTCGAGGTTCCCCCGTACATGCGCCGGCCCACCATGCGCTTGGCGTATTGCACGGGGATCCGGCGCTGGCCCTGCTCGACGAACACCACGCCGACGATGATGATCAGCGCCGCGACGCAGACGGCGGCGAAGATGGCCCCGCCGCGGCTGTCCAGGATGGATCTGCCTTCCGCGGGAATGCGCGCGGCGATACCGACGAAGATCAGCAGGGACATGCCGTTGCCGATGCCGCGCTCGGTGATCAGCTCACCCATCCACATCACGAGCGCCGCACCGGCCGTCATCACCATCACGATGACGACCAGGGTGAAGATGCTCTGGTCGGCGATGATGTCCAGCGAGCAGCCCTGTAGCAGCCCGCCGTTGGCCGCCAGCGCCACGATGCTGGTTGCCTGCAGGATGGCCAGCGCACTGGCCAGGTAGCGGGTGTACTGGGTCATCTTGGCCTGGCCGGCCTGACCCTCTTTGCGCAATTCCTCGAACCGCGGGATGACCACGGTAAGCAGCTGCACGATGATGCTGGCGGTGATGTAGGGCATCACCCCCACCGCAAACACCGTGAGCTTCAGCAGCGCGCCGCCGGAGAACAGGTTGATCAGCGAGTAGATCTGTCCGGCCTCGCCGCCGCTGGCCTCCTTGATGCACTGCTGCACATTCGGGTAGTTCACCCCGGGGGACGGCAGCGCGGCGCCGACGCGGTAGAGAATGACAATGCCCAGCGTGAAGAAGATCTTCCGTCTCAGGTCGACTGTCCTCAACGATGAGATGAAAGCCGAAAGCACTCTTCCTCCTGCGCAGCCGTGGGTAATCCTGCGTTCACGCGCCCAACTCCCGCAGGCCAGGACGTACGGCGTCGCGCGTCAAAACCGTGTACGAGACTAACAGCTGGTCCGGGCGGAACCGATAAAGGGCCTTTCAGGACACAGGAAGACGACAGCCGCGGGGCGTAGAGTTCGGGTGGCTTGTTGCATTTGCTAAGTAAATTGGGGGCAGCATGACGCGCACCGATCAGGACAGCTGGGACCTGGCCTCCAGCGTCGGGGCCACGGCCACGATGGTCGCCGCGGCCCGAGCGCGGGCCAGCGCGGAGACCGATGCGATCATCGACGACCCGTTCGCGGCGCCACTGGTGCGTGCGGTCGGCCTCGACTTCTTCATCCGCCTGGTCGACGGCGACGTAGTGCCGTCGGAGTCCCAGGAGGGCGAACGGGACTTGCGGCTGGAGACCGATTCGATCGCCGTCCGCACCCGCTTCTTCGACGATTTCTTCCTCAACGCCGCCCGCGACGGTGTCCGCCAGGCGGTGATCCTGGCCGCCGGCCTCGACGCGCGCGCCTACCGGCTGGCCTGGCCGCCCGGCAGCGTGGTCTACGAGGTCGACCAGCCAAAGGTGATCGAGTTCAAGACGACCGCGATGGCCAACCTGGGCACCGCCCCGTCCGCGGATCGCCGGACCGTTGCCATTGACCTGCGAGAAGATTGGCCGGCCGCCTTGCGCCGCAGCGGGTTCGACCCGGCACAGCCGACGTGCTGGAGCGCCGAAGGCCTGCTGATGTACCTGCCGCCCGACGCGCAGGACCGGCTCTTCGACAAGATCACCGAGCTGAGCGCGCCGGGCAGCAAGCTGGCCACCGAATACCACGGCGCCGACGATTCCGGCCGCACGATGACCGAACGGGCGCGGGAATTCAACGAGCGGTGGGCCAATCTGGGGTGCGACATCGACCTGTCGGGATTGTTCTTCGACGGCGAACGCAGCAATGTCGTTGAGTACCTGGCCGCCCAGGGCTGGCAAGTGACCACCCGGCCACGGCGGGAATTCTTCGCCGACTACGGCCGCGTGTTCCCGGACGACGAGGAATCCCAGCTCCGCAACATCGTCAGCCTGACGGCTACGCGCACATAGGAGCAACGCCGATGACGGACGGCTCGAACGCCCAAAGCAAGAGTTTCGACGGCGACAGCTGGGACCTCGCGTCCAGCGTGGGAGCCACCGCCACGGCGGTGGCCGCCCGGCGGGCGATGGCGTCCAAGGGCCCCAACCCACTCATCGACGATCCCTTCGCCGAGCCACTGGTGAACGCCGTCGGCGTCGACGCGTTCATCCGGATGATGAACGGCGAAGTCGAGCTCGCCGAGGACGATCCGGCGTTCACCCCTCGGCGACTCGGCGAAGGCATGGCGGTCCGCACCCGGTTCTTCGACTCCTTCTTTCTCGACGCCGCGGAAGCCGGCATCCGGCAGGCCGTCATCCTGGCCTCGGGCCTGGACACCCGCGCCTACCGGCTCCAGTGGCCGGCCGGGACCGTCCTCTACGAGATCGACCAGCCCCAGGTGATCGAGTTCAAGACCCGCACCCTGGCGGACATCGGCGCGTCCCCGACCGCCGACCGAAAAGCGGTGGGCATCGACCTGCGCGACGACTGGCCGAGCGCGTTGCGCCACAGCGGGTTTGACACCGCTTCGCCGACGGCCTGGATCGCCGAGGGGCTGCTGGGGTATTTGCCGCCGGACGCGCAGGACCGACTGTTCGACCACATCACCGCGCTGAGCGCCACCGGCAGCAGACTGGGCACCGGCTACGTGCCGAACATCCGCGACCGCATCGCGAAGCGCGGTCGTGAGATCAGCGAGCGCTGGCGGCGCCTGGGGCTGGACCTCAACTGGGCCGACCTGGTCTACCCCGGCGAGCGCAATGACGTGGTGGCCTACCTGGCCGACCGCGGCTGGGAGGCGACGGTGCACAGCACGCGAGAACTCTACGCCGCCAACGGTTTTGAGTTCCCCGACCAACCCACCATGGTCGCCTTCGGCGACATCAAATACGTGTCCGCAACTTTGGTTTAGCCGGGCTCGGCGGCTCGGTGATCGCGCTGCGCGCGCCCCGGGTCCGTCTCAGTCGCGCTGTCTTTCACGTGCTGTCAGGGGTGACGATGACGGTGTTGCTCCACAGCAAGCCGCAATCGCCGGCGGGGTCTCGGCGCTGGTCTGTGACGGTGATGTGCCCGGTCTGAATGGCTGCGGTCTCCGGCAGCGCTGCGTCTACGCGCCCGTCGGCGTCGCTGATGTAGGTGAGATAGTCCACGACGCCCTCGCCGCTGTTCGTGATGCGGACAGTGACCGGCTGGTTGGGTAGGAATCCGGTGCCCGTGACATAAATCTGGCCGCGAGAGACGCGAATGAACGGACTGGCTGGTCCCACCGACCGCGTAGGCGCGGAATCGCTGGGCACGTCGGTAGGCATCCGCGACTCCCATCGCCCTGATCAGTGCCGGTCGCGGCCGACATTGTCCGTGAATCGGGACGGACCGACGATCCTTGGCACGTTGTTCCACTTGACACACACACCGGGGGTGGCGGCAAGTGCCGGGTCCGGTGGGTGGACCGACCCAGGAGCGCAGTGCAAGGCGCAATCCGGCCGCGCATGGAGCGTCGCCACGCGATTGCCGCAGGCCGGTTAGGTGTCAGCCATGACGATGGTGCAGGTGTTGCTCCAGAGGCGGCCGCACCTACCCTCGGGATCGGTGCGGTGGTCGGTGGCGGCGATGTACGAGGTGCCCGTGGCGCCATTGGGTAACTCGCCAACGAGCTGTCCGTCACCGTCCGTCACATAGTTGAGGTAGTCGCTGATGTCTTCTCCGGCGCGGGTGATTCGGATGGTGACCTCGTGGTCGGGCAAGAAGCCGGCGCCGGCGACGAGGTGCCCGTTGGCGCTGATGGTTGGTGCGACGGGCGGCTGAGGTGCGCCGGGATCGGCGGGTGCCGGGGTTGGCATGGGCCGCTCCTATCGACGTATGGGGCCCGCGCTGTGGTCGATGCTGCGGGATGGTCGTCGATCAGCGGCCCGGGACGGGATTACCTAATCCGAAAATAAATGCGCGTATTGTCCAAGTGTCTAACAGTACTGTTTCGGCCAACCGCGGGTGCGGCATTCAGGAACACCAATGGATTAGCTCGGTCTCAGTTGCTGAAGGGCGGTGCCGACGTGGCAGGCGGTATACGACACCAGGCTGGGTAAGCACGCGGGTGGATCGTTTGCCTCGACTATGACGGTGAGCGCGCCGGCGCAGGTCTCATTCGGCCACCACACCGGCGCCGATACGCAACACACGCCGGCAACCGCGTCCTGATGGTCGACCACTGTCGCACGCGGATCGCGAAGGGACTCGCGCAGGCGGTCCCATTCGCGTCGGGTCCAGCAGTCCGGCAGCGTCGCCGCGCTGCCGGATTGGGCCGCGTAGAGGACGCGTCCAGTGGCGGTGCGGGCGATCGATTCGGGGTCGGCGGGTTCGGGCAGGTAGGCGTGGCCGTGTGGCACAGCGGCACAGATGTACCGGAGCCGCTGTTCGTGCAGGATCCGCAGCGACGCCATGGCACGGGACCGCACGGCAAGGGTGTGGACCGGCGCCAGCGCGCAGCGCCGCAGCAGCGGGTCTGGCTGCCAGCGTTGCCCGATGCGCAACATCTGCGGCCCGACATAGTAGCGGTGCTCGACGTACTGCACCGCACCGAGCATGACGAGTTGTTCGGCGAGCCGATGCGCGGACGCTTTAGCCAGCCCGCTCGCTTGGGCCAGCGCGGTCAGTCCCAGACCCTCATCGGCGTGCGCAAGCGCCCCCAGGACAGCGAATGCCCCTTCAAGGACTCCCCGCCTGGCCGCGGCTGGCAATATCGGTCCTGCCAATTGCTCTGGCACGGCGGTGCTATCGGCAAGCGGCGTAGGCAGAACTGAGCCGCCGACAGGTGATATAGGTGGAGTCGTCGAGACGTCCATGTGGGCCTCACTACAGATAAACGCCGGTATGGGGCAACTTCGCGTTTGGTGCTGACGCGGCTTTGAACTTCCCCCCAGCCAGTGAAGCCGGTCTAGAGTAGTCGCCTACTCCTGTGTGTAGTGCCAACCCCGATCACAATTACTCGCGTAACGATGTATGCAACAGATCGCTGCCATGGGCGTGCCTCCGGGCTGCTTACTGGCAAACCTTCCGGTGTGAAACTACACCGACGCCAATACGAAATCCAACAAAAACTATCGAAAGCACGAAGCCGCCCGTTCAACCCGCCCCGTGCGCGAGGTCGACTGCGAGGGAGGGCATGTCGAACCGCCAACACAGGGCCGTCTTTCAAGAGCAACTAGCTGTTAACCCTGCGTTCGTTTCACCGCAGACCGCCCCGGCCGGCAAACAACGAACGCGTCGCCGCGCTGATCCTGGCGACGATTAACCGTCATGATCCAATCCGCGATTCGTCGACACCAGTGGGTTCACTGCTGCGAGTTGCGGGATGTCGCCGAGGAACGATGCAAACCGAAGCGACCTCCTCACGGCCGCTCGTCTAGCGGCAGGTGAAATACGACCGTTGACGCGTCGGTCCGCTCAGCGGACCGGATTCTTGTCCGGCCAAACTGCCTCGGCGTGCAATGGAACGGGCATTTCTTCTGGCTGGCCAGTCGTCATCGATAAGGGGGTGATTTGTGGACAGCGATCCGTGTTCAAAGAACGTGTTGTGGAGCACCATAACTGCCGCCTCGCCAGATTCGACTTTTGCCGGTGTGCTCGCCGGCTTGCTGATCGCCGCCGTCGCGGCGCTGCTCGTACAGTGGTATACGGAAGGCGCGCCCCCCACGATAGCGTTGTTCGGTTCCGGCGTGCCGATTCTGGCGCTTTCTACCTATCTCTTCACCATAATCGGCGCACTGCATTACCCAGAGAAGCTTGATGACGGCACGCCGGTTGACTCTAAGAGTCCCCTTTGCAACCAGTTGTGGAGTGAATGGCTGCTGGCAACCGGTTCGCTTTTCATCGGTAGCGCTGTCCTTGTCTGCGGGTTAGGGTGGGCGCTGGTAAGCTACGCTGATAATCTCGCGGTAAAGCTTTGTGAAACAAATATTCGAAATATTCCGATTAAGAGGATAGAGGACGGTCGCAAGTTCTTCATCCGTTTAAATGCATGGCTTTCAGCCGCAGTTACAACCGCGGCGACCGCTTTACTTATGGTCACAACTGTAGTTTACTTGACGGCTATTGACCAACAGGGCTTGAACCGCGAAATTTTCGGCAAGACGTGGTACCTCCTGTTCTTCGTTTATTTATTTGGCCTGTATTTTATCGGCCGCGCATCGTACGTCGTTTTTAGTCGCACACGCAGCGCCAGGCATGCAAACAAGAAATCGTGTGCCGCCTATGTCGCCAGTGACCAACCTGTCGCCACAGATAACGAAGGCATGAAAGCCGGTGCGGGCCCTGCGGGTCCACCCGCCCCAAAAGATCCAAGATTCGCACGACGTAAGGAACTAGCAATCCGGGCCGCACAGGAGTTTGCCGTCGTGATTTTGGTGGCGCTCGGTGCACTCCTGGCCGCTTCTATGACATCAGGGCAAGCTTTTAACCAGCCCCGAACGAAGAACGCGCTCAGCCACGAGAGGATCGAGGTCAGCCCCGAGATAGTTATCTATGTGGTTGTCCTCTACATTATCGTCCGAGCGATCTATGTCCTGGTTATGGGTGTCATCGAATCGGTATCAGCCAATAAGGACGGCACCGCCACTAACAACGAAGCTATCCCACCGGCGAACGCAAAATCGGTAGAGCGCATCCGGATCAGGTACGACCCGGGCAGGCTCCGCACGACGACATACAGCGTTGTCTTTTTGGCCATATTAGGAACTTTCTTCGTAGCCGTGCTGACACAGGGACCTTTATGGTCCTTTTGGCGGATTATGATATCGCTCTTCCTCGGCGGCCTTTATCCAGCCGTTGTCCTCGCCGGGCTTAGTTCTTCAGTCCCCGCCGCGGAGGATGCCAGGAAGCCGAAATGGGAGAAGCTGGGTTGGTTGATGTTTTTACCGTGATGCGTCATCAAGCAGAGGTTGGATTCAGGGCTGTTCGCATGAGGGCGCCCGGGGTATGGCGACACCTCCCCCGCGACTCGTGGACCGATCCCGGCTGGTTGACCGATGCGGCCAAAAGCCCGTGAGCGCGCTCTGCTCCACGTGCCCGGTCATATTCTCATTCGCCACCAGCTACGTTGTCGGAGAACGTATTCCCGTAACTGCCAGGTGGCGGCTAAGCAGCCGACCATAAAAGCAGCAGCGCGGTTGTCGCGGAGTTGCCGTACCGAAACCGCGCCTGCAGGTGGGAGTCGCGATGCGTTTCCGGCCCCAAAGTCGGAGTCGCCCAATCTCATTGCGACGAAGGTAATCTCACAGATCCAGATCCGAGCCGGCTTCCCACAACACCGGGACCAATCGTGTTCGGCGAAATCAAATACGCGTCCGCAACTTTGACTTAGCCGGGTTTGGCCGCCGGCGTCCGGACGACCAACGGCACCGCAGGGAAGCACCACGCCATCTCCGAGCGCGACTTGCGCAGTGCGGCGGTGCCGTAACCCCGCTTTCGGTAATCGGGATGGATCCAGATCCGCACGTCCACCTCGCCGTTGACCAGCTCACCGAAGACCATTCCGACCTTCTGGCCCTCATCGACGGCCACGAACCACGCGGCCTCTTCGTCGTCGACGCGCCCCAGCGCCGCACGGATCTCGTCGTCGAGGTTGCCAGCCGGTCCGCCGGAGCCGTCGCCGGCGGCGCCCACGTCCTCGGTGCGCGTGGCGAAGATGTCGCGGTCCTCCCGAGCGGAGAAGGGCCGGAGCTCGAGAGTCTCACCCGTGCTCGCCGGGCGATCTTTGAGCGTGAAGCTCAGCTGGTTGTTCAGGTCCTCGAGCTCGGCCTGGATCTTCTTGCGCGAATCCTTGGTGAGTTGATCGAACGACATGCCCATCACCGCTTCGGCGCCCAGGCGGGAGATGTCGAGCAAACCCACGATCGCCTCGACCGCTGCCGGCCTGTTGTCGGACTCCACCATCAGGTCGAGCACTTCATGCCTGCGTTCGAGAGCTTTCAACAGGGCGTCGGTGATCTCTCGACGGGCGGCTTTGCGGTCTTGGTCGGTCATTGCACAAGCCTAGAACGCTACCGGGGGTATCGCGCCAGATCTTTGGCTTCCCAACTCCAGGAACCTGCGATAGCGATCCTCGATCGCCGCCGCCCAGGCGGGATCGGGCTCGACAACCTGCTCGGTCGACGCCCAGCGGGCGGCATCGGCGATCGAGGTTTCCAGACCGGCCGCCATGCGGCCAAGGAAGGCCGCTCCCAGGGCCGCCCCCTCGGCCACCGCGGACACCTCCACCGGCCGCCCCGTCGCGTCGGCGATGGCCTGCATCCACGGACGGGCCCGGGTGCCGCCACCGGCGGCCACGATGCGCGCCACCGGCGCTCCGCTCAGCTCGACGAGCTGACGGACGACGAAGCCGGACGCCTCGTAGGCGGCCCTGCGCAGCGAGGCTGCGTCATGCGTGAGATCGAGGGCATCCAGGATCGCGCGACGATCCGGGTCGTGGAACGGTGTGCGCTCCCCGCGTATGTAGGGCGACCACACGGGTACCCGGCGCGGCTCGACGGTCGTCGGGTCGCCCGGTCCGACAACACGGTCCACCCAGCCGAGGAACAGCCCGCCCGCGTTGCTGGCTCCGCCGATCTTGCTCTTACCCAGGGCGGTGTGCGGAATGGTCCACAGGCCGGGCACCTGGCGGGCCTCCGAGACCGTCGTCCACACGATCAGAGTGGTGCCGCACAGCACCAGCACGTCGCCGCCGTGGTCGGCATCGGCCACGATCTGTTCGCAGATGGCATCGACGGCTCCGCTCGCCAATATGGCCCCGGTCCCCCGCACCTGACCGACGCTCGTCCCGATGTCCGCCACACGCGGCAGCTGCTCGACGGTCGCGCCGCGGTCGGCGCACGCCGCCGCGTTCCAGCCGGTCACGTCGTACAGGGGAAACGCCGTGGCGGCCGTGGAGACGTCGATCACCGCCTCGCCCGCCAGGGCGTGGTTGGCCACCGCGGGTGCCGCCCAGTATCCGGCCGCGTTGGGCGCTTGGGCGGCCGTCCAGCGCAGAAACTCCGCGGCCTCGCCCAGCGCCGGAAGCGGCTGCTGATCGGCACCCGGCACCCGGCCCCTGCCGTCGCCGTACAGCAGACCCGGCGTCAGCGGTCTGCCGGCGGAGTCGACGGCGGTCAACGAGGGCACCATCGCGGAAACCGCCACCGCCCGTACGTCGGGCCCGGGGGCCAGCTGTTCCAGGGCCGCTAATGGACCACGCCGCCACGCCTCGTCGGCATCGTGCTCCAGCCGGTCCGGGGCCGGCACGCGCAACTGGTGCGGGATGTGTGCCCGCGCCGTCACTTGGCCGTCGGCGTCGGCGGCTACCGCCTTGACCGCGGTGCTGCCGATGTCAATGCCGATCGTGATGTCTTTACGTGACACGCGCGTCACCGTACGCCAGCATTGGGGATCGTGACGTCAAGACCGCGGGCCCTGGTGACGGCCCCCCTGCGCGGGCCGGGGTTCGCCAAGCTAAAGCGGCTGGTCGACGTCGTGTACGACCCGTGGATCGATGCGACCCCGCTGCGGATTTACAGCGCCGAGCAACTGGCCGAGCGGATCGCGGGCGAAGCCGCCGATGTCGTTGTGGTGGAAAGCGACTCGGTGCGCGGTCCGGTGTTCGACCTCGGCTTGCGCGCGATCGCGTCCACCCGAGGCGACCCCAACAACGTCGACATCGACGGAGCCACCGCGGCCGGCATCCCAGTGCTCAACACCCCGGCCCGCAACGCCGACGCGGTCGCCGAGCTGGCGGTGGCCCTGCTGCTGGCCGCCACCCGCCACGTGCTGACCGCGGACGCGGATGTCCGCAGCGGCAACATGTTTCGCGACGGGATCATTCCCTATCAGCGATTCCGCGGCGCCGAGATCGCCGGACGCACCGCCGGGCTAGTGGGCCTCGGCGCCGTCGGCCGCGCATTGCAGTGGCGGCTGTCCGGGTTGGGCATGCGGGTCATCGCCCACGACCCGTACAACGACGAAGCCCGCCACGGCCTCGACGAGCTGCTGGCCGAGGCTGACGTGGTGTCCCTGCATGCGCCGGTCACCGACGACACCGTCGGGATGATCGGCGCCGAGCAGTTCGCGGCCATGCGCGACGGCGTGGTCTTCCTCAACACCGCCCGCGCCCAGCTGCACGACACCGATGCGCTCGTCGACGCGCTTCGCCGCGGCAAGGTGGCCGCCGCCGGCCTGGACCACTTCGCCGGCGAATGGCTGCCCACGGATCACCCGCTGGTGGGCATGCCGAACGTCGTCCTGACCCCGCACATCGGAGGGGCCACGTGGGACACTGAGGCTCGGCAGGCGCAGATGGTGGCCGACGACCTCGAAGCGTTGCTGTCGGGCGAGGCGCCCACCCACATCGTCAACCCGGAGGTGCTGGCCTCATGAAGTTCACTAAATTCACTGACAACCCGGAGACCGCGGTGCTGGACGCGGCCAAGGACATGCTGCGCCGGGGTCTGGTCGAGGGAACCGCCGGCAACATCTCGGCCCGGCGCTCCGACGGCAATATCGTCATCACGCCGTCGTCGGTCGACTATCGCGACATGCAGCTCGACGACATCGTGCTGGTCGACCCGGAAGGCGCCGTGCTGCGAGCCGCCGATGGTCGAGCGCCGTCCTCGGAGATGCGGCTGCACCTGGCTTGCTATCAGGCGTTCGACGACATCGGCAGCGTGATTCACAGCCATCCGGTGTGGGCGACCATGTTCGCAATCGCGCACGAGCCGATCCCGGCCTGCATCGACGAGTTCGCCGTCTACTGCGGCGGCGATGTTCGGTGCACCGACTATGCCGCGTCGGGCACGCCCGAGGTGGGCACCAACGCGGTCAAGGCGCTCGAGGGCCGGGCCGCCGCCCTGATCGCCAACCATGGCCTGGTGGCCGTGGGGCCGCGGCCGGACAAGGTCCTGCACGTCACCGCCCTGGTCGAGCGCACCGCGCAAATAGTTTGGGGCGCAAGGGCTCTCGGTGGCCCCGTGCCGATTCCTGAGGACGTGAACCGAAACTTCTCAATGGTTTACGGCTATCTGCGCGCCAACCCGATGTAGGCGTGATGGGTCGGGTCCGGTTTGGCAACGCGAGCATCGCGCGGGTGCAGGAATTTCAATTCGACCTGGCCACCCGCCTTTTCAGTGGAACGCCGCAGTCGGAGTGGCGGGACAACGCCGACCTGCTGGTGCCGGATTTCTTCGACCCCGAGACCGATCAGTGGCACATCGCGATCCAAACCTGGGTCATCGAGGTCGACGGGTTGACCGTCATCGTGGACACCGGCGTCGGCAACGATCGCCAGCGCCCGCACATGCCACCCCTGGATCACCTGAACACCGGATTCCTGGCTGCGCTGCAGTCGGCGGGCGTCGACCGTGACGCCGTGGACGTGGTGGTCAACACCCACATCCATTCCGACCACGTCGGCTGGAACACCATGCTGGACAACGACGTTTGGGTGCCGACGTTTCCCAACGCCCGGTATGTGGTGCCGGCCGCCGACTACCACCACTTTCGACCCGATGGGGTCGCGGCGAGGCAATCGCCGCGCACCGAAGAGGAAGAGGCCCAGCAGCGCGGTAACCAGCTCGTGTTCGCGGACAGCGTGCGACCCATCGACGAGGCGGGACAGCTCGTCCAATGGTCGGATGACTTCCAGATCAGTCAGTCACTGCGGCTGCGGCCCGCGCCTGGACACACACCGGGCAGCTCGGTGCTGTGGCTGGATGCGGGTCTGCCGGCGATCTTCGTGGGCGATCTCACCCACAGCCCGCTGCAACTGCGCCGACCCGCCGACGCCTGCGCCTTCGACGTCGACGCCTCCGCTGCGGCGATCACCCGCCGGCGGATATTCGTCGAGGCCGTGCAGGCAAAAGCCGCCCTGATACCCGCGCACTATCCCGGTCGCGGAGGCGCAACGATCCGCGCCGTCGCGGACCAATTCGACATCGACCGCTGGCTGGACATCGAATCCCTCTAGCAGACAACAACTCTGAGCCAGAGATTCAGCCGTCCTCTTGTCCGCCGGGGACTGCTCGAAGGCCGCGGAACAGCCTCATGCGATGGGTATTGATCCGATAGAACAGGCCGGGAAACCGGCGGTATAGGTGCCAGATGACCTGAACCACAACGGGAAACACAATCAGCGGCCGATTCCGGTCCACGCCCCGCAGGATCGCGCGGGCCGCGGCCTGGGCGCTCATCTGGGGCATCAGATAGTGGGTGCGCCGGCTTAACGTCGCCACCTGCTCGCGCGGCATGTTGACCACGACCATGTTGTCGTAGATTTTCGTTTTCATGTCGCCTGGACATGCTGCACTTACTTTCACGCCCAGGTCGGCTCCCTCAGCCCGCAGCGAAAGCGAAAGCCCGACGATCCCATGCTTGCTCGTGCAGTACGCAGCATTGCCCGGCTGGGGAATCAGCCCAGTGAGCGAAGAGATGTTGACGATGTGCCCATGGCCCTGGCGCGCCATCATCTGGTAGGCGTGCACGGTCCCATGCACCACGCCCAGCAAGTCGACATCGAGCACGTGACGCCACTGCTGCAACGAGAGGTCGCGGGAATCGCCGCCGATCGCGATGCCGGCATTGTTGATCATGTAGTCGACGCGTCCGTATTCGGCGACGGTGTTCTCAATCAGCTGCGCCACCTCGATCTGGTTTGCCACGTCGACCGGCACAGCAACTGCCTGCGTGCCGGCCTGCGTCAGGCGACCCGCTACCTGTTGTGCGGCGCCGCCGTCGATATCGGCGACCACGACCGTCGCGCCCCGGCGTCCGAGCTCCTCACACAGCGCCTCGCCCAGACCCATTCCGCCGCCGGTGACGATCGCCACCGCGTCCTCGAACCGTTCCATGACCGGCTCCTCTCCGGCGAGTTGCCTTGACTTTGTTTACATCGACTATAATATTACATCGGATGTAAATAATTGGAAAGGGACAGCAACGGCAAACGAGATGAGCCTGCGCGAACGCAAGCGACAGCAGACCAGGCAGGAGCTGATCAGCGCGGCCATGCGGCTGTTCGGGGAAAACGGCTACGAGCGGACCACGGTCGCCGAAATCGCATCCGCCGCAGGGGTTTCCACGAAGACATTCTTCAACTACTTCGCGAGCAAGGATGAGGTCCTTTTCCCTCACCTATCCCGCCGGATCGACGTCGCAGTGGCCCTGATCGAGCAGCGCCGGCCCGATGATCAGATGGCTGATGTCCTCGTGGCCGCGATGCAGCACATGCTGGCCGACGCCCTGACCGAGGAAGTCGATGGTGGCCTGGCGGCAGTCCGGCTCCCCATGGTCATGTCCGTGCCCGCGGTCCAAGCGGCCACCCTGCACCGCTATTTTCTGGCAGAAACCCAGCTCGCCCGTGCGCTGCAGCGCGCCTACTCCGACACGCTCGACCTGGCAGCCGCAGCCGCCGTCATCGGCTCAGTCATGGGTGCGGCGATCGCCGCCGCACTCGTCTGCCTGCAGGAAGGCGATGCCACCGAGCGACTACGCGTCGCAGTCGAACGCGCCATTGCCATAGCAATCGACGGGGTGCGCAACGTGCCGGCCAGCAATTAGCGCAACCGTAGGTAGCGCCGGGAACCTCGGCGACGCGATTCCTCCACTGCTACGTAAGGCGGGGTTCGACTGCACGACGGTCGCCACGCAGCGGCACCGCTTCGTTGGCCGACTCACCTCCTATCGCGCCACGCGCCCCGCCTAGCGCTGATCGAACGCGACCTCGACGGCGCCGCCGTCTGCCGTCAATGGTTTCCCCTCATATCGCGGTTACGGTTGATGCCATGGCACCCTACCGCGTGGTTCAGTGGTCAACCGGCAACATCGGAAAGCGAGCCCTCGGTATCCTGCTCGACCGCGACGACTTCGACGTGGTTGGCGTCCATGCCTTGGGCGCGGAGAAGGTAGGGCGCGACGCGGGGGTACTCGCGGACCGGCACGCGACCGGAGTGACCGCGACGAACGATGTCGACACGTTGCTCGACCTGGCGCCAGACTGCGTGAACTACATGCCCCGCGTCATCGACTACGACCTGGTGACCAGGATGCTGCGCTCCGGTATCAACGTGGTCACCACGGGAGACTTCCTGACCGGCACGCACCACCCGGCCGAACTCCCGACGCTCGAGGAGGCGGCGCAACAGGGACGCGCGACCTTCCTGGGCACGGGATTCGAGCCGGGCTTCATCAACGTCGTCGCCGGCTTCCTCACAGGTGCCTGCCCGCGGGTTCACAGCGTCAAACTCGTCGAAACATTGGACTGCACAACCTATCCCGTACAGGACGTGTGGAAGGTCCTCGGATTCGGCAAACGACCCCGTGAGCGGGTGACGCATCTTGACCCGGAGGCGCAACGATACGGCCTGGGCTACTTCGAGACGCTGGACATGATCGCCACCATGCTGGGTACCGAGCTCGACTCCAAGGAGGCATTCGTCGAGCCCGCCGTGCTGACCCGGGATCTGAATCTGGGCTGGGTGGACTACGCCACCGGCACCGCCGGGGGCCAACGCCGAACCTATCGCGGCTATCGCGGCGGCCGCCCAGTGGTCGAGCTAGCCATTTGCTGGACCATGAGCGACGACGCGCTCGACCCACAATGGGTCGACCCCAAGGGTTTCAGCGTCGTGATTGAAGGCGAACCGTACGTCGACGCGACGATCCGGTTCGGCCATCCCGGACAGGACGTGATGACCGTATTGATGGACAGCACCGCCGTCGCGGCGGTCAACGCCATACCGTTCCTTTGTGACGCGGCACCGGGCGTCATCACCCCGATTGACTTGCCTATCACCGGATCCCAAGGGGCACTGACGGTCTGAGTTGCCCCCGACTCCTGGCCTAGCGCTGGTCGATAGCCACCTTCACGGCGCCGCTCTCGCCCTGGTTGGCGATCGCGAGAAAGGCGTCGCGCCAACGCTCCAGCCGGAAGGTATGGGTCAACATGGGCCCTAGGTCCACCCGGCCCGCCGCGACCAGGTCGAGGTAATGGGCGATGGCGTGCTTGCGCTCGCCATCGACCTCCTCGATGCCGAAGGCGTTGCTGCCCACCCAGCTGATCTCCTTGAAATACAGCGGGCTCCACTCCCACCGCCCGGGTGCGTGGACACCGGCCTTCACCAACGTCCCCCGCGAGCGCAGGACCCGCACCCCGACTTCGAACGTCTCGGGCTTGCCCACGGTGTCGTAGACGACGTCGACCGCCCCGGGATGGGCCATCGGCAGGCCCAGCAGCGGCTGGCGCAGCCGGCCACCGCCCCAGGCGACCAGCTCCTCGATGACGGCCAGGCGGGGTTCGTGTGCCACCACTAAAGCTGCCCCGAACCGGCGGGCCAGCTCCGCCTGGGCCTCGAAGCGGGCCACCACCGCCACGGCCACGTCGGGGTAGAGCGCCCGCAGGATCGCGACCGCACACAACCCCAGCGAGCCGGCCCCGTAGACCAGGACCCGGCCCGAGCGGGGCGGCGGGTGGCGGGTGATCGCGTGCAGGGACACCGAAAACGGGTCGGCGAACACGGCCAACTCGTCGGTAATCGACTCGGGAACGGCAAACAGCATGCTGTCGTGGGCCGGCATCAATTCGGCGTATCCGCCCGTCACGTCGGCGGACACGCCGGTATGGATGCCCGGCTTGATGTCGCCGTCGGTGAAGCTCCAGCACAGGCTGTAGTCGCCGCTTTCGCAGGCGGGGCAGCGCGGCTCGATACCGCGCGGCCCGCAGGACAGCCACGGGTTGAGCACAACGCGCCGCCCGACGTCCAGCCCCCGGGCCCGGGGCCCCACCTCGACCACGTCGGCGACCACCTCGTGGCCCATGACTTGGGGAAACGAACAGAAGGCGGCCATGGCGTTGTCCGCATCGTCTTCGCCGAAATCCATCAGGATCTGCTTGGAGTCCGACCCGCAGATGCCGGTCAGCCGCGGCCGGGTGATCACCCAATCCCCATGGGGCAGTTGCGGATCCGGCACCTGCCGGAGCGCGGTCGGGCTGCGGGCCAGGTTCTTGGTCAGCGTGTTGGCGTCATCGGGAGCCGCGAAAGGCTCCGGAGGCACACCATAGACGAGCGCCTTCATCGCGGTGCCATGCCCGCGACGCCGGCGATGAACGTGTCGATGTCGGCGTTCTTGGCGTCGACCACCGCCTTCATGTCCGGGACGTAGTGCTCGAACTTGTCGCTGCCCAGCGCGTCGATGATCCCCTCGGCCACCACATCGGCGGGCACCTTGGGCCCCTGGTAGAGGGGCTCCTCGCTGCCCGGCTGATCCCAGATCTCGGTGTCGACCGGGCCGGGCTCGATCAGCTTCACCGAGATCCCGCTGCCATGGAGGTCCACGGCCATCGCCTCGCTCCAGCCGCACAGTGCGAACTTGCTTGCGCAGTAAGCGGATTCGTGGATGATCCCGAGCCGGCCGCCGACGCTCGACACGTTGACGATCACGCCCCCGCCGCGCGCCAGCATCCTCGGCAACAGGGCCAGCGTCAGCCGCATCGGTGCGAAGAAGTTGACCCGCATGACGTTCTCCACCTCGTCCGGATCCAGGGCGGTGACGGGCCGGCGCTTCGGGATGGCGGCGTTGTTGACCAGCACGTCGATGCCGCCGAGAACATCCCACGCAAGCAGCGCCAGTTCACCAAGCGCCGAGGTGTCGGCCAGGTCGGCCACCCACATCGCCGACCTCGGCGAGGTCCGCCGGCAGTCGGCCAGCACCTCGCCCAGGCGATCTCGCCGGCGGGCGATCAGCCCCACCACCGCTCCGCGGGCGGCGAGCTGTCGAGCCAGGGCGGCCCCCAAACCCGACGAGGCACCCGTGATGAGCACCCGCTTGCCCGCCGCCGCGTACGCCATCAGTCAAGGTTGCCGCGAATCCGCCGAAGCGTACAGTGGGGGCGAACAGCTTGTTATACTATCTAATTATTAGCCGAGATGGCCTAACTTCATCCGATAGGGGCAAAACATGACTTCCACCAGGTATGAGGGAGACACCTGGGACCTCGCATCCAGCGTCGGCGTGACCGCGACGATGGTCGCGGCGGCCCGCGCGATGGCCACCCGCGCCGATCGTCCGCTGATCAACGACCCGTACGCCGAGCCGCTGGTCCGGGCCGTCGGTGTGGACCTCCTCACCCGGCTGGCGACCGGCGAGGTCAACCCGAACGACTTGAACGACGTTCACGACGGCGCGACCGGGTCCGCCGGGGCCATGTCCCGCATGGCCGACAACATGGCGGTGCGCACCAAGTTCTTCGACGAGTTCTTTTTGGCCGCGACGAAGGCCGGCATCAAGCAGGTCGTGATCCTGGCCTCGGGGCTGGATTCCCGCGCGTACCGGCTGACGTGGCCCTCCTCGACGGTGGTCTATGAGGTAGACCAGCCACAGGTCATCGGATTCAAATCCCGCACGCTGGCCGAGCTGGGCGCCGCGCCGACCGCCGAGCGGCGGGTCGTGGCCATCGATCTGCGCGACGACTGGCCCGCCGCGTTGCGTGCCGCCGGGTTCGACCCGGCGCTGCCGACGGCATGGAGCGCCGAGGGCCTCCTCGGCTACCTGCCCCCGGATGCACAGGACCGCCTGCTGGACACCATCACCGAGCTCAGCGCCCCGGGCAGCCGGTTCGCCACCGAAAGCGCGCCCAACCCGGAGCCCGGTCACGAGGACAAGATGAAGGAGCGCATGCAAACCATCTCCGAACGGTGGCGCGCGCACGGATTCGATCTCGACATGGCGGGGCTCGTCTACTTCGGCGACCGCAACGAAGCGGCTCCCTATCTGGGCGACCGCGGTTGGGCGCTCGACGGCATCAGCATCCGAGACTTGTTCGAGGCCAACGGGCTTGCGCCGCTTACGGACGACGACATGCGCATGGGCGACCTGCTCTACGTCAGCGGCACCCTGGGCAAGGGACGCACCGACGGTGACAGCTGGGGGCCGGCATCCAGCGTGGGAGCGACGGCCACCATGGTCGCGGCGTCCCGCGCCGTTGCCTCGCAGGGGCCCGATGCGCTACTGGACGATCCGCTGGCCGATCCGCTGGTCCGCGCCGTGGGGTTGGAGCCGTTCGTCCGCATCATCGACGGCGAGCTCGATTTCGAGGATGACCCGCTGTTCAACCGCAAAGCCAGGGCTGAGCAGATGGCAGTACGCACAAGGTTTTTCGACGACTTCTTCACCGGTGCCGCCAAAGAGGGCATACGGCAGGCGGTGATCCTGGCTTCCGGACTCGACACGAGGGCCTACCGACTGCGGTGGCCCGCGGGCACGGTGGTCTACGAGATCGACCAGCCTCAGGTCATCGCGTTCAAGACCAACACGCTGGCCGATCTCGGCGCCGACCCGACCGCCGAACGCCGTGCCGTCGCGATCGACCTGCGGGAGGACTGGCCCGCGGCGTTGCGGGAGGCCGGGTTTGACGTCACGCAGCCGACGGCATGGAGCGCGGAAGGGCTGCTGCCCTACCTGCCGCCGGAGGCTCAGGACCGACTGTTCGACAACATCACCGCGCTCAGCGCGCCGGGCAGCCGGCTCGCCACCGAGCACGTGCCGGACCCCAACGCGTTTTCCGGTGACCGTTTGCAGCGCATCTCCGAGCGGTGGCAGCGCTTCGGCTTCGACCTCAACGCGGCCGACCTGTTCTACCGCGGCGAGCGCAGCGTCGTCGTCGACTACCTGACGGGCCAGGGCTGGCAGGTGACGCCCCATCCCGCGCGGGAGTTGTATGCGCGCAACGGTTTTGAGTTCCCCGAGGATGAGATGGCGGCCGCGTTCGGCGACATGAGCTACGTGGCGGCGACCCTTAAATAGCGTTTGGTTAGGGTCTTCCCATGCCACGCACTGACGACGACGATTGGGATCTGGCCTCCAGCGTCGGCGCCACCGCGACCTTCGTCGCGTCCGGGCGCGCCATGGCGACAAGGGATAGCCGCGGTTTGATCAACGATCCGTTCGCCGAACCGCTGGTGCGCGCGGTCGGGTTGGATTTCTTCACCAAGCTGCTGGACGGTGAGCTCGATCTGGCCGCGATCGAGAACGCCACGCCGGAGCGCCTTCAGGCGATGATCGACGGAATGGCGGTGCGCACCAAGTATTTCGACGATTACTTCGTTGAAAACCTGGAGCGAACCGGCAGCGGGGTGCGGCAAGCGGTGATACTCGCGTCGGGTTTGGACGCGCGTGCCTACCGACTGCCCTGGCCGGACGGCACGGTGGTTTACGAGATCGACCAACCACAGGTGATCGAGGGAGTTCAAGACCCGCACCCTGGAGGACCTCGGCGCAGCCCCAACGGCCGACCGCCGCGCCGTGGGGATCGACCTGCGCGACGATTGGCCGGCCGCGCTGCGAGCGGCCGGACTGGACACGACGACACCGACCGCGTGGTTGGCCGAGGGTCTGCTGATCTATTTGCCGCCGGAGGCCCAAGACCGGTTGTTCGACAGCATTACCGCGCTCAGCGCACCCGGTAGCGCGGTCGCCACCGAATTCGTGCCCGGCATCATCGATTTCGACGCCGACCGGGTTCGGGAGATGTCCGGTTC
>Ga0318538_10000054_pt1 | contig 20470 bp, 17 predicted proteins | sample GRESIP166b4f23_FD_202504 | JGI IMG/M metagenome (GOLD analysis project Ga0318538, IMG submission 202504) | Tropical soil microbial communities from Luquillo Experimental Forest, Puerto Rico - GRE.SIPMG.166b4f23 | ecosystem: Environmental > Terrestrial > Soil > Tropical forest > Bulk soil...
CGTATTTGTGGTGCCCACCATCGCGCTCGCCGTACCGTGGCTCACGGAGCTGGAGCGGCTGTTCAACCTCTAGCGCAACGCGAGGCGAAACCCCTTGGAGGACCACTAGTCCGCTGTGCCACAGTGTGGTCGGATTTGCTTGCGAAAGGCTTCAGGAAAAGTTGTCCAACTGAGAGGCCCGACTGGGAGGCAGGACATGAGTTCGTCGGATTCGAAGACTGGCACCGCGCAGATCGGCGTCACCGGCCTGGCGGTAATGGGTTCGAACATCGCGCGTAATTTCGCCCACCACGGCTACACGGTGGCACTGCACAACCGGTCGATCGCCAAGACCGATGCGCTGCTCAAGGAACACGGCAGCGAGGGCAAGTTCGTGCGTTCGGAGACCATCGCGGAATTCCTCGACGCGCTGGAGAAGCCGCGGCGGGTGCTGATCATGGTCAAGGCCGGCGATCCCACCGACGCGGTCATCAACGAGCTTGCCGACGCCATGGAGGAAGGCGACATCATCATCGACGGCGGCAACGCCCTCTACACCGACACCATCCGCCGCGAGAAGGCGATGCGCGAGCGCGGCCTGCATTTCGTCGGCGCCGGAATCTCCGGTGGTGAAGAGGGCGCCCTCAACGGCCCGTCGATCATGCCGGGTGGGCCGGCCGAGTCGTACAAGTCGCTGGGCCCGCTGCTCGAGGAGATCTCCGCCCATGTCGACGGGGTGCCGTGCTGCACCCACATCGGCCCCGACGGCTCGGGGCACTTCGTGAAGATGGTGCATAACGGCATCGAGTACTCCGACATGCAGTTGATCGGCGAGGCCTACCAGCTGCTGCGCGACGGGCTGGGTATGACGGCGCCACAGATGGCCGACGTCTTCACCGAGTGGAACAAGGGCGAGCTGGACAGTTACCTGATCGAGATCACCGCCGAAGTGTTGCGCCAGACCGACGCCAAAACCGGAAAGCCGCTCGTCGACGTCATCCTCGACGAGGCCGAGCAGAAGGGCACGGGCCGCTGGACGGTGAAGTCGGCCCTGGACCTCGGTGTGCCGGTCACCGGCATCGCCGAGGCGGTGTTCGCCCGCGCGCTGTCGGGTTCCGTGGCCCAGCGCAAGGCCACCACCGGGCTGGCGTCGGGCGCGCTGGGCAGGCGACCAAGCGCCACGCCAAATGAGTCGGCGCAGTTCACCGAGGACGTCCGGCAGGCCCTTTACGCGTCGAAGATCATCGCGTACGCGCAAGGGTTCAACCAGATTCAAGCCGGCAGCGCCGAATACGACTGGGGCATCACGCCGGGCGACCTGGCCACGATCTGGCGCGGTGGCTGCATCATCCGGGCGAAGTTCCTCAACCGCATCAAAGAGGCCTTCGACGAAGACGCGGACCTGCCGACGCTGATCGTCGCACCTTACTTCCGCAGCGCGATCGAGGCCGCGATCGACGGCTGGCGCCGCGTCGTCGTCACCGCCACGCAGTTGGGCATCCCAATCCCGGGTTTCTCGTCCGCGCTGTCCTACTACGACGCCCTGCGCACCGAGCGGCTGCCCGCGGCGCTCACCCAGGGGCTGCGCGATTTCTTCGGTGCGCACACCTACGGCCGCATCGACGCCGACCCGGACAAGCGGTTCCACACCCTATGGAGCGGAGACCGCACCGAAGTGCCGGTCTAGTAAAGGGGCACAGCGACCGAGATGAGGTTTCTGGACGGGCATCGACCCGCGTACGACCTGACCTACAACGACGTTTTCATCGTGCCGAACCGGTCCGAGGTGGCGTCGCGCTTCGGCGTCGACTTGTCCACCATCGACGGCTCCGGCACCACCATCCCGGTGGTGGTCGCCAACATGACCGCGGTGGCCGGACGGCGAATGGCCGAGACGGTCGCGCGCCGCGGTGGGGTCGTGATCCTGCCGCAGGATCTTCCGATCACGGCGGTGCAGCAGACCGTGGAGTTCGTCAAAAGCCGCGACCTCGTTCTCGACACCCCGGTGATGCTGGCGCCCGACGACTCGGTGTCCGACGCGATCGCCCTGATCCACAAGCGGGCGCACGGGGTCGCCGTCGTCCTGTTCGAGGGACGCCCGGTCGGGTTGGTGAGCGAATCATCGTGCCTGGGCGTGGACCGCTTCACCCGGGTGCGCGACGTCGCCGTGAGTGACTTCGTGACCGCCCCGGCGGGCACCGAGCCGCGCAAGATATTCGACCTGCTCGAGCACGCCCCGATCGACGTCGCCGTGGTGACCAACCCGGACGGGACGCTGGCGGGAGTGCTGACCCGCACCGGGGCGATCCGCACCGGTCTGTACACGCCGGCCACCGATGCGCGCGGGCGGCTGCGGGTCGGCGCGGCCATCGGCATCAGCGGCGACGTTGGCGCCAAGGCCCGGTCCCTTGCCGAGGCCGGCGTCGACGTGCTGGTCATCGACACCGCACACGGGCATCAGGTGAAGACGCTGGAAGCGATAGAGCTGGTGGCATCGGTTATTTCCAAGCAGGACTTGGGTTTGCCGCTGGCGGCGGGCAACGTGGTGTCTGCGGCGGGTACGCGGGATCTGCTGGGCGCGGGGGCGACCATCGTCAAGGTCGGCGTGGGACCGGGCGCGATGTGCACCACCCGGATGATGACCGGTGTCGGTCGACCACAATTCTCCGCTGTCGTCGAATGCGCTTCCGCGGCAAGGGAACTCGGTGGCCACGTGTGGGCCGACGGCGGCATCCGGCATCCGCGGGACGTGGCGCTGGCACTGGCCGCCGGGGCGTCGAACGTCATGATCGGGTCGTGGTTCGCGGGCACCTACGAGTCGCCCGGAGACCTGATGCGCGACCGCGACGACCAACCGTACAAGGAGAGCTACGGCATGGCGTCCAAACGCGCGGTGGTGGCCCGTACCGGCGCCGACACCGCGTTTGATCGCGCCCGCAAGGCGTTGTTCGAGGAGGGCATCTCGACGGCGCGGATGGGGCTGGACCCCGACCGCGGCGGTGTCGAGGACCTGATCGATCACATCACCTCCGGCCTGCGCAGCACCTGCACCTATGTCGGCGCCTCGACGCTCGCCGAGTTGCATGAGCGGGCCGTCGTCGGTGTGCAGTCGGCCGCGGGCTTCGCCGAGGGCCATCCGTTGCCCTTGGGTTGGTGAGTCGCGAACCTGGGAACCTTGAGTACATCGCTACCATGTGAATTCACGTGAATTTCGTCGCGCCGCAAAGCCGCTGCGCGGCATCGAGGGAAAGGGATGACGTGCCGCAGGCACGCGTCGAGGCCCGTTTACTGGCCCATGCCTTCCGGGAGCGGCGCCCGGGCCCGTCATGAACGTCACCGTCGCCCTCATCAGCGTGCTGGCCATCGCGCTGCTCATCTTCTTCAACGCGGTCTTCGTCGCGGCCGAATTCTCGCTGACCGCCCTGGACAGCACCATCGTGGAAGCCAACGCGCGCCACGGTGGCCGTCGCGACCGCCTCATCCAGCGCGCCCAGCACAGGCTGTCGTTTCAGCTGTCGGGTGCACAACTGGGTATCTCGGCCACCACACTCGCGGCCGGATACTTGACGGACCCGATGGTGGCCGACCTGCCGCATCCGGCGCTGAGCGCGATCGGAATACCGGATCGGCTGGCCGACGCGATCATCGCGTTCCTGGTGCTGGTGATCGTGACGTCGGTGTCGATGGTCTTCGGTGAGCTGGTCCCGAAATACCTCGCCCTGGCGCGCCCGCTGTCGACCGCCCGCGCCGTCACCGGCTTTCAAATGCTGTTTTCGCTGCTACTCACCCCGGCTATCCGGCTGACGAACGGCGCGGCCAACTGGATCGTTCGCGAGCTGGGCATCGAGCCGGCCGAGGAGCTGCGGTCGGCCCGGTCACCGCAGGAATTGGTGTCGCTGGTGCGTACCTCGGCGCGCAGCGGCACCCTGGACGCCGCCACCGCCGCCCTGGTGCGGCGCTCGCTGCAGTTCGGCGCGCGCACCGCCGAGGAGTTGATGACGCCCAGGTCCAAGATCGTGGCGCTGGAGACCGACGACACCGTCGCCGACCTCGTTGCCGCGGCCGCCGAGTCCGGCTTCTCGCGATTCCCCGTCGTCGACGGTGACCTCGACGAGACCGTCGGCATCGTGCACGTCAAGCAGGTCTTCGCGATTCCCGCGGCCGATCGCGCGCGCACCCTGCTGACCACGCTCGCGCAACCCGTCCCCGTGGTGCCGTCGACGTTGGACGGCGACGCGGTGATGGCCGAGATCCGCGCCAACAGCCTGCAGACCGCGATGGTCGTCGACGAATACGGCGGCACGGCCGGCATCGTGACCGTTGAGGACTTGATCGAAGAGATCGTCGGTGACGTCCGCGACGAACACGACGACGCCACCCCCGACGTGGTCGCAGCCGGCGGTGGCTGGCGGGTATCGGGCCTGCTACGCATCGACGAGGTGGCCAGCGCGACCGGATATCGAGCTCCCGAGGGGCCGTACGAGACGATCGGCGGCCTTGTGCTCCGCGAACTCGGCCACATCCCGGTGGCCGGAGAAGCGGTCGAGCTGCCCGCGTTGGACCCCGACGGCCTGCTGGACACCTCGATGCCTTGGCAGGCGACCGTGGTTCGGATGGACGGCCGCCGGATCGACCTGCTCGAGTTGACCGAACTGGGCAGTCGCAGCGAAACCCCCGCTGGACAGGGCCACTGATGAACCCGATAAACCAAGCCCTGGGAATCGTGCTGGCGATCCTGCTGATCGGCGTGAACGCGTTCTTCGTCGGGGCGGAATTCTCGCTGATCTCGGCCCGCCGCGACCGCCTCGAAGCGTTGGCCGAGCAGGGCAAGGCGCGAGCCGTTACCGTGATCCGCGCCGGTGAGCAGCTGCCGGCGATGCTGGCCGGCGCGCAGTTGGGCGTCACGGTCGCGTCCCTGCTGCTCGGCCGGATCGGGGAGGCCGCGGTCGCCAGCGTGCTGCGCACGACGTTCGGGCTGGCCGGTCTGCACCCGGCGTTGCTGCACACGTTGTCGCTCGTGATCGCGCTGGCGATCGTGGTCACGCTACACGTTCTGTTGGGCGAGATGGTGCCGAAGAACATCGCGCTGGCAGGCCCGGAGCGCACCGCGATGCTGCTGGTGCCGCCATACCTGGTCTATGTGCGCGCCGCCCGGCCGTTCATCGCGTTCTACAACAAGTGCGCCACCCTGGTGGTGCGCGCGCTGGGCGTCGAGCCCAAGGACGAACTCGACGTCACGGTGTCCACCGCCGAGCTGGGCGAGATGATCGCCGAATCGGTGTCCGAAGGCCTGCTGGATCCCGAGGAGCACACCAGGCTGACCCGGGCGCTACAGATTCGCACCCGAGTGGTCGGCGATGTGGCCGTTCCGCTCGCCGATATTCAGGCGATACCGGTGGCCGCGGCCGACTCCGGGCCGATGGTCGGAGCGGTCGAACAAGCGTTGGCCCAGAGTGGGTACTCCCGGTTTCCCGTTGTGGATCTCGACGGGAAGTTCATCGGCTACCTGCACATCAAGGACGTGTTGACGCTCAACGACGACCCCAAGACGGTGATCGATCTGGCGCTGGTGCGACCGCTGCCGCGGCTTGCCAAGTCGCTGCCGCTGGCGGATGCCCTGTCGCGAATGCGTCGCAGCAACAGCCACCTGGCACTTGTGACCGACGACGCCGGCGGCGTGGTCGCGATGGTGGCGATGGAAGATCTGGTGGAGGACCTGGTCGGCACTATGCGCGACGCGTAGGCCGACTGGCCCGGGTTGGGCCGCACGACCCGTATGATCTCCAACGGCCGCCAGTCAAAAGAGGGCCGGACCTGCCCTGGACCTGCTTTGTTGGCTCGGCCGGATAACGATCGTCGGGCTGCTGGTCGGTAGGCTGACGATAACGCCTGTTGAGGAGGGCGGTGCGTTGCCAGTTGGCCCATTTTGGAGGAGAAAGATGACTGATCGCGCGTCGGTGGGGAACTTGCGCGTCGCCCGAGTGCTCTACGACTTCGTGAACAAAGAGGCCCTGCCTGGCACCGACATCGACCCGGACAGCTTCTGGGCGGGTGTCGACAAGGTCGTCACCGACCTCACCCCGCAGAATCAGGATTTGCTGAACCGTCGCGATGAGCTGCAGGCCCAGATCGACAGGTGGCACCGGCAACGGGTGATCGGGCCCTTCGATGCCGAGGCGTACCGCGAGTTCCTCGCTGAAATCGCGTATCTACAGCCCGAACCCGAGGATTTCACCATCACCACCTCCGGTGTTGACGAGGAGATCACGAAGACGGCCGGCCCCCAGCTGGTGGTGCCGGTGCTCAACGCGCGGTTTGCGCTGAACGCAGCGAACGCTCGCTGGGGTTCCCTCTACGACGCGCTGTACGGCACCGACGTCATTCCGGAGAGCGACGGGGCCGAAAAGGGATCGAGCTACAACAAGGTTCGCGGCGACAAGGTGATCGCTTACGCCCGCAGGTTCCTCGACCAGGCCGTCCCCCTGGAGTCGGGTTCGTGGGCGGGCGCGACGGGCCTGAGCATCGTCGACGGTCGGCTGCAGATCGCGAGCGGTGGGGATTCCACCGGCTTGGCGAGCCCGGAGAAGTTCGTCGGGTACAGCGGCGAGCTTGGCTCGCCCAGCTGGTCGGTGTTGCTGGTCAACCACGGGCTGCACATCGAGATCCTCATCGACCCCGAGTCACCGATCGGCAAGACCGACCCGGCCGGTATCAAAGACGTGATCCTCGAGTCGGCGGTCACCACCATCATGGACTTCGAAGACTCCGTGACCGCCGTCGACGCCGACGACAAGGTGCTCGGCTACCGCAACTGGCTCGGGCTGAACAAGGGCGACCTGGCCGAGGAGGTCACCAAGGGCGGTGAGGCCTTCACCCGGGTGCTCAACCCGGACCGCACCTACACCACGCCCGACGGCGGTGAGCTCACCCTGCCCGGCCGCAGTCTGTTGTTCGTCCGCAACGTCGGCCATCTGATGACCAACGACGCGATCGTGGACGCGGACGGCAACGAGGTGTTCGAGGGCATCATGGACGGGCTGTTCACCGGTCTGACGGCGATCCACGGGCTCAAAACCGGCAAAGCCAACGGGCCGTTGACGAATAGCCGCACCGGTTCCATCTACATCGTCAAACCCAAGATGCACGGACCCGACGAGGTCGCGTTCACCTGCGAGCTGTTCAGCCGCGTCGAAGACGTCCTCGGCCTCCCGCAGGCCACGCTGAAGGTCGGCATCATGGACGAAGAGCGGCGTACGACGGTCAATTTGAAGGCGTGCATCAAGGCCGCCGCCGACCGGGTGGTGTTCATCAACACCGGCTTCCTGGACCGCACCGGCGACGAGATCCACACCTCGATGGAGGCCGGCCCGATGATCCGCAAGGGTGCGATGAAGAGCACGACGTGGATCAAGGCCTACGAGGACGCCAACGTCGACACCGGACTGGCCGCCGGCTTCAAGGGCAAGGCGCAGATCGGCAAGGGCATGTGGGCGATGACCGAGCTGATGGCCGACATGGTCGAGCAGAAGATCGGCCAGCCGAAGGCGGGCGCCACCACCGCGTGGGTCCCCTCGCCGACGGCGGCGACCCTGCACGCGATGCACTACCACTACGTGGATGTGAGCGCCGTGCAGGAAGAGCTCGCGGGCAAGAAGCGCACGACCATCGAGGAGCTGCTGACCATCCCGCTGGCCAAGGAGCTGGCCTGGGCGTCCGAGGAGATCCGCGAGGAGGTCGACAACAACTGCCAGTCCATCCTCGGCTATGTGGTGCGCTGGGTTGAGCAGGGTGTCGGCTGCTCGAAGGTGCCCGACATCCACGACACGGCACTCATGGAGGACCGCGCCACCCTGCGGATCTCCAGCCAGCTGCTGGCCAACTGGCTGCGCCACGGCGTGATCACCGAAGAGGATGTCCGGGCCGGCCTGGAACGCATGGCCCCGATCGTGGATCACCAGAACGCCGGCGATGCGGCCTACCGGCCCATGGCGCCGAACTTCGACGACAGCATTGCCTTCCTGGCCGCCCAGGATCTGATCTTGACCGGGGGTGAGCAGCCCAATGGCTACACCGAGCCGATCCTGCATCGGCGTCGGCGTGAGTTCAAGGCTCGCGCCGCCGCCGGCTGAAACCTGCTTGACATGCGGTAATGCGGTCGATGACTAGAATCTGCGCCGAGTTCGCAAACGGTCGACGGAAAGGCGGCGGGCATCATCATGGGTAGGCACAGTTTGCCCGACCCTGAGGATTCCGTCGACGAACCCTCTGGCGAAGACGTTGCCGACGTTGCGCACCCCGGCGGCGACACCGACTACCGCTACGACTCAGACGAGCAAGACCTCTCCGCTGACGAAGGCGACCATGCGGATGAGGATGAGGACTTCGCCGCCGAACACACGTTCGGGGCGGACACCGATGACGAGTATCCGGAATTTCCGCCCCGACCGGCGGGCGCGGCGGGCCCGGCGGGCTCGAAGCCCCCGACCTCCCGGCCGTCCCTGCTCGGCGGCGGGCACCGGGGACTCGGCGACTGGCGAGGCGGTCACCGCAGCGATGCCGGGCGCCGAGGGGTCAGCGTCGGCGTGATCGTCGCCCTCGTCGCCGTCGTCGTGGTGGTGGGCACCGTGATCCTGTGGACCTTCTTCGGCGATGCCCTGTCCCACCGCTCGCACCAGGCGGCCGCGCAATGCGTGGGAGGCAAAGAGACGGTCGCGGTCGTCGCCGACCCCTCGATCGCCGATCCCGTGCAGCAGCTCGCGGAGAGCTACAACTCGTCGGCCGGCCCGATCGGTGACCGCTGCATGGTGGTGAATGTCAAACCGGCCGGCTCCGACGCCGTCATCAACGGTTTCATCGGCAAGTGGCCCGCCGAGTTGGGCGGCCAGCCGGCATTGTGGATCCCGGGCAGCTCGATCTCCGCGGCGCGGCTGGCCGCGGCCGCGCCTCAGAAAACGATCACCGAGACCCGTTCCCTGGTGACGTCACCGGTGATGCTCGGCGTCCGGCCGGAGCTCGTGCCGGCCCTGGCCAACCAGACTTGGGCGGCGCTACCCGGCCTGCAAACGAACCCGAGCGTGTTGGCCGGCTTGAACATGCCGACGTGGGGATCGCTACGACTAGCGCTGCCGATGAGCGGCAACGGTGACGCCTCGTTTCTGGCCGGGGAGGCGGTCGCAGCCGCTTCGGTACCCGCGGGTGCACCGGTAACCCAGGGCACCGGCGCAGTGCGCACGCTACTGAGCGCGCAACCCAAGTTGGCGGACAACTCGTTGGCAGAGGCGATGAACGTGCTGCTCAAGCCCGGCGACGTGGCGACCGCACCGGTGCACGCGGTGGTCACGACCGAGCAGCAGCTGTTCCAGCGCGGGCAGTCGCTGTCGGACGCCAAGGGCACGCTGGGCTCCTGGCTGCCACCTGGGCCGGCGCCGGTCGCCGACTATCCCACGGTGCAGCTCAGCGGCTCGTGGCTGTCGCGCGAGCAGACCTCGGCGGCCAGTGAGTTCGACCACTTCATGCGTAGGCCCGAACAACTCGCGAAGCTGGCCAAGGCCGGGTTCCGCGTCAACGGAGTCAAGCCGCCGAGCAGCCCGGTCACCAGTTTCGCGGCGCTGCCCTCGACGCTTTCGGTGGGCGACGATGCAATCCGCGCCACACTGGCCGAAGCGATGGCGGCCCCGTCGAGCGGACTGGCCACGATCGTCATGCTCGACCAGTCCATGCCCACCCAGGAAGGCGGAAAAAGCCGGCTGGCCAACGTGGTCGGCGCGCTCGAAGCCAAGATCAAAACACTGCCGCCCACCGCCGTTATGGGGCTGTGGACCTTCGACGGCCACGAAGGCCGTTCGGAGGTGACGAGCGGGCCGCTGGCCGACCGCCTGCCGGCGTTGACGGCCGCGCTGGACAAGCAGTACGCCTCGGCCGGCGGTGCGGTCTCGTTTACCACCCTGCGGCTGCTCTACCAAGAGATGCAGGCCAACTACCATGCCGGCCAAACGAATTCGATATTGGTGATCACTGCTGGGCCACACACCGACCAATCCCTGGACGGCCCCGGTTTGCAGGATTTCATCCGCAAGGCCGACCCGGGCAAACCGATCGCGATCAACGTCATCGACTTCGGTGCCGACTCGGACCGGGCCACGTGGGAAGCGGTCGCCCAGCTCAGCGGCGGTAGCTACCAGAACCTGGCCACATCGGCCTCCCCCGACCTCGCCACGGCGCTCAACACGTTTTTAGGCTAGTCGCCGCGCGGCACGACGCGGACCGCGTCGCGTTAAGCGAATGCCTCCACTGGCGGGCATGAGCACACCAGGTTGCGGTCGCCGTAGGCGCCGTCGATGCGACGCACCGGTGGCCACACCTTGGGCCGGAAGTTCTTCCCCAGCGGATAGGCCGCCTCTTCCCGGGTGTACGGGTGATCCCAATCGGTGACCAGTAGGCACTCGGCGGTGTGGGGGGCGCCGCGCAACGGATTGTCTTCACCAGACCACAGCCCGGCCGCTACCTTGTCGATCTCGCCGCGGATGGCGATCATGGCCTCGCAGAAGGCGTCGACTTCGATGAGGCTCTCGCTCTCGGTGGGCTCCACCATGAGCGTGCCGGCCACCGGGAAGCTCATGGTCGGTGCGTGGAATCCATAGTCCGCCAAGCGTTTTGCGACATCGTCGACGGTCACCCCGGTCGACTTGGTGATCGCGCGCAAGTCGAGGATGCACTCGTGGGCGACCATGCCGTTCTCGCCGGTGTAGAGCACGGGGAAGTACTCGTCGAGCCGGCGGGCGATGTAGTTGGCCGAGGCGATCGCGGTGAGCGAAGCCGCCCGCAGGCCGTCGGCGCCCATCATCCTGATATAGGCCCAGGTGATCGGCAGGATCGAGGCCGACCCGTAGGGTGCGGACGACACGGGAGGTCCCTGGGGCAGCTCCGGGGCGAACGGGTGACCCGGCAGGAACGGGGCCAGGTGGGAGCGCGCCGCCACCGGACCGACGCCCGGCCCGCCGCCGCCGTGCGGGATGCAGAACGTCTTGTGCAGGTTCAGGTGGCTGACGTCGCCACCGAACTTCCCCGGCCGGGCCAGGCCGACCAGCGCGTTGAGGTTGGCACCGTCGATGTAAACCTGGCCGCCGGCGTCGTGCACAGCCGCGCAGATGTCGGCGATGTCGTGCTCGTACACGCCGTGGGTGGACGGATAGGTGACCATCAGGGCCGCCAGCCGGTCCGCATGCTCGGCCACCTTGGCCCGCAGATCGTCGAGGTCGACGTCGCCGTTGTCGCGGCAGGCCACCACGACCACCCGCAGCCCGGCCAACGCGGCCGACGCGGCGTTGGTGCCGTGCGCGCTGGACGGGATGAGGCAGATGTCGCGGTGCGGTTCGCCCCGGCTGGCGTGGTACTCGTGAATCGCCAACAGGCCGGCGTACTCGCCTTGCGAGCCGGCGTTGGGCTGCAGCGAGACGGCGTCGTAACCGGTGATTTGCACCAGCCAGCTCTCCAGGTCGGCGATGAGACGGCGCAGACCGGCCGTGTCGGATGCCGGGGCGAACGGGTGCTGGCGGGCGAACTCCGGCCAGGTGATCGGTTCCATCTCGGCGGCCGCGTTGAGTTTCATCGTGCACGAGCCAAGCGGAATCATGCTGCGGTCCAAGGCGATATCCTTGTCCGCCAGCGCGCGCAGGTAGCGCATCATCGCCGTCTCGGTGCGGTATTGGGTGAATGCGGGATGGGTCAGAAACTCCGACGTGCGGGTCGCCCCCATGTTGACGTCGACTCGGGCCGGTTCGGTGGGCGCCACCCCGAACGCGTCGATGACCGCCGCCACGTGCGCGTCAGTGGTGGCTTCATCGCAGGCCACCGAGACGTGGTCGTCGTCCACCTGCCACAGGTTGATGCCCTTCTCCTTGGCCGCGGCCACCACTTCGCCGGCGCGCCCCGGCACTTGGGCCAACACCGTGTCGAAGTACTTGTCGTGCACCAGCGCGTCGCCCACTGCGGCGGCGATTGTCTCGGCATGGGCGTGCACCCGGCGGGCGATCTCAGTCAACCCGTCGGCGCCGTGGTAGCTCGCATACATCGCGGCCATCACCGCCAGCAGCACCTGCGCGGTGCAGATGTTGCTGGTCGCCTTGTCGCGACGGATGTGCTGCTCGCGGGTCTGCAGCGCCAGCCGGTAGGCCGGTGAACCGTCGACATCCTGTGACACGCCGACCAGCCGCCCCGGCAACTGACGGGCGTGCTTGGTGTGCACCGCCAGGTACCCGGCGTGCGGGCCACCGAATCCCATTGGTACACCCAATCTTTGGGTGGTGCCGAACGCGACGTCGGCGCCAATCTCACCGGGCGGCGTGATCAGCGTCAAGGCCAACAGGTCGGCGCCGATGGCGACCAGCGCGCCCCGGTCGTGCGCCTGTGCCACCAAGGCTGCCCAATCGGTCACCCGGCCGCTGGCGCCGGGCAGCTGGGTGATGACGCCGAAGAAGTCACCGTCCGGGAGGCCGTCACGCAAGTCAGCGGTAACGATCTCGATGCCCAATGGCTTGGCCCGCGTGGCGAGCACGGCCGCGGTCTGGGCGAAAACGTCGGTGTCCACCACGAGCCGGTTCGTCGTGCCGCGAGCCGCGCGGTGCATTAACGTCATCGCCTCGGCGGCGGCGGTGCCCTCGTCGAGCATCGACGCGTTGGCGACCTCCAGGCCGGTGAGGTCGGCCACCATCGTCTGGAAATTCAGCAACGCTTCCAGCCGGCCCTGGCTGATCTCCGGCTGGTAGGGCGTGTAAGCGGTGTACCAGGCGGGGTTCTCCAAGACGTTGCGCAACAACACCGCGGGCGTAAGCGTGTCGTAGTAGCCCTGTCCGATCATCGACACCGCGACGGTGTTGGCGTCGGCCAGGGCCCGCAGCTCGGCCAGCGCCTCGGTCTCGCTGGCTGCGGGCGGCAACTTGTCCAGACCCGGCGCGGCGCCGCCGTTGGTGCGCTTGTCGAGGATCCCCGTCGGGACCGCCTTGGATGCCAGCTCCTCGAACGAGTCGACGCCGATGACGGCAAGCATGGCCGCGACGGCCTGACTGTCCGGGCCGATGTGCCGGGCTGCGAACGCTGATTGGTCGGTCACTGGCGAAACTCCCGAGGTCGAGGGACTAACGGCCCTCTCCCTCTGTCTTCACCCGTTCGCCAGGCGCCTGAGAGATTCGGCGCCGATTGTCTTCTCAGCGCCTTTCCCCATCGGCGGGTGTCGACCGTTAACGATCTCCACCGCTTTCCAGAGGCATCGTTATCTCGCGCGGTCCGGGTGCCTGAGAGGTTGACGGAGAGGTGTTGCTCCTTCGGCGTCCGTAACTGGCAGTCACGGAACTCTCCCGCTCGAGTGCGATGCAGAAACTAGTTTAAGCCCAGTCTACCCGGCGAGCGGTCAGCCGATCTTGCGGTCGCGATGCTTGCGCCGAGAAGCCAGCTCGTCTTCGGGAGTCGCAATCGACTCGCCGCCGTCGGCGCGCTCGCCGTGGAAGTCGGCGATGACACCGGTCAGCTCGCGCATGGCGCCCGACACGGCGATGCCGAACACGCCCTGCCCGCCCTGCAGGAGGTCGACAACCTCTTCGGCGGACGTGCACTCGTAAACCGTCGTGCCGTCGGAGAACAAGGTGATGTTGGCCAGATCCCGTACGCCGCGTTGGCGCAGATGGTCGACCGCGACCCGGATGTTGTGCAGCGAGATACCGGTGTCGAGCAGCCGCTTGACGATCTTGAGAACCAGGATGTCCTTGAACGAGTAGAGCCGCTGGCTGCCGGAGCCGGCCGCGCTGCGGATCGACGGCACCACCAGCGACGTGCGTGCCCAGTAGTCCAGCTGCCGGTAGGTGATTCCGGCGATCTGGCAGGCACTCGGCCCGCGGTAGCCGACCAGCTCGTCGGGAACGGAGTCGTCGGGAAAGAGTCCGGGCTGGACGGGTGCGGTCGCCGCGGTGACGTCGGGGTCGCCGCTGGCGGCGTTCGCGTGGTCAGCAAGGTCCAGCTGCTCTTGACGTGGCTGCTCGCTCACGGTGGTTCCTCTCGCCGATCGCGCATGGTTACTAGCTGCGTCTCTGGCTGCACCGCAGCCACGTTTAGTCAGGCCCGAGTGCTAGAGAGCTTACGCTTTTCGGTAGCCGTCGTGCCTTTAAGTCGTGATCAAAGTATGGCCGCCGCGGGCCTAACTGGGCACGCTATCCGCCAGCGTGTCGAGATCACAGTGTCAGATGAGACGCATCCGTGACGTCGATATCGGGCCTAGAAGGCTCTAAAACGCTTAGGTGGCCTTGAAATCGTCGGGAGACACGCTGTCGAGAAACTCTTTGAACTTCTCGACCTCGTCCTCCCGGACGGCGGTGTTGGCCTCCTCGTCGCTCTCGTCGGGGATGAGCAGCCCGGCCTGGGCAAGCACGGCCTCCTCGACATAGATCGGAACGCCGACCCGCAGCGCTATCGCCACAGAATCCGACGGGCGCGCCGAGACCGTGATGTTTCGGTCGAAGACCAGGTCGGCGTAAAAGGTGCCTTCCTGGAGGTCGACGATCCGCACCTCTTTCAGCGAATGCCCAAGCGCCGCAATGAGATCCCTGATCAGATCATGCGTCAACGGGCGAGGTGGTTCGACGCCCTGCTGCTCAAGTGCGATGGCAGCGGCCTCAGACTGACCAATCCAAATTGGCAGGTACCGGTCCCCGTTGGCTTCGCGCAGCAACAGCACCGGCTGGTTCTGCGGCTGCTCTACGCGAATGCCGACAACACGAACTTCACCCATTTGTGTCTGCCCTCCGCACATGCCGCCATGGTCTCACTCCCAGTCAGCGCGACGACGCGGTCGACCATCATGTCTCTCCACGCCGCCGAACACCAAGCTGTCCAACGAAGTCTAATCCTCAGCGATGCAGAACGTCGCGAACGGCGGACTTGATCAATGACGTGTGCAGGGTGATGGCGAGCGCTGCCACCTCACGCGCCAGGTCATCGGCACGATCGCGGGCGCCGGCCTTGCCGGCTTTGACCACCGGCCCCGCGATTTGGGCGATCAGGTCCGACTGCCTGTCGGCCGCCGAGCGGAAGGCACGCAGATGCCGCGGCTCGACGCCGTATTCGGACAGTGCCCGCGCACATTGGAGGATCACGACGGCGTGCTCGTCGAAGAACCCGCCCGGGCCGGTGGTGATCACCCCTGCTCTGAGCAGCGCCGTCAGCAGTCCGTCGTCCACTCCCGAGCGCTCCAGGAGGTCTTCTCGGCTCAGCCGGACGCGGGTGGGAGCCACCGCCGCCGCGGCGGATCCGGCCTCCAAACCAGCCTCGTCCGCGACATCCACTGCCCCGCTGGCGGCTACCGGCACCAATCGCGGTACGCCGTAAGGCGTTCCGATGGGCGGGAGTTCGCCGTCGGGCTGGGCGTCCAGCTGTGCCCTGATCACCTTCAGCGGCAGGTAGTGATCGCGCTGCGCGGTGAGGATGAACCGCAGCCGTGCGCAGTCGTATGCGGTGAACCTCCGGTACCCCGACGCGGCGCGCCGCGGCGTCACCAGTCCCTCAGCCTCCAAGAAGCGAATCTTGGAAATTGTGACATCGGGGAAATCCGGCCTCAACAGGTCCAGGACCGCCCCGATCGACATCCCGGCAAGCGTCGGGCTATCGGGTGCGCTCACTAGCCTGAAGATCCTCCGTCGTCGTCACCTTGCTTGGGCCCGGTCAAGAACACCAAGCGGAACTTACCGATCTGCACTTCGTCGCCGTTTGCCAGCACCGCCGAATCCACGGGCTCACGGTTGACGTAGGTGCCGTTAAGGCTACCGACGTCAACGACGTGGAATTCGTTGTTGTCCAACCTGAATTCGGCGTGGCGACGGCTGACGGTGACGTCATCGAGGAAGATGTCGCTGTCGGGATGCCGGCCGGCGGACGTGATGGGCTGGTCGAGCAGAAACCGCGAGCCCGCGTTCGGTCCTCGTTTGACGACCAGCAGCGCCGAGCCGGCCGGGAGTCCTTCTACCCCGGATACCGCGGTCTCGGTCCCCGCTTGGGCGGGGGCGTCCAGCTCGTTGAGGAAGTCGGCACGGAAGACAGAAGTCGTCTCCACGGTGACTTCGTCAGAAGTCTGGTCCTTGTCCATGTCCGTCACGCGCTGCTCCTCACTGGCCGCTGTGGCGTTATCTGACCGGGCCGCTTGGCCGGTTTCCCGCTGGGTTTCTTCGCCCCGTTCTGGTGGCTACTACCTTCTATGCGTTCTGATCCTGATGTGACGACGTTACCGCGCACCGGTCCGGAATGCGCCCACCAACGGAGGATAGAACGGAGGATAGGAAGCCTTTGATGGGGTGCACCCGTCCCCACCGTGGAACAGCTGCGCCGCCCGCGTCGCCGCGCGGGGCTGCGAGGCACATTAGCAATCGTCATTCGGTCAGTGTCCCGCGGTAGGCCTCAGCGTCAAGCAGCGTCGAAAGGGCCGACTCGAGCTCAGCGACATCCGAAACCCGGACATCCAGCAGCCAGCCTGCTCCGTACGGGTCGGAGTTGACCAGCTGCGGACTGCCTTCCAGATCGCCGTTGACCGCAGTTACCGTGCCCGAGACCGGGGCAAACAGGTCCGAAACCGATTTCGTCGATTCAACCTCGCCGAAGGATTCCCCCGCGGTCACGTCGCCGCCCACGTCGGGCAGCTGAACGAAAACGACATCGCCCAGTGCCGACTGCGCGAAGTCAGTGATTCCGACCCGCACGGTGTCGTCACCGCTTCGTCGAACCCACTCATGTTCGGCGGTGTAGTGCAGATCGGCCGGGATATCGCTCACTGGTGATCCTGTTCTGGTTTCGGTTGGTCACTTGACGGGCTGAGCGTATTGGTGTGGTTTTGGTTGTCGCAAGGTGGTCACGTCCACGCGGTCGGCTTGTTGCGCCGACATCCGCGCGCCGACGCGCTTGATGCTGTCGTCCGCGCCGCCGGGGATGTTCATGGCCGCGGCGAGCGTGGGCGGATCGCCAATCGCGAGAATCGAATACGGTGGCGACAGCGTCTTGGTGTCAACGGTCAGCGACCCAGGTGTACCCACTATCCAGGTATCGACACCTACCCGCACCGACTGATGTGCATCGTTGATCTCGATCGCTTCGGCGCCTGCGGCGCGCAACTCGTTTATCACGTCGAGCATCACTTCCGGTGACACCCCGGGCCCGGGGTCCTCGATTTTGAGGATGACGCCAGGCCCGGTGGCGCCCACGGCGCCGACCAGGATCGATAGCGCAGCCAATCTGGTCTGGGCATTCTGGATCGCGGCCTGATCGGTGTTGCCGGAGGCCTGGAGCGAATTCAGGGTGTTCTGCAGGTCGCTCACTTCGGTGTTGAGGGTGGCTTGGCGCTGTCGCAACGAATCCAACAGCACCAACAGGTCCGCGGGGCGGGCGGTGTCCAGCGAATCGCCCGACTTGGTCTGGCGGACCTGGGTGACGATGGCGATCCCCAAGACCACACACAACAGGACCGCGAGCGTGCCGAAGGCCATACGCGAGCGGCCACCGTGCAGCAGCGCGGAGAATCCCGTGCGGCGCACCGATCCGATCTCGGGACGCGGACGTTTCGCCGGTAGTTCGTGGCGGCCGCGGTGCGGACCTTCATCCGCTTCGGGCCGCGCGTCGCGACTTTCCCTCTCTGGGGGGTCGGCGCGATCGGCCGGGTCGTTGCTCACGCTGACCTCATCTCCGTCATGGCGCCGCTCCTCCTCATCGCTTCGCTCTGCATCGTCGCCGGCGCGCGTCATGCCCCGAACAGCCGGCGCCGCAGCGCGGCGGCGTTGCCGAAGATCCGGATACCCAATACCACGATGATGGCGGTGGACAACTGCGTGCCAACGCCCAGTTGGTCGCCGACATAGACGATCAGCGCGGCCACGAAGACGTTGAACACGAACGAAATCACGAAGACCTTTGGGTCAAAGATCCGTTCGAGGTAAGCACGCAGCCCGCCGAACACCGCGTCCAGCGCAGCGACTACCGCGATCGGCAGATAAGGCTGGATGACCTCGGGGACGGCCGGGTGAAAGACCAGGCCCAGCACGATGCCCAACGCAAGCGCCGCGATGCCGATCATGCTCGGTTTCCCGTCCGCGTCCGTTTTGTCACTAGGGCCCAATCTGTTTGGCGAACTTGATATTTCGGATAGATCCGGCAGGAAGCGACAGACCGTCGGCGACGTTCACGGTGACGGCGACGCCGTACGAGGCCTCGAGCAGCCTCAGACGTTCCAGGCCTGGGCTGTGATCGAAGACGTCTCGCATCGCGTTCGGCGGCCCGACCGCGAGAATCGTGTAGGGGCTGCTAGTGGGGTTGTTGTCGACCAGGATCGCACCGCCGGCCTGCCGGATGGTCACGTTCGGCCCGATCCGGACGCCACCGACCGAGATGGCTTCGGCGCCGCTCGCCCATAACGAGTTGACGACCAGCTGCAGATCGCGGTCCAGGATGATTTGCCTGCTGCCGCTGACGCGCTGCTTGGACACGTCGGAAAGATTCGGGCTGACACCAGGATCCGTGACAATGACCGTCAGGCCAGGGCCCGTGACCGGTGTGCTTGCCGCTGCCAGACTAAGTGTGTCGAGGCGGGTCAATAGCCGCTGCCCCTCGGCGTTGTCCGCCAGCGCATGTCGCTGAACGTCGTCGACCCGGGTCGACAGCGAGTTGCGCTGCGTGCCCAACTTGGAGTCATCGGCTTCCGTCGAACGCACGCCTCGCACCAGCAACTGCTGCGCGGTGCGCACACCGGGAGCTACCGAGCGGGCCTGTGCGACCGCGGCGGCAAATACGGTGGCGATGAGCAGCGCCGCCACGGCCTGCCAGAGCCAGCCGAAAGCGCGTTCTCGCCCACGCGGTGGTGTGGCGGAGCCGCTACGCTTTGCGGCTGCCGCGGCGTAGCCGGGGTCGAGGTGCTCCGACAGCAACGCGCGCAGCAGGGAGGGCACCGGGATCAGCGTCGGCCGCTTCGCCTCGTGGGCACTGCGGCCGGCGAACGGGTCATAGCCGCCGAGCGTGCGGTCAGCGTCAGCCATGGTCACCCGCTTTGCGCGCGATCGGTTGGTGGGCTTCGTGTTTCACCTTGGGCATCTGGCGCACCACCAATGTCATCTGCACCGCATACTGCACGAACGACCACAGGTACGCATACATACCCCAGCCCAAAAAGCCCCAGCCACAGGCCCACACCACGCGGCTCCACAGCGCGTCCCAGCTGCCCAGCAGGACCAGCGGAAAGCCCGACATCAAGGCAAAGGTTGCGCCCTTGCCCACGTATGTCACCGGCAGGGCCGACAGTCCGCGACTCCGAAGCAGCGGCAGCGTCGCCGCCAGCAGGCCGTCGCGCACCAGCAGGACGATGACGAACCACCAGGGCACCATTCCGTCGATTGCCATCACGACGGGCACGGTGACCATGTACAAGCGGTCCACCGCAGGGTCGAGTAGGACGCCCAACTTCGAAGACTGGTTCAGTGTCCGGGCGATCTTGCCGTCGGCCCAGTCGGAGGCGCCGCTGAACATCAGAATCGCCACCGCCCAGCCGTTGGCGTGTGCGAACAGCAGCGTGTAGACGAACACCGGGATGAGCACCAGACGGACGGCGCTCAGCAAGTTGGGTACCGTCAGGACCCGATCGGGCGGAGGCACCTGCTCCATGAGCCGTGACCTTAACGCGGCCACGATAGGCTCCGCAGCGCGGACCGGGATGCGACGGTAATCGGTCGGCCCGGCACGCGAGGTCTAGCGGAAAACCCCGGGCAGGCTCAGGGTCGACAGAGTGTCATCGGACAGCGGGTTGTCGTTGACCATGTACGTCCACGTCGACGTCGGTCGCGCCAGCTTGGAAAGGTCCAGCCCCGGCTCGTCTTCGAGCACGTTCGCGGTCTCGAACGTCTGTTGAGCCGCCTCGATCGCGTCCGCGGCCAGCGACGCGAACGCGTCGACGGCCAACCGGTGGAACTCGTCCAGCGGATTTTGCCTGCCCAGCGCGCGCAGATGGATGCTTTCGCGGATGTCGGCCAGATATGCCAGATGATCGGCCCACCCGCGGTCGAGGTGGTACAGCATGATCAGCCGGCAGACCTTCTCCAGGCGCTCCTTTGATTCGCCCTTGGGCATTGCCTGAGCCAGCTCCTTGTAGCGCTCCGGGGCCAGTTCGGCGAGTTCCTTGCGCGCGGTTGCGGTGCGCAGCAAGGTGTTTCGCCGGTCTACGATGATGGCGCGCTGCTGGGCGATCAACTGGTTGTAGCGCCAGGTGTTGGCGTGCACGTCAAGCATGCGGCCCTCGGCAACCCGCTGGGCGTGGTCGAGCATCCCCGCCGCCTTGGGGCTGACGATCCGGCCGTCGTCGTCGGTCTGCATGGGCAGCTTGTTGCGGTCGAGGTTGGCCGCGACGACGTCGTCTTCCCAACTCGAAAAGAACACCGACGACCCCGGGTCGCCCTGGCGTCCGGCGCGGCCGCGCAACTGGTTG
>Ga0318538_10000066_pt1 | contig 19555 bp, 17 predicted proteins | sample GRESIP166b4f23_FD_202504 | JGI IMG/M metagenome (GOLD analysis project Ga0318538, IMG submission 202504) | Tropical soil microbial communities from Luquillo Experimental Forest, Puerto Rico - GRE.SIPMG.166b4f23 | ecosystem: Environmental > Terrestrial > Soil > Tropical forest > Bulk soil...
ACGACGACGCGGCGCATGACCTTGGTCTTTGGGCCCCGATCCCGGCGCCGTGGCCGGTGTTGGTGGCCCTGCCATCCGGACCCGAACTGAGCAGGCAAGGCGCGTCAGTCGCCCGCGAAACGGTTGCGGGCACCCCGTGACCGACCCATCGCCGCGCCGGCCGCGAGGACTCCCACCAGCGCGATAAGGCAGGCAGCCGCGCCGCGCAACGCGGTGTTCCGGCCGCGAGAATTCGACGGCGCCGGTTGTGGTGGCGGGGGCGGTGTGGTGATCGGCAGGGGCGCTGGTGCTGGTTTGGAGGTGCTACCGGGCGGACTCGAGTCGGTGCTGACGGCGGCCGGGGCATCGATTGTGCCGTTGCCGACGAGCGGATCCCATCCGGCGTGCGGGTGGTGCGCGGTCGACTCGATCCGCTGCATCACCTGCCGCGCGGTTAAGGCCGGGAATCGGGCCCGGATCAGCGCGGCCAGCCCACTGACCACCGGAGCGGCGTAACTGGTACCGGACACTGGTTCGGAATTAAGCGAAGTGACCGCCTCGCCGGTGGCTGCGACATCCACCCACGGTCCGGCGAGCGTGAACGCCGACGGCGTCCCCTCGGCGGTCACGGAGCCGACGGTCAGCACGTAGTCGTCGTACCAGGCGGGACTGACGACGACCGTGACGGTCTCCCAGGTTGGGTCCGAACGCTGGGGCGGACACTGTCCGGCGCCGCCGGTGTTGCCTGCGGCGGCGACGACGACGGCATTCTTGACGTCGACCGCGTACGCCAGGGCGGCGCCCAGCGCGCGGTCGTCCAGCGCCGACGTGACCGGGACACAGGCAACCGACGAAATGTTGATCACCGATGCGCCCAGATCGGCGGCCGTCCGGATGGCTTTCGCCATGGTCTCGACGTCACCGACCCCGGTGTGTGATCGGTCGCTGGCGCGAGCGAACCTCGCACTGGACTGGCGGATGCTGATCAAGGTGGCCTCGGGCGCCACCCCGCTGAAGCTATCGGCGCTGGAGTCTGGTGCGGCAGCGATGATCCCGGCCACCAGGGTGCCGTGCGCGTCGCAATCCTGGGTGCCGTCACCGGAGGACACATAGTCCCCTCCGGGCACCACATCGGGCAGCCGGCGGTGTTTCGAGACCCCGGTGTCAATGACCGCGACCCGTTGTCCCGCGCCGCGGGTGAGTTGCCAGACGCGCGGCAGGTCGATGAGGTCTGGGGGCCGGTTGCGGCCCGGTCCCGAATCCGCCGTCATCGGCGCGCAAACCTCGCGTTGGACGGTCGGCCACGGCGGCGCCGGCAAGGCCGGCTTCGGCAGCCGGCCATCCTCGATCTGGGGCGGCGAAACCGCGTGCGCCGGGGGCGTTCCGAGCTGGGACAGCGCGGTCAGCGCCGACACCGCCAGCAGGCGCGCGATCCGTGACGTGCTCACTTGAGGTTCAATCCGCGAACGACGCTGTAGAGGCCGCATATCCAGCACGTCAGGGGCACCGTCGCGACCAGCGCCAGATACTCGAGTACATCGACGCTGCGGCGTACGACGGGTGAGGGCGATAGGGCCGGTGCGACGAAGCCCGAGTAAATCGCCGCGGCGGCCAGCGTTGCCGTCACCGCGGCTATCCACGCTCCCCGCTCCGGCATGCTCAGGGCGACAACAGCGAACGTCGTTGCCGTGAGGGCTATCCCGCCCGCGACAAACACCCGCGCCCTTCTCCCGTCATCGCAACGAGCGCGCAGCAGAAGCAGCGCGCCGGTGACGGCGCCAAAGGCGATGCAGGACGGCCGTCGTGCGCCGGCGAGCACGGTGATGATGGCGCCGACCGCGGCTGACGACGCGAATACGGCGAGCAGGCTGGCCAACCAGGCGTCGGCGCGGATCGCCTTGTCGGCCAGACGATCCGCGGTCTCCAGCTCCGCTGGGGACGTCAGCCGCGGTGACAACCCCGCCAGCGCCATCGACAACCGCGCCGCTGACCCGAGCAGACCGAGCGATATCAAAGCGGCAACCGAGCCAAGGGCGTACGGCGGGGCGGCGGTGATCACACCCACCAACGCGGCGATGGCGATGACCATCGCCACGCCCGAGACCGCGGTCAATGTGACGGCGCCGCAGCCCAATAGCCGCATCGCCAGCACCGAGGTGACGGCTGCCGCCGTCGCGGCCAGCAACACATTGGGGATCCCGGGGGCGCCGGGAACCGCCAGAAACCCCGCGATCGCCCCGAACGCGGTAGCGATCAGACTCAGGGCGAGTCCGGCGATCGCGTCCCGATATACCCGGTATGCGATCACCGCGGCGAGCAGGGCCAGGAAACCCGTCGATGCCGCAAGGCCCGCGGAAGCACCGGTAGCGTTGGTGTTGAATGCATTTCGGACGAGCACCAGCGCGCCGACAGCGGTCAGGCAGCCCGCCGCCGCCGCACCGGTGAGCCGGGTCGCCTGCCGGTGCTGCAAGTGGCTCCACGGCCGGTTCGCTGCGCCGAGCGTCGCCGACACGGCCTCGGCCACGTCGTCATAACGGGGTGCGGGCAGCGGTGAAAAGGACTGGGTCAGAGCCAGGACAGCACCATCCCGGATACCGTTCTGCGCCAACGTCGTCGAGGTATCCAATGCGGATGCGCCCGGGCGGGACAGCTGGTAACGCCTCGCCTCCAGATCGCCGGGGCCGCCGGCGCCGCGGCCGTCGAGGACGTCGACGATCGACGGGATCAGTGTGGCGACGGGAATCCCGGCGGGCAGGGCTAAGTCGACGACGGCGGTGCCGGCATGGACTGAAACTCGGCGCAGCCCCGGATCGGATGCAGGCAACAGTGAACCCTTCGATCGGATTATCGGCACCGTAGCCAGTTCTCGCTCTCGTGGTATTCGGCTGTCCACAGGTGACTTGCAGTCGATCGCGGTGCTGCCTACCGTCGTCGAACGCTGGGAGGGCCGGGATGACTGAGGGTTTCATGCCAGTGGTGCGACGGCCGCCGCCGGCGGTCGCGGCTACGGACATCTTCGTTGAGGCGCCGCCCGGCCTGCCGCCGCCAAGATCGCCCGGGCTGCTGACGCTCCTGCTGCCGGCTGTCATGTCGGTCGTGGCGACTGGCATCATGGCGGCGGCTTTCTTCTCGGGCTCGGGTGTTGCCCGCAATCCCATGTACGTGGCCTTCCCGATGATGACGCTGCTTTCAATGGCGGTTACGGTGGCGGCCGGGCGCGGCCGGCGGCAGGGTGGCGGCACCGACGCCGACCGCGTCGATTACCTCGAATATCTAAGTCGGCTTCGCATAGCAGTCAGTGAAGCCGCTGCCGCACAACGTGTTTCACTGATCTGGAGTCATCCCGATCCCGATACGCTGTGGACGTTGATCGGCGGCCCCCGGATGTGGGAGCGGCGAGCGCCCGACCCCGACTTCTGCCTCGTCCGTGTGGGCGTCGGAAGCCAGCCGCCGGCCACCCGCCTGGTGGCCCCGCAGCCCCCGACCCAAGGGCCCACGGATCCGGTCACCACCATGGCCCTGCACCGCTTCATCCACACACATTCGGCGCTCACGGATGCCCCGATCACGGTCCGCCTGGTTGGCGCCGGGACCGTGACGATAGACGGGGACGCGACCTTGTCGCGTGGACTGGTTCGCGCGATGATCTGCCAACTCACCGTGCTGCACCCCCCGGACCAGTTGCTGATCGTCGGCGCGATCAGCGACCGAAACCAAGCCCACTGGGATTGGCTGAAATGGCTGCCGCACAATCAACATCCGGCCACCGCCGATGCGGTGGGATCCGTCCGCATGGTGTATCAAAGCCTGGCGCAGGCGCAGCGCGCGCTCGCCGGTGTCGCACAGCCGCAGACCGTGGTGGTCGCCGACTTGGACGAGCGTGTGGAAGTGATCGCGGGTATAACCATTCTCGAAATTGGCACCGGCTGCCACGGCACTCCGTTGACGCTCGGTCGGGCGGGTGAAGCTCAAGAGTTGGTGGCTCCCGACCGAATGAATCCCGCAGACGCGCTGGTATGTGCCCGCCGGTTGGCGATGTACCGTGTGGGCGCGACTTCCCCACGGGTCGGCGGCCCGGGCTGGCCGAGTCTGGTCGGGCTCGGCGATGTCGCCGATTTCGACCCGATCACGCTGTGGCGCGGCCAAGACCACCACCGACTTCGTGTTCCCATCGGAACCATGGTCGACGGCGTGCCGCTCGAGCTGGACATCAAAGAGCCCGCGGAAAACGGCATGGGCCCACACGGGCTCTGCGTGGGCGCCACCGGGTCAGGCAAGTCGGAGCTGCTGCGCACCATCGCGCTGGGCATGATTGCGCGCAACTCTCCGGGAGTGCTCAATCTGCTCCTCGTCGACTTCAAGGGGGGCGCAACGTTTCTCGATTTGGCACGCGCCCCGCACGTGGCCGCGGTCATCACCAACCTCTCCGAGGAAGCGCCGCTGGTGGCCCGGATGCGCGACGCGCTGGCCGGCGAGATGGACCGTCGGCAACGGCTGCTGCGAGCGGCGGGGTGCGCCAGCGTCGCGGCATACGAGCGCGCGCGCCGCGCCGGCGAAAAGTTGACCGCCCTGCCAACGCTGTTCATCGTCGTCGACGAGTTTTCCGAATTGTTAAGCCAGCATGCCGATTTCGCCGACATGTTCCTGGCGATCGGGCGGCTCGGGCGGTCGCTGGGTATGCATCTTTTGCTGGCCAGCCAGCGACTCGACGAGGCGCGGCTACGGGGACTGGAAGCCCACCTCTCCTACCGGATATGCCTGAAGACCCTGTCCGCCGGCGAATCACGAACGGTTCTGGGAACACCGGACGCATACCAATTGCCGAACGCGCCCGGCGCGGGTTTCCTGCGCTCGGCCGGCGGCGAACTCATTCGCTTTCAGGCCACATACGTTTCGGGACCGCTGCCCCCGGACACGCCGGCTCGTATGCCCACAGCGGCGGCGCCCGCGGTGCGGGTGTTCAGCTCACGGGTGGCTGGCCCGGTCACCCGCGCCGGCCAGACGGACCCTTCACCCACTCGTACCGTCCTGCAGGCGGTCCTCGACCGGCTGTCCGGGCACGGACCGCCCGCGCATCAGGTCTGGCTGCCGCCGCTCGACGTTGCACCGCCACTGGACGCCCTGCTCCGCGATGCCGCATGCGCACCGGCCGGTCTGACCGTCCCCATTGGCGTCATCGACCGCCCCTTCGAGCAGTGCCGGACGCCGCTGACGGTCGACTTGTCCGGGGCCGCAGGCAATGTGGCGGTCGTCGGTGCCCCGCGATCGGGCAAGTCGACGGCGCTGCGCACACTGATCACGGCGCTGGCGGCCACCCACGATCCGGGTGGGGTGCAGTTTTACTGTCTGGACTTCGGCGGCGGAGCGCTGGCATCGGTGCGGAGCTTGCCGCACGTGGGCGCCGTCGCCGGCCGGGCCGAGCCGGAGCTGGTCCGGCGCATAGTCGCCGAGATGGAATCCATCGTCCGATCGCGGGAGGCCCATCGAGCCGCTCCACTGCCGAACGACCCGTTCGGTGACGTGTTCCTCGTCGTCGACGGCTGGACGAGCCTGCGTCCCGAGTTCGAGGCGCTCGAGGCAACGATCACCGCGTTGGCGGCCCAAGGACTTTCGTTCGGCGTACACGTGGTGCTGTCGGCGTCGCGCTGGGCCGATATCCGACCGTCGCTGAAGGATCAGATCGGCACTCGAATCGAGTTGCGGCTGGGCGATCCCGCGGACTCGGAATTTGACCGCAAGCGTGCGCGGCAGGTACCCCACGATAAACCGGGCCGCGGTCTGTCCCCCGGCGGGCTGCAGATGGTGATCGCTCTGCCCATTGACGTGGTCTCCGATAGCGAATCCGTCGCGCCGGCGATACCGCTGCTGCCCGCGCGCGTGGACCACGACGACGTCGTCCACCGAGCCGGTGCCGATCTCGGCGCCCGGATCCTGCTCGGCCTTGAGGAGCGCCGATTGCGGCCGGTAGCGGTCGATTTCGAGCAAGAATCGCACCTGCTGGTCCTCGGAGACACCGAGTGCGGAAAGACCGCCACGCTGCGGACCCTGTGCCGTGAAATCGTTCGAGCCAACACCGCCGCGCAGGCCCAACTGCTGATCGTCGACTTCCGCCGCTCCCTGCTCGGCGTCGTCGAGTCGGAACACCTTGGCGGCTACGCCACGTCGCCGGCCGCGCTGGGTGCGTTGCTGCCGGAGCTGCTCGACTCTTTGCGGCGGCGGATGCCCCCTTCCGACGCGAGCCAGGCGCAGCTGCGAGCCAGGTCCTGGTGGTCCGGGCCGGACGTCTACGTCCTGGTCGACGACTATGACCTGGTCGCCGCACCTGCGAGCAACCCGCTGGCTGCGATCCTCGAATACTTGCCCTACGCACGGGATCTCGGGCTGCACCTGGTCGTGGCGCGGCGCAGCGGTGGCGCCGAGCGCGCCATGTTCGAGCCACTGCTCGCGGGCCTGCGTGACCTCGGCTGCATGGCGTTGATGATGAGCGGACGACCTGACGAGGCCGCGCCGTTTGGTCTCGGCCGCCCGGCGCGGTTGCCACCCGGCCGCGGCGTCCTGATCGGTCGTGGCGGTGACGAACAACTTGTGCAGGTGGCCTGGAGCCCGCCCCCGTGAGCCCGACCGCCAGCGCGCACCGCGCGATCATCGAGGCCGGTCCCAGAACGATCCGCCGATTATGTTGTGGCACAGACGAGGTCGCCGACGATGACGACATGTCCGAGATCGTCACGGAGGCGCTGGGCGCGATGGACGATCCGGTGGCGCTGGTCGGCGGGCGCCCGGTCACCGTCCATTCGCTGTGGTGCGCCGCGCTGCGGTCGCTGATCGGCAACGGCCGGGACGAACACAAAGCGATGGTGCTCGTGCATCCGTCCTGGTGGCCGTCGGCGCGTGTCGGCTTGGTGACCGCGGCCGCAAGGACGCTGACCGACGACGTCTTGGTGCGGCCGCGGTCGTGGCTGCTGGCGCAGGCGTCCGATGCCGAACGCGAATCGGCGGTGGTGGTGGAGATCGTCGAGCGGTTGGTGGCGATCGCCGGCGCAGAGGTCGTCGCGATACCCCTTGGGGCGCAACCGCATCCCGTTGCCGAGCAGGTCGCAACCATCCTCGCGGGCATGGCGCCGCCGGTCGTGGTGATCGACGGGCCGAGCACCGTCGCCGGGGCGCCGTCGCTCGGGAGTTTGATCGCCGGGGCAGTGCGCGCCGGCGGCCGGGCGGTGATGGAAATCGGCGACGCCCGGCTGCCCCGGCTGGCCCGGTCCGCCTTATCGATCTTGAACGGGACGTCCGAGCGTCGTTGCCCCGACGGTGCCGGCCGACTGGGTTCCCGGGCGCGGATGGTGGCGGGGGCCGCCGGCGCCGTCGTCGCCCTGCCGGGGTTGTTGCTGGCGGTTTCGGCCGTTCCCCCCGGGGACCGTCATGGCGCGCCGCCCCCGGCCCCGGTGCGGTCGGTGCCGACAACATTTCTGGTGGAAGGCCGGGTGGCGTTGACGGTGCCCGCCAACTGGCCCGCGCAGCGGGTGGTCACCGGGCCCGGTTCTGCGCGAGTACAGGTCACGTCGCCGTCGGATCCCGAAATGGCGTTGCACGTCACGCAATCGCCGGTCGCCGGGGAAACGCTGAGCGGCACCGCCGAGCGGTTGAAACGGGCGATCGACGCGGAGCCCGCCGGGGTGTTTGTCGACTTCAACCCCTCCGGGATCAGCATCGGCCGGCCCGCGGTGACCTACCGCGAAGTGCGTGCCAACCATCACGTGCGGTGGACGGTGCTGCTGGACGGGCCCGTGCGGATCAGCATCGGATGCCAGAGCCGGCCCGGCGACGAGGAGGCCGTCCGCGATGCGTGCGAGCAAGCGGTGCGGTCCGCACACGCGATCGGATGAGCCGCCGAACTGAGCGGAACCAAACCGATGTCGGCGCGGTCGTACTTGGTATGGCTACACCGAACTCTCTGAGCACCGACTTTGACCTCATGCGCTCGGTCGCGGACATGACCGACGCCCGCAATGACGAAGTCCGGGCGACGCTGCAGGCCTTCATCGGCAGGATGAGCAACGTGCCGCCGTCGGTGTGGGGTGGACTCGCGGCTGGGCGGTTCAAGGAGGTGGTGGATCGCTGGAACGCCGAGTCAATGCGGCTGTATCACGTCCTGCACACGATCGCCGAAACCATTCGGCACAACGAGGCCACGCTGCGTGAGGCCGGCCAGAACCACGCGCACGGCATCGCCGCGGCTGGCGGAACCCTGTGACCGGAGGAGTGTCCGCGGACCAGGTGATGTCGTACAACTTCGGCGAGATCGAATACTCCGTGCGCCAGGAGATCCACACCACGTCGGCCCGTTTCAACGCGGCGCTGGACGAGCTCAGATCACAGATCGCCCCGTTGGGGGAACTGTGGACCCGCGAAGCGGCGGCGGCGTACCAGGTCGAGCAGCTGAAATGGCACCAGGCGGCGACAGCGCTCAATCAGATACTGGTCGATCTCGGAAGCGCGGTGCGCGACGGCGCGGAAGAGGTGGCGAACGCCGACCGCCGGGCGGCCGGCGTCTGGGCACGGTAGCCGCATAAAAGACTCTGTGTGGTCCCTGCGGTGGAGAGCCGTCGGGACCACACAGCCATTTTGACCTGGGGGGACGCGCATCGGTAAGCTGCTCGGTTGGCGTGCGGTACGCCGGGGCCTCGGGTCAATGTCGGTCGCCGAGATCACCCCACCGCGGACGCCTGACCGGCACCCGGCTCGAACCGGGATCCACCTCGAGAAGAAGAAGGTAAGCGCTGTGCCCACATACGCGCCCAAGGCGGGTGACACCACGAGGTCGTGGTACGTCATCGACGCCACGGACGTGGTGCTTGGCCGCCTTGCCGTCGCAGCGGCCAACCTGCTGCGTGGCAAGCACAAGCCGACGTTCGCCCCCAATGTCGACGGCGGTGACTTCGTCATCGTCATCAACGCCGACAAGGTCGCCATCAGCGGCGACAAGCCGGACCACAAGATTGCTTACAGCCACTCGGGGTATCCCGGCGGCCTGCACAAGCGCACGATCGGCGAGCTGATGGAAAAGCACCCGGACCGCGTCGTGGAGAAGGCGATCGTCGGCATGCTGCCCAAGAACAAGCTCAGCCGTCAGATCCAGCGCAAGCTTCGCGTCTACGCCGGCCCGGAGCATCCACACACCGCCCAGCAGCCGGTTCCGTACGAGATCAAGCAGGTGGCCCAGTGACCGAAACAACCGAGGCCCTAGAAACCCCGGAAACGCCGGAAACCCCGGAAACGCCGGAAACGCCGGAAGCCCCCGCCGAAACCCCGGCCGCTAGGCCCGTCGAGTCGTTCGTCTTCGAGCGGCCCATCCAGACCGTCGGCCGCCGCAAGGAGGCCGTGGTGCGGGTGCGCCTGGTCCCCGGCACCGGCAAGTTCGAGCTCAACGGCCGCAGCCTGGAGGACTACTTCCCGAACAAGGTGCACCAGCAGCTCATCAAGGCCCCGCTGGTCACCGTCGATCGGGTGGAGACCTTCGACATCTTCGCCCTCCTCAACGGCGGCGGCCCGTCGGGCCAGGCCGGTGCGCTGCGCCTGGGCATCGCCCGGGCGTTGATCCTGGCATCCCCGGATGACCGGCCCGCGCTGAAGAGGGCCGGCTTCCTCACCCGTGATCCGCGTGCCATCGAGCGCAAGAAGTACGGCCTGAAGAAGGCGCGCAAGGCGCCGCAGTACAGCAAGCGCTGATCGGGGTCACTTTCTGGCCGCAAGACTGAATCGTCTACACAGTCAGCGGCGTGTCTGCGCGCGATCGCGGCTTGTTTGGGTCACAAAAGAACGGGCACGTTAGGTGAACAACCGTCAACTGTGAGAGGTTTGTCCGCATGGGTCGACTATTCGGCACCGATGGTGTCCGCGGGGTCGCCAATCGAGAGTTGACCGCGGAGCTCGCGCTGGCGCTGGGCGCCGCGGCGGCGCGGCGCTTGGCGACTTCCGGGGGACCGGGCCGCCGGGTCGCGGTCATTGGTCGCGATCCCCGGGCCAGCGGCGAGATGCTGGAGGCCGCGGTGATCGCCGGGGTGACCAGCCAGGGTGTCGACGCGCTGCGGGTCGGTGTGCTGCCGACCCCGGCGGTGGCGTACCTGACCGGTGCCTATGACGCCGACTTCGGCGTGATGATTTCGGCGTCGCACAACCCGATGCCCGACAACGGCATCAAGATCTTCGGCCCTGGCGGCCACAAACTGGACGACGACACCGAGGACCAGATCGAGCAACTGGTCGCCGCCGGACCCGGGTTGCGTCCGGTCGGTGCCGGGATCGGCCGCCGCGTCGACGCCGCGGATGCGGACGATCGCTACCTGCGCCACCTGGGCAAGGTCAGCCCATTGCGGCTCGACGACCTGACTGTGGTGATCGACTGCGCCCACGGCGCGGCGTGGTCGGTCGCGCCGCGGGCCTACCATGCGGCCGGTGCGCGGGTGATCGCGATCAACGCCGATCCCGACGGGCTGAACATCAACGACGGCTGCGGCTCGACCCACCTGGAATCGCTGCGGTCGGCGGTCGTCGCGCACCGCGCCGACCTGGGCCTGGCGCACGACGGCGACGCCGACCGCTGCCTGGCCATCGACGCTGACGGGCAGCTAGTCGATGGCGACGCGATCATGGTCGTGCTCGCGCTGGCGATGCAGGAGGCCGGGCAACTGGCCTCCGATACGCTGGTGACCACCGTGATGAGCAACCTCGGGCTACACCTGGCGATGCGCGCGGCCGGCATCACCGTGCGCACGACCGGTGTCGGCGACCGCTACGTCCTGGAGGAGTTGCGGGCCGGTGAATACAGCCTCGGCGGCGAGCAATCCGGCCACATCGTGATGCCCGCCGTGGGCTCCACCGGAGACGGCATCGTCACCGGACTGCGACTGATGACACGCATGGTGCAGACCGGCTCGTCACTGGCCCGTCTCGCCTCGGCAATGCGGGCGTTGCCGCAGGTGCTGATCAACGTCAAGGTCGCCGACAAGGCCACCGCCGCCGCGGCGCCGTCGGTGCAATCCGCGGTCGAGGAGGCCGAGGCCGAACTGGGTGACACCGGTCGAATCCTGTTGCGCCCCTCGGGAACTGAGCCGATGATCCGCGTCATGGTGGAGGCGCCCGAAGAAGGCGTCGCCCAGCGGGTCGCCACTCGGCTCGCCGAAAAGGTTAGCCGCGCGCGCTGATCCTTTAGCGCTGGAACCCCGACGCGGCGCCGGGCGTCGGATTAGGCATGAGAATCGATAGCGCGGGGATTCACAGGGTCGCCGACCAGTTGCGCGCCGCCGCCGAGCTCATCGACGGCGCCGTGGGAAATCACCTGGCGGGGTTGACTTTCGGCGGGGCCAGCGCGGGCCGGGCACACACCGCACGCGGCGATGCGCTGCGCGTCGAGTTGGAGCGGCTGACGGCCGGGGTGTCGGAGTGGTCGCGGGCGGCCGTCGACATCGCCGTCGCACTGCGCGCCGGCGCCGACCGCTACGCCGAGGCCGACACGTATGCCGCGGCGCGGATCGCCTGATCGTGGCCGACCGGTTGGACGTCGGCGGGCGCCTCGCCGAGGGGCGGCCCGCCGTCGAGCACACCCAGAGCTATGTGCAGGCTTGCCATGCGCTCGGCTACGAGCAGCCCGATCTGACGTCGCACCCCTTACAGCTCCGCGACTGGTACGACAGCGAAGAGGGCCTCGACCTGCGCGCGCTCGATCGCGACTGCGCGGAACTGAGGGCGGCGGGCGCGGCGGTCATGGAAGCGTTGCGGATCCAGCGTTCCCAGATTGCTGACCTGGCCACGGCGTGGACGGGGCCGGGCGGGGACTCCGCGGTTGGTTTCCTGCAGCGGCATTGCGACGCCGGATACACGGTCTCCACTGAGGTGCGCGCCGCTGCTCAGCGGTGTGAGTCACTGCGCGACAACCTCTGGTATCTGGTCGATTCGAAGGTCGCGACGGCCATCGCCATCGACGATCGCACGCAGTCGCAGCGGCCGACCTGGTTGGCCGCCGCCGCTGCGGTCACCACCGGGGCCGGGGATCGTACGACCGCGGAGGAGGTGGTCCGTCAGCAGATAGCTCCTTACGTGGACAACGAAATTCGCGACGACTGGCTGACCACGATGCGTTCGACGGCGGCCGGGGTGGCGACGTCCTACGACATGGTCACCGACAAGATGGCGGCGGCGCCGGCCGTGTGCTTCGAGTCCCCCGGCGATCTGGGGCCGGGCTATCGACCCTTCCCGCTGACCTCGCCGGCCCCGCCGAGCGCCCCGAGCGTCCCGACGTCGGCCGCGGCGGTCGTGCCCGCCACGTTCCCCAGCCTGCCAGCCGATCCGGCGCCGGTGCCGGCGTCGGCGACGCCGCTACCCGACCTGGGAACCGCGCTCGGTGATGCTTCGGGCATGCCCGCGGGCGATCTGGGCGGCGGACTGAGCGGTCTTGGTGGGCTGGCCAGCCGGATTGTCGACGCGATGGGTTCGCTGCTGGGTTCGGCGGCCGACTCGCTGGGCGATCCCTCGACGCTGGATGTTTCCGACGAGGATCCGTTCCACGCCGACGATGCCGAGGACAAGCCTGACAAGCCTGACGAGCCGGAAGAGGCGAAAGAGGTCGAAGAGACCCCGGACACTGGGGTGGCCAAGCCCGCCGAAGAGGCTCGGCCGGTTGACGCGCCGCCGTCGGTCGAGGGGCCGCCGGCGGAGACGCCGCCGTCGCCGGTTAGCGCGCCCGCGCCCGTCGCGGCGCCGCCGAACGGCGGACCGGCGCCTCCGGTAGATCGGGCTTCAACGCCGTGCGAAATCGCCGCGGACCAGCTTCCGCAGGCGGGCCAGTGATGGTGTCAGGCGGGCCGCATCTCGATCACGTCCTCGACAAAGCGCATGGACTCGCCCGGGTCGGTCGCCAGGGGGCTTACCAACAGCGTCGTCACACCGGCCTCGGCGAAGGCGGCCAAGCGTTCGGCGATGTACCCCCGCGGGCCGACCAGCGACATCCCGCGCACCAATTCGTCGGGCACCAAGGCGACGGCGTCACCCTTGCGGCCGGCCAGGTACAGCTCCTGGATCCGGTCCGCGACGGCGCCATACCCGTAGCGCGTCGCCAGGTTGTGATAGAAGTTGCGGCCCTTGGCGCCCATCCCGCCGATGTAGAGGGCCAGGTTCGGCTTGACCCAGGCCAGCCGCTCATCGACGTTGTCGCCGATGGCCAGCGAGGCGTGCACCACGACGTCCAACGGCCCCAGCGCGGGATCGCGTTTGGCGGTGCCGGCGGCCAGTGCCTCGCCCCACACCAGATGGGCTTTCTCCGGAAGGTAGAAGACGGGCTGCCAACCCTCGGCGATCTCGGCGGTGAGCTCGACGTTCTTCGGGCCCAGCGCCGCGATCGTGATCGGAATGCGTTCGCGCACAGGGTGATTGATCAGTTGGAGCGGCTTGCCCAAACCCGTTCCGCGATTCGCGGGCAATGGGAGCTGATAGTGCCTGCCGTCGTAGTGCACCCGCTCCCGGCGCCACACCTGCCGGCAGATCTCGACGATCTCGCGGGTGCGGCCTATCGGGGCGTCGAACTCGACGCCGTGAAACCCCTCGATCACCTGGGGTCCGGACGTGCCGATCCCGAGACGGAACCGTCCGTCGGACACGAAGTCCAGGCCCGCGGCGGTCATCGCCAGCAGCGACGGCGTGCGGATGTAGATGGGAAACACGCCCGAGGCCAGTTCGACGGTAGTGGTCTTGGCGGCCAGATACCCGAGCTGACTGACGGCGTCGAAGGAATAGGCCTCGGCTACCACCGCGACGTCGATGCCGGCCTTCTCGAGGTGAACGACGCGGTCGACGGCCTCGTGAAAGCCGCCCGAGTAATCCAGAGCGATCCCGATTCGCACCACTGACACTTACCACGACGGCAGCGGCACGCTGCGGCCCGCCCGTAATCACTTAAGCAGCGCCACGACCTTCTCTTCGAGGGCGACCGGCCGAGCCTCGGGATCCACCCCGTCCGTCCTGGGCAGCTTCACGTCCGGATCGGCGAAGTCGCGGTACGTTTTGTTGCCGCCCAGCGTGTAGAGCAGGTAGCCGGTCAGCAGCGCGCGAACCGATCGCTGGGTGCGTCGGTCGGGGCCGGCCAGTCCGAACGCCTTCGTGAGTCGCCGGCCCTCGACCAGCCCCCCGGGTTTGGCCTTGCTGACGATGCGCAGGGTGGCGGTATCCCACGAGGCGGCAAGCGCCAGCGCGTTGGAAGTCAGCGATTTCGGATCTTCCGGCGCGGTCAAGATCAAGCCCGGGATCTTGAGGCCCGCGGCCGGCTGCTCGGCCGGCGGCCTGGTGACCGACGGGAAGATCGCCGCCACCGCTGCGGGCTTGTCCGGCATGCCGGCCGCGGCGAACACGGCCGCCGAGCCGCCGAAACCGTGGCCGACCAGGCCGAGCTTGGTGGGATGCACGCTGATATTGCCGGGCCCCAGGCGCACACCCGCCACGATGTCGAGAGCGGTACCGAGATCGAAGGCGAAGTTCAGCACCGACGGCGCGAGGCCCCGCTGGGTGTCCGCAGCCCCGGCCACGATTCCCCACGACGCCAGATGCTCCAGCAGACCCGAATAGCGGGCGGCGCCGGTGAGCCAGTCGTGACCGAAAGCCACGCCCGGCAAGTTAAGCCCGGCCTCCGGCGTGTACACCACGCCCGGCAAACCGGCAAAGGCCAGGTCACCGCGCAAAACTCGATGCGGACCACGGCGGCTGAGCGCTGCGACGAGCTTGCGGATGCGGGCCACCCGTCGACGTTAGCGCATCGCTTAGGCCAGCACCTCGATCAGACCGAGCCGCCAGAGCACCGCGTACACCTGGCGAACTGGAATGCTCAGCAAATGGGTGGCGGCATCCGCCAACGGGTCGCCCCCGACGCCGATCGGCGGGCGACGAAGCGGCTTCGGGGGCGGGGCCGTCACATCATCGTCGTACGGAACGGCACTCATGATGCCCTCCTGGAAGACGGTGCGCGCTGGATTCGGCGATTTACATATGCGTTTGCGAGCTCCGCGAATACCTGCACCCCTAAATCCACGGCATAGCACCCAAGTGCGCTTACCGCGCGGCTCGGTTCTCGGCTTTGATAGCCAGCGAAAGAAACTGAAGGCAAAAGAACGGTTGCGTCGTCATACAGGGATTCCCCGTCGCAGTTAACCCGTTGCGCTGCAGCATTATTGGTCCGTCGCTTTTGTGCCAACCTGCGCGCGGTGGTGATCGGCCGAGCGTCAACACCGCCGTCGTTTCCGCTGGCACTCTTCGCGCGCGCCACACTGCTCATCGGCTTTGCCGACTTCGCAGTTCGCATGGTCCCTCCCGTGGTTGCCAGACCTATCGTCTGTCCGGATTTTAAATGAGCCTTTCGCTCAGGTAATGAAGCAACTCAAAACGTGGGAAATACAGCAGGTTAAAAGAAATTCCATTTATGAATATTGGATGAATTGAAATAGGCCCGGGCCGCACACGCGTCGGGCGTGCGTGCGCCGCATCGCCGCAGGTCAGCGGTGCGTTGCCGGTGCGGGCGGACGGCTGCACTACCCTGGTCAGAATGTGCGGAATTGTCGGCTACGTCGGGCAGCGCCCGGCCTGCGAGGTCGTCATGGACGCGCTGCGGCGTATGGAGTACCGCGGCTACGACTCATCGGGAATCGCGCTGGTCGACGGCAGTGGCCCCGGTGGCAAGGTCACGGTGCGACGTCGCGCCGGCCGCCTGGCCAACCTGGAGGCGGCGCTGGCCGAATCGGCGCCGGCATCGCTGGCCGGCACCACCGGTCTGGGGCACACCCGCTGGGCCACCCACGGTCGTCCGACCGACCGCAACGCGCACCCGCACCGCGATGCCGCCGGCAAGATCGCCGTCGTCCACAACGGAATCATCGAGAATTTCCCGGATCTGCGCCACGAGCTGGAGGCGGCCGGCGTGGAGTTTGCCAGCGACACCGACACCGAGGTCGCGGTGCACCTCGTCGCGCAGGCATACCACCACGGCGAAACCGCGGGCGATTTCGCCGAGTCGGTGCGGGCGGTGCTGCGCCGGCTGGAGGGCCACTTCACCCTGGTGTTCGCCAACGCCGATGAGCCGGGCACCATCGTCGCCGCGCGTCGCTCCACTCCGCTGGTGCTCGGGATCGGCGACGGCGAGATGTTCGTCGGCTCCGACGTGGCGGCGTTCATCGAACACACCCGCGACGCCGTCGAACTCGGCCAGGACGAGGTCGTGGTGATCACCGCTGACGGCTACCGGATCACCGACTTCGACGGCAATGAAGATGTCGAGTACCGCGAATTCCATATTGACTGGGACCTGGCCGCCGCCGAGAAGGGCGGCTACGAGTACTTCATGCTCAAGGAGATCGCCGAGCAGCCGACCGCGGTGGCCGACACCCTGATTGGGCATTTCGTCAACGGCCGCATCGTCCTCGACGAACAGCGGCTGTCCGATCAGGAACTTCGCGAGGTCGACAAGGTGTTCGTCGTCGCTTGCGGCACCGCATACCACTCCGGGCTGCTCGCAAAATACGCGATCGAGCACTGGACCCGGCTGCCCGTGGAAGTGGAGCTGGCCAGCGAATTCCGGTACCGCGACCCCGTGCTGGACCGCAGCACGCTGGTCGTCGCCATCTCGCAGTCCGGTGAAACCGCGGACACCCTGGAAGCGGTCCGGCACGCCAAGGAGCAGAAGGCCAAGGTGCTGGCGATCTGCAACACCAACGGCTCGCAGATTCCCCGCGAGTGCGATGCGGTGCTGTACACCCGCGCCGGCCCGGAGATCGGCGTGGCCTCAACCAAGACCTTCCTGGCGCAGATCACGGCGAACTATCTGGTCGGCTTGGCGCTGGCGCAGGCCCGCGGCACCAAGTACACCGACGAGGTCGCGCGTGAGTACCGCGAGCTGGAAGCGATGCCGGACGTCGTGGCCCGGGTGATCTCGACGATTGAGCCGGTCGCCGCCCTGGCGCGCCGGTTCGCCCAGTCCTCGACCGTGCTGTTTTTGGGTCGCCATGTCGGTTACCCGGTGGCGCTGGAAGGCGCGCTGAAACTCAAGGAACTGGCCTACATGCACGCCGAGGGGTTCGCCGCCGGCGAACTCAAGCACGGCCCGATCGCGTTGATCGAAGACGGTTTACCGGTCATCGTCGTGATGCCGTCGCCCAAAGGGGCGGCCACGCTGCACGCCAAGTTGCTGTCCAACATCCGGGAGATCCAGAGCCGCGGTGCGGTGACCATCGTGATCGCCGAAGAGGGCGACGACACCGTGCGTCCCTACGCCGATCACCTAATCGAAATCCCTTCGGTGTCAACACTTTTGCAGCCGCTGCTGTCGACCATCCCGCTTCAGGTGTTCGCGGCGTCGGTCGCGCAGGCCCGCGGCTACGACGTCGACAAGCCGCGGAACCTGGCCAAATCCGTCACCGTCGAGTAGCCGGGTTCATGAGACTGCGCATCGTCGGTGTCGTGGTCTTCATTGCGGCATATGTCGCCTCAATTGTGCTGTACGTCAACGACGGTTCGGGCCACCCGCGTCAGATCACCGAAAGTCCGGCGTCGAGCGGTGGGACCAGGGTGACCGTCGATGTCGAGGATATTCAGTCGAACAACAGCTTGCTTGTTGCCAACTACACCGTTTCACCCGGACCTGAGCTGCTGGACCCGGTGACCCACGCTCTCAAGGAAGACCTCAGTTTCGTGGTCACGTCCGCAGTAACGGCCAGCAACCGCACGTGGTCGAAGGGCACGCTGCCCGATGTTTTTCGTGTTTCGCTGCCCCTTACCGGTGATGTCGCGGATTGGCCCTTCGATCGCTACCAATCGGGCCCGATCACCGCGCACCTTCTCTCCGGCGCCGCGCGAGAGACAACGGTAATCCACACGGTGATAATGGTCGACCGTCTGCTCGGCTGGAAAATCAACGTGGCTCACGGCGACGAAAGCGATGCGCCCGGAGCGTATCGAGTGGATCTGTACCGATCGTCAAGCGCCGTGGCGTTAGGCGTCGTCATCCTCGGTGTTCTTGTCGCGCTTGCCGGCGTAGGCCTATTCGTTGCGGTTCAGACGTCGCGGGACCGACGAAAATTCCAGCCGCCGATGACGACGTGGTACGCCGCGATGCTCTTTGCCGTGATGCCACTGCGAAATGCGCTTCCCGACCCGCCTCCCTTTGGAAGCTGGATTGACGTCACGATCGTTCTATGGGTGATCGTCGTGTTGGTGATCTCGATGGTGATCTACATCTCCTGCTGGTGGCGGCATCTGAGACCCGATGGCGAAATACCAAGTGCGCGGAGGTGGACCGGGTGACGCTGAAACGCGCGCTGAAACTCTAGGGTCTGGCCTACATGCGCGCCGTCTGCTGGGATGGTCCGAGGTGGGGATGGTCTTGGCTGGACGGTCAGCGCGTGGATGGTCACCTAGTGTCGTGCGTCATTAATTAGTTTACAGTGTGGGATGATGGTGTATGCCGTCATCTGCGTTGGTGATCAGTGAGCAAGATCGGGCCGTGTTGGAGTCGTGGATTCGGTCCTCAACGGTGCCAGCGGGCCGGGTGGAGCGGGCCCGGATTGTTTTGGCGGTGGCCGATGGAGCGGGGACCTCGGGTGCGGCGCGCAGTTTAGGGGTGTCACGTCCGACGGTGATCAAATGGCGGGATCGGTTCGCCACCAATGGGATTGCCGGACTCGATGATGAGGCTCGCAGCGGGCGGCCCAAGACCATCGACGACGCAGCGATCATCGCCGCGACGTTGGATCCACCGCCGGAGTCGCTGGCGGTCACGCACTGGTCGAGCCGGCTACTGGGCCGACATCTAGCCATCGGGGATGCCACCGTGGCGCGGGCCTGGCGCCGCTACGGGATCAAGCCGTGGCGGCGTCAGACATTTAAGTTCTCCACCGACCCACAGTTGGAAGCCAAGGTCCGCGACGTGGTGGGGCTGTATCTGAATCCGCCAGCCAACGCGATCGTGCTGTGCGTGGATGAGAAGTCCCAGATCCAGGCACTCAACCGCACCCAACCGATCCTTCCCGTGCGACCAGGCCTGCCGGAGAAGGCCACCCATGACTACCAGCGCAACGGCACCACCACGTTGTTCGCCGCATTGGAAGTCGCCACCGGCAAGGTCGTCGACCGCTGCTACGACCGGCACGGCAAGGCAGAGTTCCTCGACTTCCTCAAGACCGTGGCACGGGCCTACCCGCGCCGACAACTGCGCGTGGTGTGCGACAACTACCACACCCACAAACACGCCGACATCACCGCATGGCTGGCCAAAAACCCGCGCGTCACCCTGCATTTCACCCCGACATCGGGCTCGTGGCTCAACCTCGTCGAAGTGTTCTTCGGCATCATTACCCGCCAAGCGATCCGCCGCGGCTCCTTCGACAGCGTCAAAGAACTCACCACCGCGATCCGCTCCTTCATCGCCGCCTGGAACGACCGCTGCCACCCATTCGTCTGGACCAAAACCCCCGACGAAATCCTGCCCCACACCCGTAAACGGGATTTAGACGCGCGACACTAGTGGTCACGCCCGTTAGTTCGTCGGGGG
>Ga0318538_10000081_pt1 | contig 18749 bp, 13 predicted proteins | sample GRESIP166b4f23_FD_202504 | JGI IMG/M metagenome (GOLD analysis project Ga0318538, IMG submission 202504) | Tropical soil microbial communities from Luquillo Experimental Forest, Puerto Rico - GRE.SIPMG.166b4f23 | ecosystem: Environmental > Terrestrial > Soil > Tropical forest > Bulk soil...
CGGGTTCGATTCCCGTCGCCCGCTCGGGCTAGGTTTTGCTCGACAGAAAGGCGCCATGAGCGACCTGAAAAGCGACGCTGACATCAAAGGCTCATGCGCATCGGACTTCGTCGCCGTACGCGACGCGTTCGAGCGCAACTTTGCGCTGCGCCAAGAGGTTGGCGCGGCCGTCGCTGTGTGGGTCGAGGGGGACCTCGTCGTCAACCTCTGGGGCGGCTGGGCCGACGCTGCCAACACCCGGCCCTGGCAACAGAACACCCTGACCACCGTGCTGTCCGGCACCAAGGGGCTGACGGCCACCTGCGTCCACCGACTGGCCGATCGCGGTGAGCTCGACCTCCAGGCGCCGGTGGCCCGCTACTGGCCCGAGTTCGCGCAGGCGGGCAAGGAAGCCATCACGCTGGCCATGGTCATGAGCCACCGATCCGGTGTCATCGGGCCGCGCGCGCGAATGGGCTGGGAGAAAGTCGCCGACTGGGACTTTGTCTGCGAGCGGCTGGCCGCCGCAGAACCCTGGTGGGAGCCGGGCACCGCCCAGGGCTACCACATGACCACCTTCGGTTTCATCCTCGGCGAGGTGTTCCGGCGGGTCACCGGCCGAACGGTTGGCCAGTACCTGCGCACCGAGATCGCCGAACCGATCGGCGCCGACGTCCACATCGGCTTGTCCCGGGCTGACCAACGACGCTGCGCCGAGCGGATCAACAAGCCGCACGCCCGGGATCTACTCGCCGACGTGGAGGCGCCCGGCTACCCGACCAGCCTGGCCGAGCACCCGAAGGCGGCCCTGTCGGTTTCGATGGGATTCGCCCCGGACGACGAGCTCGGGTCCCACAACCTGCAACTGTGGCGCGAACTCGAGTTCCCCGGCACCAACGGCCAGGTGTCAGCACTGGGGCTGGCGACCTTCTACAACGCGCTCGCGCAGGAGAAACTCCTGAGCCGCGAGCACATGGAGCTGGTCCGGGTGTCGCAGGGTGGCTTCGACACCGACCTGGTGCTGGGTCCGCGCGTCGCCGACCACGGCTGGGGGCTGGGTTACATGCTCAACCAGCGTGGCGTCAACGGACCCAACCCCCGCATTTTCGGTCACGGCGGCCTGGGTGGCTCATTCGGGTTCGTCGACCTGGAGCACCGAATCGGCTACGCGTACGTGGCGAATCGCTTCGACGCCACCAAGGCCAACGCGGACCCCCGCAGCGTCGCCCTCAGCAACGAGGTCTACGCCGCGCTGGGAGTCATCTGACGAACGACTTTGGGTAGTGGGGTGCGAGCCACGCACGTGGCGCGCACCCCGATCGGTCAATGGTTGCTCAGGTCACCCGCTCAGGTCACCTGTGCCACCCCGGCCCGCCAGGGCCGCCCGGGTGGTCGCGGTCCCAGCCGGGCCCACCTGGGTGGTCGTCACGGTCCCAACCGGGCCCGCCCGGGTGGTCGCGGTCCCAACCGCCTCCGTGCCAGTCACGGCTGTGGTCCCAGCCGTCGTTGTCGCGGTGGAAGTCGTCGTGGCAGAAGCCCCCATCCCAGTTCGGCCCCCAGCCCGGGTCCCACCATTCGCCTGGGCACCAGTGATAATCCGGGATCGGTGCGGGTTGTGCTTGAGCGATCGCGGCACCCGCACCGCCCAAGCCTAGGGCGGCCGCCCCAGCGAAAATCGTTGCAGCTATACGCGGAATAGTTTTCATGGGGAGTCTGTCTACCCAAGCGAGTTGAATCCAAAACAGTAGACGCCAGCGTGTCTTCCTGTCAGTTACTTAAGAATCGCGACATCGGATCACGAGTTTCCCCGTGCCACAGTGTATTTGACACATGGCGAACATCGTCATACCTGGCAAACAGGGCACCAGAACACGTTTCGGCCCTCCAGAACTGCGGTGCTGATCGGCCCCCCGCACACTCTGCACGGCTCGCCCGCGCGCCGGTACACATATGTTCGGGGCCGCCCGGGCAGGTATGAGGGCGGGCCGTGGTCGTGTTCGGGCCGCACCGCGATGATTTTGCCGCCGCGCAAACCGACCTTCATCAGCGCAACGAGATCGGTCCACGCTGCGTCGAACTCCGCCTCGCCGACCTCCCGGCCGGCCCGGAACGGGTTGATGCGGTGGCGGAACAGCAACTCGTTGCGGTAGACGTTGCCCACGCCGGCGATGACGGTCTGATCCATCAGCAACGCGCCAATGGGTCTGCGCGACTTGGTGATTCGGGTCCACGCCCACGACGGGTCGGCGTCGCTGCGCAACGGGTCGGGACCGAGTTTGGCCAGCACGTCGCTGACCTGGGCTTCGTCGATGACCTCGCACACCGTCGGGCCGCGTAGGTCGGTGCTGTAGTCGGCGCCGACCATTCGCATTCGCACCTGCCCGACCGGCTCCGGTGGCAGCTCCCCGCCCGAGAGCTGCCATTCGGTGAAGGCGCCGTACAGCCCGAGATGCACGTGCACGATCGGGCCGCCGGCGTAGTGGTGAAACAGGTGCTTGCCCCAGGCGCTGGTCCGCCGCAGCACTTGGCCGTCCACCATGGCCGCCGAGCCGGCGAATCGGCCCTGCGGGCTGGACACCGCCACCGGTGCGCCGCCGAACCGGCGCTGGTGCAGCCGGGCGAGCCGGTGAAGGGTATGGCCCTCGGGCACCCGCGGCTCAGGCCTGGGCGCCGGGCACCGGCGGCGCCTGGTGAGTGCGTTCGTATTCGGCGAGTATGTCGATACGCCGTTGGTGGCGTGGGGCTTTCGACCACGGCGTGCTCAGGAAGGCGTCCACTATGGCCAACGCCTCGTCCACGGTGTGCATGCGGCCGCCGATACCGATCAACTGCGCGTTGTTGTGTTCGCGGGCCAGCGTCGCGGTCTCGACGCTCCACGCCAGCGCGCACCGGACCCCCGGGACCTTGTTGGCGGCGATTTGCTCACCATTGCCCGATCCCCCGAGCACGATGCCCAGGCTTTCGGGGTCGGCCACCGTGCGCGTTGCGGCGGCGATGCAAAACGCTGGGTAGTCGTCTTCGGCGTCGTAGCTGAAGGCACCGCAATCGATCGGCTCGTGTCCGGATGACTTGAGGTGTTCGATGATCTTCTGCTTGAGCTCGTATCCGGCGTGGTCGGAACCCAGGTAGACGCGCATGCCCGACATCCTTACACAGCCGGGCGCCGCCCGGGTTAATCGAATTCGGGCGGCTCGGTGCGGGTCCGCTTGAGTTCAAAAAAGTGCGGGTAGGACGCGAAGGTCACGGAGGCGTCCCAGAGCTTGCCCGCCTCCTCGCCGCGGGGGATCTTCGAGAGCACGGGCCCGAAGAACGCCACGCCGTTGACGTGAATGGTCGGCGTGCCGACGTCGTCGCCGACCGCGTCCATCCCGGCGTGGTGGCTCTTGCGCAGGGCGTCGTCGTATGCGTCACTTTCGGCCGCGGCGGCCAGCTCCGCCGGCAGGCCGGCGTCAGCAAGCGACAGCTTGATGACCTCGTCGAGGTCTTTGTTGTCCTCGTTGTGAATCCGGGTGCCCATCGCGGCGTACAGCCCGTCCAAGACGCCGGCACCGTGGGCCTGCTCGGCGGCGATCGCCACCCGCACCGGTCCCCAGGCCTTCGTCATCATCTCGCGGTATTTGTCGGGCAGCCCTTCGCGGTTTTCGTTGAGTATCGCCAGGCTCATGACGTGGAAGTGCACGTCGACATCGCGGACCTTCTCCACCTCGAGGATCCAGCGCGACGTGATCCAACACCACGGACACAGCGGGTCGAACCAGAAATCGGCTTGGTTTTTCACAGGGGCCTTCTCGGGCATGTCGCAGTCCTCTCCTGGAGAGCTATAGACGGTCAGAGCACCGTTCAGCACAACCGTAGTTACGGGGCGGGTGTTCCCGCCGCGTCACACCGGTTACCCCGCATTCACCGACCCGTTTATGTTGGACGCGTGGCCCTTCCTAACCTCACACGGGACCAGGCCGTCGAACGCGCCGCCCTGATCACCGTCGACAGCTATCAGATCAGCCTCGACATCACCGACGGCTCAGATAGCCGAGGCGTGCCGGGCTCTCGAACTTTCCGGTCCGCCACCACCGTCGTGTTCGATGCGCTTGCCGGTGCCGACACGGTCATCGACATCGCCGCAGACAACGTCCGCAGCGCCACCCTCAACGGGCGCGACCTCGACGTCTCGGGATACGACGAATCCACCGGCATCCCATTGCGCGGACTGGCCGATCGCAACGTCCTCGTGGTCGACGCCGACTGCAGCTACTCCAACACCGGCGAGGGATTGCACCTCTTCGTCGACCCGGTCGACGACGAGACCTACCTGTATTCGCAATTCGAAACCGCCGACGCCAAGCGCATGTTCGCCTGCTTCGACCAACCCGATCTCAAGGCGACGTTCGACCTGCGGGTAGTCGCGCCCAAGCACTGGAAGGTGATCTCCAACGGCGCGACGGTGTCGGTCTTGGAGACGGACCGTGCCGCTGTACATACCTTTGCCGTCACTCCGCGGATGAGCACTTATCTGGTGGCCTTGATCGCAGGCCCGTATGCCGAGTGGAAAGACTCCTACACCGACGAGCACGGCGAGATCCCGCTGGGCATCTACTGCCGCGCCTCGCTGGCCCAGCACATGGACGCCGAGCGGTTGTTTACCCAGACCAAGCAGGGATTTGGTTTCTACCACAAGAACTTTGGGCTGCCGTATGCGTTCGGCAAATACGACCAGCTGTTCGTTCCCGAGTTCAACGCCGGCGCGATGGAAAACGCCGGCGCGGTGACCTTCCTCGAGGACTACGTCTTTCGCAGCAAGGTCACCCGGGCTTCCTATGAGCGGCGCGCCGAGACGGTGCTGCACGAGATGGCGCACATGTGGTTCGGGGACCTGGTCACCATGACGTGGTGGGACGACTTGTGGCTCAATGAGTCGTTCGCGACCTTCGCGTCCGTGTTGTGCCTAAGCGAGGCAACCGAATTCACCGAGGGCTGGACGGCGTTCGCCAATGCCGAGAAGTCGTGGGCGTACCGTCAGGATCAATTGCCCTCGACGCACCCGATCGCCGCCGAAATCCCCGACCTGGCCGCCGTCGAGGTGAACTTCGACGGCATCACCTACGCCAAAGGCGCTTCGGTTCTCAAGCAGCTCGTTGCCTATGTCGGACTAGAGCAGTTCCTGGCCGGGCTGCGCGATTACTTCCGCACCCACGCATTCGACAACGCCACGTTCGACGATCTGCTTGCCGCGTTGGAGAAAGCGTCCGGCCGTGACTTGTCAGGTTGGGGTCAGCAGTGGCTGAAGACCACCGGGCTGAACACGCTGCGGCCCGATTTCGACGTGGACGCCGACGGCAACTTCACCCGGTTCGCGGTGACACAGAGCGGCGCCGTGCCAGGGGCCGGTGAGACCCGAGTGCACCGCTTGGCGGTCGGGATCTACGACCTGGATACTTCGGACCGCGACGGCAAGTTGGTGCGGGTGCACCGGGAGGAACTCGACGTCGAGGGAACAGAGACGAAAGTCCCTGCGTTGGTTGGCGTTTCGCGAGGCAAGCTGATTCTGGTCAACGATGACGACCTGACCTATTGTTCACTGCGGCTGGACGCCGAGTCGCTGCGGACCGCGCTCGGACGGATAGCGGACATCGCCGAGCCGCTGCCCCGCACGCTGGTGTGGTCGGCGGCGTGGGAGATGACCCGCGAGGCCGAACTGCGTGCTCGCAACTTCGTGGCGCTGGTCTCGGGCGGCGTGCACGCCGAAACCGAGGTCGGGGTGGCACAACGGCTGCTGCTGCAGGCCCAGACGGGACTCGCGTCGTACGCCGACCCGGGCTGGGCGCGTGAGCACGGCTGGCCGCAGTTCGCCGACCGCCTGCTGGAATTGGCGCGCGGCGCGCGGCCCGGATCCGATCACCAGCTCGCCTTCGTCGACACCCTGTGCTCGTCGGTGCTGTCGACCCACCATGTCGTGGTGCTGGCGGACCTGCTCGACCATGACCCGGCCGACTCGGGGTTGGCCGGCCTCGAGATCGACACCGATCTGCGCTGGCGCATCGTGACCGCATTGGCCACGGCGGGCGATATCGACGCCGACGGGCCCGCGACACCGTTCATCGACGCCGAAGTGCGACGCGACCCGACGGCTGCCGGCAAGCGACACGGCGCTCATGCCGCGGCGGCGCGGCCTCAACTGCAGGTCAAGGAAGAAGCCTGGACCGCGGTCGTCGAGGACGACACCCTGGCCAACATCACAGCCCGCTCGATGATCGCGGGCATCGCGGCGCCGGGGCAACACGAACTGCTCAAGCCGTTCACCGCGCGCTACTTCGACGCGATACCGGGGGTCTGGGCGCGCCGATCCAGCGAGGTCGCCCAAACGGTGGTGATCGGCCTGTATCCCCGCTGGGACATCAGCGACGCCGGCATCGCGGCCGCCGACGAGTTCCTGGCCGCCCCGGAGTCGGAGGTGCCGCCGGCCTTGCGACGCCTGGTGCTCGAGGGCCAAGCGGGAGTGAAGCGGGCCTTGAGAGCCCGCAAGTTCGACGCTTCCTGAGGCAGGCCGCGATCAGCGCCGGCGAGCCTGCGCTCAGAACCTAAGCCCGAGAGATCCCCGAACTCAGCACGCCGATCGCGCTGACCAGCCCGCCGACCAGGTCACCCTGCTCGAATGCCGACGAAGCGGCGGCCACCCCTTTTGGTGCGGCTGATTCGGCGCCGCGACCCCGGACCTGGGAGCCGTAAACCGCCTCGATGACGCACTGGTCGGGCGAAACCGCGAGCAACACCGCATTGTCCGGCGTCGGCACCTTGGCCAAAATCTCGCGAGCCCGTGCGGCGGTGTCGCTACCCAGGTCACCAAGGTAGATGGCGAACCGCGCCCCGGACGCACGCGAGCCGTACTTCAACGCGTCGTCGATGGCGACGAGGTCTTTGATCGGGAACGGGTAGTCCACCGATAGCTCTCCGGGCTCGGTGACCCCCGAGATCCGTCCGCTGGTGGTGATCACCCAACCCTTGGCGAGCTGGCCGGGCTCGACCGTCGCTACCTCACCACTTGCCACTGGCGCCACCTCCAACCGAGAACTCCGACGTGCCATGTCCGCCGTGCGCGCCGCCGACGTTCTCGTCGGTAGCGGCCCACAGGATCGGCGGATGGGTCCACTTCTCCGACAGCTTGTAGGTCGCGGGGTGGGGCCCCTTGTGCGACCAGATCAGCACCGCCAGCACGATCACCAGCAACAGCGGGATTCCGATGAAGTACAGGTGGATCTCCAGAAGGCTCACGACGCAAACCGTATCCCACTCGGGGATCAACCCGCACCCTCAGGCCGCTCCTTCACCGAGGTATCGCGCCCAGGCGGGATCCAGTTCTTTGACCGTCGACAGCAGCCGCCAGTGCTGTCCCGTCGGCGGCAGCGGCGCTCGGCGCAGCGCCCAGCCCAATTCGGTGAGAAGCTTGTCGCCCTTGCGGTGGTTACACGTCGAGCAGCACGCGACGCAGTTCTCCCAGGAGTGGTCACCGCCCCGGCTGCGCGGCACCACGTGATCGACGGTGTCAGCCTTGGCCCCGCAGTAGGCACAGCAGAACCGGTCGCGGTGCATGAGCGCGGCGCGGGTCATCGGGACACGCGCGCGGTAGGGAACCCGCACGTAGGTCCGCAGCTGGATCACCGACGGCACCACGATCGAGCTGGTCGCCGAATGGATCACCGGCCCGGCCGGATCGTGATGCACGACGTCGGCCTTGCCGCAGATCACCATGACGATGGCCCGGCGCATCGGCAGCGCGGTCAGCGGCTCATAGGTGGAATTCAGAAGGAGCACCCGCCGGCGGCTCCAGATTGATGCGGTTTCGTGGCGGGTGGGTGGATGGGTATCGATGCTATGCAGGCATGACGCGGTTGGGGGCCCGGTCAACCCTGCCGCGGCACCGGAACTGCGGTGACTGCGGCGTCTCTTGCCATGCGCCATAGATCCTCCGCGGATAGTCCACCATGATTCGCCGCCAAACGCACCCTTATTGCAGGTGCGCGCCGTGTCCATACGGTGAACAGCCGAGGCGGCTTGGGCCCGTCTCGCCTCGTTGGGACGCCGATGCACCACAATGGAAGCGATGGATCAGGTGAGCTTCTACGATGCTGTCGGCGGTGCTGAGACCTTCAATGCGATCGTGTCGCGCTTTTATGCGCAGGTGCCGGAGGACGAGATATTGAGCCAGGTGTATCCCGCCGATGACCTGGCCGGCGCCGAAGAGCGGCTGCGCATGTTCCTCGAGCAGTACTGGGGTGGCCCGCGAACCTACTCCGACCGGCGCGGACATCCGCGGCTGCGGATGCGGCACGCCCCGTTCCGGATCACCCCGATCGAGCGCGACGCGTGGCTGCGTTGCATGCATACCGCCGTCGCCTCGATCGACTCGCAAACCCTGGACGACGAGCGTCGGCGCGAGCTGCTCGACTACCTGGAAATGGCTGCCCACTCACTCGTCAATTCATCGTTTTGATGCCAAGTAACTGAACGGAGCAGTATGAGCCCCGAGCCGTGGTGGTCAAGCGCGGTCTTCTATCAGGTGTATCCGCGATCGTTTGCCGATAGCAATGGCGACGGGGTAGGCGACCTCGACGGCTTGACGGCGCGGCTGGAGTATCTGCAGCAGCTCGGTGTGGACGCGATCTGGCTCAACCCGGTCACGGTCTCGCCGATGGCCGACCACGGATACGACGTCGCCGATCCCCGCGACGTCGACCCGTTGTTCGGCGGGATGGCCGCGATTGAACGGCTGATCCCGGCGGCACACCAGCGGGGCATCAAGATCACCATGGACGTGGTCCCCAACCACACCAGTTCGGCGCACGCATGGTTCCAGGCGGCACTGTCCGCGGGCCCGGGCACCGAGGCGCGGGAGCGCTATTTGTTTCGCGACGGCCGCGGCCCCGACGGGTCGCTGCCGCCGAACAACTGGACGTCGGTGTTCGGCGGGCCGGCGTGGACCCGGGTGGTCGACGCCGACGGCAACCCCGGCCAGTGGTATCTGCACCTCTTCGACGCCGAGCAGCCCGATCTGAACTGGGAGAACCCCGAGGTCTTCGACGACTTCGAGAAGACACTGCGCTTCTGGCTGGAACGCGGCGTGGACGGTTTCCGCATCGACGTGGCCCACGGGATGGCCAAGCCGCCCGACCTGCCCGATGCGAAGGACAAGGTCAAGGTGTTGAGTCACAGCGACGACGACCCGCGTTTCAACCACCCGAGCGTGCACGAGATCCACCGCGGGATCCGCAAGATCGTCGACGACTATCCCGACGCGGTGACCATCGGCGAGGTGTGGGTGATGGACAACCTCCTCTGGGCGGAGTATCTGCGGCCCGACGAACTGCATCTCGGCTTCAACTTCCGCCTGACCAAGATCGACTTCGACGCCGGCCAAATTCACGACGCGATCCAGAACTCCCTGGACGCGACTGCTCTCGAAAATGCCACCCCGACCTGGACGCTCTCCAACCATGACGTGGGCCGCGAGGTCACCCGCTACGGTGACGGCGAGGTCGGGCTGCGCCGGGCGCGGGCCATGGCGATGGTGATGCTCGCCCTGCCGGGCGCGGTGTTCGTCTACAACGGCGAGGAGTTGGGACTGCCCGATGTGGACCTGCCCGACGAGGCGCTCCAGGACCCGACGTGGGAACGTTCGGGACATACCGAACGAGGCCGCGACAAGTGCCGGGTTCCGATCCCGTGGTCGGGCGACGCGCCCCCGTTCGGGTTCTCCACGAACGCCGACACCTGGTTGCCCATGCCCGCGGACTGGGAGGCGCTGACAGTCGAAAAGCAGCGCGCGAATCCCGACTCGACATTGTCGTTCTACCGGCGGGCGCTCGAATTGCGCAGGGAGCGAACCGAATTCGACGGCGGTGAGTTCGAATGGCTGGCCGCCACCCCCGAGTTGCTGATCTTCGAGCGCAACGGTGGCGCCCTGGTGTGTGCGCTGAACTTCGACCGCCGGCCGATGGTCTTACCACCCGGGGAAGTGATCCTGGCCAGCGCACCGCTAGTCGACGGCAAGCTGCCACCGGACGCGGCGGCCTGGCTGGTCTGAGCGCGTCGGTGCGCGTCGGTCAACGAAGCACCAGCGCGGGGTGCCCGCGGCGTCGGTACACCGAGCCGAACTTGGCGTCGACCCGCAGCCAGTTCGGCAGCACCCGGACCCGGACCATCTCGTCGGCGGCGATCGCGTCGGGTGACTGCGGCAGGAAACCCATTGCGGTTAAAGCGAAGACGCAGCGCATCGGAAGCCCGACGCTGACGTCGGCCCCTTCAACGGCCGAAGTGACCCGAATGACCTCCTGGTCGAGCAGCGAGACCGGGGGTCCATGGGAGCTGCCGTGTTCCTTGGCGAGACGCGCGCCACGCTGCGCCAGGTCCAGCATGACCCGGGCGGGTACGTCGTCGACGTGGACGAAGCCCGATTCCGGGGGCAAAGCACCGCGCCAGGCGGAGTCCATCGAGAAGCCCGGATCGACGTAGCCGGCGGCATCCATCGCGGACAGGCCGCGCGCCAGCGCGTCCGCGCCCACCGACAGATCCTCGGGTCGCACCTTGCCGACGACCACGCGGCTGGCCAACACGTCGAAACCCGTTGCCACCCAGGCCGAAAGCAATCCGCGGGAGCGAGCGCGGAGTCGGATGACCGCGGCGTCGTCGAGCCGCAGCGCGTGATCGACGAACGTGACCAGATCTTTGCGGTGGGCAGCCCTGCCTTCCGGACCCAGCCACAGTCCGCGCTCGACTACCTCTATCCCCGCACCCACCGCTGCAGATACTCCCGATGTTGTGGCGACAGTCGCACCAGCCGCTGCTCCTCGATATGGACGGCGGCCAGCTGCGACTCGGCGATGACGGCAGGCTTGGACTCAGGATGTGCATTCACCGAGCGCACCTCGTAGCCCAGCGTGAAGTCGACCGCACGCAGTCGCTTGGTCCAAATGGTGACCTGCAGAGGCGAATCGGCCAGCCGCAGCTGATCCTTGTAGGTGACTCGGACGTCGGCGATCAGCAACCCGATCGTGGTGATGTCGGCCGCGAAAGGCTCCTTGAGGAACGGCACCCGCGCCTCTTCGAGAATTGTGACCATGGTGGCGTGGTTGATGTGCTGGTACATGTCGATGTCCGACCAGCGCACCTGCACGGGCGCGACGAACCCAAGGCTCAACTCGACGATCCTCTTCCGCTGGTGCGTGTCATGCGGCGGATCTGTCGGGCGGCCACGGACAGCGTCGCGAGATCCATTGCCCCGCTTTCCTGTATCTCCCTGAGCGTGCGGCTGGCTCGTTCCACCCGCGATGCGCTGATGTGTTCCCACTCGGCGATCTTCTCTTCGCCATTTTCGTCGGGCTCTCCGACGGCAAGCACGTCGAAGCACAGCGACCGCAGGGAGGAATAGATGTCATCGCGAATCGCCAAGCGCGCCAACGACTGCCAGCGGTCGTGTCGCGGTAGTTCCGAAACCGCCGTCAGCAAGCCGTCGGTGCCGAGCCGGTCCATCAGAGCGAAGTAGGTGTCCGCGACTTCGGCGGAGTCGACTTCGGTGATGTCGGCGATGTCGATGATGTCGAGCAGGCTGTAGCGATACAGGCCGGCCGCGACCCGGTAGGCGAGGTCGTGCGGCGCGCCTTCCGCTGAGAATTCCGCGGCTTCCTTTTCGACGATGGCCTTGTCGTCGCCCCGGAGCCACTCCGACATCCGCGGCGTCAGCGCCTTGACCTTTGCGGCGAATCGGTTGATCTCAGCGCCGACGGCCAGCGGCTGCGGACGGTAGTTGAGCAGCCAGCGTCCCGCCCGGTCGATCAGCCGTCGGGTGTCAAGCGTCAACCGGTCCGACAGCGCGACCGGTAGGTTTGCCGCGCGGATCCGCCGCCAGGTATGACCGACACCGAAGATGGCGTCGGTGGCGACGTAGGTGCGCACCGCGTCGATCGACCCGACACCGACGTCTTCCGCAATCCGGAACGCGTAGCTGATCCCGGCGGTGTCCACCAGATCGTTGACCAACATGGTCGTGACGATTTCACGGCGCAGTTGGTGGGTGCGGATCTCCGGGGTGAACCGTTCGCGCAGCGGCGTCGGGAAGTACTGCGGCAACCTGGACGCGAACACGTCCTGCTCCGGCAGTTCGGTGGTCAACATACCCTCTTTGAGGGTCAGCTTGACGTGCGCCATCAACGTGCAGAGCTCCGGAGACGTCAGCCCCATACCCGCCTCGGTCCGCCGGTGAATTTCCTTTTCCGACGGCAATGCCTCCAATTCCCGGTTGAGTCCGCGTTCTTCCAGGTACTTGATTTGCAATGCATGCACCGGCAGCAGGCTGGCGGCGTTGGCCCGGCTGGTGCCGATCAAGTCGTTCTGGTCCTCGTTGTCGGTGAGGACCAGTCGCGAGACCTCGTCGGTCATCGACTCCAGCAGCTCTTTGCGGTCGTCCACCTTCACCTTGCCCGCGCTGACCAGCGAGTCGATCAGGATCTTGATGTTGACCTCGTGGTCCGAGCAGTCCACGCCGGCGGAGTTGTCCATCGCGTCGGTATTGATCCGCCCGCCCGACAGATCGAACTCGACGCGGCCCAAGGCGGTCACCCCGAGATTGCCGCCTTCGCCGATTACCTTGGCGCACACCTGATTTCCGTTCACCCGCACCGGATCATTGGCGCGATCGCCGACATCGGCATCGGACTCGGATTCGGCCTTGATGTAGGTGCCGATACCGCCGTTGAACAGCAGATCCACCGGCGCTTGCAGGATCGCCCTGATCAGGTCGGGCGGGGCCATTTCGCTGACCTCGCCTTCGCCTGGGGCGTCGATGCCGAGGGCATCGCGGACCTGCGGGCTGACCGGAATGGACTTGTGCTCGCGGCTGTACACCCCACCGCCCTCGCTGATCAACGACTTGTCGTAGTCGTCCCAACTGGACCGGGGCAGGTCGAACATTCGCCGGCGTTCTTCCCATGAAGCCGCGGCATCGGGGTTCGGGTCCAGGAAGATGTGCCGGTGATCGAAGGCGGCGAGCAGCCTGATGTGCTTGCTGAGCAGCATGCCGTTTCCGAAAACGTCGCCACTCATGTCGCCGACGCCGGCGACGGTGAAGTCCTCTGTCTGGGTGTCGACTCCCATCTCCCCGAAGTGGCGTTTGACGGCCTCCCACGCGCCCTTGGCGGTGATGCCCATGACCTTGTGGTCGTAGCCCACAGATCCGCCGGACGCGAACGCGTCACCCAGCCAGAACCCGTAGGACTTGGCGACGTCGTTGGCGATGTCGGAGAAAGTGGCGGTGCCCTTGTCCGCGGCGACCACCAGGTAGGCGTCGTCGCCGTCACGCCGGATGACCTCGGGCGGCGGGCTGACCTTTCCCGTCGCGTGGTCGACGTTGTCGGTGACGTCGAGCAACCCCGAGACGAACAGCTGATAGCAGGCGACGCCTTCGGCGCGAAGGGCGTCGCGGTCGGCGGCGCCGTCACCGGAAGGCAGCGGCGGCCGCTTGAGGACGAAACCTCCTTTGGCCCCGACCGGCACGATGACGGCGTTCTTCACCGCTTGCGCCTTGACCAGGCCCAGGATCTCGGTGCGGAAATCGTCCCGGCGGTCCGACCAGCGCAGGCCGCCACGCGCCACCGGGCCGAATCGCAGGTGCACGCCTTCGACACGGGGCGAGTACACGAAGATCTCGAACTTGGGGCGCGGCAACGGGAGCTCGTCGACCAGCTGCGCGTCCAGCTTGAGCGCCAGCACATCGCGGGCCCGGGCCGAACCCTCGCGTGTCACAAAGTAATTGGTTCGCAGGGTGGCCTGAACCAGCGACGCGAACGCACGCAGGATTCGGTCGGTGTCGAGGCTCACCAGCGCATCGATGTCCGCGGCGACGGCGGCGGCGGCCGCCTGCGCATCGCGGCCGGTCGGCGATCCCGATGCGCTGGGGTCGAAGAGCGCTTCGAACAGTACGACCAGTGACCGCACCGTGGAGGGATGCTCGTTGAGCACCGATTCGATGTGGGACTGGCTGTAGGGAAACCCCGCCTGCCGTAAGTACTTCGCGTAGGCGCGTATGAGCACGACCTGCTGCCAGGTCAGCCTCGCGCGCATCACGAGCTCGTTGAAGCGGTCGATCTCGACCCGCCCCTGCCAGATCGCCGTGACCGCGTCGGCGAACCGCTGCGCGGTCGAGTTCCGCTCGGCCGGCGCCGACGCCAGCGGGATCGTCTGGTCCGGTTGAATTCTGAACTGGTAGATCCACACCGGCAGCCCGTCGCGCCGGGTGACCGTGAACGGTCGCTCCTCGAGCACGACGGTGCCCATGCTCTGCAGCATCGGCAGCAGTTGGCTCAACGAGGCGGCGTGCCCACCCAAGAACCAGGTCAGCTGGGCGGCCCCGTCCGCACTGCGCTCGGAGAACACCAGCTTGACCGAATCCCCGGACAGCTGGTTGATGATCGCGATGTGCTCGATGGCATCGGCCGGGGTGAGGGCCGATTTGTAGGCCTCGGAGAATGCGGTGGCGTAGTGCTCGGCATCGGCTTGCGAAACGGAGCCGGTGGCCGCTGCGCCGATGAGCCGGTCGGACCATGTTCGGGCGGCCTCGCTCAGTAACGCCTGGATTCGGATCCGGTTGGCCTCGGAGACGTCCACCGGCGGCGCATGTTCGGGCAGCCGGACCATGAAATGCATTAGCGCCCAAGGTGATTCACTGACGCGGGCGGTGAATTCCAGTCGCGTCCCACCGAACTCGCGGACGAGGATGTCCTCGATCTGCAACCGCACCGCCGTGGTATAGCGATCGCGCGGCACGTAGACCAGGCACGAGACGAAGTACTGGAGCCGATCCGCGCGCACGAATAACAACGCCCGCCGTTGGGATCCCAGGTCGACCACGGCTTTGGCCATCGTGAAAAGCCGTTCGGCGCTCAGCGTGAAGAGCTCCGAGCGCGGCATGGTCTGGATGACGTCGAGCAGCAACTGGCCCGGGTGGACGGGGTCGCGGTCAGCCATCGCGAGCGCTTCGCGGACGCGGCGCGAGATCGACGGGATCTCCAGGACGTCCGCGTTCATGGCGGCGACCGTGAAGAGGCCAACGAAGCGATGCTCGATTACGCCGCCTTCAATGTATTCACGAACCGCGATGGCGTACGGGTATGCGCCGTAGCGCAGGTAGCTGCCGACGGTGGCCTGGGCCAAAACCAGCAATTTGTCGTCGTCGGTCAGCCGGGGGCGAGAACCCGTGCGGCTGCGCAGGACGCCGAGGTCGCTTGACCCGTCGCCGGAGACCATGCCGTCATGCACCCGGCAGCGTTGGTAGCCCAGCAACAGGAAATTCCCGTCACCCAGCCAGCGCAGCAGGTCCGCGACATCCTGGCGGTCCGGCGCCGAGAAACGGTCGTCGGCGTTGGCCTCGACGGCTGCGGCCAGATCCGCCAGGGCGGCGATGATCTCGGCTGCGTCCCTGACTACCTGTTCGACGTCGGTCAGGACCCTGGGCAGCAGTCGTTCGACCTCGTCGAGCACCTTGCTGTCGACGGAGGGTTGCAGCTGTATGTGAATCCACGCCTCGCCGACATACTGCGATGTACCAGGCGCTTTCGGTTCGACGCTGAGCAACTCCCCCGTCGGGCTGCGACGCACCGCGAACACCGGCGTCATGATCCCCGTGTAGTCGACGCCGAGCCGGTGCAGCAACACCGTGACGGAATCCATCAACATGCCGCCGTGGTCGGCGACGACCTGCAACGCGGGGCCGAATCCGGCGGGATCATCCGCGGGATAGACGGCCACGCAGCTTTCGCCCGTGGGGCGGTGCCGGCCAAGCCGATAGTGCGCGCTCAACATGGCGGGAGTCACCATCGCGGCCGGGACGGCCAGGTTGATGGTGCGGGTTTCTCCGCCTCCGGGCTCGTCGCCGTGTGGCCCGCGATAGCTCTCGATGTAGGCCCTCGCGACCCAGTCAGGGATGTCCTCATTCTTGGTCAACGTGGTCCACGCCTTGAGATCCTGCTGAGCCCCCGAATCGATCGTCATGCCGATTGCTCCCAACTCCCGACGGATGCCAGCGCTGGCAGAGCTGACATTAGTCCCGCGTAAGCCTGCGGTGGGTAACTCTGTGCGGCCGGGCGGCTTCGACTCCGAGCCGCTCAACCTTGTTTTCCTCGTATGCGCCGAAATTGCCCTCGAACCAGAACCATTTGGCCTCGTTGTCCTGGTCCCCTTCCCAAGCCAAGATGTGCGTGCACGTGCGGTCGAGGAACCAGCGATCGTGCGAAATCACCACCGCGCAGCCGGGGAACTGCTCAAGGGCATTTTCCAGCGAACTCAGGGTCTCGATGTCCAGGTCGTTGGTCGGCTCGTCCAGCAGGATGAGGTTGCCGCCCTGCTTGAGCGTCAGCGCGAGGTTGAGCCTGTTGCGCTCGCCGCCGGACAGCACGCCGGCCGGCTTCTGCTGGTCCGGTCCCTTGAAACCGAACGCGGACACGTAGGCCCGCGACGGTACCTCGGTCTGACCGACCTGGATGTGATCCAGCCCGTCCGAGACGACTTCCCACAGGGTCTTCTTCGGATCGATACCGGCGCGGGCCTGGTCAACGTAACTGAGCTTGACGGTCTCACCGACCTTGACGGTGCCGCTGTCCGGCTCCTCGAGCCCGACGATGGTTTTGAACAGCGTGGTCTTGCCGACCCCGTTGGGACCGATGACGCCGACGATGCCGTTACGCGGCAGGGTGAAGGACAGGTCCTTGATCAGGGTGCGGCCGTCGTAGCCCTTGTCGAGATGTTCGACCTCGACGACCACGTTGCCCAGCCGCGGCCCGACCGGGATCTGAATCTCCTCGAAGTCGAGCTTGCGCGTCTTCTCGGCCTCGGCCGCCATCTCCTCGTAGCGCTGCAGCCGCGCCTTGCCTTTGGCCTGACGGGCTTTGGCCCCGGACCGGACCCAGGCGAGCTCCTCGGTCAGCCGCTTCTGCAGCTTGGCGTCTTTGCGGCCCTGCACCGCCAGCCGCTCGGCCTTTTTCTCCAGGTACGTCGAGTAGTTGCCCTCGTAGGGATATGCGCGGCCACGATCGAGCTCGAGGATCCACTCGGCGACGTTGTCCAGGAAGTACCTGTCGTGGGTCACCGCCAGAATCGCCCCCGGGTAGGCGGCCAGGTGCTGTTCGAGCCACTGCACGCTCTCGGCGTCCAGGTGGTTGGTCGGCTCGTCGAGCAACAGCAGGTCCGGCTTGGAAAGCAGCAGCTTGCACAGCGCCACGCGGCGGCGCTCACCGCCGGACAGATTCGTCACCGGTTCGTCTGGCGGCGGGCAACGCAGTGCGTCCATGGCCTGCTCCAGCTGTGAATCGAGGTCCCACGCGTCGGCGTGGTCCAATTCCTCTTGCAGCCGGCCCATTTCCTCCATCAACTCGTCGGAGTAGTCGGTGGCCATCAATTCTGCGACCTCGTTGAACCGGTCGAGCTTGACCTTGATGTCGCCCAGGCCCTCTTCGACGTTGCCGCGAACGGTCTTCTCCTCGTTCAGCGGCGGCTCCTGGAGCAGGATGCCGACCGTGGCGTTGTTGGCCAGGAAGGCGTCGCCGTTGTTCGGCTTGTCCAGGCCGGCCATGATCCGCAAGACGCTCGACTTGCCGGCGCCGTTGGGGCCGACGACACCGATCTTGGCGCCCGGGAAGAAGCTCAACGTGACGTCGTCCAGGATCACCTTGTCGCCGTGCGCCTTGCGGACCTTTTTCATCGTGTAGATGAACTCAGCCATGCCGCGGATTTGCCTTTCTGGTCTTCGAGTCTCGCGGACCATCCTAAAGCGCGTCCGGTAACCCACCTTGAGTCACCGGCGCCGCCCTTCTCGGGCGTCGTCTGTTCAAGCCGATAGTTCGGCCTGGACATCTGTTCCCGCGTCACTCGGACCGGTTTCACCAACAAGTGCGAGGTGTCGGCCAGAGCCTTTCCGTCGGCGGGCTTTTTTAACCGGGGCTCGTGCTTCGGGCTCCCGGACCCGAGATTGGGTATCAGCACCGACGCGGTGACGCTCCTCACCCCAAGATGCGAGATTGATTGCGGCATTGAGGTCGCGGTCAAGGCTATGTCCCTCGGGACAGGTGAAGACTCGATCCGCCAGTGTCAGTTCGTTGTTGCGTGCCTGGCATAGCGAACATATCTGGCTCGATGGGTACCAGCGGTCTGCCACCGCAACCATGCCGCCACGCCAAGCTTGCTTGTAATGGACCAACTTCGCGAACTCTCCCCAGGCAGCATCCGAAATCGCTCTGGCGTGTCGATGGTTCGCCATCATGCCCGCGATGAACAGATCTTCGAGGACGAGCCGGTCGTGGGTCTTGACCAACTCGCCGGAGACCCGGTGGAGGAAATGCCGGCGAATATTGCGGACACGATGATGATGCCGACTCAGTTTCGCCGCGGCCCGGTAGCGGTTTCTCGAGCCCTTTTGCTTGCGTGACAACGATCTTGCAAGACGACGTTGGCGTTGGATGCCGCGGGCTAATGCCCTTGGCGGATCATCGACGCGCTCAAGCTGGCGACCATCGGCGCTCGCCGCAACCAAAAACGCCGACAACCCTCGATCGACACCGACCCAGCCACCGTGGTCGCTCGACGGCCTTGCAGGGTGACGGTGAGCCGAGTGCAATTCGGAAGCTTCGACATTTAGGCTCACCCACCACCGCCCAGCACGGTAGCTAACAGTAGCGAAATGAACCTTGGCCCGATCTTTAGCCAGCAGACGCCGCAACGGACGTGTGTCATCGTGG
>Ga0318538_10000090_pt1 | contig 18159 bp, 18 predicted proteins | sample GRESIP166b4f23_FD_202504 | JGI IMG/M metagenome (GOLD analysis project Ga0318538, IMG submission 202504) | Tropical soil microbial communities from Luquillo Experimental Forest, Puerto Rico - GRE.SIPMG.166b4f23 | ecosystem: Environmental > Terrestrial > Soil > Tropical forest > Bulk soil...
GCGCAAGGCGGATGACGAAGAGCCGACTTCGTATAGACGGCAAACACATTCGCTAGAGATGGGTCTGGATGCTTCACCGGTTGGGCCATCATTTTTCGAAACCTGGGAAGATGCGCGTAACGAGAGTGCTTGGCAACGCCGCGGAAATAACGCGGCTAAGGGGTTGCTGCGACTAACGCGATAAAGAAACACAACGGTTCGATCATTGGCGCGGACAACAAATGCGGGTCCGGCCGCGCAATGAGAGTGTATGGACTTGCAAATCGGGTTGAGGTCGGCGGGTAAAGCCGGGACAGGCAAAAAGGCGATAACAGGCACATGAGAAACGGTCAGAAGCGCATGCGGGGACGCGGTAACCACCGCAAAAGTCAAAATCCGCTGACGCGTGTTTACGAATCAAACGGCCCTGACGTTAAAATTCGCGGCACGGCTTCGCACATTGCAGAAAAATATATCCAGCTTGCGCGTGACGCCCAGGGCTCCGGCGATCCGGTTGCCGCCGAGAATTACTACCAGCACGCCGAGCATTATTTCCGTCTTATTGCCGCCGCGCAGGAACAATTCCGCCAGCAGAACCCCTACTACAATCAGCAGCCTCAACAGGGCGCACCCGGCGGGCAGCACCAGCAAGGGAACGACGAGAGTTTCGACGGCGACGATGACGATGGCCAAACTTTCATGGGCCAGAATGAACCGAGCTATGCGCCGCGCGAACCTCAGCAGCAGCCATATCTCCCTCGCGATGCTCAACCATTTCCACCGCGCGACCAACAAGTCCACAATCGCCAGCAGCATCAGCCGCAGCCGTATCATCCGAATCAAGGGGGACATGAAGGCGGGCAGGATGTCGGTGGCTTGCCGGCATTCATAACCGGCGGCGGTCAGCCGCAACAAAACTCCGGGCAGAACGGTCACGACCAAGGCGATCGCAACCAGGGCGATCGCAACCAGGGTGATCGCAACCAAGGCGATCGCAACCAGGACCGCTTCGGCATGCATCGCCGTCGGCGCCGCCACCGTGGTGGTGGTGGTGGTTACCGACAGGATCGGCCTGACTACGGCGGCGGCCATCAGCAAGGCGCGGCCCCGCAATCGGCACAAGACGAAGGCGGCGGCGATGAGCCACGTCAGCCTGAGTAGGCCGACGATCGCCGCTCGTTCCTGCGCAAGCGAGAATTTCAGCCGCCTGCAAAACTGATGACGTTTGCTCTACGCGCCTGGTGACGGCGCCAGTGCGGGCTCCAGCGCGGGCACCAGTCGTCGCTTCTCGCGGCGCGCCGGGATCGCGCGATAGACCTGCTTGGTTGCCTCAACCAGATGCACTCCCGCAAATGGCGCGGACAGCGTCGCACCGGTCCGCTCCCACGCAACCGCCGATCGCAGGAACCAGCCGCGTTCAACGGGCGGCACGTAAAGAGCTTCGCTCCACCCGGTTGGAGTAAACCAGGTCTCCCGCAAGAGCTGATTGATCTGGCTGCGCGAATAAGGCCGGCCGTGCCCGAACGGCGTCGTATCCATTCGCGCCCAAAGACCTCGCCGGTTTGGCACTACGGCGAGCAAGCGTCCGCCGGAGGCAAGCACCCGCCACACCTCGCGCAACAGCGCACCCGGGTCGTTGGTCATTTCAAGCGCATGCACAAGCATCACACGATCTATTGCTGAATCAGCGAGCGGCAATTCGTTTTCATCGACCAGCGCCGACAATGCGGGACGCGACGTGGGCCATTTCACCACACCCTGCCCCGCCGGCATGAGCGCGAAACAGCGTTCGGCTTCCTCGCGAAATAGACCCAGGTAAGGCGTGGCGTAACCGATACCAAGCACGCGTTGGCCCGCGGTGTTGCCCCATAACGAGCGGATGCCACGGCCGATGAATCGGCGGGCAACGACCCCCAGCCGCTGGCCGTAGAAATTGCGAAGATCCACAACGTCGATCGACATGCCACAAAACTATCATGAAACGCCGTAGCAAAACGCTAACGTGAGGAACCGGACGAAGGTGCACGCCCATACATCGGCGTGGTACGGTTAATTTCTGCTCGAAACGTCAATCAGGAATAACGCCAATGCCAGCGGAAACCCGTCTTTTTCTCTGCCGATCTGACAACTTCGGGGTGCTGCTGCATGACCCCGCCAGCGGCGCCACTGCTAGTATCGACGCGCCAGAGGCGGCGCCCATTGAGGCCGCACTGAAGGCCACAGGGTGGAAATTGACCGACATTCTGGTCACGCATCACCACGCCGACCACACCGACGGCATCAAACCACTGAAGGAAAATACAAGTGCCGCGTTGTGGCGCCTGCGGCCGAAGCTTCCAAAATTCCGGCAGTGGACGAAACCGTTCGTCAAGGCGACAAGGTCAAAGTCGGAACCTTGTCAGCCAATGTGATTGAAACGCCGGGCCACACGCTCGGTCACATCGCTTACTGGTTTCACGCAGACAAGCTCGCATTCGTCGGCGACACGTTGTTTTCGATCGGCTGTGGTCGCGTCATCGAAGGAACGCCGGACCAAATGTGGCATTCGCTCGTAAAACTGCGCGATCTTCCAGACGACACCGAAATTTATTGCGGTCATGAATACACCGAGGCGAACATCAAATTCGCGCGCACGATCGAGCCGAACAACAAGGCGCTTGCCGCACGTGAGCGGCGGGCGAAGGAGGAAATCGCACGAAAGGAGCCGACCATTCCGGTCGCCATCGGCGAGGAAAAGAAAGCCAACCCTTTTCTGCGCGCCGATCTGCCCAATGTGGCGGCCGGAATTGGCATGGCTGGTCGGCCGCCGGCTGAGGTTTTCGCGGAAATTCGGGCGCGCAAGAACAAATTTTAACGGCATCCATGACCCTCACCCACCACTCCCGAAATAATAAGCGCCCTCGGACTCAAACCTCGCCCGGAGGGCGGGCACTATCGCGAAACCTTTCTCGACCCGCAGCAGGCTGAAGGACGCCCCGCTTCCGCCGCGATTCTCTTTCTGCTGGCGAGCGACGAGCGGTCGCATTGGCACCGGGTCGATGCCGGATTCGAACTCGCGCCCGGGGACTGGTCGCCGCGCGGCCAAACGCGGCGATAAACTCCTGTTCGCGCTACTTGCGGCCGCTACTGCGCATGCACGCCATATAGCCCTCGAGCGCACGACTCTTCTGGATTTTCAGTCCGTCTCGCCTGAAGTACTTTGGAAATGCGACGCGACCTCCATCAAGCGTCTGGGTCGTTTCACGGCCCTCCGTCGGCCGCAGCTTCAGCCCTTCGCGCTTGACCCCACCCGGCGGGGGAATGATTTGCCCGCCGTTCTGAAGGGCACAGCCGCAGGCGACTTTGTCGTAGACATCCTTGCAACGCGCATCGACGTCCTGTGCGGCAACAGGTGTCGCCGCTGCCGGCGCGAACAAGCAGATGGCAACGATCGCGTTGAGAGCCTTCGTCACGTTCGGCGGCCTAAGCTAGACGAAATATTGCCCACCATTCGCGCTCAATGTCGCGCCGGTGATCAGGCCCGCTTCGTCTGATGCGAGGAATACCACGCAGCGCGCGATCTCCTCGGGCTCGCCCAGACGGCCGATCGGAATCTGCGGAAGGATCGATTTTTCCAGAACGTCTTTTGGCACAGCCTGCACCATCTCGGTATTGATGTAGCCCGGGCAGATTGCGTTCACCGTAATGCCAGATCGTGCCCCTTCCTGGGCCAGGGCCTTGGTGAAGCCAAGCTCGCCAGCTTTTGCGGCCGAGTAGTTCGCTTGTCCCATCTGGCCCTTCTGGCCGTTGATCGAAGAGATATTAATGATGCGACCGAACTTGCGGTCGCGCATGCCTTCGATGAGCGGCCGGCACATGTTGAACAGCGAGCCGAGATTCGTATTGATGACGGCGGTCCATTGTTCGGGCTTCATGCGATGAAACATGGCATCTCGGGTAATGCCAGCGTTGTTGACCAGCACTTCGACCGGCCCGACTTCGCCCTCCACTTTCTTGATGCCGTCGACGCAGGCGTCGTAGGACGACACGTCCCATTTGAAAACGGGAACGCCGGTCTCGGCTTTGAACTTCTGCGCAGCTTCGTCGTTGCCGCCGTAGTTGGCGGCGGCCTTGTACCCGGCTGACTTCAGCGCCTTGGTGATTGCAGCCCCGATACCGCGGGTTCCCCCCGTTACTAATGCAACGCGCGCCATTGGTTCGCTCCCTCAAATAAGTTTCTTGAAACACATGTTCTTAAAACATCATGGCCGGGACAAGCCCGGCCATGACCTAAATTAACGCCGAACCGGCTACCGCTCGACGCACATGGCAATGCCCATGCCGCCACCGATGCAAAGGGTGGCCAGCCCTTTCTTGGCATTGCGCTTCTGCATTTCGTAAAGCAGCGTCACCAACACGCGCGCCCCCGACGCCCCGATCGGATGGCCGATTGCGATGGCTCCGCCGTTGACATTGACCTTGCTGGTGTCCCAGCCGAGGTCCTTGTTCACTGCACAGGCTTGCGCGGCGAAGGCCTCGTTCGCCTCGACCAGATCGAGGTCCTCTTTTTTCCAGCCGGCTTTCTTGAGTGCGGCGCGCGAAGCAGGGATTGGCCCCGTACCCATGATCGACGGATCGACACCGGCTTGTGCCCACGACACGATGCGCGCCAGCGGCGTCTTGCCGAGTTTGACGGCCTCGCTCGCTTTCATCAGAACAACGGCGGCGGCGCCGTCGTTAATTCCGGACGCGTTCGCAGCCGTGACCGTTCCTTCTTTGTCGAAGGCGGGGCGCAGCTTAGCAATCGATTCCATAGTCACGCCGGCTTTCGGATATTCGTCGGTGTCTACAACGATATCGCCCTTGCGCGACTTTATGGTCACCGGCGTGATTTCGTCCTTGAACTTGCCGGCCTTCTGCGCGGCCTCAGCCTTGTTCTGCGAGGCGACGGCAAATTCATCCTGCTGTTGGCGGGTGATCTGCCACTGCTTCGCGACGTTCTCCGCAGTCGTGCCCATGTGATAGCCGTTGAAGGCATCCCAAAGCCCGTCCTTGATCATCGTGTCGATCATTTCGAACGAGCCCATCTTTATCCCGGCGCGCAGGTGCTGACAGTGCGGTGCCATGCTCATCGATTCTTGGCCACCCGCGACTACGATGTCGCTGTCGCCATTGAGGATCGCCTGATAGCCGAGTGCGACCGCGCGCAAGCCCGAACCGCATAGCTGGTTCACGCCCCAAGCGGGTGTTTCGACAGGGATAGCGGCTGCGATCGAGGCCTGCCGGGCGGGGTTCTGGCCCTGACCCGCGGTCAGGATCTGTCCCAAGATCACTTCGCTGACGCGGACTCCTTCCACACCGGCGCGCTCGACCGCGCCTTTGATAGCCGCTTTGCCAAGCTCATGCGCCGGCAGATTGGCAAATGCCCCATTGAATGCGCCAACCGGGGTGCGGGTAGCGCTCACGATGACGATGTCGTCTTTCATACGAAACTCCTGTTGCGTCGCGTTCGGGGGCAGGCGGAGATATTTGGCACTGCCGCATCCTCGGCAGGCCATGCGGGTCTGTCAACATGACCTGCCACTCGAATATTCCCGACAATTGGCGCTTTTTCGGCCTTTCCGCAAGGGACGCCTCATCACGAACGGCGCTCCCGCGCTGCCACAAAACGGCTGGCCCATATGAGCGGAAATTGGCTATGCTCAAGGCCTGGGCAAGGGAAGACGTGTGATCCACATGGCAGAGGAAAAAAAAGAGCCAGTCACCATCAAAAAGTATGCAAACCGGCGGCTCTATAATACCGGAACGAGCACCTATGTGACGCTCGAAGACCTCGCGGCGATGGTCAAGAACGGCGAGGATTTTATCGTCTACGACGCAAAAACCGGTGAAGACATTACGCGCTCGGTGCTCGCGCAAATCATCTTCGAACAGGAGAACAAGGAAGGGCAAAGCCTCCTGCCGATCACCTTCCTGCGGCAACTGATCCGCTTTTACGGCGATAGTATGCAGATGCTGGTGCCCCGTTTTTTGGAAGCTTCGATTGAATCTCTATCGAAGGAACAGGGCAAATTCCGCGAACAGATGGCGCAAGCTTTCGGCGTCGGTGCATTTGGGCCGCTCGAGGATCAGGTCCGGCGAAACATGGAGATGTTCGAAAAGACTTTCGCCATGTTCGCCCCGTTTGCACGCGGTCAGACGAAACCGTCGGAAAAACCGCAGGGTTCGGGCAGCGAGATGGACGAACTCAAGCGCCAGCTCGACGAGATGCAAAAGCGACTGGATAAGCTCGGTGAGAAGGAATAGTCGCTCGTAACTTCAAGAACGCCGGCACATTTCCGGTGATCGGCGTTTACCAAACCGATAAATGACGGACCTATTGCGCGTCCCAGCCGGTTAGCGTCGGATGGCACGCGCCTTGCCATGCCATACATGAGAAATCGGCTCTGCCCGGGATTGAAACGGTACCGCGATGCGGCCTGACGAAAGCGAAGCAAACGGTGTGCCAATCCGACGCGACGAGTTACGGTGAAAACGCCGGAACACGTGCGGTGGTTGTACTCGCGCGCGCACCTCAGGCAACCAAGCCAGCGACAGCCCATTACCACGTCTCGCTTCTGGCGCAGCTTGTCGCGACCAAGGATGGGCATCCGCAAATGAGCGAGCGTCGCCGCGCCGAACCTAATGTGGCGTTAGCTGCCTATCGGGCTACAGCAGCGCTCGACGCACTTTAATAGCCGAGTGCGCAACCGTCCTTGCGCGGCTCCGAGCCACCGATCAGCACGCCGCGATCCCAATCAATCTTGATGGTTTGTGCACCACCCCAAGGTGAGCTCGCCATTACCACGTCGTGTCCACGGGCCGTAAGTCCATCGATTGTCGTTGTCGGCGTTCCATGCTCGACGTCGGCCTTCTCACCCTCGAAGAAAAAACGCGGTGCGTCGATCGCCTGCTGCACGTCCATGCCGTAGTCGAGCATGTTGAGGATGATTTGAACGTGACCCATCGGCTGATAGTGCGCGCCCATGACTCCAAAGCTCATGTCGCAGCGGCCATTGCGCATTGCGAGAGCCGGAATGATCGTATGCATCGGACGTTTGCCTGGACCGAAGACGTTCGGGTGACCTTGCTCCAGCGTGAAGCAAGCCCCGCGATTGGTGAGCATGATGCTCGTCTTCTCCGTGCAGATTCCGGTGCCGAAGCTGGAATACAGGGAATTGATGAAGGAAACGGCGGTCCGGTCGCGATCAACGACCGTCAGATAGACTGTGTCGTTTCCGGGCCCGGGCGCGCTTGGTAATTTCGCGCGCTTCTTCGTGTCGATAAGGGACGCAAGCATCTTGGCAAACTTTTTATCGAGCAGATTCTTGACCGAAGTGCGCATATGCGCCTCGTCGGCAATATGCGTATCGCGCAGGGCGTAACCTAGCCGCGCGGCCTCAAGCACCAGATGAAAGCGATCCGCGCCGAGCGGGTCCAGCGCACCAACGTCAAAGTTCTCCAGGATGTTGAGCATCACCAACGCAGTGAGCCCTTGTGCATTTGGAGGAATCTCCACGAGGTCGAGCCCGCGATAATTGGTCGAAATCGGCGTAACCGCGTCGCCGCGATGGCGCGTGAAATCCTCCGCCGTGAGGAAAGAGTCCCGAGCCGCAAGCGTTCTAGTCATGTCGTCGGCGATTTCGCCCTCGTAGAAAGCACGAGCACCCTTCGTGGCGATGGTCTTCAACGTAGACGCAAGCGCCGGAAAGCGAATAACGTCGCCTTCCTTGGGTGCTCCGCCGTTGAAAAGGTAGTGCCTGGACGCTCCGGCATCGGCCTTGAGCTTGACGACGTGTCTCTGCCAGTCCCAGGCCACGCGGGCGCTGACGGGAAATCCGCCCTCGGCATATTTGATCGCTGGCGCCAACGCGCGATCGAGACCAAACCGGCCATGCGCCTTCAGGATTTCCTCCCAGGCTTCGATCGCTCCGGGTACGGTGACCGCATGGATGGAGTTGCCAATTTCAGCCAGACCCTTCGCGCGCAGCGCCTGATCGGACGCCTTCATTCCCGCACGACCCGAACCGTTGTAACCCCAGACCGGCTTGCCCGGCCGGGACACCAGGGAGAAGCAGTCGCCTCCGATGCCCGTCATGTGCGGCTCGACAACACACAAGACGGCAACCGCGGTCACCGCCGCGTCGGCTGCCGTGCCACCCGCGCGGAGCATGTCGATCGCGGCAAGCGTCGACAACGGATGGGAGGTCGCCGCCATGCCTTCGCAGGCAATCACGGGCGAGCGGCCGGGGAGCTGGAAATCGCGGCTCATGACGGGCTCAGATGAAGTTTCGACTTACTCAGGGCGAAACGCGCTCGACACCCTCAACCGTAAGGTCTCGCTGGGCCGAGCGCAAAGTAAACGCGAAGCCACCGAGCACGTCGATGAAGCCCACGACGAGGAGCAGGAAAAATGTCGCGGTGGCGGCCTGCTTGACGAGAATAAATTCGATCAACATGCCGAGGAAAAGTATTAACGACAACGCGTGGTCGATGATGGTGCGTCTGCTGATGCGCGACGATTTCATCACCTCACCGCAGAGCAGCAGAATCGAGAGCGCGACGAGCACGTCACTCGTCGTCATCGTCCAATCTACGCCCGACATCATGTGGACCGTGGAGACCACGCTACTCCACGCTACGCCCGGCATGAGAAATGCGATGATGTTGTAGATCGCGAATGGAATCAGCAGCAGCGGAAAGCCGAGCATGAACATGGCGCAGCTTACCTCGGCCCCGTCGCGCTAAGCCTCGGTCTTCGACTTCAAAACCTGACGGCCTTTGTACATGCCGGTTTTCAGGTCGATATGATGCGGACGACGCAGCTCGCCTGAATCCTTGTCCTCGACATAGGCCGGGCGCTTGAGCGCGTCAGCGGAGCGGCGCATGCCGCGACGCGACGGTGAGGTTTTTCTTTTCGGCACAGCCATGGGAGGGGACTCCTGAAAGTCATTATATGTCAGCTTGAAGCCGGGCTTATAGAGGAAGGATTGCGCTAACGCTAGTGGCTTCGCCGCAGACATGCGGCCGCATCCGGCGATTTTGCAGCCCGGGCCACATAGAGGCCAGCCAGCCATTGAAGACCCGGCCCCGGACGGCGCGCGTTGCGGATCGTCGGATTTGGCAAGGTTGCGGCCAGCAGGGCCCCCTCATAGCGAGAAAGGTCCTGAGCCGATTTGCCAAAGGCGCGGCGCGCTCCCGCCTCGGCGCCGAATTCACCGTTGGGCCCCAACTCCGCGATATTCAGGTAAATTTCCAGAACCCTACGCTTCGACAGAATCAGATCGATCCAAAGCGCCAGCGGAAATTCCAGCGCCTTGCGGACGTAGCTTCGCCCCTGCCAAAGGAACAAATTCTTTGCCACCTGTTGAGTGATGGTTGAGCCGCCGCGCATCTCATCCATGTCATCGGCCTCGGCGAAAGCCTCCCGAAGTTCCGCGAGATCGACGCCGTGGTGGCTGCAGAAGCGGCCGTCTTCGGCGACGATCACCGCAAGAGACAAGGACGGCGAGATACGCGCAATTGGGACATACTGACGCTCAACCCGCGCCCCGCTCAGGCGCCGCCACAGCATGCTCGTCGAGACCGGATCGACCACTGCGTAGAGCGGTGTGATCAGATACGGCAGCAACACCGCCGCGATCAGCACAAGGACGACGATGCGCAGCACCCGCCACAGCGTAGAGCGTCCTTTGAGGCCCGGTTGTTTCACCGTCGGAGATTAACCTATCCGATCCGGTGTCATACGCCCCACTTTGCCAGATCATTCACAGCAGCTAACAATGTAGGAATGAACAAGGGTATCACCGACTTCCCCGCGCGGCTTGCCTCGATTGCCGCTGAGACCGAAATGTTGCTCAAGCAACTGCTCGGCGACGCACCCCTCGATGGGGAAATCTTCCGGCCGGCGCGGCTTACCACCGCAATGCGTCATGCAGCACTTGATGGCGGCAAACGCCTGCGCCCGTTTTTGCTGGTCGAGAGCGCCGCTGTGTTCGGGGCCCCGCGCTCGGGTGCACTGACCGCTGGCGCTGCACTTGAGCTCGTACATTGTTATTCGCTGGTGCATGACGACTTGCCGGCAATGGACGACGACGATCTGCGGCGCGGGCGACCGACGGTGCACAAAGCCTACGACGAGGCCACTGCGATTCTTGTCGGCGATGCACTTCTTACCTTGGCTTTCGACGTGATGGCGCGACCTGAGGTGCATGCCGATCCCTCGGTACGAATCGCGCTTGTGGCAGAACTCGCGCGCGCATCTGGCCTCGGCGGAATGGCGGGAGGACAAATGCTCGACCTTGCTGCCGAAGGCCGCTTCGAACCGAAGCGCCTGAGTGAAAAAGAGATCGCCACACTGCAGGCGATGAAGACCGGTGCGTTGATCCGCTTCGCTTGTCGGGCCGGCGCGATTCTCGGAAAAGCCGATATGGCGGCGCTCGCCGATATCGATCGCTACGGCATTGCGATCGGCCAGGCGTTCCAGATCGCCGACGATCTGCTTGACGTTGAGGGTGATACCAAGACGCTCGGCAAAGCCGCGGGCAAAGACGCCGCGGCCGGCAAAGCGACACTTGTCGCGGCCCTCGGTCTTGAGGGCGCGCGTGCGCGCCTCAAGGAACTGGTGACCGAGTCCGATAGCGCGCTGGCCCGGTTCGGCACAAAGGCCGATACTTTGCGTGCCGCTGCGCGTTTCGTCGCCGAGCGGAGAACCTGAGGGCGAACCAGGATGCCCAGCGCCAAACGTCCGCCCTCATCGCTGCCGCTGAGAATGGTCGGACTCCACGCCAAACTTGCACTTGCCATCCTCGTCGGCATCGCGGTCTCGATAGCGGTCAAACCGCTTACGCCTGGGTGGGGAACGCGCGCGCTCGCCGGATGGGACGCGGGCATTGTGGTCTACCTTAGCCTCACGCTGCCCCTGATGTGGCGGGCGACTAATACGCACATCCGTCGTCGTGCGTCGCAACAGGATGAGGGCGCCGGTGCCATTCTGACCCTGTCAATCATCGCCACGTTTGCCAGTCTTGTCGCCGTGGTCTTCGCGCTCGGCGGCGCAAAGCAGGCACCCCAGGGTAGCACCGCGTTAAGCGTTGCATTCGCGTTCGCAACCATTCTGCTCTCATGGACATTCGTTCATACGATATTTTCTTTTCACTACGCGCACGAGTACTACGGTGAGGGCAGTGACGGAAAGATTGGCGGGCTGCGCTTCCCCGAGGATCGCGAGCCCGACTATCGGGACTTTCTGTATTTTTCCTTGGTCATCGGAATGACATCACAAGTTTCGGACGTGGCGGTCACCAGCAAGATCATCAGGCGCATGGCGGCAGTTCATGGAGTCCTTTCTTTCTTCTTCAACCTCGTCGTACTCGCGCTGACAGTGAACATGGTGGCGAACCTCATATGACGCTAACCATGGGAACGCTCCTGTTCATGCTGGCGGTGCTGGCCGCGGCGGCTGTCATCGCGCAGCGGCTCAAAACCGCGCCATCGATCCTGCTGGTGATCGCCGGTATCGGCATGGCGCTTATTCCCGGCCTGCCACGCATTCAACTCGCGCCGGAAGTCGTGCTGCTCGTGATCCTTCCGCCGCTCATCTATTCGGCGGGCGTTTCGATGAGTTGGCGTGAATTTCGCTTCAACCTACGGCCGATCACCCTGTTGGCGTTTGGCTGCGTGGTTTTCACGACCTGCGCGGTCGCAATCGCAACGCACTACTTGCTGAACTTCGACTGGGCGATTGGATTTGTCCTCGGCGCCATCATCGCCCCTCCCGACGTAGTCGCCCCGCTAGCGATCGCGCGGCGACTCGCGCTGCCGCGGCGTTTGCTGGTGGTGCTGGAAGGCGAAGGACTGGCGAATGATGCGACAGCCCTAATTCTTTATCGCTTCGCGGTCGCTGCGGCGGTCACCGGCGCATTCTCTCTGCCCGAGGCAGCCGGCACTTTCACGTTCATTGTCATCGGCGAGATTTTCTATGGCATCGCCGTTGGTTGGTTGAGTCTGAGGTTGCGGCAATGGGCACATGAGCCGCGAGTGGAAATCACACTGTCGCTGATGACGCCATATCTCGCGTTCTGGGTGCCAGAGCATCTCGGCGGATCGGGCGTGCTGGCTACGGTTGCGTGCGGCCTTTATGTCAGTTGGAACGGCCCGCGCTTGATTTCGTCCGCTACGCGGCTGCAAGGCATATTCTTCTGGGATTTGTTGGTCTACCTCGTGGAAGGCCTCGTGTTCCTGCTGACCGGATCACAGGCGCGCGCGTTGATCGATCGCGTACACGGTTTTTCAATTCGCGAACTGGTTGTTGCGACAGTCTGGATTACGCTGCTGGTAATTGCCGCACGATTTATCTGGATTTATCCGGCTACCTATCTTCCGCGGTGGCTCAGCCCGTCGCTCGCAAAGCGCGACCCGTCACCTCCCTGGCAAGGACCCTTTACGATCGGCTTTGTCGGCGTGCGTGGCGTCGTTTCTCTCGCGGCCGCGCTTGCGATCCCGTTCGCACTGAACAATGGCCAGCCCTTTCCACACCGCGACATGATCCTGTTCATTACATTTGGCGTCATTATCATCACGCTTGTTGGTCAGGGCCTGATGCTTCCGTTTGTCGTTCGCTGGATTGGACTTACGCGTCTCGGCAAGGAAGAGCAGGCCGGCGCGATCCAGTCAGAACTGGAAGCCCGCGCATCCGCGCTCGAGCAAGTGGAAAAGCGTCTCGAGAAAGTGATCGCAGAGCGCGAATTGCATGATGACGTCGTCCAACTTCTGCGCACCCGCAATGAGAGTCGAAGGCAGATCCTGCCGACAAACATGGATGATGCTCTGTCGCGCGTACGGCAGAGCGCCGAGTTGAAGAAAGAGCTGATCGATATCGAACGCGATTTCATCTACCAGCTCCTGCGCGAAGGCAAGATTACCGATGAGGCGCGCCGTCGCATCGAATATGAGCTGGATCTCGAAGAGGCGAGCGTTGCGAACCGCGGCAAGGATGGCGGCGGCTGGATATAGCCCTTTGCGACGCGAAGGCTCAGGACTCTGGCCGCGTCAGAAGGGACGCTCGCCTTTCACCGTCACCCGGTTGCCCGACCGCGTGTGCGGCCAGTAATCCCACATCGCCCGGTGCTGCGAGCAGCGATTGTCCCAGAAAGCGATCGCATTTTCGGTCCAGCGAAACCGGCATTGGAAAAGTGGATTTTCGGCGTGCTCATAAAGATAGGCCAGAATGGCATCGCTTTCGTCGCGCGGGATGCCGACGATATGATTTGTGAACCCACGATTGACGTACAGCGCCTTCTTTCCCGTTACTGCATGCGTTCGTACAACTGGATGTTCGGCCCGCGGGTAGGACGGCTTGTCGGCGACGCCTGTATTCGCATAAAGGCCGCGATAGACCGGCTCCCCGTCATGCACAGCGGTTAGTCCGTTCAGATAGGTTTTCATCCGGTCGGACAGCGCGTCGTAAGCCGCATACATGCTAGCGAACAAGGTATCGCCGCCGTGCGGCGGACATTGCTTGATGTAGAGAATGCTCCCCATCGGCGGCTCAAGGTCGCACGAGACGTCGGTATGCCAGCCCTCGCCGTTCGCCCGTGGACTGTTCTTGTCGGCATAGATTTTCATCAGCGCCGGTTCGCCTGGCTCGTGTGGCGCCGCGGGATGCACGTGCAATTCTCCGAAGAGGCGTCCGAATGCGAGATGCTGTTGCGGCGTGATGTGCTGATCGCGAAAAAATATGACGATGTTCTCAGCCAGCGCCCGGTGAATCTCATCCACCGTCCGGTTGGACAAAGGTTTTGCGAGATCGACGCCGTCAATTTCCGCACCGATGATCGGCGTCAGTTTCTCCACACCGATCGTCTCATAAGGCGCGGACTCGTCCGTGGCGTGCCGATAGCGAGGACCGTCTTTGCCGCTCAAGGAACTCATGGCGCACCCCTTTATCGGGATGGTAGCGCGGCTGCAGTCGCGTGCAACCCGGTCTATTCCGCCGCCCGCGCGGCCTGGCCCCAGCGGCGCTCGATATAATCGATCACCATCTGCTTGAAATCCGCGCTCAGCGTCGCGCCGCGCAGCGTGGCGGCCTTCTTGCCGTCGATGAACACCGGGGCCGTCGGCTGCTCGCCCGTCCCCGGCAAGGAAATGCCGATGTCGGCGTGCTTGGATTCCCCGGGCCCGTTCACGATGCAGCCCATCACCGCCACATTGAGCGTCTCGACCCCAGGGTAGCGTGTCTTCCATTGCGGCATCGAGTCACGGATGAAACCTTGGATGTCGGCGGCCAGCTCCTGAAACGTCGTCGAGGTGGTGCGCCCGCAGCCGGGACAGGCCGCAACCAGCGGCACGAAGGTGCGCAGGCCCATGGTCTGCAGCAGTTCCTGCGCCACCTGCACCTCGCGGGTGCGGTCGCCATTGGGTTCCGGCGTCAGCGAGATGCGCACGGTGTCGCCGATCCCCTGCTGCAGCAGAACCCCCATGGCGGCCGAGGAGGCAACGATCCCCTTCGAGCCCATGCCGGCTTCGGTCAGCCCCAGATGCAGCGCATAGTCGCAGCGGCGCGCCAGTTCGCCATAGACCGCGATCAGGTCCTGCACCGCCGACACCTTGGCCGAGAGGATGATGCGGTTCCTGGCGAGCCCGATCGCCTCGGCGCGCGCTGCCGATAGCAGCGCCGACTGCACCATCGCCTCGTGCATCACCGCGCGTGCATCCTTCGGCGCCTTCGCCTTGGCATTCTCGTCCATCAGCTGCGTCAGCAGCTCCTGATCGAGCGAGCCCCAGTTGGCGCCGATGCGCACCGGCTTGCTGTGCTTGAGCGCCATCTCGACGATGGCGGAGAATTGCCTGTCCTTCTTGTCCTTGAAGCCAACATTGCCGGGATTGATGCGGTACTTGTCGAGCGCCTGCGCGCAGCCGGCATGCTCGGCGAGCAGCTTGTGACCGATGTAGTGAAAGTCGCCCACCAGCGGCACGGCGATGCCCCATTTGAGGAGCCGCTCCTTGATGTGGGGGACGGCGGCTGCCGCCTCATCGCGATCGACCGTGATGCGCACGAGTTCGGAGCCGGCCCCCGCCAGCGCTGCCACCTGCCGCGCCGTCGCCTCGACATCGGCCGTATCCGTATTGGTCATCGACTGCACGACAATCGGCGCCCCGCCGCCCACCGTGACGCCGCCAACCTCAACCGCGACAGTTTTGTGACGCTTCGCTGTGTTCATCTGACGCTTACCGGACCCCTTTCGGCAACGGAACCATGTTCCGCACACTCAGCAAGCGATTGTAGCGAGTTCCGGTGGCTAATGGGAAATCCGTTCCGAGTCGTTGTCGGAAGGCGTTTTCTCGTCCCCGGCGGGGCCTGCCGTTCGCTCGAAACGGTCCGCCAAACGCCGCAGTTCGTTGGCCAGAAACGGGTCCGCGCAGCCCGCCGCGCGCCGCCGGCAATACAGGCTTTCGCTCAGAAGAAATTGTTTCGCCGTCATCGTTTCTATCTGTACCTCGCAACGCCCAACAAACGCGGCCGGGGGCGGTTGGTTCCTCCGCCCCGTGGAAAGCTAGATGACGGGTGGGTCTAGCGGACGATCTCCTGGAGCAGGGCGTGCAGCTTTGCGGCCTCAATCGGCTTCTGCAGCACGGGTGCGTGCGAAAACGCCGAAACAATGCTGTCGGGCCCGTAACCGGTGACGAAGGCAAACGGAATTTTTCGGTTGGTGAGAATATCGGCGACGGCATAGGTTTTTTCGCCACCCAAATTCACATCGAGAATACCTGCCTGCAGGTTTCCGGTCTTGGCAGCGAGTACGGCGTCGCTGAAGCGGCTGTAGGGACCATCGACCTTGTGTCCGAAGGCGGAGAGCATGTCCGCGAGCATCATCGACACGAGCGGCTCGTCTTCGACAAGCAGAACGCGCTTGTCGTTGGAATCCGCCGCCACCGTGGGCATTTCGACATGCGGTTTGAAGGCGCGTTTCGAGGCGTCCGCATTGGCTTCGTGAGGCACACACAAAGTGCAGCGCAGTCCATCTGGCCGCCAGTCGAAGTGTACGAGCCCGCCAAGCTGCCGTTCGATGCCAGCGACGATCGCGCGGCTCCCATAGCCGCGCCGCTCGGGCGGGGTGATCTGCGGGCCGCCGGATTCCGTCCAGACAAGTTCGAGTTTTCCAGACTCGGTCCACCAGATCAGCTCGACGTAACCAGCGTCGACGGACAGTGCGCCATGCTTCGCTGCGTTTGTTGCGAGTTCGTGCAGCGCGAGAGCAATAGTCTGGGCGGTCGCGGGTGGCAGCAGAACAATAGGCCCGCGTGCCCTGACCCGTTCGTTGCCGCTTGCGCGATAAGGCGCAAACTCTTCGTCAACGAGGCGGGTGAGGTCGGCCCCCTCCCAGCGCGATCCAGCCAGCAGCCGGTGAGCGTTCGACAACGCGCCGATCCGGCCATCAAGGGCGCCGATGTAGTCGTCGATACTGTCGGCACGGGTCAGGCGCATAATCGATTGAACGACGGCAACGACATTGCGCGCACGATGGTCAACTTCTTCGGCGAGCAGGATCTGACGCTCTTCGGCGCGTTTTCTTTCGGTGATATCGGAGGTGACGCCGCTTAGCCAGACGAGGCGGCCCTTTTCATCAAAGTTCGCCGCTGCCGTGCCGGTGCACCAACGCACTTCGCCATTCGACCGCAGAACGCGAAACTCCGTCTGGAAGGTATTCGTGGCTTTGGTGATCTTGCGGAAAGATCGCTCGAGAAGCTCAAAGTCTTCCGGATTGAGGAGTGGCCGCACGCTCTCGAGCGTCGGAACAAACGTAACTGGATCAACCCCGAAAATTTCGCACTGACCATGATCCCAGACGATCGAACCGCGCGATATATTCCATTCCCAGCTGCCCATTTGACCGGCGGCAAGCGCAAGGCTGCGCATCCGTTCGCTTTGCCGAAGCTGCAATGTGGATGATGCAAGTTCGGCGGTGCGCTCGGCGACTCGCGCTTCGAGTCCTCTGTTCAGCTGCTCCAGCTGACGCGTCTTGCGGAAAAGTTCGACGAAGACTTTGACTTTCGCTCGCAGTACTTCAGGGATCACGGGGACCGGTACATAGTCGACGGCCCCCATCTCATAGCCGCGCAGCCGATCGACGTCTGTCAGCAGGATGGCTGATATGAAAATCAGCGCAGTTTTCTCGAAGCGTGGGTGATCACGAATCATCGCCGCCAGCTGAAAACCGTCGATATCCGGCATGTAGACGTCGATCAGAACTACAGCGACGTCGTGCTTCAGGAGAAGCTCGAGCGCCTCCGTGGCATTGCTGGCGCTCAGCAGGTTTTCGCCGACGTCCTCGAGGATCGTGCGATAGGTCAGAAGTTTGGCCGGCTGATCGTCGACGAGGAGGATGTTGACCCTGTCTTCGGACATGGAGTCCTCGTCTTCAGCGGTGGAGCCAGCTGCGGAGAGCAGACAGCAGCTGTTCAGTGTTCACCGGCTTTGCCAGATAATCCGACGCGCCAGCATCGAGGCATTTTTCGCGGTCGCCCTTCATCGCTTTGGCCGTGAGCGCGATGATCGGCAGACGACGGAAATTCGCCTTCTTGCGGATTTCCTCCATTGTCTGATAGCCATCCATCTCCGGCATCATAATGTCCATCAGCACGATGGCGATATCGGTATTCGACCCGATGAGCTTGATCGCTTCGTTGCCCGTCGTGGCGGTGAGGACTCGCATGCCGCGCCGCTCCAGCACGCTGCTCAGCGCGAAGATGTTGCGGGCATCGTCGTCGACCAGCAACACAGTCCGGTCCACCAGGTCTTCATCGGACGTGGTCAGGCGCTCTAGCATGCGCTGCTTTTCTGCGGGCAAATCGGTGACGACGCGGTGCAGGAAGAGGGCCGTTTCGTCGAGCAATCGCTCGGGGGATTCGACGCCCTTGACCACAATGCTGCGTGCCATCGTGTGCAGGCGGGCGTCTTCTTCCGCGCTCAACTCCCGACCGGTAAATACGACGACCGGCACTTCCGACAACGCCTGATCGGCGCCCAACTGCTCGAGGACTTCGAATCCGGTCATGTCGGGCAGTCTCAGATCCAGAACCACGCAGTCAGCAGGCTGCCGACGCAAAGCGGCGAGCGCATCTCGTCCGGTACCGGCGGTTTCAATCTCGACGTCGTCGTAG
>Ga0318538_10000092_pt1 | contig 18057 bp, 16 predicted proteins | sample GRESIP166b4f23_FD_202504 | JGI IMG/M metagenome (GOLD analysis project Ga0318538, IMG submission 202504) | Tropical soil microbial communities from Luquillo Experimental Forest, Puerto Rico - GRE.SIPMG.166b4f23 | ecosystem: Environmental > Terrestrial > Soil > Tropical forest > Bulk soil...
GTCCGGAATCGATGGGTACGGGTGATCCCACGAGTCCCAGGGGAAATAGGTCTGAGTCTTCCCCGCGACGAGTCCCCAATTGAGTGCACCAACCTTGTGGCGCTTGGCAATTGGCAGGATGCCCGCGACGGTGCTGCCCAAGGGCCGGGCCAGGTACTCGGTGCAGAGGATAGGTCGGTCCTGTGACGCGAGCTCGTCGATGTGGTACTCGAAGTCTGCCGGCTCGCCGTAGGAGTGGAATGTGAGCACGTCGGAGTTGTCGAGCTGAATGCGGCTGATGGCGCTGCTGCTTCCGGCGTCCGGCCATTCGCCCTGCCACACGGCACTCGTCAGTGGTTGAACGGGATCAACCGCACGTGCCCACGCGAAAACCTGGGGAAGCAAGTCCGCGACCAGTTGCTCCTTGTCCGGCCTCTCCACGGACGCATAGTGGCGTGAGGGATTGTCGGGCTCGTTCCACAGGTCCCAACCCAAAACCCGGTCGTCGTTGCGGAATTGGGTCAGCACCCCCGTCACATAGGCGCGCAGGGTAGTGAGGTAGCCACGGTCGTCGAGCCGTTCGGCGCCCGGACTTTGCACCCAGCCCGAGTTATGGACTCCGGGCGTCGGGGCGCGCTGCGGGCCCGCTTTCGGGAACGGGTCCCAGCAGGAGTCGAACAGGACGAAGAGCGGTTTGATGTTGTGCTCGTCCGCGATGCCGACGAACTGGGCGAGACGGGCTTGGAATCCGCGCTCGTCCTGGGTCCAGAGCTGATCGTGCAGGAACACCCGCACCGTGTTGAATCCGGCGGACCGGGCCCAGCCCAACTCGACATAGATGCGCAGGGGGTTGAAGGTGTCGGGCTGGAACATCTCCAGCTGGTTGATGGCGTTCGAGGTGACGTAGTTAGCGCCGACGAGCCAGCCCTGCGCTCGGTACCAGCGGTCGGCGCGGTCGGGTGACCACCGGCCCGAGTCCGGCGGGTCGAGGGGAGGTTGTGCGGTGGCGCGGGGTGCTCGGGCCAGGGCGGCGCCTGCTGCCAACAGCAGCGGCGACTTCAAGACCGTCCGGCGGTTCACGCGGCCATCACGGGAGCGATCGTACTCGTACCACCGTGTCACTCAACGGGTTTGAGCAAAATCTGGCGTGACCGGGCCTCGTCAGAAGCAGTGCTCGTCGGCGGGGAAAACCCCGCCCGCCACCTCTTCCGCGTATTGCATTGCGGCCCGGCGCAGTTCGCCCCCGATGTCGGCGAACCGCTTGACGAAGCGGGGTGGTTTGCCGCCACTTAGGCCGGCCATGTCCTGCCAGACCAAGACTTGGGCGTCGCAGTTTGGACCGGCCCCGATCCCGACGGTCGGGATGGTCAGCTTGCCGGTGATCTGGGTGGCCAGTTCCGCCGGCACCATCTCCATGACGACCGAAAACGCTCCGGCTTCGGCGACGGCGATCGCGTCGTGGACCGTCTGCTCCGCGCCGTCGCCCCGGCCCTGCACCCGGAAGCCGCCGAGCGTGTTCACGCTTTGTGGGGTGAAGCCGATGTGTGCCATCACGGGGATGCCCGCCGCGGTCAGGCAGGCGATCTGCTCGGCCACCCGCTCACCGCCCTCGAGCTTGACCGCGTGCGCGCCGGCCTCCTTCATGAACCGGGTGGCGACGGCCAGCGCGGCGGCCGGTCCGGCCTCGTAGCTGCCGAACGGCAGGTCGGCGACGACCATGGCGTGCTGGGCGCCCCGCGCCACCCCGCGGACCAACGGAATGAGTTCGTCGACCGAGACGGGCACCGTGGTGTCGTACCCATAGACGACGTTGGCCGCCGAGTCACCGACCAGGAGCACCGGGATGCCGGCCTCGTCGAAGATGCGCGCGGTGGAGTAGTCGTAGGCCGTGAGCATGGCCCACTTGTGGCCTTCGGCCTTCATTTTCTGCAGGTGGTGTGTGCGAATCTTTGTGAGCGGCTTGCCGTGCCCGGACGAGTTCGCACCGTAAACGTTCTGCTCAGACATCATTGTCCCTGGTAGTGGTCGGGTCGATCCTCGTGGCCCCAAGGGTCCCCGGGTTCGTCTGACCCAGACATTCTGCCATTTCTTCTGCGCAGGTGCACCGCCGGTGCGGTGTGGTGTGAGACACCACGCGGCCCTATTCGACGAATTCGCGCCGCCCGTACTGCACAGTTGCGGCCTGCGCCCGGCCGCCGGCCTCGACGGCGACTCGACGGGCGAGTTCGAGGTCGGTGACGTCGGCTACCAGGATCAGCGTGCGATCTTCGGTCACCGACCCGCCGACCAAACGGTCTCGCGCCTCCTCATCGCCCGCCAGCGCGGCGTACAACCGCGACATGTCGACGCCAGGCATTTCGACGGTCACGGCGTCTACCTCGGGCGCATCGTGCGGCAAGTACCGGAACGTCAGCACCGACCCCTGGTGAAACTGCTGGCGGACTTGATCGGCGATGCGGTGTAGCTCGAAGTCGTCCGCGCAGGACAGATGGAAATCGCGCGAACGCTCGTATGTCATCTGACGCTGCGCGGCCGACCAGGAGACGCCGTCGACCAACGTCGATCCCGTCGGCACCGCGGCATTGGCCAGAACCATTGCGTCAACCTGTAACTCAAACAGCTCCAGCCGATCTCGCAATCGGGGATCGTCGGTGTTACTGATGAGCGCGGTGTTGGTGGTGGCGAACAGTTCCGCATGCGGCTGGGACGGATCATCAGGCGAGCACCCGATTATGTTGGCGTGCAACGGAGTTGCGCCGACGACAGCAGCAGCAGACAGTCCCGCCAGCGCCGTGCCCAGCCGGCCCAGCAGCCGAGCGCGCACTGAATGAGACCTCATGTTCGGTGCCGACGCTCCCGTGTGACTTTGCGCTGCTCGAGTGTGCGCTCAGGGCGGGAAATTCGCCAAAATACCGCCCAGGCCGCACACGCGAAGCCCTGAGCGCACACTCAACGCGGGCGGGGCGATTACGCGCGCCGTTAGCGTCTCGGCCGCGCCGCCGGCCTGCCACCTTGCCCGGGGCGACCGATTCACCTTCGCGCAGGGGGCCAGCCGGAGTGGCCTGCCATGGCGACAGCCTGCGCAGCGCGGACCTGAAGACGCTCGACTATGGCGAGACCGCGTTCTCCGGGGCAATCCGCTGCCATACGAACTGGGCTGACCCGCCCGGCCGCTGGTCCCGCTCATCAGAATCTCAGGTTGGCTCTGGCAGCATAGGTTGGCATGGGCCTGTCTCGCCGCGGCAAGATCGCGCGCACGCTGCTGATCTGTACGGTGATAGGTGCCGTTGCGCTCCTCCTCGGCGGCTGCGTCCGCGTTGTCGGGGGACACGCCGGCATGTTGGGGCCCAAGTTGGGCCAGCCGGTCGAGTGGACACCCTGCCGCTCGTCTAACCCGCAGGCCAAGCTCCCGAGTGGCTCGCTGTGCGGCAGGCTCGCCGTGCCCGTCGACTACAACCACCTCGACGGCAACGTGGCAACGTTGGCGATGATTCGCATTCCCGCGACGGGCGACAAGATCGGGTCGCTGGTGATCAACCCCGGCGGTCCCGGCGAACCCGGTATCGAGGCCGCTCTGAGTGTCGTCCAGTCGTTGCCCAAGCGCATCCGGGAACGGTTCGACCTCGTCGGCTTCGACCCCCGTGGGGTGGGGCTGTCGCGGCCGGCGATCTGGTGCAACTCCGATGCCGACAACGACCGGCTGCGCAAGGAGCCGAATGTCGACTACAGCCCGGCGGGTGTGGCCCATATCGAGGACGAGACCAAGCAGTTCGTCGGCCGCTGCATCGACAAGATGGGCAAAGGCTTTCTCGCGAACGTCGGGACGGTGAACGTCGCCAGGGACCTGGATGCCATCCGCGCGGCGCTGGGCGACGATAAGCTGACCTACCTCGGCTACTCGTACGGCACCCGGATCGGCTCCGCCTACGCGGAGGCGTATCCCACCAAGGTGCGGGCGATGATCCTCGACGGCGCCGTCGACCCCAACGCCGACCCCATCGAGGCAGACCTGCGCCAGGCCAAGGGATTTCAGGACGCGTTCAACGACTACGCCACCGACTGCGCCAAACAGCCGACTTGCCCGCTGGGCACCGACCCGGCCAAGGCCGTCGACATCTACCACAGCCTGGTCGACCCGCTGGTCGACCCGGACAACCAGATGGTCGGCAGGCCGGTGCCCACGAACGACGGGCGCGGATTGGGCTACAGCGACGCCATCGTGGGCACCATCATGGCGCTCTACTCGCCGGGCTTGTGGCATCACCTGACCGACGGCCTGACCGAACTGGTCGGCCACCACGGAGACACCTTGCTTGCCCTGGCCGATATGTACATGCGCCGCGACCCGCACGGCCATTACTCCAATGCCACCGACGCGCGGGTGGCGATCAACTGCGTCGACCAGCCGCCGATTACGGACCGTGCCAAGGTGATTGACGAAGACCGCCGCTCACGCGAAGTCGCCCCGTTCATGAGCTACGGGCAGTTCACCGGTGACGCGCCCCTGGGCACCTGCGCTTTCTGGCCGGTGCCACCCACGAGCAAGCCGCACGCCATCTCGGCGCCCGGCCTGGCGCCGACCGTGGTGGTGTCGACGACGCATGATCCGGCGACGCCTTATAAGGCCGGGGTGGATCTGGCGAATCAGCTTCGCGGGTCGCTGCTCACCTTCGACGGGACCCAGCACACTGTGGTCTTCCAGGGCGACAGCTGCATTGACGACTACGTGACGGAGTACTTGCTCGGGGGCTCCACGCCGCCGAGCGGCGCAAAGTGCTAGAGCGCTTACACCTCGGCCTTTCGCCGAGCGTGCGGCTGGCCGCACACTCGAACGCGAATGTGCGGCTGGCCGCGCAATCGCCGGCCGGATTTCTCGCGCTGAGTACACGCTCGGCGACACGCCGATACGAGATCAAGGCGTGACCATTTCGCGCTACCACGGGTATTCGAAGCTGCAACGATGACTGCCATGCCGCGCCTGAGACCGTTGAGCTCGGCGCTGCTGTCGTTCGGGCTGCTGCTGCCGCTGCCGATGGCCGGCGCGACACCGGAACCAGGTGCCGGCCAGACGCCGAGTCCGGCCCCGCCGCCTGCGGCTGCGGGGCCGCAGAACTGGGGGAGTTGCAGCCAATTCCTGACCGACACCAGCGACGTTCCCACCGCCCAGTGCACCACCGTGTCCGTGCCCGTTGACTACGCAAACCCGGGTGGGGCGCAAGCCAAGCTGGCGGTGATCAAAGTTCCCGCGACCGGGCGGCGGATGGGATCGCTGTTGGTCAACCCGGGCGGGCCCGGGGCATCCGCGATGGACATGGTGGCCGGCCTGGCATCGGACCTGGAAAACAGCGACGTCGCCCGCCACTTCGACCTGGTGGGGTTTGACCCGCGAGGTGTGGGCCACTCGACCCCGCAGTTGCGGTGCCGCACCGACGCCGAATTCGACGCCTTCCGGCGCGAGCCGATGGTCGACTACAGCCCGGCCGGGGTGGCGCACATCGAGCAGCTGTACCGGCAGTTGGCCCAGCAATGCGTCGACCGGATGGGGACGGGGTTCCTGGCCAACGCCGGCACCGCATCCGGCGCGCGCGACGTGGACATGGTCCGCCAGGCTCTGGGCGAGGATCAGATCAACTACCTCGGCTACAGCTACGGCACCGAGTTGGGCACCGCCTACCTAGAGGCATTCGGTGGCCACGTCCGGTCGATGGTGCTCGACGGCGCCATCGACCCGACCGTGGGTCCGGTCGAGGAAAACGTCAACCAGATGGCGGGGTTCCAGACGGCTTTCAACGACTACGCCGCGGACTGCGCGCGCTCGGCGGCCTGCCCGCTGGGCACTGACCCGGCTCAATTCGTGAACCGGTACCACGCCCTGGTCGACCCGCTGGTCGCCAAGCCGGGCAGGACGTCGGATCCGCGCGGCCTGAGCTACGCCGACGCGACCACCGGCACCATCAACGCGCTTTACACCCCGCAGCATTGGAAGTACTTGACCAGTGGTCTGCTGGGGCTGCAGCGCGGCACCGATGCCGGCGACCTGCTGGTGCTCGCCGACGATTACGAAGGCCGTAGCAAAAGCGGGCACTACGGCAACGACCAGGACACCTTCAACGCCGTGCGTTGTGTCGACGCGCCGACGCCGACGGATTCGGCGACGTGGATCTCCGCCGATCAACGAATCCGGCAGGCCGCCCCGTTTTTGAGCTACGGGCAGTTCACCGGGAACGCCCCCCGCGATCTGTGCGCGCTGTGGCCGGTGCCCGCCACGTCCAGACCGCACGCCGCGCCGCCCGTCGCGCCGGGCAAGGTCGTCGTCGTCTCGACGACGCACGACCCGGCCACCCCGTATCAGGCCGGCGTGAGCCTGGCCCGCCAGCTGGGCGCTCCGCTAATCACGTACGACGGAACCCAGCACACCGCGGTGTTCAACGGTGACCAGTGTGTGGATACAGCGGTGATGCGCTACTTCGTCGCGGGGACGTTGCCGGCGGCGTCGTTACAGTGCCGGTCGTAGGGAAGACCGCAACGGTTCTGAGCGGGCGTCGGTAACACAAAATTAACAGCGGTTGCTTACTGTCGGGTTATGGATCGACAGAAGGAATTCGTCCTCCGCACGCTGGAGGAACGAGACATCCGCTTCGTACGGCTCTGGTTCACGGACGTGCTCGGCTACCTCAAATCGGTCGCCATTGCCCCGGCCGAGCTCGAGGGTGCGTTCGAGGAGGGCATCGGGTTCGACGGATCCTCGATCGAGGGCTTTGCGCGGGTGTCGGAATCCGACACGGTGGCAAACCCGGATCCGTCGAGCTTCCAGGTGCTGCCCTGGGCCACCAGTTCGGGTCACCACCACTCGGCGCGGATGTTCTGCGACATCACCATGCCCGACGGCTCGCCGTCGTGGGCGGATCCCCGGCACGTGTTGCGGCGCCAGCTGCAGAAGGCGAACGATCTCGGCTTTTCCTGCTATGTGCATCCGGAAATCGAATTCTTCCTGCTGGAGCCAGGTCCCAACGACGGGTCGCGGCCCGTTCCCGTTGACAACGCCGGCTATTTCGACCAAGCGGTGCACGATTCCGCGTCGAACTTCCGCAGGGAAGCGATCGATGCGCTCGAGTTCATGGGCATCTCGGTGGAGTTCAGCCACCACGAGGGGGCGCCCGGCCAGCAGGAGATCGACCTGCGCTTCGCCGACGCGCTGTCGATGGCCGACAACGTGATGACGTTCCGCTACGTCATCAAGGAAGTCGCGATCGAGAACGGCGCGCGGGCGTCATTCATGCCCAAGCCATTCGGGGAACACCCGGGCTCGGCCATGCACACCCACATGAGCCTCTTCGAGGGCGACGTCAACGCCTTTCACAGCGCCGACGATCCCCTGCAGTTGTCGAACGTGGGCAAGTCGTTCATCGCCGGAATCCTCGAGCACGCCTCCGAGATCAGTGCGGTCACCAATCAATGGGTCAACTCCTACAAGCGGTTGGTGCAGGGCGGCGAGGCGCCCACGGCCGCTTCATGGGGGGCGGCCAACCGGTCGGCCCTGGTGCGGGTGCCGATGTACACGCCACACAAGACATCGTCGCGACGGGTCGAGGTACGCAGCCCCGACTCGGCGTGCAACCCCTATCTGGCGTTCGCCGTGCTGCTGGCCGCCGGATTGCGCGGGGTGGAGAAAGGCTACGTGCTTGGGCCGCAGGCCGAGGACAACGTTTGGGACCTCACACCTGAAGAACGCCGCGCGATGGGCTACCGCGAGCTGCCGAGCAGCCTCGACAGTGCGCTTCATTGCATGGAGTCCTCCGAGCTCGTAGCGGAAGCATTGGGGGAGCACGTTTTTGACTTCTTCCTGCGCAACAAGCGCGCAGAGTGGGCGAACTACCGCAGTCATGTCACGCCGTACGAGCTGAGCACCTACCTGTCGTTGTAGCTGACGGCCCCTGTTGGGGCCGCCGTCTTGCCGGGGAGATCGGCGGCTTGCGCTACCGTCGTGGTCGTGACCAAACCCGCGACGCAGCGCCCGAGGCTGCCGAGCGTCGGCCGGCTCGGGCTGGTCGACCCCCCAGCGGGTGAGCGCCTGGCGCGGCTGGGTTGGTATGACCACGACGACCAGCCCTACGTCGACCGGTTGTGGTCGTTGTCGCGAGCGCCGGACGCCGACGCTGCGCTGCGCGCCCTGGTTCGGCTGTCGGAGAACCCGGACACCGGATGGGATGAGCTCAACGCCGCGCTGCTCACCGAACGTGGCCTGCGAGGGCGACTGTTCGCGGTGCTGGGCTCGTCGCTGTCCCTGGGCGATCACCTGGCCGTCCATCCGCAGTCCTGGAAACTGTTGCGGGGCAAGGTCAAACTGCCCTCTCGCGAGCAGCTGAGCGCGGCGTTCAACGAGTTCGTCGACGAGTCCAAGGACGAAGTGTCGGCCGCGCCGGGTTCAGTGGTGCCACGATTGTGCACCCTGTACCGCGACCAGCTGCTGGTGCTCGCCGCGCTCGATCTGGCCGCGACCGTCGAGGACGAGCCAGTTCTGCCGTTCACCGTGGTGGCCGCGCACCTGTCGGACCTCGCGGACGCCGCGCTGGCGGCGGCGCTGCGGGTGGCCGAGGCAACCGTGTGCGGTGACCGCACGCCACCGCGGCTGGCGGTCATGGCGATGGGCAAATGCGGTGCCCGCGAACTGAACTACGTCAGCGACGTCGACGTCATCTTCGTCGCCGAGCGGGCCGACCCACTCAGTACCCGGGTCGCCGGCGAGATGATGAAGGTGGCTGCGGCCGCATGTTTCGCGGTGGATGCCGGGTTGCGGCCCGAGGGGCGCAGTGGCGAACTGGTCCGCACGGTCGAGTCGCACGTCGCCTACTACCAGCGCTGGGCGAAGACCTGGGAGTTCCAGGCATTGCTGAAAGCCCGGATAGCGGCCGGCGACGCGGAACTCGGCGAGCGCTACCTGGCCGCGCTGATGCCCATGGTCTGGGTCGCCTGCGAGCGCGAGGACTTCGTGGTCGAGGTGCAGGCCATGCGGCGGCGAGTGGAGCAGTTACTACCGGCCGACGTCCGCGCTCGCGAAATCAAGCTGGGCACAGGCGGTTTGCGGGACGTGGAGTTCGCCGTGCAGCTGTTGCAGTTGGTCCACGGCCGCGGCGACGAGTCGCTGCACGTGGCTTCCACGGTGGATGCGTTGGCCGCGTTGGCCCACGGCGGCTACATCGGGCGCGAGGATGCGGCGAACCTCACTGCCTCCTATGAATTCCTGCGACTGCTCGAACACCGACTGCAGCTGCAGAGGCTCAAGCGGACCCATCTGCTGCCCGAGATCGACGACGAAGAGGCGGTGCGCTGGCTGGCCCGCGCCGCCCACATTCGCCCGGACGGCCGTAACGACGCGGCGGGGGTACTGCGCGAGCAGATCAAGCACCAGAACCTCCGGGTGTCCCAGCTGCACGCGAAGCTCTTCTATCAGCCGCTGCTGGAGTCGATCGGCCCCGCCGGCCTGGAGATCTCGCACGGCATGACGTCGGAGGCCGCGGAGCGGCAGCTGGCCGCCCTCGGTTATGAGGGACCGCAGACCGCGCTGACCCACATGTCGGCGTTGGTCAATCAAAGCGGCCGGCGCGGTCAGGTGCAATCGGTGCTGCTGCCCCGGCTGCTGAACTGGATGTCGTACGCGCCCGACCCCGACGGCGGCCTGTTGGCCTACCGACGACTCAGCGAGGCGCTGGCCACGGAGAGGTGGTACCTCTCCACCCTGCGGGACAAGCCGGCGGTGGCCAAGCGGCTCATGCATGTCCTGGGGACCTCCGCCTATGTGCCCGACCTGTTGATGCGCGCGCCCAGGGTGATTGAGGACTACGGCGACGGTCCGGCCGGGCCGAAACTGCTCGAGACCGAGACCGCCGTGGTGGCTCGGGCGCTGATCGCCTCGGCCGGTCGCCACTCCGACCCGGTGCGGGCGATCGCCGCCGCGCGCTCGCTGCGCCGTCGGGAGCTGGCCCGCATCGGTTCGGCTGACCTGCTCGGCATGCTCGAGGTCACCGAGGTATGTAAGGCACTCACCTCGGTGTGGGTGGCGGTGCTGCAGGCCGCGTTGGACGCGATGATCCGGGCCAACCTCCCCGAAGACGGCAAGGCACCGGCGGCCATCGCGGTCATCGGCATGGGCAGGCTGGGCGGCGCCGAGCTGGGCTACGGGTCCGATGCGGACGTGATGTTCGTCTGCGAGCCGGCCAGTGGCGTCGATGATCCACGGGCGGTGCGGTGGTCGACGTCGATCGCCGAGCAGGTTCGGGCACTGCTGGGGACGCCCAGCGTCGACCCCCCGCTGGACCTCGACGCCAACCTGCGGCCCGAGGGCCGCAGCGGTCCGCTGGTTCGCACGCTGGCGTCCTATGCCGCCTACTACGCGCAGTGGGCGCAATCGTGGGAGATCCAGGCCCTGTTGCGCGCGCACGCGGTTGCCGGCGACGCTGAGCTGGGTCAGCGGTTCCTGGCGATGGCCGACCGGACGCGCTATCCGCCCGACGGCGTGTCAGCCGAGGCGGTGCGGGAGATCCGTCGCATCAAGGCCCGCGTCGAGTCCGAGCGGTTGCCGCGCGGCGCCGACCCCAACACCCACACCAAGCTCGGCCGCGGGGGACTGGCCGACATCGAATGGACGGTGCAGTTGATGCAACTGCGGCACGCGCACGAGGTGCCGGCCCTGCACAACACCTCGACGCTGGAATCTTTGGACGCGATCGCCGCGGCCGGGCTGATCCCCGAAGACGACGTGGAGCTTCTGCGCCACGCCTGGCTGACCGCCACACGGGCCCGCAACGCGCTGGTGCTGGTACGCGGCAAGCCGACCGACCAGCTGCCGGGGCCCGGGCGCCAACTCAACGCGGTCGCCGTCGCCGCGGGCTGGCGAACCGACGACGGCGGCGAGTTCCTGGACAACTATCTGCGGGTGACTCGGCGGGCAAAAGCTGTGGTGCGCAAGGTGTTCGGGAGTTGAGCCAGGAGCCGGGCGCGCTGGACGCCATATTCGAGGTGCTCAGCGCGGCGGAGGCTGATCGGGTGACGGCTCTTTACGCTCCGTTGGCCGGGGCCGTAAGGGAACTCGTCGACGCCACCATCCGGACCGAAGTCGACGACGGCGTCGTCGCCGACGCGCGCTCCGCGATCGAGGCCGTCACTCGGTCGTTGCGGCAACGGACCCGGCCGGTCGGCGTGAGCTACCGCGTCGACGGGCGGCCGCTGCCGTTGGGCAACGCGGCGGTCGGTGTCTGCAACCCGATCGCCCCGCCGGTCGTCGTTCACCACGATGGCGGCGGTCGCTGCTGGAGCGAATTCGTCCTCGGGTCGGCATACGAGGGCCCACCCAAACTGGTGCACGGCGGCGTGAGCGCCCTGGTGCTCGACCACATGCTCGGCGAGGCGGCCAGCGAGGGGCTGTCCAAGCCGCGTTTCACCGGGACCATCACCGTGAAGTACCTGCGCGGCACTCCGCTGGGGCCGCTTCGTTCCGACGCTTGGATTGACCGCAAGGAGGGTGTCAAAGTCTTTGCGCGTGGGTCTATTTCGGATGCCGCAGGGGTCACCGTGGAGGCCGAAGGCGTCTTCATCGAGCCGGCGTGGGCGAGGGAAGCCGAATGAAGTTTTATGTCAGCAGCGCCTTTTTGAACACCCGGGAGATAATCGAGATCGCCAAGGCCGCCGACGAGCTCGGCTACGACGGAATCGGAATCCCCGACCACGTCGTCAACCTGGAGACCCTCGAAACCCCTTATCCGTACACCAAAGACGGGCAACGACGATGGCAGCCTTTTACTGACTGGCCCGATCCCTGGGTTCTCGTCGGCGCGCTGGCCCAGGTCAGCACCCGGCTGAGGTTCGTCACCACCGTGTACATCCCCGCTATGCGCAACCCCTACGCTGCGGCGAAATCGATTGGTACGGCCGCAGTTTTGGCGTCGGGCCGGGTGGAGCTCGGCATCGGCGTCGGCTGGTGCCGAGAGGAATTCGCCTTAATGGGAGAGCAATTCGACGCGCGCGGCAAACGCACCGACGAGATCATCGACTTGATGCGGGCGCTGTGGCAACCGGGCTGGACGCAGTTCGACGGCGAGTTCTATCGGGCACCGCGGCTCGAGATGCAACCGACTCCGCCGCGAATACCGGTCTATGTCGGCGGCCTCAGTGATGCCGCACTGCGCCGTGCTGCTCGCAACGACGGCTGGATCGGCGACCTGATCACGACCGATCGCGCCATCGAGGCGGTCGGCCGGCTGCGGGAACTGCGGATCGAAAACGGGCTCTCGCTAGACGATTTCACGATTCTGACGCCACTGACCGACGCCTTCACCGCCGCGGATTATCGCCGCGCCGCGGATGCCGGTATCTCCGGCATCATCACCATGCCGTGGTTGTTCTACGCCGGACCGGATGCCACGTTGGCCGACAGGATCGATGGCATGCAACGCTTCCGCAAGGACTTGGGTCTCGACGGGTAGACGCTGAACCCGGTGCACCCTGCCATACTTCAGGCATGGCGTTTACGGTGGTTTTCAGCAACGGCGAACCGCGGGACTACGGGGCATTCGACAGCTATGAGGTCACCGACGCGGGCGTGCTGGTGATCCAGATGCAGCGCGGAGATGTCAATCGGCACTATGTCGCGCCGCATGGCTGGCTCGAGGTTGTCGAGATGGCCGAGGGACAGCCGATCACAATGTCCCGCGGGATCATGGGCTATCGTCCCCGGTAGCAGATCGGTTATGGCGGAACAGTTTTGGTGGCCGCGCGCCGGTAGCGCTCGCCCCATCGACAGCGACTGGAAGAATGCTTGGCATGCAAGCGAGCGTCAGCCTGGTGCGTCCGGCGGCCCCACAGGATGCGGCCGCCTGCGTTGCGATTTACCGCCCCTACGTCGAGGACACGGCGATCAGCTGGGAAATCGAAGTCCCGACCGTGGGTGAGATGGCCGCGCGCATCGCCGCGGCGCAGGAGAAACATGAATGGCTCGTCCTCGAAGGCGATGATCGGGTCGTCGGCTTCGCCTACGCACACGCATTCAATCGCCTGGCCGTCTACCAATGGTCGGTGCAGACCGGTATCTACGTCGACGCCGACCATCATCGCGCGGGCGGCGGCCGCAAACTCTACACGGAACTATTGCGCCGGCTCGCCGAGCGCGGCTATCGGACAGCCTTGGCGGGCATCACCCAACCCAACGAGGCCAGCAACGGTTTTCATCGGTCCCTCGGGTTCGAGGATGCTGGCCTGTACCGGCGCGTGGAATGGAAACACGACAGCTGGCACGACGTCGTATGGATGCAACTCGATCTGCTAGGCACCGCCGACCAGGGTGGACCCCCTGGTCCGATAATCTGATCGGCACGCGAAGAACCAAGGCCGCATGTCTTCGTCCCGCGGCGCGAGGTAAGTCGCGCAATCGCGGGATGGAGGGGAGAACCGACGGTTGTTTGGCTTAGCCGCCGCCGCCGCCAACGAAGCCGCCGCCGCCGCCAACGAAGCCGCCGCCGCCGCCAACGAAGCCGCCGCCGCCGCCAACAAAGCCGCCGCCGCCACCCATCATTTCCACGGTGCTGATCTTCATCATGGCCGAAACGTAACGCCGAATCCGTCGTGGCCGCAAGGCACTCAAACGTTAACGTTTCGCTAACAAGGACGATTATCAATCAACGCGGTCGTAGTCCATTGAGGATTGTCGAAAGCGCGAATTCGGTGATCCCGCGAAGCGACTCAGCCTCAACCACTTTGCGGTCCGTCCGCCAGCCGAGCGCAAGAATTCCTTCCATCATCGCCCAGAGGGCCGTCGCCGCGAGGTCGGGTTCGGGAGTCGAGACAATAGTCCCGTCTGCCGCGCCGGCCGCCAAGGCGGTGGCGAGTTTGCCGATCTGCTCATCGACCTTGTCGGCGATCCGTTCCAGCGCCTCGGGTTCGTCGGGTGGGGCGTTAAGCAACCGGAATTGCTCCGGTAGGTCGTGCGCAAAGCTCACATAGGCACGGGCCGCCGCGACGATCCGGTCGAGTGGCGCCCGGTCAGCGGCGAACGCGGGTTCCATGTATCGACGGTTTTCCTCCACGGCGCGTTCCGCGATGGCTACCAGGACCTCCGGCCGGCGACCCACGCGGTTGTAGACGGTCTGAATCGCGACATCGGCGCGCTCGGCAACGGCCTCCACCGTGACCGCGCCGAGTCCGCCCTCGACGAGCAATCCTTCGGCAGCGTCGATGATGGCCTCGCGATTCGCGGCCGCACGTCGGGCGGTCCGAGTGGGCTTGATAGTGGGCCTGGTCTCACTCACAAAGAAAGAGTTTACTCCACTCCATCGTTAGATTAGATTCCAATACTAGATCTGATTACAGATAAGGAGCTGACCCATGCGCAAGCCGGCGGATGCGCTGTACCGCGACCAACGGGCATGGCGGGACCTGCAGGAGTACCTGCCCGAGCGGTTGCGCCTCACCGACGAAACGGCACCAGCCGAGGAGTTCTGGGAATGGCGTGGCCACCGCGTCCACCTGGACCGTTACGTCAACCCCGATGCTCCCGCCAAGATCGTGCAGCACCACGGGGTGGGCACCAACGGACGACAAATGAGCTTGATCGTCGGTGCACGGTTGGCGCAGCGAGGATTTGAGACTGTCGCTCTGGACAACCTCGGCTATGGCCTTACTCAGCTCAAGCCCGGAACGGTTCCTTCCTATGAGGACTGGGTTGATCTGGTCGTGGATTTTCTGACGTACGAACTGTCCCGCGACGAGCGCCCGATTGTGTTGTATGGCCTCAGCGCCGGCGGAATGCTCACCTATCACGTGGCGGCCCGTGTCCTCAAGGGAACGTTGCGCGGAATCGTCGGCATGACGTTCTTGGATCAGCGCAACCAAAAGGTCCGCGATGACACCGCGCACGACAAGCTCACATCCCGGCTGGGCGCACCTCTGATGGGCGTGGTGGCGCGCACACCTGCGGCTCGCGTTCCCTTTCCCATGACGTTGGCGTCGAAAATGTCAGCGCTGGTGAATAATCGCGCCGCGTTAAAGGTCATGACCGCAGACAGGACGTCGGCCGGAAACTGGGTTCCCATTCGCTTTCTGGCCAGCTACCTGAACTACGTCCCCGCAGTCGAACCAGAAGGGTTCGACGCTTGCCCGATCTTGCTGACGCAGCCGGCCGAGGACCGCTGGTCCCCGCTCGAGTTGAGCCAGCCTGTGCTGTCGCGAGTCACCCGGGTGCCGGTGGACACGGTATGCTGCCCAACGCCGGCCACTGCCCACTCGAAGAACCCGGCCTGCAACAAATGCAGGATGCCATCGCCGAATTCGTCACAAGACACACGCGGTAATCCGTCGGGAATGGCGCCCATCCGGAGTTGATCAGGCGGCGTGACCAAAGTAGTTGGCGGAGGTGCCAATTGCCGAGTTGGCGGCGGGTCCGACCAGTGTGTGCAAGAACGCTTTCTGCTGGCGATAGCCCGAGCGGGCGATTCGGTCGACTCCACCGGGCAGTCCGCGAAGCAAGCCCGTGCGAACCACATTGATTGGGACCCGTAGAACGGGATACCACGGCGGCATGTAAGCCGGCAGCCCGAGGCGACGCATGCCGCGTGGACCGTTGAAGCCGCTCGTAATGGACAGGTGTGCCGCCCATGCAATGCGCCGCCGCAGGAATTGAGCGCGCGGATAGTGCCACGTCAGCGGGTCAGCGGCCATCGGAGCGGCGAGCTGGCGACTGGTCTCGTCGGGTTCGTACAACGTTGTCAGGCCGTGATATAGGAGCTTGACGGCGTCGCGGAATCCGTCAGGAAGCCAGCGTTCTTCGATACCCATCAGCCAGCCGGTGTAGCGGCTGACATGCGCAATGGCGTCGAGCTCGTTCGGCGTGAGAAGCACGCCCATGGGCAGACATGCAATGGCAGGGCTGATGAGAGCCCCCAGCATGGTCGCCGCCATGTCGAGTTGGTTCACCGGCACACCCCACTGTTCGCTACTCCATTCCGGTAACTGGCCGACGTGTTGGCGCACGAAGCCGTGAATGAGCCGCACGTGGAGTGTTGAACGATATCCGGGACCTCTTGGCGCCATGCCGTTTTCGTGGATGACATCGAGTGCCCATCGCATCGTCTCGGCGAATCGTTGTGCCGAGCCGGTCTGGCCGTTTTGACCATTCTTGGTCAGCAGCAATGTGCGGTTGATGCCCGAAACGGCATAGCCGCTCAGAAACGGTACGTCGCGGGCGGCATAGATCGCATCGCGTCCGGCGAAGCGCATCATTCGTTCGCCGAGGCGCAGCTTGTTCTGATCGACCCACGCCGGTGGGCTTTCGTATCGGGTGAAGAAGTCGCGAAGCGGTTGCGGGGCATCCGGGATGCTGGCGATGCCCGCTTGCAGGGCCGTGTCGAACAATGGACGGGTCTCGCTGATGCCTTCCTGATACATCCAGTCGAGCAATCGGTCCATTGGCGGGTCGCCGATCAGGAGGGCTTCGCCCATGGTCTGCCATTCCGATTGTGTTGGCTTAGGGATGCCCAGCGCGATCGCGAGCGTTTGCAATGCGCCGACGCGGGCTGGCTGCCTCCGATGGCGGGTCGGGACCGGCGAGGTCATCGTGTTCTCCCTTGAACAAGCACACCGCCAGGACTTGCCTGGTCAGCGGGCCGGCCATCATCTGGTGATAGCTGTCCCCAGATAGTGTGGTGATAGTCTTCACCAAAACAGCGGCGATGGCAAGGGCAAGAGATGGTGGTGTTGCCGGGCGGCAGGTATGCCGGGCGAAGCGCCGACGAGCGACGCCATGAGCGTCGACAGCGGCTGCTCGACGCGGCGTTGTCGATGGCCGACGAGGAGGGCTTTTCCGCGCTGCGGGTGCGTGCGGTCTGCGTCCGGGCCGGTCTCAACGATCGCTATTTCTACGAAAGCTTTTCCGACTGCGACCAACTGCTACTGGCCATTTACGACCAGCAGGCGGCGTTACTCATCGAACAGTTGAGCCGCGTCATTGAAACGACCGCCCGCTCGGAGCTTGGGCCGCGAATCCGCTCGGTCATCGACGCCGGCATCGACTTTTGCCTTGACGATCCCCGGCGGCGTCGAATATTAGAGGAATGGCAATCGACTGCCGCACTGCGAGACAGAAGAGACAACTTGGTCAATCTGCTCGCGCAGATGATGCTCGATCAGGGCCGCCAAGTTCTCGGCGAACACATCACCGACGATCCCACTTATCAGATGGCGGGGCTCACGGTGGTCAACGGTCTCCTGGAACTCGGTGCGACGTGGTGGCGGGGAGACCTTGACGTAAGCCGCGAACAGCTCGGCGACTTCATGGTCGCGATGATCCTCACCAGTGCGGACATCGGCACCCGGGTCGAACATGAACTTACGCGCCAGCCGTAGACAATCCAGCTACACGTTTTGACGGCCACCGCCTCATAACCGACGTCGAATCGGTTATGAGGCGGTGGTTTTCGTCAAGGCGTTGGCCGGTTCAGAAGACCTTCTTCGGGTGGGTCGCAGTCGGCACCTGCTGCAACTTGGTGTTGTGCCGGGTGCCGGTGCCGGTGCCATTGCCCGTCCCCGTGCCGGTCCCGTTGCCGGTGCCCGTGCCGGTGCCGTTGCCGCCGTCGCCGCCATGGGCCATGCGCAGCTCGTCGGCGTTCAGGGCGCGGATGCTCTGCCGGCGCAGGGCCAGCTTGTTGCGGTTGGTGTTCATTGGTTTCTCCTTTGTTAGGTGGTCGCGGCCCCTGTTGGGCTGCGCTCATAGGTAAGAGCGCCGACGCCGTGGAAGCGGACACTTTTTTCGGAAGGTTTTTTGGTCCGATTTCTCGGTGCCGCGAGAACTCGACTCGGGTGAAGCAGCTCGACGTTCGGGCGACAGCGGCGGTGCCATCACCCGGCGTTGTCGTGGCCGTGGTTGTGGCAGTCCTGGCAGCTGTCGTCGGCATCGTCGTCTGGACAGGCCGCCGCTGACACCGCCGAATCCAATACAGGTTCTTGAATGTGCGGGTTTGCTTATGCGGGCCGTGGACGGTCTTGTCCTGGCCCTAGCCACCGTCGGATTAGCCCGGCTAGGGGTGAATGCACCCC
>Ga0318538_10000095_pt1 | contig 17737 bp, 17 predicted proteins | sample GRESIP166b4f23_FD_202504 | JGI IMG/M metagenome (GOLD analysis project Ga0318538, IMG submission 202504) | Tropical soil microbial communities from Luquillo Experimental Forest, Puerto Rico - GRE.SIPMG.166b4f23 | ecosystem: Environmental > Terrestrial > Soil > Tropical forest > Bulk soil...
CCAGGACACCGTTCTCGTAGAGCGCGACCGCGGTGTTGAGCGCGGTCTGTCCGCCCAGCGTGGCCAGCAGGGCGTCGATCTTGTTGCCGCGCTCGGCCTGCTGGGCGATCACCCGCTCGACGAACGCCGGGGTGATCGGCTCGACATAGGTGAAGTCGGCGTACTCGGGGTCGGTCATGATGGTGGCCGGGTTCGAGTTGACCAGGCTGACCCGCAGCCCCTCCGCCCGCAGCACCCGACAGGCCTGGGTGCCGGAGTAGTCGAATTCGCACGCCTGCCCGATCACGATCGGCCCCGAGCCGATCACCAGCACGTGGCTGAGGTCAGTCCGCCGCGGCACTAGTGGCCCCCCGCCATCAGGTCGACGAATTGGTCGAAGAGGTATTCCGCGTCGTGTGGGCCGGCCGCGGCCTCGGGGTGGTATTGCACCGAAAAGGCTTTGCCGTAAATGAGTTTCACGCCTTCCACCACTCCGTCGTTGGCGCAGGTGTGGCTGACGACGGCCGGGCCGAACGGTGTGTCGAAGGACTGGCCCGCCTCGCCCTGCAGTGCGAAGCCGTGGTTCTGTGCGGTCACCGCGACCCGCCCGGTGGCGTGGTCGATGACCGGGACGTTGATCCCGCGGTGACCGAAGACCATCTTGTAGGTGGACAGGCCCAGCGCGCGGCCCAGGATCTGGTTGCCGAAACAGATGCCGAACAACGGGATTCCGGCGCCCAGCACCTCACGGGTGAGGGCGACGACGTGGTCGGCGGTGGCGGGATCGCCCGGGCCGTTGGACAGGAACACGCCGTCCGGCTTGATTTCCGTGATCTGCTCGAATGTCGCCGAAGCCGGCAGCACGTGGCTGCGGATGCCGCGCCGGGCGAAGTTGCGCGGGGTGTTGGTCTTGATCCCCAGGTCCAGCGCGGCGACCGTAAACCGCTGTGCCCCTTCCGGTTCCACAATGTAGGTGCCCGCAGTGCTGACCTCGCCGGCAAGGTCGGCGCCCAGCATCGACTGCTGGCCCCGCACGCGCTCGAGCAGTTCGGCGGGCCCGGCGAGCGAATTCCCGGAGAACACCCCCGCCTTCATCGAGCCCCGGCTGCGCAGGTGCCGCACCACCGCACGGGTGTCGATGCCGGCGATCCCGACGATGTGCTGGCGGATCAGCTCGTCCTGAAGCGTGCCGGTGGCGCGCCAATTGGAGGCGCGCGGCGACGGGTCGCGCACCGCGTAGCCGGCGACCCAGATCTTGTCGCGGCGGCTCTCGGCGTCCTCACCGTTCCAGCCGGTGTTGCCGATCTGCGGCGCGGTGGCCACCACGATCTGCCGGTGGTAGCTGGGGTCGGTCAGCGTCTCCTGATACCCGGACATGCCGGTGGAGAAGACGGCTTCGCCGAGAGTTTGGCCGATCGCGCCGAACGGTGTGCCGGTGAAGACGCGGCCATCCTCGAGCACCAGTAGGGCTTTGCTCACGCGACGCCATCCTTTCGGCCATTCGGCGGGTCACCCAGCCAGGCGGCGTAGTCGTCGCGGTGGTCTGCGCGGAACCCGGTGTCGATCTCGACATCCGACGGCAGCCGCCACCGGATGGCCAGGATCCCGATGCGGGCCACGACCTTGCCCGCTATCCCGCGCTCCATGCGGATGGCCGTGACCGACTCCTGAGGAATCCAAATGGGATTCGCGCGGATGCGTTCCAACAGGATCCCTTCGGGATAGCGGGTCAGCACCGCCTTGCTGCGGTAACCCAAATCGCCGGCCGCGATCCGGTCGTTCCACGCCGGCGCCATCGTGCAGCCGCAATACAGGCCGCGCGTGATGAGAGTCGCGGTGCCTACCGCTTCGGGGAGGTCGGGCAGGTTGCCGAGGATTTCCTGCTGCCGCTCCGCGCGGCGCCGCCAGCCGCGCATCATCAACTGGATCAGCACCGCGATCACCACCACCAGCACGGCCGCGAAGATCAGCGACCCCACCAGCGTTCCCGAGTTCATGCCGGGCTCTTCCCGTCCCGAGCGGTGACCTTCCCGCGCAGCAGCGTCGCGGTCACGGTGGCGGGCAAGGTCATCGACTCGTATGGCGTGTTGGCCGACCGGCTGGCCAGGTCCGAACCGGCGACCGTCCAGGTGGCATCCGGGTCTACCACGGTCAGGTTGGCGGGCTCCCCCACGTCCAGCGGCCGGCCGTGATCGGGCAAGCGTGCGATGCGCGCCGGATTTTCACTCATCACCCTCGCGACATCGCGCCAGGACAACAGCCCGGGGGCCACCATCGTCTGCACCACCACCGACAGCGCCGTCTGCAACCCGAGCATGCCGGGGCGCGCCGCCGAGAACTCGACGCATTTCTCGTGCTCGGCATGCGGGGCATGGTCGGTTGCCACACAGTCGATTACCCCGTCGGCCAGCGCTTGACGCAAAGCGACCGCGTCGGCGGCCTCGCGCAGCGGCGGGTTCACCCGGTTCAGCCCGTCGTAGCTGGCCAGCAAGCTGTCGTCGAGCAGCAGGTGATGCGGAGTGACTTCGGCCGTGATCGAAATGCCCTGTCCCTTAGCCCATTTCAAGATCTCGACGGTACCCACGGTGGAGGCATGGCAGATGTGCACGCGCGCGCCGGCGTCACGGGCAAGCAGCGCGTCCCGGGCGACGATCGATTCCTCGGCGGCCCGCGGCCACCCGGCGAGTCCCAGCCTGGCGGCGGTGGGCCCCTCGTGGGCGACGGCGCCGACCGTCAGCCTCGGCTCCTCGGCATGCTGGGCGATCAACACCCCCAGGCCGGTGGCGTACTCCAGGGCGCGGCGCATCAGCAGTGGGTCATGCACGCAGATGCCGTCGTCGGAGAACATCCGAACCTGAGCTGCGCCGGCCGCCATCATGCCCATCTCGGTGAGCTCCGCCCCGGCCAGTCCGACCGTGACGGCGCCGACGGGGTGCACGTCGACCAGGCCGACCTGCTGGCCACGGTGCCACACGTGGTCGGTGACCACCGGGCTGTCGGCGACCGGATTGGTGTTGGCCATCGCGAACACCGCCGTGTAGCCGCCCAAAGCCGCTGCCGCCGAACCGGTTTCGATATCCTCGGCGTATTCGCGGCCCGGCTCGCGCAGGTGGGTGTGCAGGTCAACGAATCCGGGCAGGAGCACCTGATCCGTGGCGTCAATGACGTCCGCAAATTCGGGGATCGCGAGACCCGAACCGATCTCGGCGATCTGGCCGTCATCGACCAATACGTCGACGCGATCGCCTTCGCCGTACAACCGGACCCCGCGCAGCAGCACACTCATGCGGCACCCTCTTTACCCTCTGTCCCAGCCGAGTCGGTGCCGACCAGCACGTGGAAAAGCACGGCCATCCGCACGTGCACACCGTTGGAAACCTGTTGCAGCACAGCCGATTGCGACGAGTCAGCCACCGAAGACGAGATCTCCATGCCACGCACCATCGGTCCCGGGTGCAGCACCACGGCATGGCCCGGCAGCATCGCCTGGCGCCGGTCGGAAAGCCCGTACCGCACCGAATACTCGCGCACCGACGGGAAGAACCCGCCGTTCATCCGTTCGGCCTGTACCCGCAGCATCAGCACCGCGTCGGCGGCCGGCAGTTCCGCGTCGAAGTCATACGAGACGGTGACCGGCCAGCCCTCGACGCCGACCGGCAGCAACGTCGGCGGCGCCACCAGCACCACCTCGGCGCCCAGCGTGTCCAGCAGCATGACGTTGGAGCGGGCGACCCGGCTGTGCAGGATGTCGCCGACGATCACGATGCGCCGGCCCTCGATGCTGCCGAGCCGCTGCCGGATGGTCAGGGCGTCCAGCAGCGCCTGCGTCGGGTGCTCGTGCGTGCCGTCCCCGGCGTTGATCACCGACGGGCCGTCGCTTTTGGCCGGGTGGCGGATGATCAGCGCATCGGCGCCGGCCGCCCGCAGCGTCAGCGCGGTGTCACGCAGCGACTCGCCCTTGCCCACCGAGGATCCCGCCGCGCTGACGTTGATCACATCGGCGCTCATCCACTTGCCCGCCACCTCGAAGGACACCCGGGTTCGGGTGGAGTTCTCGTAGAACATCGTGACGATGGTGCGGCCGCGCAGCGTCGGCAGCTTCTTGATCTCACGGCCCACCAGCGCCTGCGCGAACCGGTCGGCGTCGTCGAGGATGGCGGTGGCGTCGTCGCGGCTCAGATCGCCCGCGGCCAGAAGGTGTCTCGTGGTCATCGGGTGATCACCACGCCGTCGCGACCGTCGTGCTCGCTCAGTTGCACGTGCACGCTCTCGCTGCGCGAGGTCGGCACGTTCTTGCCGACGTAATCGGCGCGCAGCGGCAGTTCGCGGTGGCCACGGTCGACCAGCACCGCCAGTTGCACCGCCTGCGGCCTGCCGACGTCGCGCAGCGCGTCCAGGGCGGAGCGCACCGAACGCCCGGAGTACAGCACGTCGTCGACGAGGACCACCAGCGCGTCGTCGATGCCGCCGGCCGGGATCGAGGTGGCCTCCAGCGGCCGCGGCGGCTTTTTCATCAGGTCGTCGCGATAGAGGGTGATGTCCAGCGCGCCATAGCCGACCTCGACACCGCTGTATTCGGCGATGTTGGTTGCCAGGCGCTCGGCCAGGATCACGCCGCGGGTCGGGATTCCCAACAGCACCACCCGGGGCGCATCGGACCCATCCAGCGCGGTCTTTTCGATGATCTGATGCGCGATGCGGGAAATGGTGCGACCCACGTCGGCCGCCGACATCAATTCGCGGCCGGTGCCGGTGTCACCCGCGGCGCCCATGCGAAACCTTGACCTCCTTCTCCGCCTCGCCGGACGGATCGTTAAAGGATGTCGACTGCCCGGCAGCGTAGCATTCCGAGCTACTCTGGCGAAAATGACAGGCTCAAGTTCCGCTCCACAATCCTCCGGGTTGCCGCATATTGATTTCGACGCCCTCTACCGGGGCGAAAGCCCGGGCGAAGGCATCCCGGCGATGACCACGCCGCCGTGGGATCTCAAGGCGCCCAAGGAGAATGTCATCGGTTGGCAGGCCGGCGGTTGGGTCCACGGCGACGTGCTCGACATCGGCTGCGGGCTCGGCGACAATGCGATCTACCTGGCCAAGAACGGACACAAGGTGACCGGCTTGGACATCTCGCCCACCGCGCTGATCACCGCCGAGCGGCGGGCCGTGGATGCCGGCGTCGACGTGAGGTTTGCGGTCGCCGATTCGACCAAGCTCGAGGGTTACACCGACGCGTTCGACACCGTCGTCGACAGCGGCATGTTCCACTGCCTCGACGACGACGGCAAGCGCAGCTATGCCGAAGCGGCGCACCGGGCCACCAGACCGGGCGCCACCCTATTGCTCAGCTGCTTCTCCGATGCCAACCCGCCCAACGATGAGTTTCCGCGGCCGGCGGTGTCCGAGCAGACGCTGCGCGACGTTTTCGGCGGCGCGGGCTGGGATATCGAATCGCTGGAGCCCGCCACGGTGCGCCGCGAGGTCGACGGGAATGAAATCGAAATGGCGTTCTGGTACGTCCGCGCGCGGCGGTGCTAGGTATGGCCTTCGGCGTGCCCAACGACTCGGCAGTGTCGCGAACCGGGCAGTATCCCGGCTGTTAGCTGGTGAGTTACCGGCTGCCTGCAATACGTGTAATTTTGGACTTTCAGGCCCGGAGTCGTCCATTGCCAACCCATTTGGCCGTCAGAAAGCAAGGGAACTATGACCGTCGCTCGTGCCGAACTGGCTCGGCAGTTTTACTTTGGCGACGACGCGGTGTTGTTGGTCATGGACACCGATGGGGTGACGGCTTTTCTCTCGACGTTGGTTCGTGCTCAGCAACAGGGGACTTCGCGGCTGGAGTGCGGCGGGACGGTTCACGAATTCCTCATTCAGCCCGGTGCCGCCGACGTCGAGCTGCACGACGATCGTGCGGTGTGGCGGCTCGACCATGCCAAGGCCGCGGAGATCATCGAGTTGTTGACGGCAATGACGCAGAGCACCACGGATGCGGGTCATTACTACGTCGACATCTCGACACCGGCTGAGACGCTGGTGTTGTCACGCAACGAACACATCTAACGGCAGCGCTTCCGGTCACCGGCGCTGAGACCTGTTGGCAGGAAACAGCTGTGACCCCCGTGCTACTCGAAATCTCGAGGGTCTTCCCAAGGTTCGTCTTCTCCCAGGATGGGGAGATGATGGGGGATGCTGTGCGGTGGGTGAATGACATGGGGTCCTATCGGCGCGGCCGGTCCGCCCGGGATCATCGGCATTCCCCCACCCCTTGGCGCCACCGGTTCGGAAGCCGCCGGTGCTTCAACCGGTGGCGGTGGTACCGGACGCGGCGCGGGTGGGGGCTGAGGGGCCGGCGCAGCCGATGGAGCGGGTACAGGCGCGGGCGCCTTGGGCGCTGCTTCACCCGTGTGCGACGGTAGCTGGCCGATCTGGATGTTCTGCCATTCGGAGAACTTGGTGTCGTGTGGGTTGTAGTCCCAGTGCGGGTTGTGCCACTGGTTGGTGCCCGGGTCGTATCGCCACTCGCCGCCCTTGCCATCCCACAGACTCAGGCCACCCTTGGCTTGTTCGCTCGGGCGACTGGCGGGTCCTACGGTCAGGTCACCGCCAACCGGAGGATGGACGCGGTCGGGCGGCAAACCGCGAGCCGGCGGAGGCGGCGGCGGATCGGGTTCGGGATTCGGGGCGTCTTTAAAGCTGTGACGGTCAACGGGCTGAACTCTGTTGTGCTTGTCACCGACGATGTTGTCGTGGCGACTAGACTCGTCATGGAAAGTGAGGCCGTCGATGTCCTTCGTAGCGGCGGTGATTTGCGCGCTGAGCAGATGATCGCTGGCGAGCAAGGCGGCAACACGATGGCGAATGAAACTGGCATGCCCCTGGGCCGCTGCAAGACGTGCTGCCCGAAACTCAGCGGCACCGCCGCGTGAGCGGTCGGTGACGGAATAGTCCTCACCGACATCAAACCCATCCGAGCGGGCATCCTTTACGGCCTCTAACACTCCCTCTTTGCCGGCCTGCAACTGCCGGCCGCCACGAAGGGCGATGCCAGCCGCTCCGTGCAACTGGTCAGACGCGTCGCGGACCCGCACCAGGTCGCCGTAGGAGCGTTCCTGTGCGGCCGTGGATGATTGACCTTCCCACCGCGCGCCTCCAGGAGTCGACATCCGCTCGTGAACCTCAGTGAAGGCCTGTTCCCAGACGTTGGCACTACGCGTCCAATGCTGTGCCGCCTCCTGCAAATACGCGGTGTCCAAGGTCTGCACTTGTGACAACGTCGGCATCGCTGATCCCGGCGCCATCCGGCTACACCAACACCCGGCTCATCGACCGAAACTGCGCTGCCGAGCTGGCTTCGTTCTGGCCGTAGCCGGTAGAACCTATGGCCAGTTTGGTGGCCGTAGCCTGCATCCGGGACGCGCATCTGATTCCGGCCGCGGCGATCTGCAGATGGGCGGCGTTGACCGCAGCCGAGCTGGCCAGCACTGACGATCGCGCCTCCGTCGGCGCGGTGTTGCCGGCAAGGAGGCCCGCCGATGACTCGCACAAGCCAGCTTGCACATGCAGATCAGCCTCGCTGACCTGCAGCTCGACATCGGCCCGGGGCGACTCCATATGCGAAGCCTAAGGCCGACGCCCGATGAGCACAGTTCACCCGGGGAGCTTTCAACGCCCTTCCAGCCCGACCATTAACCTGTACCGGGTGAATCGCTCGACCCTCGACATCAATGCGGCCTCCATCCGCGAAGTGTGCGATGCCGGCCTACTCGCCGGCGCGGTGACGATGGTCTGGCGGCACGGAGAACTGCTGCAGGTCAACGAGATCGGCTACCGGGACGTCGACGCCGGCCTGCCGATGACGAGGGACACGCTGTTTCGCATCGCGTCGATGACGAAGCCCGTCACGGTCGCGGCGGTGATGAGCCTGGTCGACGAGGGCAAGCTGGCGCTCAAAGACCCGGTGGTGCGGTGGGCGCCGGAGCTGTCCGACGTGCGGGTGCTGGACGACCCGCGCGGCCCGCTGGACCGGACGCATCCGGTAAACCGGGCGATCCTGATCCAGGATCTGTTGACCCACACCAGCGGCCTGGCCTACGCGTTCTCGGTGTCCGGTCCGATCTCGAAGGCCTACATGCGGCTGCCGTTCAACCAGGGGCCGGACGCCTGGCTGAGCGAGCTCGCGAAGCTGCCGCTGGTGCATCAACCGGGCGACCGGGTCACCTACAGCCACTCCATAGATCTGTTGGGCGTCATCGCCGCCCGCATCGACGACAAGCCGTTCTACCAGGTTCTCGAGGAACGGGTCCTGGGTCCGGCAGGCATGCCCGACACCGGATTCTTCGTCTCCGCAGAGGCACGGCGACGGGCCGCGACCATGTATTCGCTCGACGACAACGAACAGTTGCGGCACGACGTGATGGGGCCGCCGCACATCAAGCCGCCCTCCTTCTGCAATGCCGGCGGCGGGTTGTGGTCGACCGCCGACGACTACCTGAGGTTCGTGCGGATGCTGCTCGGCGACGGGACGGTCGATGGCGTGCGGGTGTTGTCCGCCGAGTCGGCCCGGTTGATGCGGACGGACCGGCTCACCGACGAACACAAGCGACACAACTTCCTTGGGGCGCCCTACTGGGTTGGCCGCGGGTTCGGGTTGAACCTGTCGGTGGTGACCGATCCGGCGAAGTCCGCACCGCTGTTCGGGCCCGGCGGGCTCGGGACGTTCACCTGGCCCGGCGCCTACGGAACGTGGTGGCAGGCCGACCCGTCCGCGGACCTGATCCTGCTGTATCTGATCCAGAATCTGCCGGACCTGACCGTTGACGCTGCCACGGCCGTCGCGGGTAACACGTCGCTGGCGAAACTCCGCACGGCGCAACCGAAGTTCGTCCGCCGCACCTATCAGGCGCTCGGGCTCTAGCACTATGGTCGATTACCCACCTGACGGCATCACCGGGCAGCGAGTGGTGTTGCGCCCGCCCGTGCTCGACGACGCCGGCGCACTCTTCCAAAGGGTCGCCCGCGATCCCGAGGTCACCAAGTATCTGCTGTGGGCGCCGCATCCCGACGTGGCGGCAACGCGGCGGGTGATCACCGAGAAAATGAATGTCAGCGACGACGAGCGGACCTGGGTGATCGAGCTGAAGCACAGCGGCGACGTCGTCGGGCTGACCAGTTGCCGGCGGACGGTGGGCCACTCGGTCGAAATCGGTTACTGCCTGGGTCGGCGGTGGTGGGGCAAGGGTTTGATGTCCGAGGTGCTCGGCTTGCTGCTGGACGCGCTGGAGGCCGATCGACACGTGTATCGCGTCTGGGCGACCTGCAGCCCCGACAACGAGCGCTCGAAGCGGTTGCTGGAGGGCGCCGGTTTCGCCCTGGAGGGGCGGCTCGCCCGCCACGCCGTCTACCCCACCATGGGATCCGAACCGCAAGACAGCCTGCTCTACGCCAAGGCGCTACGGTAGCTCTTGCTTTCGGGTGTGCATCCAGCGCGGAAAATCGCCGAAATTCGTGCCCTGAGCGCACACTCGAGGCCGTAGTTTGTTCGTGATGAACGGCGGCACACCGAGGAGCACCGCGGCGGACATGCGATGAGCGTTCGTAGCGGGCCGACCTGGCTCACCCGCAATTTGGTGGTGCTGTCGCTGGTGTCGTTGCTGCAGGATGCGGCGAGCGAGTTGCTGTACCCGCTGCTGCCGATTTACCTGACGGCCGTTCTCGGCGCACCCCCATCGGTCGTCGGGGCGGTGGAAGGCGCCGCGGAGGGCGCGGCGTCGCTCACCAAGGTCGTGTCGGGCCCGTTGGGCGACCGGTTTGCCCGCCGCGGCCTGATCGCGACCGGCTACGGGATGGCGGCCCTGGGCAAGCTCATCGTCGCCGCCGCCGGTGGATGGCCCGCGGTGCTGGTCGGGCGGGTCGTCGACCGTTTGGGCAAGGGGCTCCGGGGTGCGCCGCGTGACGCGTTGCTCGTTGACGGCGTAAAGCCGGCCGAGCGTGGTCGCGTTTTCGGGTTCCACCGCACGATGGACACGCTCGGCGCGGTCATCGGACCGCTGCTCGGACTGGCCGGATACGAGCTGTTTGATCACCAGATCCGTCCTGTGCTCTTTATTGCCGTGATCCCCGCTGTGCTCAGCGTGTTGCTGATCGCCTGGGTCCGTGAACGACCGAGGGACCCGCCGCCGGCGGTCCGGTCGTCGATCTTCGCCGAGACCCGGCGGCTACCCCGCCGATACTGGGGCGTCGTCTCATTCCTGGTCGCCTTCAGTATCGCCAACTTTCCCGACGCGTTGCTTTTGTTGCGGCTCAAGCAGATCGGCTTCTCGGTGGTCGCCGTCATCCTGGCCTACGTCGGCTACAACGTGGTGTACGCGCTGGCGAGCTTCCCGGCGGGAGCGCTTGCCGACCGTTTCGGCCGGCCCGTGGTGTACGGCGTCGGGCTGGCATTCTTCGCGGTCGGCTACCTCGGTCTGGGCATCACCACGGACACGGCGACCGCATGCGGGCTGATCGTCGTGTACGGACTCTTCACCGCCTGCTATGACGGCGTCGGAAAGGCTTGGGTCTCGGGGCTTGTCGGCGCCGAGCTACAGTCCAGCGCGCAGGGCGTCTTCCAGGGCCTGAGCGGGTTCGCGATGCTCGCGGCGGGCCTTTGGGCCGGCTTCCTGTGGGGCGCCGACGGGCGGCTGCCACTGCTGGTCTCGGGTGTGATCGGCGCGGTGTTCGCTGCCGTGCTGCTCGGCGCCGGGGTCACTAGGCGTTGATTTGGGTTTCGGTACCAGCGGCACCGCCGCCAACGGGAACAGCCCGCAAAGCGCCCAGGCCGCCGGATACGCGGCCGCCATGATCAGTGCCCCGAACAGCGGGGGTCCGGCCGCTGCCATCAGCCGCTGGGTGGTGTTCTGTATGCCCAAGGCGCGCCCGCTCCAAAACGGCCCGGCCAACTCGGTGATTGCGGTGGCCTCCAACCCGTTGTCGAGCACCGCGATCACCGAAATGGCGACCATGAGCAAGACGTCGTAGCCCGAACCACTGCTGTCCGTGAGGGCAAGCAGGAACATGAGCACCGCGGCGGCGATGGCGATTGTGCGGACGGGCCGCATCCGCGAGCCGACGCGATCAGACCAGCGGCCGACCGCGATTCGCCCGACCGCTCCCAGCATCTGAGTGAGGGTGATCAAACCGCCGGCGGCCGCCACCGACCAGCGATGGTGATGCATCAGCCAAACGAGCATGAACGTCACGGTGACCGTCTGCGGCATCATCATCAGGCCCGCCACCGCGTGGATTCGCCACAGCACAAACGATCCGCGATACGGGCTGGCCAGTTCCCCCTCGGTCGCCGCCTTGCGGGATTTCCGCGGCGGATCGACGATCCCGAGCCCGCTGGCCACCGCCGCCAGCGTGCACATCAGCGCGAGAAACATCAGTCCCGCGCAGGGGCCGCGTTGGGCCAGCTCCGGTATGACCAGCGCGCCCAAGGCGATTCCCAATGGCTGCGCGGTCTGGCGGATTCCCATTGCCAGGCCGCGTTGCCGCGGCGGGAACCACGCGGCAACCAGCCGGCCGCCGGCGGTGTTGCAACTGGCCGCGGCCATCCCGCCGAGGAACAGATAAATGCCCACCCACACCATCGAGTGGGCCGACGCCGCGGCGTAGGCCGCAGCCGCGGTGAGCGCCGAGCCCGCCATCAACACGGTCCGTTCGCCAACGCGATCCACCACGCAGCCCCACAAAATCAGCGTCACCACCATGCCCCAGCTGGGCATCGACGACAGCAGGCCGGCTTCGGTCAGCGGAATGCCGCGGCGAGCCTCCAGCGAAGGGATCAAGAACGCAACGCCATTGATGAACAGGAAGGAAGTTGCCGTTACCCCCAACGAGATGATCATGATCGACCAGCGCGCACCCGCGCCGAGCCGGAACACGGTGCCCGTTTCCGTCAGCATCCACCCATGGTGGCACCGCCAGAGCTGTAACTTATTGAACGCTAAGGCAATTGCTAGCCGGCACTTAAGTTCTGAACATCGATCTTATCTTGCGTATAACGCCGAAACATGTTGTGCGCCTTGATGTTTAGATCTTAACCCCGGCTTCGTCGAATGCGCGCATTCACAGTTAGAATATAGTTACCTCTCAGGACCCACCGGAACGATGTACCCAGGATCCAATCCAGGAAGATCACTAGCTGATGAATGACGCTGCGAAGCAGGCCGCGAAAGAGGCCGCGACCAAGGTACCGGCCGTCACGCTGGGCTTTTGGGTCATCAAGATCTTGGCGACCACATTGGGTGAGACCGGCGGCGACACCGTCACGATGTCCATCTTCCACGCTGATACGCACAAGAATTGGGGGTATCTGCTTGGCGTCACGATTTTCGGCGGCGCGCTGGTTGCGCTGGTCGTCGCGCAGATCCTCGCCAAGCGTTTCCATGCGTCGCTCTACTGGGCGACGATCGTGGCCTCGACGACGTTCGGCACAACATTGGCCGATTTCGCCGACCGGTCGCTGGGGATCGGCTATACGGGCGGATCGCTGCTGCTTTTGGCTTGTCTGTTGGCTACCCTGGGACTTTGGCGGTGGTCGCAGGGAACGGTATCGGTAAGCACCGTCTCGACGCCGAAAGTCGAGGCGTTCTACTGGGCGACCATCACCTTCTCGCAGACGCTGGGCACCGCGCTCGGCGATTGGCTCGCCGACACGCGCGGACTCGGTTACGAACGAGGCGCATTGGTGTTCCTGGCGGGTCTTGCCGTGGTCGTCGCCTTGTATTACTGGACAAGCGTTTCACGTGTCGTTTTGTTTTGGGTCGCATTCATCCTGACCAGGCCTCTGGGCGCGACCGTGGGGGACTTCATCGACAAGCCGGTCGACGACGGCGGCCTGGCCCTGAGTCGCCCGCTGGCCTCGGCGGTCATCGCAGCAATTGTCGTGGCGTTGGTCATCGTCCTGCCGCAACGCGCCGGACGCCACCCCGCCGGCACGAAAGACAAGGCGGCAGAAGCCCAATAGCTTCAGCGTTTTGGCGGCGACCGCCTACGCGTCTTCGGTGACCGCCCGCGCCACGCGATCGCCGTTGAGGGCCCCACTCAGTGACGAGGCATCCGCCGGGATCTCGAAGGCGGGGAACGCGGAACCGACCGCGGCCGTCGCCGCGTTCCGTTGGGCCTCCATGCGTGCCAGCGCGGCCTCGGTGAACACCGACAAGCCGAGGTCGTGGTTGTATCCGTGGATTTCCTTGACGTCGAGCTGGGCGAGGAAATAAACGATCTCCTTGGAGACCACCTGACCCGGGACGAGCACCGGGAAGCCGGGCGGGTAGGGCACCACGAACGTGGTGGACACCAGCCTCCTCCCTTCGGCCAGCCGTCGCCCGGCCGTGCCGATCTGCACGTACTCGCGGTCCGACTCTTCGTACCCCGCGTAGAAGGCCGACCGCATGTCACCGAACGAACAGGCGTCGACGGGACGAAAGGCACTGTCGAATTCGCTGAAGTCTGGCAGGTGCGGCAGATCCTGGGTGATCTCCTCGACTCGGCGCTCGTGCAGCGCCCAGTCGGCCGAGCTGGCGGCCTGCTTCTCCCGGTCGAAATCGGTGGCCACCCGCCGCAGCACGTCGAGCAGATGGTGCACGCTCGACCACGTGACGCCGATGGTGAAGATCAACAGCACGCTGTTGATCGAGGTCTTGTTGATCTGGATGCCGAATCGGTCCATCAGGATCTTCTCGCGGAAGTCGTACCCGTTCATTCCGGTGTTGCCGAGGAACAGGGTGACCCGCGTCGGGTCCAGCACGAACTGATCGGAGCGCCAGGCCTCGTTCCACTCCGCCAGCGCGCCTTGCATGACCTGGCGGTACGAGCTGACCGCAGAGTGCCGGAACTCCTCGGGCACCAGGTCTGACTCGTCGAGGATGCGGAACCACTTGCTGATCAGCCGGTCTTTGCGGACGCGGCCCCGGAAAACCAGCGCCATGTCGTAGACCTGCCGGACCAGCTGGAATCCCTCGATGTCGACCTGCCGGCGCGCCAGGTCCAGCGAGGCGAGCAGCTGCTGGTTCGGTGAAGTCGAGGTGTGGGTCAAAAATGCCTCACCGAATGCGTCGCGGGCGCGCGAGTTGAAGTCCTGGTCGCGGACGTGGATCATCGACGCCTGCCGAAACGCCGATAGCGACTTGTGCGTGGAGTGCGTCGCGTACACCCGGACTCGCGCGCGGGCGGGGTCTGGAAGCAGCCGGCGATCAACCCACTCCGACCTGTCTGCCCCCTCCATCGACGCGGCCCAATCCCGGTACTCCGCAGCGTATTCCGGGGACGCCAGCATTTGCTCGAGGCGCTCGGCGGACACCATTGCGGTCCGCTGCCGGGCCCACGGCACCGCGGTCGCGAACGCATACCACGCCTCGTCCCACAGGAAGCAGATGTCCGGCTTGATCGCCAGCACTTCCTCCATGACGCGACGGGGGTTGTAGACGACGCCGTCGAAGATGCAGTTGGTGAGCAGCAGCATGCGTACCCGGTGCAGCTGTCCGGCCGCCTCGAGGTCCAGCAGCGCCTTCTTGATGGTTGTCAGCGGCACCGCTCCGTAGATCGCGAACTGCGGCAACGGATACGCGTCCAGATACAGCGGGTATGCGCCGGCGAGCACCAGGCCGTAGTGGTGCGACTTGTGGCAGTTGCGGTCGATCAGCACAATGTCGCCCGGCCGGGTCAGGGACTGTACGACGATTTTGTTGGCGGTCGACGTGCCGTTCGTGACGAAGTAGGTGTGGTCGGCGTTCCACGTTTCCGCTGCCTTGTCCATCGCCTTTTTGATGTTGCCGTGCGGGTCCAACAGCGAGTCCAGGCCGCCCGAGGTGGTTGAGGTCTCGGCCATGAAGATGTTGCGGCCGTAGAACTCCCCCATGTCCTGCAGCGACTTCGAGTTGAAGATGCTGGCGCCTCGCGCGACCGGAAGAGCGTGGAATTGTCCGACCGGCGCCGACGCATATGCGCGCAGGGCGTCGAAAAATGGTGTGGAGAACCGGTTCCGCAAGCCCGCGATCACCGTGCTGTGCAGATCGGTGACGTCGTTGAGCCGGTAGAACGTCCGGTCGTAGACGTCCGGCTCGCCTTCGCTACCCGCCGCGATCGACTCGTCAGTGAGCAGGTAGAGGTCGATACGCGGCCGCAGCTCCCTGATCCATTCACCGCATTCCACCCAGTCCTGGGCGCAGTCGGGGACGACGACAGCGCCCGCTGAGTCGTTGGGTCCCAGCAGCGCGTTCATCAACGGCAGCCGGTCGTGTGACCGCAGCGGTAGGTCGTGGCGGATGATCGCCGCCTGGATCTCACCGTTCAGCGCAACCGCGGTGATGGCGTCCTCGATGCTCGTCACCACCAGCAGCTCGTACTGCATGTCGTCGGACGGGCAGCGCAACGCGCTCAGGCATTCGGCCAGGCAGTCAGGAGCCGTGGTCGGGGCATCGTCGGCGAGCAGCACGGTGTAGAACTGCTGCTGTTTGGCCGAGGCCACCAGCTCCTGGTCGGCCAGCGGCGCAGTCGTGTCGAAAAGCCCTGCGCGGTCGCCGTATTCACTGAGCAGCCGCACGGCCAGCGACACCTCCTCGCTGAGCCGCACCGTGGAAAGAGCCTCCAGATGAGCCCGGAAGACCGCCAGATTCTCCGCTCCGGGATACAGCCAGTACCGCTCGTAGGCGCCGATGCGGTCCATCAGCCGCTTGACTTTGGCGATGTCGTGCGTCTTGTCCAGCCCGGCGAGGTCGACCTCGGCCAGGTGACGGCAGGCGTCGTCGAGCAGGTTCCACGTGTCCAGGCGCGTGTAGGACGGGTTGGCGACTGCGGCCAGCGCGGAGACGCGCAGTCGTCGCGGGTGGGCACTGTCTCGATTCATCCCGCTATTGTGTCCCGCCCGCGGGCGATGCGGGAAACATTTCTCCGAGGTCGGTCAGTTCTCCGGCTCGTCATCGACGTCGTCACCGTCGACGACACGCCGATTGGCCCGGGTGGCTTCCATCCATCGCAGCACCGGAAGGTCCCGGCTGCGAGCCGGCAGGTCGGTGACGTCGGTGAGCGAGCGCACCACGGCCTGCGTCAGGCCCATGATGGCGGCCATCACCGGCAGCAGCGGTTGCAGCGGCTTGGCCGCCGAGCGGACCGTGCTGATGCGGCGGGCCACGATCAGGCGTTCGACCGAGTGATACAGCCAGGCGCCCGCGCCCAGCGCGTAAATCGCGAGCGCCGACGCGACGACGGTCCACCCGTAGGCGGCGCAGATGACGGCGCCCATCACCACCGTCGCGGCCATGAAAGCGGCGATGGCGGCGCGCAATTCCAACCGGGTCACGACTCGGGCCCCTCGTCTTCCGGCGTTCCGGCGCCCCCGGAACGAACCGCCCGAGCGGCCGCCCTGATCTGCGGCGTCACCAGCATGACCTGGCCCAGTACGCCGTTGACGAAGCCGGGCGAGTCATCGGTCGACAGCCCCTTGGCCAGCTCCACGGCCTCGTCGACGGCGACAGGTTCCGGCACGTCGTCGGCGTAGAGCAGCTCCCAGACCGCGACCCGCAGAATGGCGCGATCCACGGCGGGCAACCGGTCCAGCGTCCAGCCCTGCAGATGCGAGCTGATCAGGTCGTCGATGTGGGCGAGGTGCTCACCGACCCCCCGAGCCGCGGCGGCCGTATACGGGTGCAGCGGCGCCACCTCCGGATTCGCATCGGACAGCGCGGTCCGAACATCGACGACCTCCGCGGGGGTCAGCCCGCGGGCGTCGGCTTCGAACAACAGGTCGACGGCACGCTTGCGGGCCTGGTGGCGTCCCTTAACGGGTCGGGTCACGCGTTGACGCGTCCCAGGTAGCTGCCGTCGCGCGAGTCCACCTTCAGCTTGTCCCCGGTGTTGATGAACAGCGGGACCTGAATCTGCGCACCGGTCTCCAGGGTGGCCGGCTTGGTGCCGGCGCTGGAGCGGTCGCCCTGCAGGCCCGGCTCGGTGTGGGTGACCTCTAGTTCGACGGTCACCGGCAGCTCGAGGTAGAGCGGCGCGCCGTTGTGGAACGCCACCTGCACCGGCATGCCCTCCAGCAGGAACCGTGCGTCGTCGCCGACCAGCGAGTCCGGCAGGTGGTGCTGCTCGTAGTCCTCGCTGTCCATGAACACGAAGTCCGAGCCGTCGCGGTACAGGTATGTGGTGTCGCGCCGGTCGACCGTGGCGGTTTCGACCTTCACGCCGGCGTTGTACGTCTTGTCGACCACCTTGCCGGACAGCACGTTCTTCAGTTTGGTGCGCACGAAGGCGGGCCCCTTGCCGGGTTTGACGTGCTGGAACTCGGTGATGGTCCACAGCTGGCCGTCGATCGCCAGCACCAGGCCGTTCTTGAAGTCGGCAGTCGTTGCCACGGTCGGTGTATCTCCTAGAGGATGGTCAGTTATCTAGGGGCCGACCACCGTCAGTCCCTATCTTCGTGGGGTCGACCTGTACCTGCGTTGATGCAGAGACGGCGGGCACCCGCTAGAGCTTACCCGCGCGCAGGTACAGCGGTGCCAGGCCGAGCTCACCGCCAGTGGCCGTCGACGAGGACGAGCTTTCCGGAGACCGCCTCAATGGGTGCAAGGGCCCGAGCTTCCGCGACAAACGCGACGAAGCGCTGATGCGGTTGTTTTCGGAGACTGGATTGCGGGCCTCGGAGTGCCTGGCGTTGAAGGCTGGCCAATCAGCTCGACGCGCTCGGCAAGATCAATCTGTCGCTCGTCAAGCCGATGGC
>Ga0318538_10000098_pt1 | contig 17673 bp, 14 predicted proteins | sample GRESIP166b4f23_FD_202504 | JGI IMG/M metagenome (GOLD analysis project Ga0318538, IMG submission 202504) | Tropical soil microbial communities from Luquillo Experimental Forest, Puerto Rico - GRE.SIPMG.166b4f23 | ecosystem: Environmental > Terrestrial > Soil > Tropical forest > Bulk soil...
CGAGATCAGCGGCACGATCCTGTTCGAGGGCCAGGACATTATCGGCCTCGCGCCGACGCAACGTCGGCAAATGCTCGGCCGGCAGATCGGTGCTGTCTTTCAGGATCCGTTCACATCGCTCAACCCGGCGCTTCGTATCGGCCGGCAGATCGCCGAGCCCATGGTGCAGCATCTCGGGCTGCCGCTGACCGAGGCCCTCAGACGCGCCGAGACAGCATTGCACGAAATGGGGATCGATCGTGCTGCCGAAGTCGCACGAGCCTTTCCGCACCAGCTTTCGGGCGGGATGAAGCAGCGCGCGCTGATCGCCGCCGCGCTCGCCTGCGAACCGCCGCTCCTAATCCTCGACGAGCCGACGACCGCCCTCGACGTCACGGTCGAGGCGCAGATCCTGCGCTTGCTGTCGCGCCTCAGACGGGACAAGGGCATTACCCTCCTGTTCATCAGCCATAATCTCAGTGTCGTTCGACGGCTCTGTGACGACGTCGCGGTGATGTATGCGAGCCAACTCGTCGAGCTCGGCGATGTCCATCGCGTTCTGGAGCAGCCCGCCCATCCCTACAGCAAGGGATTGCTGGCCTCACGGCCTCCGCTCGTGGCGGCCTCGCGGGAAAGTCGCCTGGCCGCCATCGCGGGCCAGATCCCGACGACACCAGAGCCGGACGCCGGCTGCGTATTCGAGCCGCGCTGCCCGTTCCACGAACCGAGGTGCAGCGACGGCCCGCAGCCCATGACGATCACCCCCGACGGTCGTCTGGTGCGATGCTGGAAGCCGAACGCGTTGCAGCCATGGCCGCGCCAGCAAGTCCCGGCCGCCGCTGCGCCGGCATTCCGCCGCGGCGATGCGCTGGTGAAGGCGACGCAACTCAGCAAGACCTTCAACGCGAGCAGGGGTCCGACCAGTTGGCGGCTGTCGGTCGCTGGCGGCCGACCGCGCCTGTACCGACCGCCGGAACACGCTCCGGCAGTGAATGACGTCTCGTTCTCGATCTCGCCCGGTGAGGTCCTGGGGCTGGTCGGCGAGAGCGGCTGCGGCAAATCGACCCTCGGCCGCCTGCTGCTGCAGCTGTTGCGGCAGAGCGGCGGCAGCGTCGAGTTCGACGGGGCGGATCTCGCCCGTTTGCCGGCCCAGGCGCTGAGCCCGTTCCGCAAACAGGCGCAGATCGTTTTTCAGAATGTCGGCTCGTCGCTCAATCCCCGGTTATCGGTCGGCGAAGTGTTGGAGCGGCCGCTCACGCTCTTCAGCCTGGCGAAGCCCCGCGAACGCACCCGGCGCGTCGAGGCGCTGCTCGACATGGTCCGCCTGCCGGCCGGCTACCGGAAGCGCTTTCCCCATCAGCTGAGCGGGGGCGAACGGCAGCGGGTCGCTATTGCACGCGCTCTGGCCACCGAACCGCGCTTCATCGTCTGCGACGAGCCCGTCTCCGCGCTCGACGTGTCGGTGCAGGCGACAATCGTCAATCTGTTGGCCGACCTGCGTGACGCGTTTGGCCTGTCCTACCTGTTTATCTCGCACGATCTCGCCGTCGTGGCACAGCTCTCGGACCGAATCGCGGTGATGTATCGCGGCCGGATCTGCGAGATTGGCACCGCCGCCGAGGTGTTGGCGCCACCCCACCACCCCTACACCCGCATGTTGCTTGCTTCCGCCGAAGACGATGAGGTAGGAGCGGAAACAGCGGCTGGCGGTATCGCTGCGGCGGCCCATAGCGGCTGCGTCTTCGCGGCACGCTGCCCGTACAAGCTGGGAGCGCTGTGCGACACGCCGCCGCCGCTCAGGGCGCTCAGCCCTTCTCACGCCATCGCCTGCCATCTCGACCCGCTTCCCGACGCCGTGGTGCCGCGCTTCTTCGTCGGCGCGGCTACTCTGGAAACAGGCTGACGGAAGGAGGCAAGGATGGCAGTGACAGACGGCCGCACCGGCACTACCGATCGCATCAACCACTATATCGTTCCCGCCAGCGCGGCGACGGTCCATTGGGGCTATTTCAGCCGGTCGCTTAAGCCAATTCTCTGCATCGAGTCGGAGGATTTCGTCACCATCGAAACGCTGACCCACCACGCCTACGACGACCACGCGCGTATGATTGCGGGCGACCCAGGCGCCGAGAGCGTCTTTCTTTGGACAAAGGAGATCAAGAATGTCGACCGGCGCGGTGCCGGGCCGATGGATGCATCGATCCATGGGCGCGGCGCCGGCGAAGGGTTCGGCGTTCACATCTGCACAGGCCCAGTCTTTGTGCGCGAGGCCGAACCCGGTGACGTGCTCGAGGTGCGGATTATTGATGTGAGGCCGCGTGGCTGCCGCAATCCCGCTTTCGGAGGCAGTTCTTTCGGCAGCAATGCGGCGGCATGGTGGGGCTTCCATTACAACGACCTGCTGACCGAGCCGAAGCCGCGCGAGGTGATCACGATTTACGAGATCGATGCAGCGGAGGGCCGTAATTGGGCGCGGGCGGTCTACAATTACCGCTGGGTACCGCAGACCGATCCTTTCGGAGTGGTGCACCGGATCATCGACTACCCCGGAGTGCCTGTCGACCACGCCCTAGTCGAGGAAAAGCACGGCATCCTAAGGGACGTGCGCATCCCTGTGCGGCCGCATTTTGGGGTCATCGCACTGGCGCCGAAGGAGGCGGAGTTCGTCCATTCGGTCCCGCCAGGCTATTTTGGCGGCAACGTCGACAACTGGCGGATCGGCAAGGGTGCCGTGATGTACTACCCGGTGGCGGTCCCGGGTGCCCTGTTCTCAGTCGGCGATCCGCATGCGAGCCAGGGAGATTCGGAGCTGTGCGGCACCGCGATCGAATGTTCGCTGACTGGCACCTTCCAGCTGGTCCTTCACAAGCGGAACCGCTTGGCCGGAACTCCGCTCGCTGATCTCGACTACCCGCTCTTGGAGACGTCTGATGAATGGGTCGTGCACGGCTTTAGCTTTGCGAATTATTTGGCGGAACTCGGCGACAAGGCGCAGACCGAGATCTTCGGCAAATCCTCGCTCGACCGCGCGATGCGCGACGCGTTCCGCAAGATGCGGCATTTTCTGATGACGACCAAGGGGCTTTCAGAGGACGAAGCGATCTCGCTGATGTCCGTTGCGGTCGATTTCGGGGTGACCCAGGTGGTAGATGCCAATTGGGGCGTCCATGCGATCCTGAAGAAGGCGATTTTCGCTGGCGATGCGGACTGACTGAGCGTGGCACCTCGTTGCGGCGTTCGAGTCGATTTAGGCGAGCCGCAAGTCGGCAACCTGCGCTCGGTCGCGCTTATCCGACTTCCGTCTGTAGTTTGAGCAGTTCGGGGTCGGCATATTGCGGCCGCATTGGTTGCGCCTTGGCAAGCAAGGTCTGCACCTGGCATTCGCCGGCGCCGGTGTTGAACACCTCGTGCTGCAGGAAGGGCGGCAAGCAGACGAGGTCCCAGCGACCGAGCGAGATGTCGAAGCTCGCCTCGCCGTCCCAGCAGCGCACCAGGCATTCGCCGTCGAGGATGAAGAAGACCTCCTCGGTCTCGTGGCAATGTACCGGGATGCGATTGCCTGCCGGCATTGTCTGGATCGACGTCGTGAACGCAGTCGCCGGGATGGAGCCGCGCAGATCCGACGGGTCGGTCGAGCCGCTGGCGCCAAGATAGCGGCGCTGCGCTCGCGCGAAGCGTGGGTCGAGGGCGGTCTCGAAGCCAAAGACAGACCAGTCCTCGCGCCGATCGGTATAGCGGGCGACCCGCCCGGCGAGTCGTTCCTTCAGCGTAACCGTGGCATTTGCGTCCATCGGCTTCTCCCCTCTATCAGGCCAATGCTGGATAACCCAGCTCTGCAGCCTCGCGCTCATAGTCGAGTAACCCGCGATAGGCGGCGGCGGGCACATCGATGATGTCGGTCACCAACAGACCGCGCCGTGCCTTGGCGTAGCAGGGATTATGGGCGAGCTCGCGCAGCGCTGCGCGAAGGACCTCGACCGTGGCTGCCGGTGTGGCGGTCGAGGTCACGAACGGGATCGCCGGGCTCGGTGGTGTCCGCGCCAGGACGCGTACATGCCGCGCCGCTTCGGGGCGGTAGTGACACCAGAAGGCGTAGGTGACGTTGTCGACCGCGGTCGCCTCGGCTTCGGCACGCGCGATGCGATCGAGGTTGCCGGGATGACTGCCGGTTTCGATCACCCTCGCGAAGAAGGGATGGCCATCGGCGATGTCTGCCAGGGCGCGACGCGGCAGATTCATGCCCGAATTCGAATGGCGGTGGTTCAACAGGAAGGTGCTGCCCCGCAAGTCACGCAACTCCTGCATCTTCGATCCCGCCGGCACGACGAACAGGCCGCAATGCGAAGGGCCGTCGCAGCCCGGCGCGTCATAGCACGGGGTGCCAAGTCGCACGGCCTGGCCGGAAAAAATCGTTTCGAGAGGATAGCCACAAGTCTGCGAGAACAGCACTTCCGGGCCGATCCGTTCCGGCACCGGCAGCCGATCAAAATGCAGTGCCTCGGGAGCGTCGCCCAGGCCTGCCCCGACCAGCAGCCCGCGCAGCGCTTCCCAGAACTGCGCGTTAACCGGCCGCATCTCCGGCAGATTGTACATCGGTAGGCTGGCGCTACTTGTCATCGCGCACCCTCGATGGCGGTGAGGACCCGTTCAGGCGTGAACGGGATTTGTCTTAGCCGTACGCCCACCGCATCCTCGATCGCGTTGGCGATCGCCGCGGCGACCCCGAGCATGCCGCTTTCGCCAATGCCTTTGGCGCCGAACGGGCCAGGGCCGCCATGCTCGACGACGAACGATTCATAGCGCTCCGGCAGGTCGCTTGCGAGCGGCACGCGATAGGCGAGCGGCGTTGCGTTAAGCGGCTCTGTTCCATGATACCTTAGCTCTTCGAACAGGCTCTGGCCGAACGCCTGCAGCGCCGCACCTTCGACCTGCCCGCGGCAAGCCTGGGCATTGACGCTGGTGCCGGAGTCGGCGCCGACGACGAGATGCTTGACGACGACCCTCCCGGTCTCACAATCGACTTCGACCTCAGCGCCAACCCAGCTTGGGATCCAAAAGAGGTTCCGTGCGCCAAGCGGCGCCGCCGGGTCGTATGCGAAACCGGTGCCGCCGCGGCCGATGAATTCGTAGCCGGCGCCGAAATAGTCATCGATCATCGGCTTGAGCGAATGGACGTAATTCCCCTGCCGCACCGTCCAGTGGTCGAGCGTCAGATCACCAGTCGAGCAGCCGAGCCGGTCCGCTGCGAACTCCAGGATCTGGCGCAGCGCATCGGCGGCAGCCCGTTCGATCGCGAGCCCGGTCACGGTGGTGGCGCAGCTGACATGGGTGCCGTTGTTGAGCGGCGTGTGGTCGGTGTCGATCGCCCCGTAGCGCACCCGGTCGAGCGGCAGGCCGAGGGTCTCCGCTGCGATCCGGCAAAGCGCAGTCGTAGCGCCCTGACCGATCTCGACGGTCGCGGCGTTGACGATCGCGCGCCCCGATGGCAATACCTTGACCAGCGCCTGGGCGTAGTTCGTGCCGCCGCCGTCCTTGATGCCGATGGCGAACCCCATGCCGCGCCGCTTTGTGCCAGCCACGGACGGGGCGCGCCTTCGATAGCCGAGGCGATCGACAACGGTGTCAAGACCAGCGAGCAAATCGCTGTCTATGCCACTGTCGCCGGGCTGGAACGGCTCGCCGACCGAGAGCAGGTTCTTGCGGCGGAACTCGTAGGGGTCGATCCCGAGCCGGCGCGCGATCATGTCGATCTGCGACTCCGAGGCAAAGCTCGCCTGGGTTCCACCAAACCCGCGGAACGATCCGGCCGGCACCGAATTGGTACGCACCGCATAGGCACAGGTCGCCACCGCCATCCAGCGATACGGGCCCGTAATGCGATAGCCGGCCTTGACCACGGTCATCGCGCTCGCATCCGAATAGGCGCCGGCGTCGAGTTGGATTTCGCTTTGCCGTGCAGTCAGCCGACCGTCGGCCATGACACCCGTATTCAGCACCAGGACGCCGGCGTGCTTGGTCAGGGTCAGGAGGCCCTCGTCAAGGCTGAGGCACAGTCGCACCGGGCGCCCCGCCTTTACCGCCAGCAGCACAACGAGCGGCTCCATTTTGCAGAAACTTTTGCTGCCGAACCCGCCCCCGACATAGCTGGCATGGATGCGCACAATATTGGCCGGCCGGCCGAAGATGCGGGCTAAATCGTTGCGCAGGACGAACGGGTCCTGATTGCACGACCACAACTCGATCTGCTCGCGGCTTGCCCGCGCGACATTGACGTAGGGTTCCAGGTGAAAGTGGTTGATCCGCGAAAATGTAAAACGGTCTTCGAATACGTGATCGGAGCCGGCGAGAACAGCCTCGACGTCGCCGTTGCGGTAGCCGAATTCGGACAGCACGTTAGGGCGTGGCTCCTTCAGGCTGGTGACGCCGTCACCCACAGGGACCGCGGCACCCCCGGCCGGTGCCTCGAACAGAAGGGGGGCGCCCTCAGCCAGCGCCTCTTCGACGGTCATAACCGCCGGCAGCGGCTCGTACTGCACTTCGATCAGGTTGAGGGCGCGGTAGGCGGTTTCCTCGTCGATCGCCGCGACCGCCGCGACCATGTCGCCGACATAGCGCACTTTGTCGATCGCGATGACCGGCTGGTCGCGGATCGCGACGCCGTAGTACGGGTCAGGCAGCCGTACCGCGTCGGCGCCGGTTACGACGGCGGCGACGCCAACTAGAGATTCGGCGGGCCTGGCATCGATAGAGCTGATGCGGGCATGCGGGTGCGGGCTGCGCAGCACCTTGGCATGCAGCATGCCGGGCAGGCTTAGATCGAAAGTGTAGCGAGCCGCGCCCGTGACCTTGTCGGGGCCGTCGAGCGGAATGACCGGCGTGCGGAACGGAGACGGGCTGCCCTCCATTAGCTGGCCCCGGCCTTGGCCGCCGTGCGGACGGCCTCGATGATCATCTGATAGCCGGTACAGCGGCACATATTCGCATTGAGCCATTGCCGGATCAGCGGCTCGTCGGGGTCCGGATGGCGCGCCAGCAATGCCTTGACCGATAGGATCATCCCCGGCGTACAGAAACCGCACTGGAACGCGCCATGAGCGAGAAATGCCCGCTGGACCGGGTCCAGCACACCGCCGGCGGCCACCCCCTCGATCGTGGTGATTGGCCTACCGTCCACCTCGAAAGCAAAGGTGGTGCAAGCGGTCGCCGGCATGCCGTCAACCAGCACCGTGCAGGCGCCGCATACCGCCTGATCGCAGCCGATCTTGCAGCCAGTCAGCTGCAGTTCGTCGCGCAGCAGATCTGCGAGGATGCGGCGCGGCGGCACATTGAGCCGATGGGTGCGGCCGTTGACGGTAAGGGTGATGTCGATCGGCTGGCTCATGCGACCGCACACAGGTTGCGGCGCAACAGAACCTCGATCATCCGCCGTCGGTAGCCCGAACTGCCATGGTGGTCGCCGAGCGGTTCAGGCAGGCCAACGGCAACAGCCTGCGCGAGCGGCGCGGCGCAGTGCGCCAGCTCGGCCGGCAGCAACGGCGCGTCGAAGGGCAGCTTTGCAGCGATCGGCACGGGATAGGCGCAGCCGATCGCCGCCCGGCCGCCGGTGATGCGGCCATCGGCAAAGTCGAGGCCGAGCGCCAAGCTGACGATCGGGCGCAGCGAGCGGTCGAAAAGAAGCCGAACCGTGCTGCCGGATCGAAAGACGATCGTAGTCAGTAGCCCGACATGGCTGGCGACGCCGTCGGCCGCCGCAACCACGATTGTGCTGCCGTCGAGAGCGAGGAAATGCATCTGGGCCTCGGCGGCCATCGCCGCCAATGCGAAATCGTAGGTCGGATCGCCGGCCATGATGTTGCCGCCGATGGTGCCCTTGCAGCGGATCCGGATATTGGCGACATCGGGCCATGTCTGCGCCAGCGAGGGCAGTCGCGTCCGAACCTGCGGCGAGTTCGCGAGCTGGTCGTGGGTCACCAGTGCGCCGAGCTGCAGTCCTCCATCCTGTTCCTCGATGCGATCGAGACCGTCGATACGGCCCAAATGGATCACCTCGGTAACCGAGACGCCAAACTTCATCCGGTTTACCACATCGATGCCGCCGGCCATGAATACGGCGCCAGAACCGGCCGCTGCCTTCAGAGCCACCGCTTCTGCCCCGCTACGCGGCCGGTGCAACCGAAATTCCGCGATCAGCTTGCGCGAACGGTGCACCGCAAGGGAAGTCGCCGCGGCGAGCGGCATCATATCACGCCCCCGACCGGCATTTCGCCGCCATACCACCGTTGCACCGCCATTTCGCCTAGCGCGACGAGGCCGAATAGCGCAAGACCGATCCCGCAGAGCAGAACAATCGCGGCCAGGACTGTTGCCGTCTCGCCCGCTGAGGAGGCGAACATGATGATATAGCCGAGCCCAGCCTGAGCGGTGATGAACTCGCCGACGATGACGCCGATCATCGCCATCGTCACTCCGACCTTCATCCCGGCGAAGACAAACGGCGTTGCATAGGGGAACCGCGCCAGGCGGAACATTTGCCACTCGCTGGCCGTCAGCGAGCGGCATAGCTGCAATACCTCGGGCTTGGCGCTGACCAGCCCGGTTGCGGTCGAGATCACGACCGGGAAGAATGCGATGAAGACCGCAACGACGATGCAGGACTTGCTGCCGACGCCCAACCACACGATGAAGAGCGGCGCCAGCGCGATTTTCGGGATCAGCTGAAACATGACAACATTTGGATAAAACGCCTCGCGCACCCAGGCAGAGAAGGTGATCGCGACCGCGAGAGCGACCCCGAGCAAGGTGGCGACGACGAAGCTGATGATGGTTTCCAGGGTCGTCGGCACGGACTGCTGAAACAGGATCTTCCAATTATTCGACAGGACCGACCAGACCGCCGATGGCGGAGGCAACAGCGCGGGCGAAATCCGGCTCGCACGGCAAAAGAATTCCCAGGCTATTAGAACCGTCAGCGCACAGCCGAGCGGCAACAAGACAAGCCGGCCCAGGCGATATTGCCAGCCGCCGGCACCCCGGCCGTCGACCTCGACCGGGGAGCTGGTGGTCTCCTGGAAAATGGCCATCCGGCGAAGTCAGCCCGCCTACTTGGCGGGTTTCCGAGGAGGTACCGCGGAGCCGGGGCTCACTCGGCGGCAAGTGCCATGACCGGGTGCAGCGCTTGCGCGAGCGTCTGCTCGTAGGCCTCGAGCCATGGCTGACCCTCGGGCGCGATCAGGTCGCCCGACCGTGCGCCGCCGCTGACATCGGGATCGTCGACGCCGGACGGGACCGTCCCCTTGTCCTGTAATGCCCGGACGGCGTCCATCAGGCGGCGCCGCGTCATGACGATCATCCGGTCGCTGGGAGCTAGATTTTCCAGCGTGCGATCGGATATGTCGCCCATGCTCTCGGTAACTGCCGAGTCCTGCGGAAACACGCCGTCAATGCCGGTGTAGCTGATCGTGCGTTGCGCCTCCCGGTCAATCAGATAGTCGTTGGCTTGGTTGGCAACCGCGCGCCACCGACCGAACCAGTCGGCGGTGTTCGGCAATGTCGGACTTACCCGGTCAAGCAGCGGCAGCGGCTCGCCTCTCTTGTTGGAACTGAGCACCGGGGTTTTGCGGGTCCAGCTGAAGGTGAACGCCATCGTGTGGGTGTCGTCCATTGGGACCCAGCCTTGGGCGAGCACGTTGTCGGCCAATGGACCGTTCGGGAACAATGTCCAGAACGGAAACGCAAAATGGGCAAAGCGATAATAGACGTGGCCCGGTTGGGCCGGGCGATAGGCCGCATACATCGTGCCCCACTCGGTCGGCTGCGCGTGGTAGCGCGGGGCGCGATCGGTGAATTGAAACCGTTCCAGGTGATCTGGGTCGATGTCGTCGATCGTGACCTTGCCGGTATGCAAAAAGCTGAAATGCGAGGTGTCGATGTCGCCTTCCAGCGCCTGCAGCCAATTGCACTCCCGCTGCCGGGCCCAGAGGTTGGTCTCGCCGGGCGGGCACAGCATTGCCTCGAGTGCGGGCAGCGGCGGCGCCACCTCGCGTTCGCCCATATAGACGTAGACCAGTCCGCCGCGCTCGGCCACCTTGTAGGCCTTCGCCTTGACCTTTTGCCGAAAGTCCTGGTCTGCCGGCAGATTAGGCATATCGAGGCAATTGCCGGCGACGTCGTATTTCCAGCCGTGATAGATGCAGCGCAGGCCGCCTTCCTCGTTGCGCCCAAAGAACAGCGAGGCACAGCGATGCGGGCAGCGGTGATCGAGCACGCCGACGCGCCCTGCGCTGTCGCGAAAGGCAATCAATCGCTCGCCCAGCAGCATCAGGCGCACCGGGTCGCCGTCGGCTGCTAGTTCCGACGATAGGCAGGCCGGCACCCAGTATTGCCGCATTAGCGCGCCCATTGGGGTGCCGGGGCCAACACGCGTCAGTAATTCGTTTTCCATCTGAGAGGTCATGTCGAGGGCTCCTCCAGTCCAGGATCAAGAATAGGCGTCGGTCAGCTCAGATATTTGTCGAATTCGGAGACCCGGGCGCGGACATCGGTCCATTGGGGCGCGCCGAGCTTGATCTTGCCTGCGAAGCGGTTCGTGAAAATGGCGTCGGGATCGGGCCGCTTGGCTCCGGGCTCCATCAGGTAGCGCATGACGAGATCGGTCGTCTCCGCGTAGGCGGCCGGGTCTGACCACCCCAGCCCGTTCTCGTGCGCCTCCGGCCGGTCGATGCCGTGCTGCCACATGCCGAGCCCAATGCGGGCGAATTCCTTGGAGCTGGGGTTGAGCGCCATCTCGGGCACTTCCTTCCGGAACAGCTCCAGCGAGTCCTGCGGATTGGTCAGAGTATAGGCGAGCGCTTCGAGCAGGCCGTCGGTAATCGCCTCACACAGCGCGGGATCGGTTTCGAGCGTCCTTCTCTGGGTCGCGATCGTCTGACCGTGATTGCGGATGCCGGCCGCGCTATACAGCATCCAGCGGCTCGGCACGCTTTTCGACAACATCATCGACCCGCTGCCCAGGGCGAAGGAAGTGATCGCGTCGACTTGCTTCTCCATCAGCACGCGCTCGAGCACCTTGTTGTCGACATGGACGAACTCGATCGAATTAGCGTCAAGCCCAACCTTGTCGGCATAGGCGGGGAAGAACGGGAATTCCCCGGAGGTCGGCACCGAGGCAATCTTCTTGCCCGCAAGATCCTGAGGCTTCAGGATCGGCGAGTCATCGAGCACCCCCACTCCCATCGTCGAATCATAATCGCAAGTGGCCAGTGCGATCAGCGGCAGGTCCTTGGCCACGGACAGGATCAATGGCGGGACCGCGACAATTCCGAAGTCGAACTGGCCGGTCGCGATGCCCTGCGCCGACGCCATCGAGCCGAAGCCCCGCGTGATTTCGAGGTCGATCCCGCGCGGCTTCATCGTCTTCGCGTGCGCGACGAAGACGTAAACAAAGTTGCCTTGCGCCAGCCAGGCCAGGGTGAATTTAACGCTGCGAGGTTCAGCAACGGCCGGCATCGGCAGCAAGGCGGCGCTCGCCGCCGTCCAGGTAAGAAAGCCCCGCCGCGATATTCCGCGTCTCATTGTCATCTGACCCGTCCCCGGCGTCATCGCCTGCCATAAGACCGATGCACCAACTCCTCGGCGAGTGCTACTGCGCCGAACAATGCTACGCCGATCACGCACAGCACTAAGAGCGCCGCGAAAATGAGCGCAGTTTCCATTCGCGAGCTGGCGTACAGGATGTAGAAGCCAAGCCCTGCCTGCGCGGAGATGAATTCGCTGATGATCACGCCGATGACCGCCATGGTCATAGCGATCTTCATGCCGCTGAAGATTGCCGGCAGCGCGAACGGAAAGCGCACCATCGCGAAGCATTGCCATTCGGAGCCGGTTAGCGAACGGCACAGCCGCAACGCCGAGGCTTCGATATTGGCGAAGCCGACCACGGCCGAGATCACCACCGGAAAAAAGCTGACAAAGGCGGCAAAAGCGACGCGCGACCCGCTGCCGATACCAAGCCACACGACGAACAACGGCGCAAGCGCGACCTTCGGGATCAGCTGGAAAAGGACTAGATTGGGATAGATCATGTCGCGCAGGAACGGCGAATAGGCGATCGCGATGGCGAGGCCGACCCCGAGTGCCGATGCCGTAAAAAATGCCATCAGCGTGTCGAGCGTGGTCGGCACCGCGTGATGCAGCAGCACCGGCAAGACGCGCCACAGCTCGTGCCCGATCGCGATCGGCGGTGGCAGAATCACGGCCGGTACGCGGAGGCCCGTGACGACAATCTGCCAGACGAGGAGCACCGCGGCGGCTGTCGCTAGCGGCAAAATGACGGGCCGCAGCTGTCGTAAGCGCGGCCCGGTCAGCACCGCTTTGCCGGCCAGCAGAGCGGGTGCGATGCCAATCCGCGGGGCGACGGGGTATACGGCAGTCATCCGACCAGCTCCGGGCGTGCGAGAGTTGTCTCGGCGCGATGCCCGTTCGGGCGATTATGGCTTTGCTCAATCCGCCCGCGCAGATGGCCACAGATCTCGTTGAACTCACGGCTTTCCCCGAGCACCATCGAGCGCGGCCGCGCGACCGGGATTGTCAAATCCTCGACGATCGTCGAGGGCCGCCGTGTCATGACCAGGACGCGGTCGGCAAGAAACACCGCCTCGCGGATGCTATGCGTCACGAACAGTGCTGTCTTCGTATATTGCTGCCAAAGATCCAGCAGCAGCTCATTCATCTCGTCGCGGGTGATCGCATCGAGCGCGCTGAACGGCTCGTCCATCAGCAGAAGTTCGGGATCGTACACGAGCGTGCGGCAGATCGCGACGCGCTGGCGCATCCCACCCGACAGTTCGTGCGGCTTCTTGTGCATGAAGCCGTCGAGGCCGACCCGCTCCAGCAGCAGCTGCGCACCAGAGCGATAGGTATCCAGCGGCCGCTTCAGGACACGGAGCGGGAACAGCACGTTGTCGAGCGCGCTCTTCCACGGTAGCAGCGTCGGGTCCTGGAACATAATGCCGATGCTGGTGCGCGGCCCGGTCATCGGCGCGCCGCCGACAGCGATATGGCCCGATGTCACCGCTTCCAGGCCGCCGAGCATCATCAACAAGGTGCTCTTGCCGCAACCTGAGGGCCCGAGGACCGCGACGAACTGCCCACGCGGCAGGGTGAAACTGACAGAACTCACTGCCTCGATCGCCCCGGCCGTGCCGGCGCGGAAGACCTTGCTGACCTCGGCAACCTCGACGTACCGTTCGCGCTCGACGACCGGCATGGCTCGCTCCTTCCGCCCGCATCCTCGCAAGCGACGTGCCAGCGATGTGCCGAGAGTTTCGCCTTGCCGGGTCAGCTGACGTAGGGACGGAATTCCTGCGCGTTCTTTTGCGCTTGATCCCATTCCGCCGATGACAATTTGAGGCCACCGACAAAGCGATTGGTCATCATAGTGGCGATTTCCGGCCGCCGGTCGCCTTCATGCGCCAGGTATTTCATCACCAGATCCGTCATCGCCTCGTAATCATTGGGTTCCATGTAGCCCATCCCGTTCATCTTGATGATCTCGCGGGCGGCGACATAGATCAGGATGCCGGTGCCGACCCGGATCTGCTCGCGCGCCTGCGCGGCGAGTGCCATTTCCGGCACCTGCTTGAAAAACACCTTCATCGCCTCGCCAGGATCAAGAATTGTCGCCTTTAAGCCTTGCAGGATCCCATCGACAAAAGCCGCGCACAATTCGGGCTCCTGGGCGACGCGCGCCGACTGCGTCATGACGGTGGTGCCGTAATTGAGGATGCCGTAGTCGCTGAACAGCATGAAATGGGCATTCACACCGGTGGCGGCGTAGCTCGGCATCGCGCTGCTGGCAAAACCCGAGATCGCGTCTACCTTGCCTTCGGGTAGCAGCCGGTCACGCACCTTATTGTCGACCTGGATTCGCGTGACTTTCGACAAGTCGAAGCCGGCCTTTTCGGCAAACAGCGGCAGAAAGGGGTAATCGCCGGAGGTCACCACCGAGGCCATCGTCCGCCCCTCGAGATCCTTGGGGGTCTTGATCGGTCCGTTGTTCAACACGCCGATGCCCATCGTTGCGTCATATGCGCAAGCGGCGAGCGCCACCGTCGGCAGCCCTCTGATGGTCTGGAGGATCGCGATGGACGGAGTGCACATGCCGAAATCGAACCGGCCTTCGCCGATCGCTTGCACCGCGGCGACCGACCCAGACCCACGCGCGATATCGACATCGAGCCCGTGCTTTTCCCAGAACCCCATGCCCTTGGCAACAAAGGTGAACAGATTGCTGCCCTCGGCGACCCACGGCAATGTGAATTGGATCGATTTCTTGCTCTGGGCGAAGACGAGACGCGGACGGGCGATTCCGCTGGCGGCGCCCAGAGCGGCTGCGCCCGTACCGCCAAGAAATCGGCGGCGCGACAATCGGCCTTCGATGTTCATGACCTCTCCACCAGCGGCTGTGCGACGAGAAGGCTCGCAGAAAGCGTGCCATCCCGGCGCCGGCGTATGATCTTTATGGCTGGCGGCCGTTGCGTGCTTGGTTTCCTGTGACCAGAGAGGGATTGCCTGGCACACCTTATGTTGCCAAAACGCAGCCAGCGCCGATGCGCGCCCGCGAAAACCTCGCTCCAGGGTGTAAGGCCGCGCTTGTAAGGGGAGACCAGCCGATGGAATGCCTCCTTCACCGTGTGCCGATGCGCGATCCCGGCGACGCCTCCGCGATTCTGCGGTTGATCGACGAAGGGCTAATCTCGCCGCACGAAATCGTTGCAGTCTTCGGCAAGACCGAAGGCAATGGCTGCGTCAACGACTTCACCCGCGGCTACGCGACGGTGGCCGTGTCGGTCGCCTTGGCGAAGTATCTTGGTATCTCCGCCGACGAGGTGCCCTCGCGCGTCGCAATGGTGATGTCAGGCGGCACCGAGGGCGGATTGTCGCCGCATTTCCTGGTGTTTGCCGTTCGCGAACGCGATGTAACGCCCGGAAACCTCAAATCCTTGGCGATCGGCAGAGCGTCAACACCGGCGCTCTTGCCCGAGCAAATCGGCCGCATGTCTCAGGTGGACGCGACGGCGACCGCCGTGCGCGAGGCGATCAAGCGAGCAGCAATCGCCGATGATGCCGATGTCCATTGGGTCCAGGTCAAGTGTCCTCTGCTGACCAAGGAGCGCATAGTCGAGGCCCGGTCGCGCGGCGAGATCACTACGACGGATGATCCTTATTCGTCCATGGCCTTGTCACGCGCAGCCGCGGCGTTGGGGGTGGCAGTCGCCCTAGGCGAGGTCGACTCCGCGAGGCTCGATGACCAGGCGATAGGCCGCGATTTTGGTCTGTGGTCATCCTGTGCCAGCGCCTCGGCCGGCGTCGAGCTAATGCACAACCAGGTCATCGTGCTCGGCAACAGCAGCGGATGGTCGGGCGATAACATCATCGCCCATAGCGTAATGCGCGACTCAATCGATCTCCCGAGCCTGATCGATGTCCTAAGTGGGCTGGATTTCACCCTCGCGGGCCAGTTGGACGAAGCAGCGGTCCCACGGATTCGAGCGGTGTTTGCCAAAGCCGAGGCATCGCGCAGCGGGATGATCCGCGGGGCGCGCCACATTATGGGGGATGACAGCGACATCCAGGCCAGCCGCCATGCTCGTGCATTCGTTGGCGGCGTGCTCGCAGGAATCATCGGTCGCACCGATTTATTTGTCTCGGGCGGTGCCGAGCACCAGGGACCCGACGGTGGCGGACCCATCGCAGTAATCGCTCGTCGCCGCTGAAAAGCCCGCCCATTGGTCCGAGAATTGCTTCGGCTGACCTGCGATGACATCGTCGTCCGAAGTGAGGCTTATCGCCCTTACCAAGACGTTCGGCCGGACGGTGGCGGTCGACGCGATTTCGGCCGAGATTCCGGGTGGCAGTTATTGCTGCCTGCTCGGTCCCTCGGGCTGCGGCAAGACAACGACGTTACGCATGATCGCCGGTCATGAGGTTCCGACGAGCGGCGACATCACCGTCGGCGGTGTCCGCGTGACCGACCTGCCGCCGGCGCGCCGGCGCACTTCGATGATGTTTCAGAGCTACGCCCTCTTTCCCCATCTGAACTGCGTCGATAACGTCGCCTTCAGCCTGCGCGTGCGCGGCGTGCCGAAGGTCGAACGCCGAGCCAAGGCGTGCGACATGCTACGCATCGTCGACATGGAGGAGCACGGGGAGCGGTTGCCGGCTCAGCTGTCGGGTGGGCAGCAACAGCGTGTCGCGCTGGCGCGCGCGCTCGTCACCAATCCCAGCGTGCTGCTGCTCGACGAACCGCTGTCGGCGCTCGACCCCTTCCTCCGCGAGCGCATGCGCGAAGAGTTGAAACGCTTCCAGCGCCAGTTCGGGATCAGCTTCCTGCACGTGACGCACAGTCAAGACGAGGCTTTGGCTCTCGCCGACCTTGTCGTCGTAATGAATGACGGCCGTATCGAGCAGGCGGCGTCGGCGCGCATGGTGTTCGACAAACCCGAAACCACGTTCGTCGCGCGCTTCATCGGCGGACACAACGTTCTACGTTGCACTGTCGAGACCGTCGACGCGAAGGGGGCTCGCCTCCGGGGTCCACAGGGGGTTGTGATTGTAACGGCAAGCCCCGGCTTGGAAGCAGGCCGGATTGTTCATGTCGCGATCCGAGCAGACCAAATGCACATAAAACAGGCAGGAAGGCGTCTGCAAGCCGTCGGCTCAGGCAACGGCCAGGCGCCGTCGCATCAGGGGCTCCAGTCGCGCGTCGCGTCCGTCGAGTACCATGGCTCCGTGGTCAAGCTGCGCCTCGAGACGGATTGGGCTGACGAGCTGACGATGACCCTTTCCGACCAATCCTTTGACACGGCTGCTTTAGCTGAGGGCGACGCTGTGGCGATAGGCTGGAACGATGCTGATGCGCACGTGATGAACTGAGACGAATCAGGGGAGTATGGCATGCATAAGAGAACGTCTCGACGCCGGTTTCTAAGGGGTACGGCAGCGACTGCAGGTTGGGCGCTTAGTGCGGGTGCAATCACCGGATTCCCGTTTCTTCGCGCGGCTGAGGGGGTCACCTTGCGAATTGCAGGCACCGGCGTCAATCAGTTCAAAGAACTCGCCGACAAGTGCAAAGAAGATCTGGGATTCACGGTCCAATACACGTCGCTGGTCTCCGACGACGTGGTGAAACGCGCCGTCACCCAACCGAGCTCTTTCGATCTGCTCGACTCAGAGTACTGGATGCTGAAAAAAATCGTCCCATCCGGTAATCTGCGCGGCATCGATGTCACGAAGATCAAATACTACGACGAGATCGTGCCGATCTTCACCAAGGGGGAGTTGCCGAACGGCAAAAAGGTGGCGATGCAAGGTATCTCGCCGATCAAAGTTGCTTATTTGAACGCGGAAAATACCAAGGACTTCGCTCCCGAGCCGTCGCAGTGGATGACGGTGATTCCGACCGTCTACAACGCGGACACCTTGGGCATCCGACCCGACCTGATCAAACACCCAATCGAGTCTTGGGGGGAGCTGCTCAATCCCGAATTCAAGGGCAAGTCCTCGATCCTGAACATTCCGTCGATTGGCATTATGGATGCAGCGATGGTCTGCGAGTCCAAGGGTCTGGTCAGCTATGGCGACAAAGGCAATATGACGACGGCGGAGATCGACAAGACCATAGCGGTGTTGGCCGAC
>Ga0318538_10000118_pt1 | contig 16724 bp, 16 predicted proteins | sample GRESIP166b4f23_FD_202504 | JGI IMG/M metagenome (GOLD analysis project Ga0318538, IMG submission 202504) | Tropical soil microbial communities from Luquillo Experimental Forest, Puerto Rico - GRE.SIPMG.166b4f23 | ecosystem: Environmental > Terrestrial > Soil > Tropical forest > Bulk soil...
CGCTGCTCGCCGCGTCGGTGTTCGGCCTGATGTTCTGGCTCGTCGGCTTCATCCTTGCCTCGCTCGCGGCGATGCTGCTCATCCCGGTGTTGATGGGATACGCGAACCGGCGGCAGCTCGTGGTCACCGCGCTCCTGACGGTGGCGATCCTGGCGCTCCTCGGCCCCTACCTCCTCAATGTCGATCTTCCGCACGGCCTCGTGGGGGACTGGCTCATCGACAAGCTCGCGCTGCGCGCGAGCTGAAGCGGCGTCATGATCGACAACCTCATCCTCGGCCTGACCGCAGCCCTGCAGTTAAAGCAGTTCATGTTCATGGTGCTGGGCACGGTGATCGGGCTGTGGGTCGGGGTCTTGCCCGGACTCGGCGGCCCGGTGGCCATGGCGATCCTGATCCCGTTCACGTTCTCCATGGATCCGCTGTCCGCGCTGCTGATGCTGGCGTCGATCTCGGTCGGCGCCGCCTTCGGCGGATCGGTCACCTCCATTCTGCTCAATATTCCGGGTGAAGCATCCTCCGCCGCCACCGCCTATGACGGCTATCCCATGGCGCAACAGGGCAATGCGAAGGTCGCCATGGGGTTGTCGGCCGGCGCGTCCATGGCGGCGGCGATCGCTGGCGTGCTCATCCTGATGTTCGCCTCGGGCCCGGTGGCGAAGGCCGCGCTGGCATTCAGCCCGGCGGAATATTTTGCGCTCGCTATCCTGGGCCTCACCGTGGTTTCCGTTGCCGCGCTGGGCTCGACCATCAAGGGATTGGCGATGGGGGCGCTGGGGATTGGGATCAGCTTGATCGGAATCGATTCGATCCTCGGATCGGAGCGCTACACGTTCGGCTTCGTGTATCTGCTCGACGGCATCAGCTTCGTTCCGGTGATGGTGGGACTGTTCGCGATCACCGAGCTCACCAGCATGATCCTCCAAGGCGGCACCATCGCCAGGGCCGGCCGGCTGGAAGGCTCGCTGTGGGATGGATTTTGGGGCACGTTCCGATATCCGTTCACGCTCGTTCAGAGCACGGCGGTGGGTGCGTTTCTCGGAATGATTCCCGGAATAGGCGCCACCGCGGCGAACTTCCTCGCCTATAGCGTGGCGCAACGCTCCTCGCGGCATCCCGAGCGCTTCGGCAAGGGCGCACCCGAAGGCGTCATCGCGCCGGAAGCGTCGAACAATTCCTGCATTCCCACGAGCCTCATCCCCGCGCTCACGCTCGGGATTCCCGGCGGGGCGACTTCCGCCATCCTGCTGGTCGCGGTGACCCTGCAAGGGCTGCGCCCGGGTCCGATGCTGTTCACCTCGAACCCGGAGCTGATCTGGGGCTTCTTCATGGGCCTGCTCGTCGGCGCGGTGATGGCGACGGTGCTCTATCTCGTCATGATCCCCTGGTTTGCGCTGATCACCATTGTGCGCATCGAGCTGCTGGCGCCGATGCTCTTGATCATCACGCTGTTCGGCGCCTATGCCAACGAGCGCAACATGATGGATGTGTTCGTCGCGATCTTCTTCGGCCTCCTCGGCTATTTCCTGCGGCGTCACGGCTATCCGCTCATCAGCCTCGTCATCGGGCTCATTCTCGGCCGGCTCGCGGAAGGCTCGTTCCACCAGGCGCTGATGATCTCGGATCACGACTACTCGGTCTTCATCCTGCGGCCGTTGTCGGCGGCGATCTTCGCGGTCTGCCTGATCCTGGTGCTATGGCCGGGGGTGAAGAAGCGGATCGGCCGGGGCGGCGCCGAAGTCACCTAAGCGGAACCGCCGATGCATGACAGCGACATCAAGAAACTGCTGGACGCGCGCATCTCGCGCGCGCGGGCGAAGGAATTGTTGATCGCGCTCGTCAGGGTGCCGAGCCCGCAGACCGAGCAGCTCGAGGACGAGCCGCTGCTCAAGGCGTTCATCACCTCGGCGATCGAGCCGCGCCTGCGCACCATGGGTTTTGTCGACATTCGCTACGACGGGATGGGCAATCTCATCGCCGCTTACGGCGCGGGGACGAGCAACAAATCGCTGATGTTCATCGGCAACGCCATGAACCAGCCCGCGTCCACCATGCCCAACCCCTACGACGGCGACGTGGTCGACGGCGCGGCCTACGGGCTCCCCGGCGAGTGCGTGATGGGGAAGGGGGCGAGCGAGCAGAAGGCGAATTTGGCGGCCATGCTGCACGCCATGGAAACCGTGATCGCGAGCGAGGTCACGATCACGGGCAAGCTCATCTTCACCTGCTGCCTCTCGGGCGAGACCGGGAAGCACGACGCCATCAAGAGCGTGGTCGAAGGCGCGGGCGTGCGCGCGGACATGGCGGTGCTGGGCGGGACCGGACTCAAGATCACGCTCGGCAACCGCGGCCGCATCGACGTATTCGTGACGGTGAAGGGCGCGCCGTGTCATTCCTCGCGGCCGTGGGACGGCGTCAATGCCATCACCGGCGCGACCGAAGCGATCCGCCTGCTGCTCGCCAAGGTGAAGGTGGACAAGCGCCACCCGCAGCTTGGCAGGCAGTCGTTGACGGTCAACCACATCCGCAGCTTTCCGGACTCGACCCACACGGTGCAGGAGCGCTGCGAGTTCACGCTCGACCGCCGCACGCTGCCGGGAGACGACCCGAATGAAGCCTTCGCCGAGATCGAGCGCATCGCCAAGGAGGTCGAACGGATCGAGGATCCCGTCAGCGGCAAGACCTATGGCGTGGAGGTGCGGCTCGGGCCGTTCATGTATCCGTCGCTGGTGAGGACGGCTACCGGCTGTAACGCGGCGTCACCCGGCGTCACCCTGCGTCGCCCCTCTCGGCAAAAAACCCTTGTCCGCAGCGGCATTTATCGCCATCTTAGCGTCATCTGGCGCAACCCGGTGTCATCTCGCGTAATCCGTCGCGGCGCTACCACAGTGCTACCACGGAGGCAACGACGGATACACCGCTACCACGCGCTACCACGCAAGAGAGGGCCCATGAAACGCGCTCTATCCGATCGCTTGCTGCGCTCTCTGGCGCGGCCACGGACTGCACCACAAGAAATCTGGGACCAGCAACTTCGCGGCTTTGGCTGCCGCGCCAGCAAGCAGGGTGTCGTGAGCTTCTTCGCGATGCGCCGGCCACGCGGCAGCGCCAAGTCGATCCGGATCAAGGTCGGCGACTTTCCGGCGATGTCCCTGGTCGACGCGCGTCAGCGCGCGCGAGCCTTGCTGACGGAGATGCAGGACGGCGGCGATCCCCGCGCTCGCAAGGCCGAAGAGACCCGCCTCGCGGCCGTCGAGCGGGCGAGCACCTTCGGCACCGTGGCTGAAGCTTTCATCACTCGCCATGTTGCATCGAAGCGGGCTGCCCGCGAGATCGAGCGGCTCGTCCGGCGTGAACTGATTTCGCGCTGGGGTGAGCGACCGATTGCCAGCATCGCCCGCGCCGAGGTGATCGCTATGATCGACGAGATCGTCGATCGCGGTCACCCCGAGGCCGCCCGGCAGACATTGACCTATCTGCGGCGGCTGTTCGGCTGGGCGGTTCCTCGCTACGACCTTCAGTCCGCCCCTACCGATCATCTCAAGGGGAAGGACCTCATCGGTGCCAAGAAGCCGCGCCAGCGCGTCCTAAGCGACAGCGAGATCGCTCTGATCTGGCGCGCGACCGAGGGACCGGAAGCCGCCTACTACGGCCCCTTCATCCGGCTGCTCCTACTTCTGGGCGCCCGACGCTCCGAGCTCGGTCGTGCCCCCTGGTCGGAATTTGATCTCGATGCTGCGCTGTGGACGATCCCGCCCGGGCGGATGAAGTCGGACGAATCGCATGCGGTCCTGCTCCCGCCGGCGGCGGTCGAGATCTTGCGCGCGCTCCCCCAAGGCAAGGGTTACGTGCTCAATGGTGCGCAGATTCATTACGTGCGCGCCAAGGATCGGCTCGACGCTCGGATGACCAGGCTCAACGGCGGCAAGGCAATCCCGCATTGGACGCTGCATGATTTGCGCCGGACCTTCCGCACCGGGCTTTCGCGACTGAGCATCGCGCCGCATATCGCTGAGCTCTGCATCGGGCACCGGCAGCAAGGGCTGCATCGGATTTACGATCTGCACAAGTTCGACGCCGAGAAGCGGCACGCCTTCGAGGCTTGGGCCGCACACGTGAAGCGCGTTGTTGCGCCGCCGGAGGGGCGGGTGGTGCCGTTGCGGCCGGCGAGATAATGGAGTTGAAATAGGAAGCCCGGCGCCGAGTGGTCGTCCGCGCCGGGCTAGATGCATGTCTCCACCGCCAAGTGAAGGGTCACGCATGTGAGCGAGGATGATAAAGGCAAGCCCCCCGGCCCGCAACTCATCCCCCGTGCCCTTCGGGATCTCAAGCGGTCCCCGATCTGGCGGCGGTTACAGGAGGAAATTGCCAAGCTACGCGAGAGCTTGCCCCGGCCGCAGTACTTGCCAGAGCAGCTAAAGACGGCCCAACTGCCTACCGATCCCGTCGTTGATGCACTGGCCGAGCGAGCTCGGGTGGAGGCACAGCAGGAACTGGAGCCGGAGCAGGTGATCGAGCAACCGACCGAACCGGTCTCACCCGAACCGATTAAGCCCGAGCCGGACAATCTGCCACCGGCGAAGCAGGCGCCAGCTGAGGCATCGGAAACGATCACAGGGCTGACCCTTGAGCAGATCGAGAAGGAATTTGAGGCGCCCACGCGTCCGCGTCACCGTCCATCCATCAAGTTTCCGCACCTTAAAGATGCGCTGATAGATCTTCAGAACGAGCCGCGTTTCAAGCACATGCGGCCCAATGAGGAAGTCACTTTCGTCGCAAAACGGCTCAGCCACTACGGCGATCTGGTCGCGAACGACAAGGGGCCGTCCATGGACAAAACCATCAGTCGACGGATCCGCGACTGGCGCAGAGGCAGCCTGAAATTTGACTCCTGACTTTTGTCCTGACTTTTGTCCGCAGCCGACTTTTGTCCTGAGCGGGCCCTGAACTCGGCCCTGACTTGTGTCCTGAGTTCTGTCCAACTTCACTCTGTTATGTCTGTTTTGTCGCGCGCCTAGATGCGTAATCCGACGACACCACTCGTCGCCATGCGCATCAGAGGCGATCGTGGGACGACTCCTTACATTTCGCCAGCTGCGGACTGAGAAAGGCTGGCCACACTCCCGTCAATGGACCGGCAAGCTCGTCAAAGAGCGAAAGATCCCCGCTCCCAAGAAGCGCCCCGGCGGTTCTATCAATGTGTGGGACGAGACGGAGTGGGATAATTTTCAGGACACGTTCGTCCGCGCGCTCCCCCAGGCGATCCAGTTCGCGCTCACCACCGCGCTGGTAGAGGCGCTCTCCACCACTTCGATCGATAGCATCGTCGCCGCGATCGGTCAGCTGCGCGCCGTCCTCGAATCCGAAGGTGCGGCAGCGAGCGACGTGGTTGTCAGCCTAAAGGCAGGCCCCCCGACGTCGACACAAACGGCGAACGAGATCTCTACGCTTCCCGATACGACCTGAAATTTGGGCCTCGCGCTGTCGTCCAACAGCCGAGACCCGTGTTGCGTGCTGCCAGTCCCCTGGAAAAGAGAAAGGCGAACAGATGCTTTATAATCCCAAATCCTCCAAAGACGGAAGCCCCTCTAGAGCGCTTCGCGCCGTTCTCGAAGCGGCCTGCAAGAAGATCGATTGCGGCCTTGGCGAGCTCACGGTTTTGAGCGCCCAGGTCGATCCATATCGACTCGACACGCCGGCGGGCCACCGCGATGGTCAGTGGCTCGCTGACCATTTCAACCGGCTGGTCGGCCGGAATAAGAAAATCCACTGGCGCGGCCTACATTATGTACTGGTGTCGACGACGGCGATCGTCAAACCGAATGGGGAGCCCTATCGGAATGACGACGCGAACTGGACCTGGCTGATTGACACCGCCGGCAAGGCGGCGAGATGGTTAGGTTACATTCCCTTCGAGCGGATCACCGACAATCGCAATGCCGCACCGATCATTCATCGCAAGGCAAGGGTTAAGGCCGAAGCGTTTGTTCGGATCGGCATCGAAGTCACGATCCCCGATGCCAGCGACCTCGAGCCGACCCCAGACGCTGAAGGATTTGTGGGAAGGCAACCCTACTGCTTCGCCATCTTCGGTGAGAAGGCTAGCCTGGAAGATGTCCTTCTGCCGATCGCGCGCGCCAAGCACGCGGATCTCTACCTGCCGACCGGCGAAATCTCCGACACGCTGATCTTCAAGATTGCCGAGGACGCTGCCGCGGCGGCGATCGACGCGCAGGTTGATCCGGAGATCCTGGCCGGGTTGCGCACGGAGGCGGCCGAACGCCTCGCCGAGCTTGCGTCAGTAATCGCTGACATCAACGAACGCTTGCGGCTCGCCGCGGACAGTTTTCGCTTGCCGCCGCTCGAGGTCCCCCAAGCCGAAATCGACGAGGAAACTGAAAGGTACGCCTTGGTGTCCTTTGAGGACAACTGGGTGAAGGCGACGCGCGCGCTGATCGCTCGGAAACGGTACGGCAACGGTCACGACTAATGGGCGCAGAAGAAAACCGCACACACTCTATACCGAGCGCCGCGCTCGGTAGCGCCGAGCGTTCGCCGCGCTCGGCATCAGCGTCGGTACGTCTCGTGCAATGCGGGACCACTGCCGGCGTAGGGGCCGTCGACGTCGGGCTGCCAGGTCCGTTCGACGGCCCCGCCAATTTAACGCGGTCCAACGGGAAGAGGAAGTCATGAACGTCATCCTGGCCGATCGCATCTTGCTCGATTTGATCGAGCGGCTTGACCGCGTCCGCGAGGACCACGAGCGGGCCGGCGATCATGAACTCGCGGGTCTGCGGATGCTGATCGACAACGCATTGCGTGCAGCGAGGGACCATCTCGTCGACCTGCGTGAAGCGCGCCACACGGAGGCCGAGTGATGAGCGACAACGTGCGGACACTCACTACGCGCCATCAGCAGCTCCTCGATGCATACAAACGGATGTGGGAGAGCATTCCGTTCGATGCTGACGGATGCAAACACGCTCCCGTCTGCAATGACGAGATGCCCGGCTACCTCGGTCGTTTGATCGGTCGCACCGTCACCGCCGCCGAATGGCAGGCGGCACAGCGGTGGGAATGGGAGCAGGCGGTCGGCGGCAAGATCGTCGCAGCACCGTCACGCCCTGCCGAGGTGTCGGTTCAGGTCGAGGACTATCAAGACGCACTCCGACGGTTAACCAAATGCCTTGTGCGGCTGCTCGGACATCCCGCGATCTCAAATTTGGTGTTCGACGATTACAAATTTAACGAAGACCAATATTGGCTGCACACGTTGGGTGAATTGGAAGAGCACGCAAAGCTGATGCTCGAATTTGTGCAACAAGCACCAGCAGCGCTGCACGTTATGCGCGATAGGTTTGAAAGCCTTGTGTTGGCGCCCAACTTGGTGATGGACGAGGCGACGCGGACTGCATACCGCGACACGATCGAAGCACTCGACCGCACGCAAGCAACGCTCGGCGTTGCTCTTGCTAAGCGCAGCAAACATTTCGAGTTGAAGCGCGTTCGTGGTGCGCCGGCGGCGGTAGCGCTGCCGAACACCAATCCGGAATTGCAACAGATGAGTGCTGACGAACTACGTGCCGCCCTTACTGATGCTCGAATACGTTCGCAAGCAATCGAAACTGAAATCGGTCGGCGAGCGACCGCCAACGCACAGGCTCTGGCCGCCATGCTTATCACCGCGCGTGAGCCGCCCGCATCTGGAAAGTGATGACATTATGTTCGCCCCTTCCGATCATCGCCCGCTCGGCGCACACATCTGGGACAGAGAGCCGGACGGCTTCTATGTCGAACCGTTTTGGGTTAGCGAACGGCTGTTCGAGGTCGAGAAATTCACCACATCGGTTTGGGACCCTTGTTGCGGCATTGGCCATATCGCCGAATCCGCATGTCGTGCCGGCTATGACGTCTTCGCCAGCGATATCGTCGACCGCGGCTATCAACACCAGCGCGCTTGTCTCGATTTCCTTCAATGTGACCGACCCCATGGCGCCAATTTCGTTTTCAATCCGCCGTTCGATCATTGCGAAGAATTCGCGCGCCACGCGCTCTCGATGATTGGCAGGAATGACAAAAGCAAGGTAGCGACGATCTTTCTGCAGCGCCGATTGAATGCAGCACACTGGCTCGCCGACCTACCCCTAGCTCGCGTTTATTTACTGACCCCGCGTCCATCGATGCCTCCTGGGCATGTGATCCTCGCCGGTGAAAAGCCCGGCGGGGGCACGCAGGATTTCTGCTGGTTGATTTTTTCTCGCACCCACAAAGGGCCGCCGGAATTGCGCTGGCTGCATAGAGATGGGGGGCGGGCATGAAAATCCTCGGGGTTGATGTAGGTCTGACCGGCGCCTGCGCCGTCGTCGAACTCAGTGCAAATGGTCCACATGTCATCGCCGTCACCGACATGCCGGTTACTGGCGTTGGTGCGCGACGTCGCGTCGATGCCATCGCGTTGCAGGAGTGGCTGCTCGAAACCAAGCCTAATCACGCAATCGTCGAAGCCTCCCAGGCATTCCCTCGACAGGGCACGGCATCAATCTTCCGTTATGGGCGTGCTGCCGGCGTAGCCGAAGGCGTCATCGCGGCTTGTGGCATCTCGATCGAACACGTTTCACCGGCACATTGGAAGCGTGCCTTTCACTTAAGCGCGGACAAAGAAGCTAGCCGCGCGCTCGCGATTGCACGGTTCCCGGACGCACACGCCTATTTCAAGCGCAAACGGGATCACGGCGCAGCCGAAGCGTGTCTGTTGGCGCTTTACGGCGCTCAGACCGTGCTCCGCATCAAGCCCGACGTCGAAGCCTCAACGGCGACAGAGGCGGTGTCATGAGACGCCTAGGCAGCATGAGTGACCGCCTCACCCTCGTGCGTGAGCACAAGCTGTTCGAGCTGGTGCGCGATCTCTGGGAGGTGCGCAGCGTACTGGGGCGCATCAAGTTCGTCAGTGGCGGGGAAGGCTTCGCACTTTGCGAAGCGTACGAGATTACAAACGCTCTCAATACAATCGACGAGGCTATTGCCCATCTCGACGATGATGTTCGCTGGGGAGAGTAGCCGTGCTTAGTCAATCCAAGAAGGACAAGAAGCTCGCCGACGACGCCCGTTTAATGCGGTGGTGGTCAGCTTGGCACCGTGAGCAGCTCGAGCAAGCGCTCGACGGAATGCACGGCGACATCATGCGCGGACTGATGGCGCAGCTGAAGGACCTGCATTCCGCCCGTGCACTGGTCGACTTCATCAGTGCACGCGATTGGAGTCGCGTCGACGCCAACACTCGTATGATCGCATTGCACGAGATCAACCGTGCAATCGCCGCGCTGCGATCGAAATCGGGCCTGCCTTTTGTTGACGATCTGCTGCCCGGTCAACCGGACAATGCGTACCGGATCATCAAGAACCTGTTCAACAGTTTCCCGCAGCCGCGGGAGAGCCCGTCGGAGCATTCCGACAAACAGTGAGGCTAGTCATGAGTAACGAAATCGATAAAGCCCAGAAAGCCGCGCAAGCGTTGGACGGGTTCGAAGGCTATGAAAGCGGAATCGAAGGAAAGGAGGCGCAGTTCCAGTCGGACAGGGGACTCTCAGGAGTGAAACTAAAGTTCCTCAATGGTGTTTGGCTCGACCCGAACGAGCAGGAAGTCAAAGCCGAGCTGGTCGTCCTCGACGTGCAGCGCAAGGTGCAGAAGTGGCTGACCGACGAGGGCCCGGCTGAAACCATCGTGCTCGCGCCGGGAGCGAGGTGGCCCGACATCGACGCGATGAACGCCGAATGCCCACAAAGCGAGTGGCGCGAAAAATTCGGCAAAATGACGGGGCCATGGCAGGGTGAGCACGTCGTCCTGTTCGTCGATCCCGCCACGATGGAGCGCTACTGGTGGCCGTCTCCAGTCACCACCATCGGCAGTGCCGTCTGCGTACGGAACCTGGTCTCGCAGGTGAAGCTGATGCGACAGTTCAGGGGTGCACTCGTGTACCCCGTCGTCGAACTGTCGCACACGTTCATGAACACGGCCTTCGGTGGGCGTGAGCGGCCGCACCTCGAGATCAAGCGCTGGATCACCTTCGGTAGCTCTGGACCGGTGTTGCCAGCGCCGAACGCACCTGTAATCGAGGCGGCGCCTAGCAGCGTCAGGGTGCAGGCGGTCGAGAAGCCCACCGCGAAAGAAGTGACCGGGGACGAGATTCCGTTCTGATCCTTAACCCGCGATCGCCGCTCGATGCTGCTCGCCCGGGAAGGGCAGCATCCGGAGGCGATTACAGAGTGCCCCCGATGTCCGACTGGCAGCCCTTGTCGGCACTACCCGACCTACGCCGCGTGGGCACCATCGCGCTGGACACCGAAACCAAGGACAAAGGACTGCGCGACAAACGCGGTCCAGGGTGGCCGTGGCGCGGAGGCTACATCATCGGTATCAGCATCGCCTGGCGCACCGACAGTGGCATTCGCGCGATCTATATTCCACTGCGCCATCCCGATAGCGCGAACTTCGATCGCGAGCAAGTCATCCGCTGGCTGCGTGCCCTGGTCGAATCCGGTGCGAAGATCGTCACCAAGAACGGTTTATACGACTGGGGGTGGCTGTGGGCTGATTTCGGCATCGAAATGCCCCCGGCCGAGCAGCTCGAAGAAATCGACGCGCTCGCCACCATGGTGGACGAGAATCGCTACAAGTACAGTCTCGACGCGCTATGCGCTTGGCGTGGATTTCCCGGCAAGGACGAGACGCTACTGCTGGAAGGCTGCAATGCGCTCGGATTGATCCCGGCGCGGAAGCGCAAAGGGTTCAAACCCCAATCCGTCCTGTGGCAATTGCCCGCGCACTACGTCGGCCCCTATGCCGAGACCGACGCTGTCCGCACGCTAGAACTGTCCGATAGCTTGAACCCGATCCTCGATCGCGAAGGTACGCGCGAAGCCTATCGGCTCGAAATCGGGCTATTGCCGATGGTGCACAAGATGCGCCGGCGCGGTATTCGCGTCGACATTTCTGCGGCCAAGCAGGCGTGCGATCTTTTACTCCGCAGACGTGATGCTGTGCTCGCCCAAATCTCCGAAAAGCTCAACACCGGCGTCGGTATGGACGAAATCAACGGCCGCAAGTGGCTGATTGCCGCCTTCGATCGGCTCGGCATCAAGTATCCGCGCACTAAGAAGGGGAACCCGTCGTTCAAACGTGGCAAGCGCGGCTGGATGCAGCACTCCGAGCATTGGTTGCCGCCATTGATCGCAGCGGCTGATCAACTCGACCAGTACGGCAACAATTTCTTGCAGCAGCAAATTCTCGGACACGTCGAGAACGGCCGCGTCTATGGCGAGATACATCCGCACCGCTCCGATTTCGGCGGCACGCGCTCGCTCCGCTTCTCGTATTCGCATCCGCCACTGCAGCAAATGCCAAAGCACGACGAAGAACTGGCGCCGCTGATTCGTGGTGTATTTCTGCCAGAGGAGGGTGAGACCTGGGCGAGCTGCGACTACAGCCAACAGGAGTTCAGGCTCGTCGTCCACTTCGCGGCGAGAAAAAATTTCCGTGGCGCCACAGCGGCGCGCGATCGCTACATCAACGACTCGGATTTCGACATTCACGCCTACGCCTCTGAGCTGACTGGTGGCAAGATTAGCCGGCAGGACGGCAAGACATTCAACTTCATGACGATCTACGGCGCCGGCCCGGAGACTACGTCTGAGCAAATCAAAAAGTCGTTGAGCGAAACCAAGACGCTGCTCGCCCTGTACAACGAGAAGATGCCGTTCATTTCGCAACTGGCGGCCGCGTGCAAGAACGCTGCGCATCGGGACGGTTTCTTCACACTGTTCAATAGTGCGCGACGGCACTTCAATCTGTGGGCGCCTGGTGGGCAATACGAGGAAGGCGCCGGGCCTTGCGAGCGCGAAGAAGCTGAGCGCCGAGCGCGCACGCCTGGACATCCTTGGTATGGCCGCCGGCTCTGGCGCGCCGAGACCTACAAAGCGTTGAATGTGCTGATTCAGAGTGCAGCTGCGGTTCAGACCAAGGAGTGGATGCGCGCGTGCTTCCGCGAAGGTGTCGTTCCGCTCCTACAGATGCACGACAGTCTCGATCTGTCGGTGACTTCGCCAAAAGTGGCCGAGATGGTGGCTCGTCTCGGCGAGGAAGTGGTCAAGCTCGAAGTTCCGATGAAGGTCGATGTGAAGTACGGCCGCACCTGGGGCGACGCCAAGCACACATGGACCGAACTGCACACTGAGACAAGTCCTCGCGTCGAGCCGGTCGAGGAAATATCCGGCGCGTTGGAACGAACAGCGCCAAAGGCCCCAAAATTCTCCAAGGATTCTGACGACGAGCCCGATTCCGTTCCGGCGGAAGACATCGTCATGGTGATGCTGAATGAGATTTCCAGCACGCCAAAGACCGAGCAGCCGCCATGGGAAGGAGCGTCGGGATTCTCTGCAACAGCGCATACGTCCGAGTCCAAGCCCGATTCCGCTCATAGCGGCGACGGCTTCGCCGGATTTACCGCCGATCGCGAGGGCGTAGAATCTGGCAAAATCCTCTGCCCGTTCCACGAGGAAAAGACGCCGAGCTGTCACCTCTACGCTGACGGGCACTACTACTGCTTTGGCTGTAAGGCCCATGGGTGGATTGACGAAGACCTCGACCTCCCCGCTGACGTGCTTGCGCGCGTCACGAACGCGGAGGAAGACAGCCACACACTCGAACGCGGATTCGAGCTGTGGGGTGAGAGTAAATCGGTCGTCGGCACATTGGCCGCGCGGTACCTCGCCGAGACCCGCAAGCTCGACCTTACTGCATTCCCCGCCACCATCGACGAGGTGCTGCGATTCCATCCGCACTGCCCGTTCGGCGCCAACGGCGCGCGGCATCCGTGCCTGTTGGCGCTGTTTCGTGACGTCGAGACCGATGCGCCGGCCGGCATTCACCGTATCGGCCTGACGCCGAACGCGGCCAAGATCAAGCGCCTCACGCTCGGTCGCTGGCCCAGCCCGCGCGCGATCAAGTTGTGGCCGGTCACGCACAAGCTGACGATCGGCGAGGGGATCGAAACCGTGCTCGGTGCTATCCGCTGCGGCGCGATCACGCCGCCAGCATGGGCAATGGGGCCGAAGACCGACATCGCAAACTTTCCGGTCTTGCCCGGGGTCAAGGCGATCACCGTGCTGGTGGATCGCGGCGATCCTGCAGCGCTCGACGGCGCTGAGGCGTGTGCCGCGCGCTACGTCGCCGCCGGCATCCCTGCCCGGTGGCTGCGCACGGTGGGTGTCAAGGACTTCAATGACCTGGTGCGATCATGAAGATCACGCACATCGACCACGGCGAGTGGACCGAGAAGCGGTTCGAGCCGGACGTCGCACCGACCGGCAATGGCAAAGATCACGGCGCCGACACCGCCACCACAGCTGACACGTGGCCGGTATTGGGCGCAGCGGCCTACCACGGTCTTTCCGGCAAGGTGGTGACGACGCTCTCGCCGCACACTGAGAGCGATCCCGTCGCGCTCCTGGTACAGTTTCTCGTGAGCTTCGGGAACATGGTGGGCCGACAGCCTTATTATCAGGTCGAAGGGGCAAAGCATTTTCCGAATCTATATGTCCTGCTTGCCGGCCCGACGGCGAAAGGACGCAAGGGCACCGCTGCGCAACATGTTCGCCGGATCATTGAACTCGCCGATCCCAGCTGGGCCGAGAACAATGTCGCCAGCGGTATTAGTTCAGGTGAGGGTATCTTGCACGCAATCCGCGACCCGAGCTTCGGGACCGACAAGAAGACCGGCGCGCAAGTGCTGCTCGATGCCGGCGTCGACGACAAACGCCTCATGCTCGACGAGCGCGAGTTCTCGTCGGCGCTCGACAGCATGAAGCGCGAGGGCAACGTCGTCAGCCGAATCATCCGCGACGCCTGGGACTGCCCCAAAGTGCTGCGGACGCTGACCAAGCATTCGCCGCTGCGGGTAACGGAACCATTCATCTCCATCAGCGGTCACATCACGATCGCGGAGATACAACAGAAGCTCGACCAGACCTCGGTCGCCAACGGGTTTGCTAATCGATTCCTGTTCGCCTGTAGTCGGCGCGACAAGGTCTTAGCGCACGGCGGAACGATGGATGCCAATGCTATCGATCTGCTCGGGGCAGAAACGTTGCAGGCAGCCGTCGCTGCCCGCGCATTCGAACGGATCACGATGACGCCTGAAGCAGCGCGCCTGTGGGAGGATGTCTACCCACGACTGTCGGAGGGCGTCCCCGGGATGCTCGGCGCTATCATCGCCCGGGCCGAAGCGCAGGCCGTCCGGCTCGGCCTGCTCTACGCGCTGCTTGACGGCTCCCGGCAGATCGAGCGCGTGCACCTCGACGCGGCACTCGCGCTGTGGGCATTCTGTGAGGCTTCCGCGCGCTACATCTTCGCAGACTTTACCGGGGACACGGTCGCCGACGCCATCCTGCGGCGGCTGCGTAGCGCCGGCACCGACGGCATGGATCGTACTGCGATGTACAGTTCCTTCGGCCGCAACATAGCCGCCAACAGGCTCGAGATCGCGCTCAGCAAGCTCGTTGCCGACGGCAAGGTTCGATGCGTGAAGCAAAAGGCTAACGGCCCAGGACGGCCACGAGAGACATGGTTTGCAGTCTGATAGGAGTACAACCGAACACCGCTTTTTAGTTGAATCGGACGCGACGGCCCAGTTCCCGAATTTAATTAATTCGTAAGGCCCCCCTGTTTTTGGGCATGTCGACGCGGAAAGCCAAAAATCTAAGTATATGATATTATTATATTATTTAGTTTACATATAGACACGAGCCTGAATGCAGAGGAGCGCAACGAAAGAACGAAAGAAACGAATAAATTCTAGGTTGTAATTTTCTCCGTCGTCGTCGTCCTCTCTCGTGAGCCATCTAGCGCATGCTGAGCCTTCGCACAGGCTCTCCGACCGGTTTCAGAACCCAGGGGGGGACTATTTCAAAATCTGCGAGCGAAATGGGTCGCGGCGCGCGCTGCCACTGCGGCATAGTTTGTTCATCCTCATCAAAGATTTCGCGCGAACACGCCGAGGTCATCCGTGGCTTAGTTTGACAGGCGCCAACCGGGCTTTTTCCCGTGCTTCTGCAGCAGCATCGAGCAATTCCGTGACCAGCCCCACATCAACCCGTCGGCGTTTCAAAGCTTCACGCGCCTTCTGCTCGAATTCCTCTGCAGCCATGAGAGCGGCTTTTGTGTCCCACTCACTCCAATCGTCGGGATATGGTCTTGCTAGACGGCTCTCGCGAACTTGGCGTTCTTGTTCAAGCTGCGACAGTCTTTTAGTCATTATTATTCTCCTTCCCGTTGTCTTGGGCGGTGGCCGCGTTATGGCCTGCGTCGCCTGCAATAGCGTACCCGTTGCATTGATCCAAGAACCGGTACTAACCTCGCTCCACTCCGGATCAACCTCGAATCTCCCATGGGCGGTACGTCCATCGAGTACCTGACCGGCCGCCTCCGGCGGGCAGAACGCTTCGATCTGCTTGAGGCGATCGCACGCGGACAAATCAGCACCTATGCCGCGGCCGAGGCGGCGGGCTTTCTCAAAAGGCGACCGGTGACCGGTGGTGGCTCCCCCAATGCGGCCAAGCGGCGAGCCTTTGCCCTACGACAGGCGGTGAGGCGGTGAGGAAAGGCAGTCCAATGGGGCGCATCGTCGTTAGCGAGGACATCGACAACTGCGGTCTGACCTACAGCCAACTGATGGAGCTTTGGTTAGGTCCTGGTCCCGATGGTTCGCTATTCGACAGTATGGAACACCTGCGCGACGCCTGGGAGACGACCCGGGGTTTGGTCCTGCGTCTGTGGGGTCAACATGGCAGGAGACCGCAAGCGTGGTGGTGCTTCGACGCGCCGGCGTTGGGGCTAAAATGGCCGGGGTACGACCACGAGCAGAGCTATCTATATGACCACGGCATTCTTTCCGAGGCGGAGTGCGCCGAACTCGCACGGTTCTGGCGCCGTGAATTTGATCGTAACCCTAAACCCTCCCATCTCAATTGGGCTGATGTTCCTCATTCGTTGCGCCGGGAATGGCGAGTAGCGTCAGCGAAGGAGGCGGCAACAAAATAGAACGCCCCCGCGGTAGGGACCGGAGTAACCGCGGGGACGTTAACCCTCAACTGTTCAGTCGCGAGACGGCCCTATCTCTCACGGAGCGCCGTCCCATGGCAACATCTGACCTCGATCCCGAGCCGTTGATTTCCCGCCTCGCTGGTCCGCTCTTGCCGGCGGATCGTCAAGCATTCCGCGCCGCCGCCTTGGATGCGCTGGCGCGTGTTCCGTGCGCGGGTGAAGGTAGCATTTATCGGGCTGTTGCTACGTTGCAGCGGCAATATTTTCATCCGCCAGCCGAGACAAATCACCCCGTGGGATGTGGGTCGCGGCGGCCGTCTAAGCTTGCCAGCGCCGAAGCCATCGGGCGCGACGATCCGCGTGTTGGTGGCCGTGATCGCAATCGGCTCAGGACGGTGTGATGTACTGGTGCGCCGCGCGCCTCCAGCCCTACCGCGAGAATTTGGCGCTGCATTGCTTGAGCCTGGCGGGATAGGAGACGTATTACCCACGCCTCCGGGATCGGCGCATCCGCCACGGCCGTAGGATCGAGCTTCGGCCGGCGTTGTTTCCCGGGTACGCTTTTGTGTTGATCCAGCTGCAATGGCACGCGGCACGGTGGACCGCCGGCGTCATTAACCTGATCATGGAC
>Ga0318538_10000119_pt1 | contig 16675 bp, 10 predicted proteins | sample GRESIP166b4f23_FD_202504 | JGI IMG/M metagenome (GOLD analysis project Ga0318538, IMG submission 202504) | Tropical soil microbial communities from Luquillo Experimental Forest, Puerto Rico - GRE.SIPMG.166b4f23 | ecosystem: Environmental > Terrestrial > Soil > Tropical forest > Bulk soil...
CCCTTGCAGGACAACGAGATCCTGATCGGCTTGGAAGCGTGTGCCCAGCGCCCAATCCACCTGCCTGTCGTCGTGTATATCGATGTCCTCGTCGAACACGTAGACGTGCTTAAGCCGCATGATACCGCCGAACAGCGCGGCGATTGCCGCGCGCGCCTCGCCGAACGCGCACTGTCTGATCGAGACGCGCAGCGTATTCGCGCCGCCAGAGACTGCGCGCAAATAAACGGCGATTGGCTCGCGCACGCAGGTTTTGAGAATCCGCATTGCTTCCGCTTCCGTGCGCACCGCCGTGATGTTGGCGCTGTCAGTTTGATCGAGTACGAAGGCGGAGCCGTGGAGCAGCGTGTGGTGCAGCACGTCAGGGCGCATGGTGATCGCGGTGCAATGAAATACCGGATCCATGTGAATCGCGCCGTAATAACCCATATACTCGCCGAACGGTCCCTCCGGCTCGACGTAGCCGCGGTCATCGAGATAGCCTTCGAGCGTCAACTCCGCGTCCGCCGGCACCAAAATGTTGTTGGTGAGGCTTTTGACGACTGGCGCCGGTTCAGCGCGGAAACTTGCGATCAAGCCAAGTTCATCGCCGCCTTGCCGCGTCGTCGCGGCAAAAAAATCGAGAGGGTGCGCCCCAACTGTGAATGTCACCGGCAGTTTTTCGCCGCGCGCCACGCAAGCCGTGTAGATGCGCTTGAGGTCGGACGGGGCAGTAACATTGGTGCCGGCTTCGTAGCGGTTGCGTAGACTGAGCCTCCGGCAGCCGACGTTTCTGCGTCCAGCCGCCGGATCGATCGTATAATCGATCGCGGAACTCAGATAACAGCTGCCATCGAATGCGTGCTGTGGATGGAACGGCAGCCTGGTCAGATCGACGTCCTTACCGGTAATCGTAATCTGGTGGACCGGAGCCTCGGCGGACGGCACCTCGACCAGAGGCTGGGGATTCGTTAGCCTTTTGAAATATTCTTCGTAGAGCTTGTCCTCGCTGGTCTCGAAAGCAGCAGCGATGCGCTTACGGCTGCCCGCCGTCTTGGCGACCATCTCGACGCGCTCTGGTCCTGTGTTCTTAAACAGCACCGCCTTGTGTGTGTGTTCGATGACATGGCTAAGGTCTGTGAGCGGCACCGGTTCGTCGTGAATGTCGACCTCGCCGAGTTCGATCAAGCGGTCAACAAAACTGCGCAAGCGGTATTTTTCAAAATTCAGCTTGGTGGTTGTGTGGAGCATCGTTAAGTGCCCAATTCCCCGAACGGTTGAAATGACATCATCCATGCGTGCTTGAGTCAATTGATGACTTTCCCGGAACAGGCACACCCTTCGTTGCTCCGTAGATTGCCCGCCAGATTTTTTCCGGAGTCAGCGGCATGTCGATCTGGCTGACGCCGAATTCAGCGATCGCGTCCATCACTGCATTGGCGACGGCGCCGAGCGCGCCTGTGGTGCCGCCTTCGCCGGCGCCACGCACACCCAGCCGATTTGTCGGTGTCGGCACTTCGCTGATGTCGGTGGTGAATGATGGCAAAAGATCAGCACGGGGCATGGCGTAATCCATGAACGAGCCGGACAATAGCTGTCCCTGCGCATCGTAGGCACACAGCTCCCACAACGCTTGGCCGATCCCTTGAGCGGCGCCGCCGTGGGTTTGTCCGTCGACGACGAGAGGGTTGATGGCTCGGCCGACATCGTCGACCGCTGTATAGCGAACGAGTTCGATTGCGCCCGTCTCGCGATCGACTTCGACCTCGCAGACATGGGCGCCGTAGGGAAAACCAAGCTGAAGGATGGTTTCGTCGCAACTTGCCTCAAGCGCTCCCCGCAAGTTTTCCGGCATGCCTTTGCCGTTTGCCGCTGCCGCGGCGACGTCGAAAATTCCGACCGAACGATCAGTCCCTTGAACAGTGTAGCGACCGGCAGCGAATATGATGTCATCTTCGGCGGTTTCAAGCATATGCGCCGCTATTCGCTTGCCTTTCTCGATAATGGCATCAGTGGCTTTGCCCATCACGATGCCGGCGAGGCGCATCGATCGCGCGGAGTGTGAGCCGCCACCCTCTTTGACGATGTCGGTGTCGTTTTCGAACACGTGGACGTCGTCGAACGGGACGCCAAGCCACTCCGCCACACACTGCGCGAACGTCGTCTCGTGGCTTTGTCCGCTGGAAAGCGTGCCGACCACAACATCAACCTTACCGTGCGGCTGCACCCAGATGTCGGCGCGTTCCCGCGGATAGCCGCCGGTCGTTTCCAGATAGCAGCAGAGCCCGATGCCGCGCAGTCGCTTGCGTTTACGCGCTTCGACGCGCCGCCGTTTAAAGCCTTTCCAATCGCCGAGCTCCATCGCGCGCTCCATTACTGCGCGATATGTGCCGTTGTCGTAGGTGATGCCTTGCGCATTCTTGTAGGGAAAGGCCGACGGCGGAATAAGATTGCGCCGCCTTAGCGCGACGCGGTCGAACCCGTGCTCACGGGCCGCTTTGTCGATTAGCCGCTCGATTACGTAAATCACTTCCGGCCGACCCGCACTTCGGTAAGGGGTTGTCGAAACCGTGTTCGAGAGGACGGCGCGCGCTCGTATATGTGATAACGGAATGCGATAGCCGGCAGTGACCAGCCCGACACCTTTGACTAGCGGAACGTAGGACCCCGAATGAGCGCCGACATTGCTGAGATTGGAAGTGCGCAAGGCGAGAAAGTGGCCATCTGCGCCGAGCGCGAGTTCGGCGGAGACCGTGAGATCGCGGCCCATATAATCGCTGAGGAACGCTTCGTGGCGTTCAGCCGTCCATTTAACTGGCCGTCCGACGCGCTTGGAGCCCCAAGCCACTAGCGCAAATTCGGGAAAGAAGCTGTTGCGCGTGCCAAAGTTGCCGCCGATCTCTTGAGCGATGACACGCACGGACTCCTTGGGCACGCCGAGAATGTGCGCGAGCTCGCGTTTCTGCCGCACGATGCCGCCTGAACCGGCATAGAGAGTGTAGCGCCCGCTCGTCGGGTCATATATGCCGATCGCGGCGCGTGGCTCCATCGGCACACCGGTAACGCGATTAATCCAGGTATCGAGCCGCGTAACGTGCGCAGCTCTTTCGAAAGCGCGGTTGACGGCCGCGGCGTCGCCGACTTGCGCGTCGATCACGACATTGCGGATATCGTCGTAAAGCCGCGGCGCGTCGGGCGCGACCGCGGCGTTTGCGTCGGTCACCGCTGGTAACACGTCGTAATCGACGACGATGCGTTCGGTGGCATCCTTCGCCGCTGTAGGCGTTTCGGCGATGACGAAGGCGACCGCGGTGCCGGCGTGACGAACCCGGTCAGCTGGCAGTACATGATGTGGAGCCACCGGTACCGGCGAGCCGTCTCTGTTGTGCAGGACGATGTCCGGCGGCGTCCCCGGCCTAGCGAGATGGGGGATGGGGTTGAGGCCGTCGGCACGGGCATCCTCGCCGGTCAGTACCGCAATCACACCAGGCATTCGGCGCGCCGGCACCGTATCGATGTCGCGGATTAACGCATGCGCATGTGGCGCGCGCAGCGCGGCGGCGTAAGCCTGTCCAGGGAAGTTGAAATCGTCGCTGTAACAGCCGCGACCCGTGAGGAGGCGCAAGTCCTCCTTGCGACGTACCGAGTGCCCGATGCCTGCCTGCATGGATTGATGGTTCAAGAATGAGGTCTGAAATAGTCTCACAGCGCCGCTGACAGGGCTAGTACCCTAGACGGCACCTGCCACGCGTCGCAGAAGGGTGTATTTAGAGTGTCAGGCAAATCCATGAAACTTCGCCGCCGCAAATTCCTTCATCTGACCGCCACCGCCGTTACCCTACGCTTGGCCTCGCGCTATGCCTGGGCGCAAGCCTACCCGACACGGCCGGTGCGTATCATCGTCGGTTTTCCCGCTGGTATTGCCCCTGACATCGTCGCGCGTGTCGTCGGTCAAGCGCTGTCGGATCGACTCGGCCAGCAATTCGTCGTCGAAAACCGGCCGGGTGCTGGCAGCAATATCGGCACCGAAATTGTCGTTCGAGCGCCTCCCGACGGCTACACACTCCTTCTTGCCGTATCTTCAGGGGCGATCAACGCGACGCTCTATTCAAACCTCAGTTTCAGTTATGTCCACGACCTTGCGCCGGTTGGGATGATTGGCCTTGGACCCTTCGTCATGGTGGTAAATCCTAAACTGCCGACCAAAAATGTCCCCGAGTTCATCGCCTATGCGAAAGCCAATCCTGGCAAGATCAATATGGCGTCACAAGGCACCGGGCTTGCGTCCCACCTCATGGGTGAGCTTTTCAAGATGATGGCCGGCGTAAACTTGGTTCACGTGCCGTACGCCGGTAATTTCACAGCCGATCTGCTCAGCGGACAGGTGCAGGTCGCGTTCGTGCCAATAACGAACGTGATCGAGTACATGAGAGACGCTCGGCTACGCCCGCTTGCCGTAACCACTGCGACGCGCGTCGAGTTTCTGCCTGATGTCCCGGCCATGAGTGAATTTCTACCTGGCTATGATGCGACTGGTTGGAATGGCATTGGCGCACCGAGGGGGACACCCTCGGCAATCATCGACAAGCTCAACAATGAGATCAACGCCATTGTAAGAGATCCCGCCATGAAGGAGCGCCTTTTCAGCTTAGGCGTCGAGCCGCTGTCGATGACGCCTGCGGAATTCGGAAAGCGTATTGCCGATGACACCGAAAAATGGGCCAAGGTAATTAAGTTTGCGAATATCAAAGCCGAATAATCGCGCGATGGTCCTTGTGTTCGGCCGTATAAAGGCCTCTACGGTGGCTGGCAGCGCCCACGGTATGGCACTCTGATGCTTCTGCCCGACCGCGGGCGGCGATCAGGCATCAAAGGGTTAATAAGCTCCAGCCTGAAAGCTGTTTATTTGATCATCAATACCGGGGCGATTTCTTAATTTCGGTTGCCTACCTCGGTAGATGACTGCGCGAACGGCCGGTGCGTCCTTCACCGATGCAGTCGCCAGTGCTGCGGATCACTTTCGATTGAGCGCGCTAGCTTCCCCGCAAATTGCCGGGCTTGCCAACCCGGTGAAAAGACGCATTCCCGCACTCGACGGGTTTGGCGGATTAATGACGATCGCGGTCGTTGTTTCTCATTTTTTTGCTGAAATTCAACACGGTGTTGTCGCGCTCACGACCGGCACGGAAAAGAAATTCAAATGTGAATTTCACCCTGGCGAATTTAACGGGCCGCCGCCTGTGCCGGCGTAAACTGCGCACTGAGCGCCATCAACCGCGACATCACGTTTTATCGGCGTGCTGATCGACGGCGCTGGTGCGGCCGCGCTTGCGCCGATCCTCGTGCGCGTGCTGCGTATGCCGCTGCTCATTGGCAGGGTGGGCGACGCGCTGCTTTTGCTTTACCGTCGTTCGCGCGAATTTGTGTTTGCGCGAAGGCGCGTGGGTTTTGGCGCCTGATGGCGCGGTTACTTGCGCCTGGACGGGCCATTGCACCTCGGCGAAGTCTTCGCTTGCCACCGCATCAGGCTCGAAAGCCGAGGCGTCCGGAACCGGCAGTGCGCTTTCCTCTGGCGCGATATTCGCCTCGGTTTGCGCCGCGCCTTGCGGCCAACGTGGCTGCGCGCCGCGGTTTGTATCGTCGCTGATCATGGGTTTAGCTGACAAAGCGGAGGCTACTATCTGCGCATTCGGCTTATTCGCCATCGCAATCACGTAGGACGCAGCCGGCACGACCTGCACAATATGGAAGCCTTTGTCCTTGAGCTCCTTGAGTAGGCCGGGCAAAGCAGCAGCCGTCGCCGGATGGATATCGTGAAGAAGCAAAATGCCTTTGCCGCGCGCTTCGAGGCGTCGCATTGCCAAGGCTACGATTTGCTTGCCACCGATGCGGTGATGCCAGTCGTCGGCGTCGGTGTCGGAAGAAAATACCGCAAGCCCACGCGCCGCGAGTTCTTTCTCAACGATATCGGATCGCGCCAGTCCGGGAATACGGAAGAACGGCGCCAAATATTTGGGATCGCCGAGCGCGGCGCTGACGTCAGAAATGCCCCAGTCGATTTCTCGCCGGATTTTTTCGACCGGCAATTGACCGAACCGGGTAGGATGATCGTCGCTATGAGTGCCGATCGTGTGGCCTTCCTCGTAGATGCGCCGCACCGTGGCGGGAAAAGCACGCGCCATTTCGCCGACCAGGAAATAAGTCGCCTTCACGCATTGCGACGCCAGAATGTCCAGGATTTGATTGGAATGGGGAGGCAGTGGGCCGTCATCGAAGGTCAGCACTACTTCTTTGTCATTCAGTGGCAGCGAGTCCGCATATTGCATGCGACCGATCCGCGGATATTCGGCGGGATCGAGAGCAAGGACGCGGCTCGTGCCGAGTGCGTCGGGATGTCCCGGACAGTTGGCGTCGGCTTGGCCGGCGGCTTCTTGCGTCGCCTGCGCAACAGCGGTTGGCGCATTCGCCTCCGGCGCGGATTGGGAAGCGGCTGCTTGAGTTGGCGGCGCCTGCGCCGAAGCCAATTCGGAACACAGCGACGTGGCGACCGCCGCCGCGAGAACCGCGATCAATAAGGCTGCCCCGGCCTTGCACATCCCCGGACCCCACAGCCGATCGTTCACCACGAACGCCTGACGGCCGAACAACAAATGCGCATTCTCCTAAGGACTACGAATCCGACCTGAATCTTACGGTCCGGCGACATTAATGGCATGTGAACGAGATGGTCCGTTTGTGGCCCCACTGTTAATAAATCTCGGGAATCGGGCCCGTTACGGCCTTGGCCGATCGTCATACTGGGCTTTGTGGCAACGGGCCGCACCGTTATCTTTAGGATTGAACCCTTGCCCTTGGTCCCTTGCCTTGGTCCCTTGCCTTGGCCCCTTAGGGAGCGAACGATGCTATCGAACAGCCTGCCCGGCCTCGATTTCGGCCTTGGCAGCGACATCGAAATGCTGCGCGACTCCGTCCGCGACTTCGCGCAGGAGAAGATCGCGCCGCACGCCGCCGATATCGACCGCTCCAACAGCTTTCCCCGCGAACTGTGGCCGCAATTCGGAGAGCTCGGTCTTCTTGGCATCACCGTCGAGGAGGAGTGGGGCGGCGCTGGCCTTGGTTATCTCGCGCATTGTGTGGCGATGGAGGAGATTTCGCGGGCCTCAGCCGCGATCGGGCTTTCTTACGGCGCCCACTCGAACCTGTGCGTGAACCAAATCCGCCGCAACGGCAACGACGAGCAGCGGCGGCGCTATTTGCCGAAGCTTATTTCCGGCGAACATGTCGGCGCGCTGGCGATGTCGGAGCCGGGCGCCGGCTCGGACGTGGTTTCCATGCGTACGCGCGCCGACCGCAAAGGCGATCGATATATCCTCAACGGCTCGAAAATGTGGATCACTAACGGGCCGCTCGCCGATACGATCGTGGTCTATGCCAAGACCGACCGTACCGCGGGCTCACGCGGCATCACGGCCTTTGTCGTCGAAAAGACATTCAAAGGTTTTGCCTCTGGCAACAAGCTCGACAAACTCGGTATGCGCGGCTCAGACACCAGCGAAATCGTTTTCACCGATTGCGAGGTACCGGTAGATAACGTGCTCGGCGTCGTCGGCAATGGCGTCAACGTGTTGATGTCGGGGCTCGATTACGAGCGCGCGGTGCTTGCCGCCGGCCCGCTCGGCGTGATGCAGGCCTGCCTCGATCTCGTCATTCCTTATTTGCATCAGCGCACACAATTCGGTCAGCCGATCGGCCGTTTCCAGCTCATGCAGGCCAAACTCGCCGATATGTACGTAACGCTCAATGCCGCGAAGGCTTATGTCTATGCCGTCGCCAGAGCCTGCGATTGCGGCGAAACCACGCGCGAAGACGCCGCTGGCGCCATCCTCTACGCCGCCGAGCGCGCGACCTGGATGGCGCTCGAAACCATCCAGTGCTTGGGCGGCAACGGCTATATCAACGACTATCCGGCGGGGCGACTTCTGCGCGACGCCAAACTTTACGAGATCGGTGCCGGCACCAGCGAGATCCGCCGCATGCTGATCGGACGGGAAATTTTCGAAAAGACGCGGTGAGGGACATGACAGCCCGAATTTTGCTGGCGCTCGCGATTGTCTTGTCGGAGCTGCCATTAGACTGCGCACACGCGCAAACGCGCAAGCCGACCGCGCAAGAGGTGGCAGTAATTCGAGACCGCGCAACGAAATACCAGGACGACGTGGACGAAGGCGAGCGGCAGTGCCTATTCAATCTCGTCGCCACGCCGTGCACCAAGACACGAGAAGGCTCTTCCAATCTCGGCACGACGGATTGCTATCGCGTCGAGTGGGTGATCTGGGACAACCTTCTCAACGAGAACTTCAAGGGTCTGATGGGCGCGCTCGATAACCAACAAATCACGAAGCTGCGCGCGATGCAGCAAGCCTGGATCGCTTATCGCGATACAACCTGCAATTTTTACATGGACAAAATTCAGGGCTCGATGGCCATTCCGATGGGAGCGTCGTGCGCCACGCGCGAAACCGCGCGCCGTGCGTTGCTGCTTCGGTTTTTCAGTCAGATGTAGCGTGAGGGGCTGTGTGTTAGCGGCCGCTGCCCAGCCGGCGATCGTATTCCAACACGGCATTGAGCAGGACCTGCGCGCCGGCGGCGCAGTCTTCAATGCTCGTCCACTCGGCTTCATTGTGCGAAATGCCGCCGCGGCTCGGCACGAAGATCATGGTCGTCGGCGCCACGCGCGCGATATAGACAGAATCGTGGGCGGCGCCGGAGACGATGTCACGGTACGAGTACCCCGCGGTTTCAACGGCGACGCGGACGCAATCGATCAGGTTCGGCGAAAAGTGAACCGGTGCCGAAGCCCAAATCCGGCTCTCGCGATAACGGAGATGCAACGGCGGGAGCGTTTTCGCCATCGCTTCTTTTAACTGCATTTCCATCCAGTCGAGACACTTTTCGTCGGGGTGGCGAAAATCGACTGTGAGAAACACCTCGCCGGGGACGACGTTGCGACTGTTCGACTTGTTTTCAAGTACACCGACAGTGCCGACTCCGTCCGGCATGTCGCGCGCGATCGCATCGACCCGCTCAACGATGCGGGCGGCGCCGAGCAGCGCATCTTTGCGCAAGCTCATCGGCATGGCGCCGGCATGGGCATCCTGGCCGGTGATGCTGATGTCGTACCAGCGCACACCCTGCGCGCCCTGCACAATGCCGATCGTCCGCCTTTCGTGTTCGAGGATCGGCCCTTGCTCGATGTGCAGTTCGAACATACCGGCGAACTTGCGCGCCCCTGCTTTCTCTGTTCCGCGATAACCGATGCGCTGCAATTCTTCGCCTAACGTCTTGCCGTCGCGATCGGTTCGCCCATAGGCGTAATCAGCGGTGAAAACACCGGCGAAAACTCCCGACGCAAGCATCGCGGGGGCAAAACGGGAGCCTTCTTCGTTCGTCCAATTAACCAGGACGAGTGGGGCATTGGTCGTGTAACCACACGCGTGGAACGTCCGCAGCGTTTCGAGCCCGGCCAGCACTCCGAGCGGACCGTCGAATTTGCCGCCAGTCGGCTGGGTATCAAGATGCGAGCCCATGGCGATCGGCGAAAGCTTGGGATCCTTGCCGGCGCGCTGAGCGAACATATTGCCGACCTCGTCGACTGCGACCGTGCAGCCGAGCGCCTGACATTGCGTTTTGAGCCAATCGCGCACCTGGCGGTCGAGGTCGGTCAGCGTGAGGCGGCAGATGCCGCCCTTCGCCGTCGCGCCGATCTGCGCCGTCTCCATCAACGAATCCCAAAGTCGCTGTGCATTGATTTTGAGGTCGTGCACGTCGAGGCTCCTTCCCCCGCTGGGGCCGCTCTCTGATAGCGGTCATTGACCGACTAGGCCATTGCCTCTGTAAGGCATTGGCCTAGTTTGCAGGCGCTTCTACTAACTCATTGAATCCATGACGAATCATGTATGATCGCGCACCGAAAAAGCGCGGGAGCGAGCGCGATGCTTCGCGTGCGGTTGAAAGCAGACGGACGTTTGGTCGAGGTCCTTCCCGATGGCAGCGAACGCCCGATCGCCAGCGACCCACGCGCCATCGCAACGGCCGCGCATAACGCGGCGCGCGTCGAAGAGGCGCGCTATGCGCGCAATGTGCGGGGGCGAACCGGACTCACTCAGACTGCCTTTGCCGCGCGCATCGGCGTGCCGGTCGAGACCGTACGCAATTGGGAGCAGGGCAAGCGTTCGCCGCGCGGGCCGGCCCGCGCGCTCCTCAAAGTGATCGAAGAAGCGCCGGACGCTGCCTTTGCCGTGCTCGGCAAAGCGCGTTGATATCCGCACAAAACTCCGGCGTCGCGAGGGCTGGAATTGCCTCCGGCAATCATTGATGCTGCGGTTCGCCGGAAGGTGTGGTGTCAATCCATGGAGGTTATTGTGGGAAGTCCGCCGCAAGCACCGACGCGGGATTCATGAGCGCTGTCGGACCGGTCCCGAGCGTGGCGGCGAACGGCGCCGAGATTCCGCTTCTTGGACTTGGCACCTGGGATTTGCGAGGCCGCACCTGCGCCCGCATGGTCGAAGCGGCTTTGCGGCTCGGCTATCGACACATTGACACGGCCGAGATGTACGACAATGAGCGCGAAGTGGGGGAGGGTCTGCACGCCTCCGGCGTCAAGCGCGGCGAGGTATTCGTGACCACGAAAGTCTGGCCGTCGCATTTTGCACCGCGCGAGCTTGAGCGCGCGGCGCGTGACTCGCTCAGTCGCCTGCATCTGCGCGAGGTGGATCTTTTGCTGTTGCATTGGCCCAATCCGCAAATTCCGCTTGAAGACACGCTCGGGGCGTTGTGCAAGGTCAAGCGCGACGGGCTCGCCCGCTACATCGGCATTTCGAACTTCACCGTGAAGCTCGTCCAACAGGCAGTGCGGCTTTCGAGCGAGCCTCTGGCGTGCAATCAGGTCGAATGCCATCCCTTTCTCGACCAATCCAAAGTGATCGCGGCCTGCCGCAAGCACGGCATGGCGGTGGTTGCCTATAGTCCGATCGCGCGGGGGAGCGCACGCAAGGACAAGACCTTGGCGCGGATCGGCGCCGAGCATGGCAAGACCGCGGCGCAGGTCTGTTTGCGATTTGCGGTGCAGCAAGGCATTGTCGTGATCCCGCGCACCAGCAAAGAACAACGGCTGGCGGAAAACGCTGCGGTCTTCGACTTCAAACTAAGCCAAGCGGAAATGGCCGAGATCGCCAAGCTCGCGCAGCGCGACGGCCGCGTCGTCGATTGGTCCTATTCCGGCCGCACGCAGTGGGATTGAAACAACAGCCGGCGAACAGCCATGGCGGCTAACGAATGGGACGCTGTGTTGCGTCACTCGCTATTTTCCCCCGCGGCCGGCAAATTACAATCAAGGCGGTGCCGGATCCGAAACGGTGGCGCGTCAGCGCATTGCCGCGGCAATATTGCCGCCGTCGACGGTGGTGACGTCGGCGGTGGTTTTGAGCGCTAGCGCCTGCTGCAGAAAAGCCTGAGCGACATCCTCGGCGGTCACTTCGCGATTAAGGAGATTGCCCGTCATATAATCCTTCTCGCTCACGCCGCGCGCTTGGGCGCGTGAGGCGATCATCTCTGGCGTGAGCAGGCCAGAACGGATGCGGTCGGCATTGACGGCATTGGCGCGAATGCCGTCGGCGCCGTAATCGAGCGCATATTGCCGCATCAAGGCGAGCGCCGCCGCTTTCGGAATTCCGTATGGCCCGAAATTCGGGCCTGGATTGACCGCTTGTTTGGAGATGTTGAATAGGAGGCAGCCTCCGGTGCCTTGCGCACGCATGATCCGCACCGCGGCTTGCGCCACGCGCTGGTGACCGAAGAAATTCAGCTCGAAACTCTTGTGCAGGATTTCCTCGTCGACCTCGCCGATTCGTCCCTGCCAGGCGGCGCCGGCATTGGAAACGACAATATCGATTCCGCCAAAATGCTCGACGATCTTATCAAATGTGGCGCTCACCGAACCGCCGTCGGTCACATCGCAGGCGAGTGCCAGCGCGTGACCGCCGACCGCGTTCGCCCGCTCGCGCGCGGCAGCGCGATCGACATCGAGTAACGCCACCTCGGCGCCTGCCGCCGCAAAACATTTCGCGATGGCGGCGCCAATCGCACCGCCGGCGCCGGTAATTGCGGCCACCTGTCCGGCAAGCGGTAGCTCTTGGCGTGCGTCGAGCTTGGCCTGTTCAAGCGGCCAATATTCGCAATCGAACATGTCGGCTTCGGAGATTGATTCAAACCGGCCGATGGCTTCGGCATCGGCCAAGCATTCGACCCATGCCTCGGCGATATCAGCGGCAATGACAGCGTCCTGTTTGCGCTGCCCGAGGCCAAACAAGCCGAGTCCGGGGACCAGCACGACCCGCGGCAGCGGATCGAGCGGCCGTTTTTGGTCGCCGGCACGCTTATTATGACGCGCGAAATAGTCCCGGTAACGCATTGTGAATGCTTGCGCCTTGGCCCCCGTGGCCTGCGCGAATTCACCCATCTTTGTGGACTCGGGTGCGCTCAGAAGGAGCGGCCAATTCTTGGTGCGGATGGTGTGGTCAGGTGTAATCACGCCAGCGTCGCTCAACAGCTGTAAATCCTTGCCGTTGAGGAAATCCAGAATTGCGCCGCTCTGGCGAAATTCCAGCACTAGTCGCCGCCACGCGCCTTCGGTTTTGTGATCTTTCTCGCTGCAGGCCCCGCGCACGATCGGTGCCACCGCGGCGACCGGCGGGGCTTGATGAGGAGTCTCTTTCACCGCAGCCGACTTCCGGTTCCGTGCGATGAAATCTTCCGCGCGCGAGACAGCCGCGATCATGCGCTCGTACGCCTCTCGCGCCGATTTGCCGAAAGTGACCAGACCGTGTTTGCTTAAGATCAGTCCTTCGCAGCCGGGCGCATGTTCGAAAACCTCGATGGCTTTTTTGGCAAGTCCAAATCCCGGCATCAGGTAGGGAACGAACGCCATGCGCCCGGCAAAAACCTCGCCGCAAATTTCTTCGCCGCGCTTTTGATCGATGAGGCTGAGCACTGCGGTCGCGTGGGTATGATCGACGAATTTGTGCGGCAAAAAAGCGTGCAGCATCATCTCAACCGACGGGTTCGGAGCGCGCGGATCGATCAAATTGGCGCGTTCGACGGCCAGCAATTCCTCGTCCCCGATGGTCGCGAACGCGCGCAGCCTGCGCATCGGCTCGAGCCGGATCGCCGGAAAGCCGGTGGGCGCGATACTTGCCATGTCGACGCCGGAAGCTTTAACGCGCAGGACTTCGACTTCCGCGCCAAGGGCGTCGCGCATCTTGGTCTTCAGCGACGTGTTGCCGCCGCCGTGCAACACAAGTTTGGGATCACAGCCCAAGAGACGCGAGCTGTAAACGCGAAGCGATAGGTCGGGATCGATTCCGGCTTTGACGCCGTCAGCCACAATGGCTTCGGCGTCACGATCGACCCAGCCGCTTTTCATCGCCTAGCTGCCGGCGAACCGGCGGGACCACCATCCGGTGCGGCGCGGCCGCTCGCTTTCAGCACCGTTGCCTGTTTCCGTAATAACCGGCTCCGATGACTCGGAGACTGTTTGCCCTGGATTGTTCGCCGGCACCTCGCCGCCGGGCGCGGGCTCGCGCACAGTCGAGCGCCGGCGAGCGGGTTCGCTTGGCTCCGCAGCTGGCGACGCATCGGGCGGCGTTGCGCGCTCGACCGGTGAATCGAGGTCGGCGATGGCATGCCTGAGTTCGGGTTCGGGTGCAGGCGGTGCGGTCAGCTGTTCCGTCGGCGCGAATTCCTGCGACGCGGAGGGGCCGGATTGCTCGCGACCGGCATAGCTGCTCTCATCATTGCGTTGCCGATTGCGTCGGCCGCCGCGACGGCCTCGACGCCGGCGCCGCTCGTCACGGCGCGGCTCGCCACGCTCGCTATGGTCATCGGCGCGCTGCTCATGACTCTCGGACGCAAGACCTCCGGTCGGATCGATCATGCTCTCGTCGGCCACGATTTCTATCTCGTCCGCCCCCGGCTCGCCGGTCGGTTCACCGATCGGGATGTGCTCAACCCGTTCCAGCGCCCGGCCATGCGACTGGCCATGCGACTGGCCATGCGACTGGCCATGCGACTGGCCATGTGCTTGTCCATGCGACGGTCCGTGAGGGTGATCGCCGCCGTCGCGGCCGCCGCGCCGCCGCCGCCGGCGCCGCCGCGAGCCGCCTTCGCCGTGTTCCACCGCCGTCGACGCCACCGCCACTTCTGCCTGGGTGTCTTCCTCTTCGACAATGCTGAAGTCTTCTAGATCGTCTTCTTCTTCCAATGGTGCGGCTTGCGCCTGCGCCCGTTCAGCAAGCGCCTTCGCCGCTTCGATCGTATGCACCTGCTCGCCGCGATCGATCACGAAGGTCTGCGGCGCCCGCACCGTCTCGTCAGCCGTGACCGTGATGGTGATGGCGAACCGCTCCTCGAGGCTGCGCAAATGCGCACGCTTTTGATTGAGAACGTAGAGAGCGACGTCGGGGCGCGTGCGAGCGGTGAGATTGTGCGTCGCGCCTCTTATCAGCTGCTCTTCAAGCGCGCGCAGCACCTGCAAAGCCAGCGACGAGACCGAGCGAACATGGCCGCTGCCACCGCAATACGGGCACTTCTCGGTTGAGCTTTCGAGTACGCTCGTGCGGAGGCGCTGGCGTGACATTTCGAGAAGCCCGAAATGCGAGATGCGGCCGACCTGGATGCGCGCGCGATCGTGTTTGAGGCATTCCTTGAGCCGGCGTTCGACCGCCCGATTGTTGCGTTTTTCATCCATATCGATGAAGTCGATGACGATGAGCCCGGCAAGGTCGCGCAACCGAAGCTGCCGCGCGATCTCGTCCGCCGCCTCCAAGTTGGTTTTGAACGCGGTGTCCTCGATATGGTGCTCGCGCGTAGCGCGGCCGGAATTGACATCAATGGCGACCAGCGCCTCGGCTTGGTTGAGCACGATATAACCGCCGGACCGTAGCTGCACGACCGGCGAGAACATGGCGTCGAGTTGGTTCTCGACTCCATATCGCGACAATATCGGCTGGGTATCGGTGTACAGTTTCACGTTCTTGGCATGGCTCGGCATGAGCATGCGCATGAATTCCTTGGCCTCGTGGTAGGCTTCGGCACCAGCGACGAGGACCTCGTCGATATCCTTGGTGTAAAGATCGCGGAGCGAACGTTTGACCAGCGAGCCCTCTTCATACACGAGCTTGGGTGCGGTCGATTTAAGCGTCAGGTCGCGCACCGTTTCCCACATCCGCAATAAATATTCGAAATCGCGCTTGATCTCGATCTTCGTGCGGCTTGCGCCGGCGGTGCGCAGGATCACGCCCATGCCCTCCGGCACTTCCAGATCGGACGCCGCTTCTCGAAGCCGCGCACGATCTTCGGGATTGGTGATTTTCCGGCTGATGCCGCCCCCGCGTGCCGTATTTGGCATGAGCACCGAATAACGTCCGGCAAGCGAGAGGTATGTCGTCAGCGCCGCGCCTTTGGTGCCGCGCTCTTCCTTGACGACCTGCACAAGCATGACCTGTCGGCGCTTTATGACTTCCTGGATTTTGTATTGCCGGCGGTAGCGTGGGGCACGATCCGGGACTTCTTCGAGTGCATCGGCGCCGCCTACCGATTCGACAACGTCGTCTGTCGTCTCTTCCTCGCCATTGTCCTCAAACGGCCCCACCTGCTTAGCAACCGCGCCTTCGTCGTCGGTGTCTGCTGTGGACATCGATTGGGCCACATCTTGCGCCAAGTCCTGTTGCGCCAAGTCCTGCGCTGAATCTTGCGCCGTGCCTTGCGCCATGTCGGCGTTGTAATCTGGCGCTTGCCCCGTCGTCGCTTTATGCACGATTCCGGCTTCCACTTCGTCGGCGGAAGCTCCGCCGGCTGGTGCTTCCGGTGCGTGCATTTCGAATGCCGGCGCAACTATCTCCTCGTCGGGGGCGCCAGTTGGCGGCTCGAATCCTATATCAGTCACTTCGGGTTCAATTGCCGTCGAAGACGTTTCCGCCTCAATAACGTCGCCGCCAAGGGGCTCGGCGGGAGCTGCACCGTCGCTGCGGATTGCATCCTCATCACGCCGGGCCGAAGCCGCGGCCCCACGGGCGCGCCGCGGTGCTCGATCAACTTCGTCAGCGGCGGCGCGTTGCGCGCGCTCCTCCTCGGCGATTAAGGCCTGCCGATCAGCGATGGGGATCTGGTAGTAGTCGGGATGAATTTCGCTAAAGGCGAGAAATCCGTGGCGGTTGCCGCCGTAATCGACGAAAGCGGCCTGAAGCGACGGCTCGACGCGCGTTACTTTCGCCAGGTAAATGTTGCCTCTTAATTGTTTGCGGTGCGCAGATTCAAAGTCGAATTCTTCGACGCGATTGCCGCGCAAAACCACCACCCGGGTCTCCTCGGGGTGGGTCGCGTCGATCAGCATTTTGTTGGCCATTGGCAAATCTCATGGGGACCGGTACGCCCAATCGCGCCGCGCCGCATGGGCGGGACGCGAGGAGACCGGTCCGATTTTCGGTGGCTGGAACGGCTCGGAAGCCGCGAGCGCCGCAAGCATAAGAGGTCCGGCCGCCGGCGAGCGACAAATCAGTGCCGCCGAGCCCGTTGCATTGAACCTTGACTTGCGCCTCGAACATGAACTCCAAACCGCAATGAGGCGGCCGGACCTCTTATG